>Ga0335079_10010981_pt1 | contig 10320 bp, 7 predicted proteins | sample Lox_Sample_33_FD_206719 | JGI IMG/M metagenome (GOLD analysis project Ga0335079, IMG submission 206719) | Soil microbial communities from Loxahatchee National Wildlife Refuge, Florida, United States - Lox_Sample_3.3 | ecosystem: Environmental > Terrestrial > Soil > Wetlands | place: USA: Florida...
GAGCCCGACGATGATCGCGACGGCGATCGAGAGGTAGGGGACGTTGGCGATGTTCTTCAGCGAGATGTCGAAGAACGCGTTCGGCAGCGAGCTCGCCACGACCTGGCCGCCGCCGATCACGAGGATGTCGATCCCGCGGAAGATGTAGAGCGTGGCGAGCGTGACGACGAGGCTCGGGACGTTGCCGATCGTCGTGAGCGCGCCGTTCACGACGCCGCAGGCGGCGCCGATCCCGATGCCGACGAGGAAGGCGACCAGGATCGCAACGCCGGTCGACGTGCCGTGGAGATGGCCGAGAACGCTTCCGGACGCATACGCCGAGAGCCCGAGCACCGAGCCGACGGAGAGATCGACGTTGCGGCTGATGACGACCGTGGCCTCGCCGAGGGCCAGCAGCGCGAGGATGTTCGTGTTGCCGAGGATGATGTTGAGCTCATTCCCGCTGAGGAAGCGCGGCTGGATCGCCGACGTGACGACGACGAGCAGGGCGAGCGCGGCGACGATGCCGAACGCCCGCAGGCGATACGCGAGGTCGATCAGCCTGTCCGAGCTGAGCCGCGCAGCGAAGGGACGGTGTTCCGCGTTACCGACTGCGGCCGTCATGCAGCCTCCACCTGGAGCTGACCGGTGGCTGCGGCGACGATCGACTCCTCCGACGCGTCCGCATGCGCGAACTCGGCCACGGCGTGTCCCTCGCGCATGACGATGATGCGGTCGGCGACACGGAGGACTTCCGGCAGCTCGGACGAGATCATCAGGACGGCGACCCCCTCCTTCGCGAGCTCGTCGAGCAGGCGGTGCACCTCGGCCTTCGTCCCGACGTCGATTCCGCGCGTGGGCTCGTCGACGATCAGGAGCGCCGGCTTCCGCGCGAGCCACTTCGCGAGCACGACCTTCTGCTGGTTCCCGCCCGAGAGGGACGTCGCCGGGTTCGTGAGGCTTCCGTACTTCAGCTGGAGCCGCTGTCCCCAGTCGGCTGCGAAAGCGCGCTCGGCCGAGCCGCGGATGAAGCCGAACCGCTCGAGACGCCCGAGCGACGCCAGCGCGATGTTCCGCGCGATCGACATGTCCATGACGAGCCCTTGCTGGCGGCGGTCCTCGGGGACGAGGCCCACGCCGGCCGCCATCGCCGCCGTCGGCGACCCGCGCCGCAGTCGCTTCCTGTTGACGGTGACCGAGCCGGCGTCGTAGCGGTCGACGCCGAAGATCGAGCATGCGACCTCGCTCCGCCCGGAGCCGACCAGCCCTGCAAGCGCGACGATCTCGCCGGCCTTGACCTCGAACGAGATGTCCGTGAAGAAGCCCTCGCGCGTCAGCCGCTCGACCTGCAGCACCGTCTCGCCGGCGGCCTGTTGCGTCGTCGTCCGCTCAACGAGCTCGCGGCCGACCATCGCGCGCACGAGGTCGTCGGAGCTGAGGCCGGAGGTTCCGCCGGTCATCACCCAGCGGCCGTCGCGGAGAACGGTCACGGTCTGGCACAGCACGAAGATCTCCTCGAGCCGGTGCGAGATGAAGAGGACGGCCGCGCCTCCGGCGCTCAGGCTCTCCACGACCTTGAAGAGCCTGTCCACCTCGATCGCCGACAACGCCGCGGTCGGCTCGTCCATCACGATCACCTTGGCATCGAGCGAGAGCGCTTTCGCGATCTCGACGATCTGCTGCTCGGCGATCGAGAGTCCGCGAGCGATCCGACCGGGGTCGAGCTTGACGCCGAGCCGCTCGGAGATCTCGACCACGTGCTTCCGCATGGCATGCCGGTCGATCCGGTGGCCGGCCCCGAGCGGCTGGCGGCCGACGAAGATGTTCTCCTCGACCGTGAGGTCGGCGAAGAGGATGGGCTCCTGGTAGATGACCGCGATGCCGGCGTCGCGGGCATCGGCGGGGCCGTTGAGCACGACCTCGCGGCCGTTGACGCGCAGAACGCCCCGATCCGGAGCGTGCACGCCTGCGAGGATCTTCACCAGGGTCGACTTGCCGGCGCCGTTCTCGCCCACGAGCCCGTGCACCTCGCCCGCCGTGAGCTCGATCGACACGTCCTCCAGCGCGTGGATCGCGCCGAACGCCTTCGTCGCGTGCTCCAACGACAGAACCGGGGGGCTCGCCGTCGGGAGAGCCCCCTCGCGTGCCGGCCCGTCGGTCATCGCGGATACGCCGCCGTCACGCCGCCGTCGACGTTGACGACGTTACCGGTGGACTTCCCTGAGCGTGGGCCTGCGAAGAACGCGATCGCTTCGGCCACGTCCTCCGGGTACACGTCGACGCCGAGCTTCGTTCGCCCCCGATAGAAGGTCTGCAGATCGTCCTCGGTGACGCCGTACGTGCTCGCGCGCTCCGCCTTCCAGTCCGACGACCAGATGGCCGAGTCCTGGATCACCGCGTCGGGGTTGACGGTGTTGACGCGAATGCCGGCCGGCCCGCCCTCCTCGGCGAGACAGCGTGCGAGATGGAGAGACGCGGCCTTCGCGGATGAGTACGCGGCCGCGTTCGCGCCTGCGACAAGCGCGTTCTTCGAGCCGACGAATACGACCGAGCCCCCGCGACCCTGCTCCAGGAGGACGCGGAACGCCTCGCGGGCGGCGAGGAAGTAGCCGCGCGCGAGCACCGCGTAGTTGAGCTCCCACACTTTGAGGCTCGTCTCGATCAGCGGCGCGCTCGTCGCGAGCCCGGCGGATGCAACGAGGATGTCGAGGCCGCCGTACGCGAGCACCGCTTCCTCGACGGCGCGCTTGACCGCGCTCTCCTCGGTGACGTCGGTGGCGACCGCGATCGCGCGCCGTAGTCCGTGAGCGGCGGCGAGCTCGTCGGCAACCTCGCGGGCGCCGTCGCCGTTGATGTCGGCGACCACCACGTGCGCCCCGCGCTCCGCGAGCACGCGCGCGGTCGCGCGACCGATGCCGCTCGCCCCGCCGGTGATGAGCGCGATACGACCCGCCAGCTCCCCGCGCGGGGGCGCCTGTGCGAGCTTGTACCGCTCGAGTGGCCAGTACTCGATCGCGAACGCCTCGCTCTCGCTGAGCGAGCTGAAGCCGCCGGCGGCGTCGGCCGCGTCCTCGACGGCGATCGCGCGGTGATAGAGGTCGCGCGACGTCCGCGCCTTGGCGGCGTCCGAGCCGGTCGTGACGATGCCGACGCCGGGGACGAGCACGACGCGCGGCCCGGCAGGGTCGATCGGGAACTGCCCCGTCTCGTCGTCGAGGTTGCGGCGGTAGTACTCGTGGTACCACTCCGAGTATCCGGCGACGCCCGTGCGGAACGCGTCGCGAAGCTCGTCTGGTCCATCGGAGTCCGGATCGAACTCGACGACGAGGGGCTTGTGCTTCGTGTTGATCAGGTGGTCCGGGCAGGGAGCGCCGATCTGGCTCACCTCGGGCGCGCGGACGGACGAGGGGAAGGCGACGGCCTCGGGACTCCGGTCGACCTCGAGCACGACGCCGTCCGCGTCTGCGAGGAGGGAGCCGCGGAGCGCCGGAAGAGAACGGACGAGGAGTGAGCGAGCGTCCTCCTCTCCGAGCTCCGCGACCTTGGTGCCGCCCAGGCCGAAGCGGCCGGTGCCGGCGCGCTCGAGGGTGCGCGCGGCGCGCGCGACGACGTCGATCGTGCCTCGGTAGCTCTCGTCCGGCGTGTCGCCCCAGGTGACCAGACCGTGCTTCTCGAGCAGGACCGAGCGCGCGTCGGGGTTCGCGTCGAGGAGCTCGGCGATGCGCTTCGACATGTCGAAACCGGGCCGCTGGTAGTCGAGCCAGACGGCGGTGTCGCCGAAGGTCTCCGCGGCGAGGGTGCGGCCGTTCGGCGAGGAGGTCAGCGCGATGATCGCGTCGGGATGCGTGTGGTCGACGTGCGCGGCCGGAATGAACGCATGGAGCAACGTCTCGATCGACGGCCGTGGCTGGCTCGGCTCGAGCGCGCACCGGACCAGGTAGTCGACCATGGTCGCGTCGTCCATCGACTCGCGCTCCCGGAGCGGAAGGATCTCGTCGAGTCGAAGCGCGGCGAACCCAGCCGCCGTGATCGTGGCGAGATCGGTTCCCGATCCCTTGACCCAGAGCACGCGCTGCTCCCGGCCCGTGTGGTCGACGACCACGCCCTTTGACGACGTGTTGCCGCCACCCTGGTTGGCAAGCGCGCGGTCGGCGCCGAGGAGGTTCGACCGGTACACGAGCAGGTCGATGCCGCCGAGACCGTCGGCAGCGCCGGTATCCCACAGATCCTCCGGAGCGGGGATTCCGTGCAGTGTGTTTTCGACCTTGCTCATGCGTGTACCTCCAGATTCGGGAGGGAGATCGTTTCCGCGAAACGGGCCCTCGCCTCCTGCCATGCAGCCGTCTCCTCTGGGTCGTAGCTCGGGGCCGTGATCGAGGCGGCAACGATCTCGCGCGCGTCCGAGAGCGAGGCGACCTCGCCGAGCGCCATCGCCTGCACGAGCAGGTTGCCGAGTAGCGTCGCCTCCTCCGGGCCGCACACGACCGGGAGACCGGCCGCATCCGCCGTCCAGCGGCACAGCAGCTCGTTGCGCGCGCCGCCGCCGACAACGTGGATCACGTCCGGCGTCGTGCCGGTGACTGCGGCGAGCAGCTCAACCGTCTGCGCGTGCTTCAACGCGAGGCTCTCGAGGATGCAGCGGACGACGGCGCCGGGTTCGACCGGCTCGGCCTGTCCCGTGTGGGCGCAGAACGCGCGCACGCGCGCCGGCATGTCGCCCGGATCCGCAAAGGCCGGGTCGTTCGGCTCGACGAACGAGCGAAGCGGCGGCGCCTCCTTCGCAAGGGCGACGAGTTGGTCGAAGGAGTACTCATGGCCCTCCAGCGCCCAGGCGCGTCGGCACTCGTGGACGAGCCAGAGCCCGGTGACGTTGCGGAGCAGCCGAAACGTGCCGTCGACTCCGCCCTCGTTCGTCAGGTTCGCAGCGAACGCGGCGTCGGTGATCACCGGCTCGCGCACCTCGACGCCGACGAGCGACCATGTGCCGGCGCTGACGTACGCCGACGCAGGGCCGCGGACCGGTACGGCGGCCACGGCTGAGCCCGTGTCGTGTGTTGCCGCGGCGATGACCTCGGCGTCGTCGAGCCGCGTGTCGTCCGCAACCTCGCGGCTCAGGCGTCCGAGGCGCGTCCCAGGGCGGACGACCTCGGGCAGCACGCTCGCCGGCACGCCGACGCGTTCGAGCAGATCGGTCGCCCATCCACCCGCGCGTGGATCGAAGCATTGCGTCGTCGTCGCGTTCGTGAACTCGGAGCTGCGCGCGCCGCAGAGCCAGTAGTGCATCAGGTCGGGGATCAGGAGCAGCGTGTCCGCGACGGCGAGTGCGGCGTCGCCGTCCGCGGCCATCGCCCCGAGCTCGAACAGCGTGTTGATCGGCATGAGCTGGATCCCTGTCCGCTCGTACAGCTCGCGTGCCGGCACCCGCTGGAGCACGCTCTCCATCGCGCGCGCTCGGCGGCCGTCTCGATAGTGCACCGGGTTCTGAAGCAGTCGACCGGCACGGTCGAGGAGACCGAAGTCGATCGCCCAGGAGTCGACGGCGACCGAGTCGACGCGGCCCGCCTCCCGCCCGGCGGCACGGAGGCCGTCGAGCACGTTCTGATAGAGGCGCAGCACGTCCCAGTGAAGCGTGCCGCGCGTCCGCACCGGCACGTTGTCGAAGCGGTGCACCTCCGTGACGCTCAGCCGCTCGCCGTCGAAGCGTCCGACCGCGACGCGGCCGCTCTGCGCTCCGAGGTCGACCGCGGCGAGCGTCGCCATCAGCCGGTCGCCTCGTCGTTTCGCACCGCCCGCCGGAGATCCCTCGGTCGGAGAGGCGGCGCCTCGCGTGGTCCGGGATCCACGGTGAGGACCCTGACGCCGGCGGCGCGCCAGGCTTCCACTTCGGGAGCGGGCGCGCTCGAGTCCGTGATGATCCCGGTCAGGTCGTCAACCTGGACGAAGGCGAGCAGCGCGCTCCGGTGCCACTTCGTGCCGTCGAAGATCCCATAGACCTGCTCGCAGGCGTCTGCCATCTCCTGCTTGATGCGCACCTCGTCCGGGTTGAGGTCCATCAGGCCGCGCGAGAGGCTGAGGCCGCGCGCGCCGAGGAAGCCCTTGTTGATCCGCGTCGTACGGAGCACGTCGGCGCCGAGATCGCCGACGAGCGACATCGCGGATAGACGGAGCATGCCTCCGGTCACGAGCACGGTGATGCCGGGCGCGTCTGCAAGCGCCGTCGCGACGAGCAGTCCGTTCGTGACGACGACGAGCTCTCGCTTCGTGCGCAGCTCGAGGGCGAGGTAGTACGCCGTCGTGCTCGCATCGAGCGCGACTGCCTCCCCCTCGCCGACCATCTCCGCCGCCGCGCGCGCAATCGCCCGCTTCCTCTCGACCTCGAGCCGGAGGCGCATGTCGAAGCCGACCTCCGTCTGCCCTTTCTGAAGAGCGCGGACGCCGCCGCGGACCCTCGCAACGAGGCCCTGCCGCGCGAGCTCCGTGAGGTCGCTCCGGACGGTGACCTCGGAGACTGCAAAGGCTTCCGAAAGTTCCGCAACAGTTACGGAATCTCGCGTCTCGAGCAGACGGAGAACGTGCTGCATGCGCTGGGACTGCGACAGGTTCGAGAGCTCGGACGATCCGTCGATGCGGGCGACCTTACGACGCTCGTCCTCGGAAGTCAATACCTTCACTTCAACTTTCGATCTAACTTAATCGAAAGAGAATTCGTAATTTAGTCTCAGATGCGTCACACTAGACGGCCATGAGCGACGACGAGCTCGTCGGTACCCTCGCCGCCCTCGAGATCGAGACGCCGTCCTGGGGCTACGGCAACTCGGGTACTCGCTTCCACGTCTACCCCTGGCCCGGCGCGGCTCGAACCGTCCACGAGCGGATCGATGACGCCGCCCTCGTCCACCGCCTGACCGGCTGCTGCCCGTCGGTCGCGCTCCACATCCCGTGGGACCGCGTCGACGACTGGGCGGCGCTCGCTGCCTACGCCGCCGACCGCGGAGTCCGCATCGGCGCGATCAACCCGAACCTCTTCGGAGACGACGCATACCGGCTCGGGAGCCTCTGCCACCCCGATGCACGGGTTCGCGCGCAGGCACTCGACCACTGCCGCGAGTGCGTCGAGATCGCGGGGGGAGTCGGCTCGACGATCGTCAGCCTTTGGCTCGCGGACGGCACGAACTATCCAGGCCAGGACGACCTCCGCGACCGGCACGCGCGGCTGACGGCAGGGCTCGAGGAGCTCTACGGGCTGCTGCCCGAGGGGATGCGGCTGCTCGTCGAGTACAAGTTCTTCGAGCCCGGCTTCTACAGCACCGACCTGCCCGACTGGGGGACGGCCGCCCTCCTCTGCCGCCGTCTCGGCCCGCAGGCGCAGGTGCTCGTCGATACCGGCCACCACCCGCAGGGCACGAACATCGAGCAGATCGTCGCCGTGCTGCTCGCCGACGGGCTGCTCGGCGGCTTCCATTTCAACAACCGCAAGTACGCCGACGACGACCTGATCGTCGGGTCGATCGACCCGTTCGAGCTGTTTCGGATCATGCGCGAGATCGCGCACGGCGACGGGGTCGGGAAGAACGTCGCGTTCATGATCGACCAGTCGCACAACGTCGAGGGGAAGATCGACGCGATGATCCAATCGGTCATGAACATCCAGACCGCGTATGCGAAGGCGCTGCTCGTCGACGAGGAGCGGCTTGCGCAGGCGCAACGCGACGGCGACGTCCTCGGCGCCCACCGCGTGCTCCTCGAGGCGTACGAGACCGACGTGCGGCCGCTGCTCGCGCGACTCCGCGAGCGGCTGGGCGTCGCCGCGGATCCGGTCGCGGCGTTCCGCGAGGGCGGCTACGCGGGCACGCTCGCCCGCGAGCGCGGGATCGCGTCGGTCGAGAGCGCGTACGAGACCATGTAGGTGCGCGTCGCACTCTTCGTCACCTGCGTCGGCGACGCGATGTTTCCCGAGGCGGGGCGCGCGACGGTCGAGATCCTGGAGCGGCTCGGCCACGAGGTCGTCTTCCCCGCCGAGCAGACGTGCTGCGGGCAGATGCACCTGAACAGCGGCTACGCCGAAGAGGCGGGCCGCCTGGCGCGGCGCTTGGAGGAGATCTTCGGCGGCTTCGAGGTCGTGGTCTCGCCGTCGTCCTCGTGCGTGGGAGTGATGCGGGAGCACTACGGGCTGCGGAACGTGTTCGAGCTGTCGGAGCTGCTCGTGCACCGACTCGGGGTCGAGGACGTCGGTGCGTCCTTCCCGCACCGTGTCGCGTACCACTCGACCTGCCACTCGCTGCGCGTGGCCCGCGTGGGAGACGCGCCTCTGCGGCTGCTGCGGCAGGTGCACGGGCTCGAGTTGGTGGAGCTGCCGCGCGCGGACGAGTGCTGCGGGTTCGGTGGGACGTTCTCGCTGAAGAACGCCGAGACGTCGAGCGCGATGCTCGCCGACAAGTGCGCATCCGTCGAGGAGAGCGGCGCGGAGGTCTGCACCGCGCTCGACCCGTCGTGTCTGCTCCACATCGGCGGCGGACTATCCCGGCGCGGCTCGCGCGTGAAGGCGATGCACCTCGCAGAGATCCTCGCCTCCCGATGAAGGCGCCGGCCGAGAGCTTCCCGGTGGCCGCGCGCCGAGAGCTCGCCAATGCCCAGCTGCGCACGAACCTGCGGAATGCAACGGACACGATCCGCGCGAAGCGAGCGCGGGTCGTGGACGAGGTCCCGGACTGGGAGGAGCTGCGCGAGGCGGGCCGTGCGATCAAGGCCGACGTGCTCCGACACCTCGACGAGTACCTCGTCCGGTTCGAGTCCGCGGTCGAGTCGGCGGGCGGGCACGTCCACTGGGCGCGCGATGCGGCCGAGGCGAACGCGGTCGTCGTCGAGGTCGCCCGCGCACACGACGCGGACGAGGTCGTGAAGATGAAGTCGCTGACGACCGACGAGATCGAGCTCAATCGCGCGCTCGAGGCGGCCGGGATCCACGCGCTCGAGACCGACTTCGCAGAGCTGATCCTCCAGCTCGACGGCGACTGGCCCTCGCACATCCTCGTCCCGGCCATCCACCGCAACCGCACGGAGATCCGCGACCTCTTCGCGCGGACGATCGCGCCGGGGATCGAGTCCGACGACCCGCGCGACCTGGCCGAGGCGGCGCGCGTCTACCTGCGCGAGCGCTTCCTCGACGCTCGCGTCGGCGTGAGCGGGGCGAACTTCGGCGTTGCGGAGACGGGGACGATCTGCGTCGTCGAGTCGGAGGGCAACGGCCGTATGTGCACGACGCTGCCGGCGGTGCTCGTCACCGTGCTCGGAATCGAGAAGCTCGTGCCGAGGTTCGCGGACCTCGAGGTCTTCCTCCAGCTGCTTCCACGCTCGTCCACGGGCGAGCGGATGAACCCCTACACGTCGCTGTGGACCGGCGTCAGCGACGGCGACGGCCCGCAGGAGCTTCACGTCGTGCTCCTCGACAACGGCCGCACCCGCGTCCTCCGTGACGAGGTCGGCCGCCAGGCGCTGCAATGCATCCGCTGCAGCGCCTGCCTGAACGTCTGCCCCGTCTACTCGCGCACCGGCGGCCATGCGTACGGGTCCGTCTATCCCGGCCCGATCGGAGCGATCCTCACCCCGCAGCTCGTCGGCATCGAGAACGCGCCCTCGCTCCCGTTCGCATCGAGCCTGTGCGGCGCCTGCTATGACGTCTGCCCGGTCAAGATCGACATTCCCTCCGTGCTCCTCCACCTGCGCAGCCTCGCCGTGGGCGCAAAGGCTTCGCCGGCGGAGCGGACGGCGTTCCGAGGCATCGCCTGGCTGTTCGGGAGCCGGAAGCGGTTCGCGCTCGCGGAACGGGTCGGCCGGCTCGCGCAGCGGCCGCTCGCGCGCGGGGGCGTGATCCGCCGACTGCCGCCGCCACTCGATGCGTGGACGCGCACGCGTGATCTCAAGCCGCTCGCACGCGAGAGCTTCCGCGACTGGTGGGCGAGGACACGCCGATGAGCACAGCCCGAAGCGAGATCCTCGACCGGATCGCCGCCGCCGTCGGCGGCTCGCCCGAGTCCACACCGGTCCTGCGCGCCTATCGCCGCGCCGGTGCCCTCTCCGCGCCCGACCGTGTCGCCTGCTTCTGCGAGCGCGTGGGCGACTACCGGGCCGACGTGCGACGCATCGAGCCGACAGCGGTCGCCGCCGCGATCGAGGCAGCCTGCCGCGAGCACGGCGCCCGCCGCCTCGTCGTCCCCAGCGGCTTGCCCGCCGCCTGGCGACCGGGCGGCGTAGAACTGGTCGACGACGAAGCCCTCACCCCGCGCGAGCTCGACGCGCTCGACGGCGTCGCCACCGGCTGCACCGTCGCGATCGCCGACACCG
>Ga0335079_10010983_pt1 | contig 10318 bp, 7 predicted proteins | sample Lox_Sample_33_FD_206719 | JGI IMG/M metagenome (GOLD analysis project Ga0335079, IMG submission 206719) | Soil microbial communities from Loxahatchee National Wildlife Refuge, Florida, United States - Lox_Sample_3.3 | ecosystem: Environmental > Terrestrial > Soil > Wetlands | place: USA: Florida...
ACGGGCGTGCATCGTACAGGACCAAAATCATTGGATTGTTCGACGATGCCTTACTCCAACAATGAGTCCTTAACTCCGCGCGGCGGCCGCGGGCCATTGCCCAGCGGTAGGAGCCACTAGTCGATAGGGAAGGCGCAGCGAACCAAAAGTTGGCCGCAATTAGACTTTGGTATCCCCTCGACGAGGGAGCGGCTGATCGACAGTTGCGGTTCCGGGAGGTCCCGAAGCTCAGATTTTCTAACAAGGTCTCAGCGGCAGCCCAAGGATTTTGGTACGCGGTCGCCGTTAAGAGTCACGGCCGGGGGGCCGTTCCGGGAAGGACAGGACCATGAGCGATACCAGACTCACGAAATTTGCGCCTCGTTCCTCGACAGCAGTGACCGATGCCGGCCTGCGTACATTCATGCTGTCCGTCTTTCGTCAGTTAACTTGGGGGCTGATCGTCTCTGGCGCCATAGCCTGGACGGTCGGCAACACTCCCGAGGTTAGCCACCTTCTATTATTCTTCTCGGGCGGCCATGTGGCCGGCTACACAGCGCTTGGCATTATCGTCCTTGTCTCGCCCCTGATCCTGCTCCTTGGATCGGGTTTCGTCATGCGCACCCCGACCGCGGCTGGTGCGGGGCTGCTCTACTGGGCAATCGTCGCTCTGATCGGCGCCTCACTCGGAACTCTGTTTTTCGCCTACACTGGGGGCTCGCTCGCATCGACCTTCTTCATTACCGCTGCCGCCGTCGGCGGTTTGAGCTTGTGGGGTCATACGACCGACCGAGACCTCTCTGGCCTCGGCGCCTTTCTGCGGACGGGCCTGATCGGACTCATCATCACGATGGTGGTCAATCTGTTGCTCCGCAGCCCCACACTTTATTTTGTGACCAATGCGGCCGGCGTTCTGATCTTTTCGGGTTTGATCGCCTGGGATACGAACAGACTGAAGCTCATCTATTCCCAAATTGCCGGCGATTCGACGTCCATGGCGGTAGCCGCCAATTATGGCGCACTGAGCCTGTTCATCGACTTCATCAATCTGTTCCAGTTCCTGCTCGTCTTTACGGGTCAACGGCGGCAGTGAAGTCTCTTTGATGTGCGGTAGATCCTCAGATGATCTCACAGCAACTCAGCATCAGGCCAAGGACTTCACTCTCGATCACGCAATAGCTTGTGAATCTCAATGCGCGCTCCGGCAACGAGCCGGAGCGCGCATGGGAGGTTTTGACGATGTCCCAATAGATGAATGGAGAAGTCCAATGAATCGCGTGAACAGAATCCTTCCGTTGACGACCCTGATGATTGGGTTGGCGATCGCACCAATGGCAAGCGCCAAAAGTCCGAACGCTCCCACGAGGGCCACGTTTTCCGGCGGCGCCGTCGCTGCAGGCGTGGGCTACACGTGGGGAACGGGCGTCGTTTACTTTCATGGCAAGTCATATCCGTTCAAGGTGAACGGTCTCAGTGTCAACGATGTCGGTGTCGATCACATTGAAGGTGCGGCCGAAATTTACAACCTTCAAAATATTGCGGATTTCTCGGGCAACTACGTAGCAGCCGGTGTCGGCGCTACGTTTGCCGGTGGCGGCTTCGTGGCGGCCCTGGAAAACCAGAATGGCGTGATCATCCACTTTCATTCGACCACGCAGGGTCTCAGACTCAATCTTTCCGCCAACGGGGTATCGATAAGCCTGAACCATTAGGCGGGCGACTACTCCGTATCGTGAGTAGTGCCTGGCGGGGGCTAACCAGTCATGATGGCAGTGCTCGGGCGGGCACTGCCTCATCGGCCTGCCTGCTCTCTGACCAGCAAATTCCACATCACAACTCACGGTCGAAGCAATCCCCGATCATCCCGCTCGGGACGCGGGCGCGCGCGGATTGCACGCCGAATGCCCGTTTGTGCCGCCAACACCGCCATATTATAGTTTGATTGGATGCCTGATCGGCCCTGCGGCTGAAAAATCTATCGACATGGTGGAAGCGCCTGCGACCGTAATCGTTATCGATGACGATCCTGGAATCCGGGAATCGGTGGGAAGTCTTCTGCGATCGGTTGGCTTGCAGGTGAATTTGCTCCCATCGGTAGACCAGTTTCTGAAAACGGGCCGGCCACACGGGCCTGCTTGCCTGGTGCTCGACGTTCGACTGCCGGGGCGAAGCGGGCTCGATTTCCAGGGCGATCTTGCGGCTGCCAATATCGTTCTGCCCATCATCTTCATCACCGGACATGGTGACATTCCGATGTCCGTGAGGGCCATGAAGGGCGGCGCCACCGAATTTCTGACGAAACCATTTCGCGACCAGGATCTCCTCGACGCCATTCAGCTCGGCCTGGCGCGTGACCGCGCATGGCTCGCCGAGGAGAAAGAAACAGCAGTGCTCAGGGCGCGCTTCGAGTTGCTCACGCCGCGAGAGCGCGAGGTCATGGCGCATGTGGTGACGGGCCGGCTCAACAAGCAGGTCGCTGCCGACATCGGCGTGAGCGAGATCACCGTGAAGGTTCACCGCGGTCAGGTCATGCGCAAGATGCGCGCTTCATCTCTGCCCGAACTCGCCCGCATGGCGGACAGGCTGAAGCCGAAGTAGCGCTGCGGCGAAGTGCCGGCCGGTTGCTACCGGTCCGACCCCAGACGCTCTTCCTGCACGGGAACCGTGAACTGAAATACAGCGCCGCGGGGGGCGTTCGCCTTTGCCGTCAATTCTCCGCCATGCGCTTCGACGATCGAATGGCAGATCGACAGGCCCAATCCCAAACCGCCAGGCTTGGTCGTCTGGAAGGCCTCAAAGAGGCGGTCGAGCATGGCCGGCGGCAGCCCTGGGCCGGTATCCCGAACAGTGATGAGCACACCCGGCTCGGCTTTCGCGGTGCTTATAAATAGCTCGCGCGCACCGTCGTTCACGTCAGCCATCGCCTGGATAGCGTTGACGGTCAGGTTCAGCATCACCTGTTGCAGCTGGACCCGGTCGCCGTAAACAGGCGGCAGGCCGTCTGCGAGGTCTGTTCGCACCGAGACATCGTTCTTCAGCGCCTCGCCATGGGTGAGATCAATCACCTCGCGGATGGCATCATTGATGTTGAGGCGATCCTTCTGCGGCGGCGCATTCTTGGCGAGGGCACGGATGCGGCCGATGATCTCGCCCGCCCGGTCGCCATCCCGGGCAATACGCGCAAGGGCGTCGCATACCTCTTCCAGATCCGGCGGCGCGCCCGCGAGCCAGCGCAGTGCCGCCTTCGCGTTGGTGATTGTCGCGGCGATCGGCTGGTTCACCTCATGGGCAATCGATGCCGTCAGCTGGCCCATCGTCGCGACGCGGTTGGCGTGCGCCAGCTCTGTCTGCAAGGCGCGGTGACGTAGCTCGATCTCCTGCTCATGGGCTGCCGCGCGGGCTACCTGCCGCATTCTTATCCGGTAAACCGTCGCGAGCAGCAGGGCGAGCGTGGTCGCGACCAGAATCTGGAACCAGGTGGCCTGCCAATAGGCCGGCGCGATTGAGAAGGCCAGCGAGGCGCCCTGCATGTTCCAGACGCCGCTGTTGTTGCTGGCGATCACGCGAAAGCGGTAATCGTCGGGTGGAAGGTCGGTGTAGTAGGCCTGCCGCCGGTTGCCGGCGTCCTGCCAGTCACGGTCATGCCCTTCCAGCCTGTAGCGGAAGCGGTTTTTCTCCGGCGCGACGAGGCTGAGCGCGGTGTAGTCGATCTCGATATCCCGCACCAGAGGCGGCAAGCGGATTGTCGAAGATGCGTCATAGGTTTGGCGATCGGCAACAAGCTGTTCGATGTGCACCGGCGGCCGGAGCGCATTACGGGGAATATTGCGGGGATCCACTGTCATGGGGCCAGTGGAAGTCGCAAGCCATAGACGTCCATCCAGCGTCTTCGCGATCTTGGGACTGAATCGCCAGACCTCGCTTCTGACACCATCGGATGCGTTCATGACCAGGGTTCGAAGCGCCTGCTTTCCGAGCGTGCCTCTACTCCAGGTGTCGAGGTCAGACCGCGCAATGCGTACAAGACCGCAGGCCGTGTAAATCCACAACGAACCAGCATTATCTCTGATGGTCCCGTGAACGATGTCGCATGGCAGTCCATTCTCGCTGTTCAGTGTTGCCAGTTGACCGTTCTTCAATCTTATCAGACCACCTTCCGTAGCGGCCCAGAGTGTACCGTCAGGATCGAGGCGAAAATCTCTGACGCCCCGTTTGCCTGGGCCGCCTACCGTGTGGGATGCGCGGATTTTGCCGTCCTTGAAGAAGGCGATTTCGCCCAGGGCTGAACCGAGCCAAAGCCCTTTGCGAGACGGATCGAAAACAATGCTCCACGTCTCGCCGATGCCGAGGTCAGTCCAGGTGAACCGCTTGACCTCGCCGTCCCGAGTTATTCGGAGCAGACCGAGCGCGCGATGAGCGACCCACAGGTTTCCCAGATCGTCCTCGGTGATGCAGTTCAGCCAGCCACCAGGCACGCCCTTAACGGCCACGAACCGGTCATTCTGGAGGTAGCCCAGCCCCGAGGACGATCCGAGCCAGATGCGCCCGCGGCGATCCTGATAGAGAGAGCCGGACGTATCGGTCGGGAGTCCGTTGATGATGATTTCCTTAGCGGCCGGTAGCGCGGTTCCGCGCAACGGCACCGCGCTCTTGCTTGCGTGACCACGGTATACCGTCATCTCTCCATCTTTCTGACGATAAAGCCCGGTGGGGATCGCGAACCAGATGCCGCCGTCGACGTCCACCAGAACAGAGGTCACGTTGCCATCCGAAAGTTCTGTTTCGCCGGGAAACCTTGCGGTTGCGATCTTCCAGAATTCGTCGAGACCGTTCTTCGTGGCCACCCAGACACTACCCTCGCGGTCTTCGAACATCCGCATGACTTGGTCTCCGGAGAGGCCATCGGATTTCTCAAAGGAATCCATGCGACCCCCGTGGACGTACCGCAGGCCATTGCCAATCGTTCCAAGCCACAGAGCGCCGTCTCGATCCGTGAGCATCCATGGCGGCGGTCCCTGCGGCAAGACGCCGGGAAGTGGAAATGTACGGACCTCTCCGTCGACGATTTTCCGCAATCCGTCGTGCCCTGAAACCAGTACTCCGCTGTCAGTGTCTGAAGTCAGACTCTGAAAGTACCCTGTGATGGTATCGGGCATGGGATAGAGCTTTGGCTTGCCGGGGCGCCAACGCCAAGTCCCGCTCGATGATGTGAACCAAAGACTTCCGCCACGATCCTCGTACAGACAATAGATACGCGCGCCCAGGCTTCCGTCTTTCCCGTAACAGTGGACTAGGTTGCCGCGAATGGCGCAGAGCCTGCCGGTGGATGTGGCCCGCGACTCGGTGCCGGCCCACACGGTTCCTTGCCTATCCACGAGCAGTGCAAGTATGTCCAACCCGGCAAGGGCCGAGTACGCGGTCAACTTGCCGTCTCGCCAGCTTGCGAGCCCTCCGCTGGTGCCGATCCACAGCGTTCCGTCGTGCGTTGCCAACAGCGAATTTATCCAGTTGTCGGGAAGATGCTGGCCGTCAGGCGCGCGCCAAGGAACGGCTCTGACACCATCGAAGCGCAACAGTCCAACTGGCGTACCCAGCCAAAGATAGCCGTCTGGCGTTTGGGCGAATGCGTGTATCGGAGCATTTGTAACTCCCTCGCCGATGGTCCACGCCCTGTGTGCGAAATGGCCCACGCCCATGTCGAGCGTCGCCTCGCGGGCCAGCGCAGCGGAACACGATAGCAGCAGTGTGCAAATCAACTTCCCGATCGAGACGATCCTTTGTGAAGCGATATTCATGGCGGCCGGTACCTCAAAAGCGCGCGCCGACAGATACGCCAAAAACTCGCGGCTCGCCTGGAACGACTGAGAACGTGTTCTGATTGAAATTGATCTGGCTCTTGAACTCCTTATCAAACAGATTCCGGCCATATGCCGACACCGTGAACGTACCCTCCGGTGAGACCCAAGTTGCACCTAGGTTGAGCAACGCGTACGACGATTGATAGTCGTAGGCAGAGAACTGGGCGTATTGCGCTTGCGTCAGCTCGATAAGATTGTAACCAGCTGTGTAGCGCAGTTGAGCCCATGACGTGAGGGACGAACCGTTGCCGAAATGGAACGCATGTTCGTAACGCACGGATCCCGCGGCCGGCGGCGTGCCTGGCAATCGCTTGATTGCGATATAGTTTCTCTCCGAGGTTGTGGTGCCTGGCACATTCGGCCAGCTCGTGATCTCGTCGTCGTACCAGCCTGCCTGCAGCATGAGGCGATCCTGCGGCGTCGGAAGCCAGTCGGCCTCGAACTCTGCGCCGATGACTCTGAGTGGCACAGAGACAATCGTGAAGATCGGCGCACCGCCTACGGTATTACCAAGCTGCGCCGCCTGCTGCCAGCCCTGGTAGTCATAGTAGAAGGCGGCCCCGTTCAATTGCAGCGTGTCCGCGAGGAAGCGGTTCTTGCTGCCCGTCTCGAAAGAGGTCAGACGCTGCTGCTCGAATGGCAGCTCGAGGTAATTGACGGTGCCATCGGGGTTGGGTTGTGGTGAGATTTGAGCGTCTCCAGGGAGATATCCGGTCGACACCATGGCATAGACCATGCTCGATGGCCCAAGCTCGTATGCGGCGCGGATCCTGTAAGTGAAGTTGTCGAACTTGGCCTTTGTGAAGAAAGACGAGTACACGCACGGCTTCGGCGCGGCGCCGTCGTAGCCGATGAGATTCTCGCAGGTACCGAGGCTGTTGCCGTAGGGATCCAAATTAACGTTGAAGTTGTATGATGTCGTCTTCTCCACAACGTTGTGATCGAAGCGCAAGCCCGCCGTGACGTGCAAGCCTGGCCGTAGCTCGTAAGTCTCCTCGGTGAATGCCGCATAATCCTTGACGTTACTGGAGCGGTCACTCGAGAAGATCTCTGCGCCGTCAACGCCGGGCGTGTCGTCCGGGATGCCGCACGGGCCGCACTGCGTCGCGCTTTCAACGATGGACGTCGAAGTAACCTGGTAGATGTCGGAGTAGAAATTGGCACCAATCAGCCAGGTGAGTGCCTCGCCGGAATTGGATGCCAGTCGCAGCTCATGCATGTCGGATTGGTCGGGCTGGTAATGCGCGATGCTATCTATGGGCATGAACGGTGGTCCGGCAATGTTGCGGAAGCCGTTTGATTGGTAGCTGTAGTGACTGCCTACATAAGTCAAATCGGCAACGCCGAAGTCATAATTGATTGTCGCCATGTACTGCGCGTAGTTGCGGTCCGCCGCGGGCCTGATAGCGACACCGGGAACAGCGTAGCTGATTGTCTGTGGCGCGCTCAACACTTGGCGAGGTCCACCGACATAGGGTTGGATTGTTTCGAATGATGCGCTCAGCAGGATCGTCAACTGGCTTGACGGCTGATACAGCGCTTTGACACGTCCCTCGTAGATGTTGACGGCACCGCCATCGGGATTCCACCAGAAGCCGTCTCGATCGTCTGCATGTGCGGCGACACGGACTGCCAGTGTGTCGCCGACCGGTACATTCACGACTGCGGTCGCATTTCTTAGGTCGGCTGTGCCGTATTCCGCGTAGAGGTCCGTATCGAAGTGCTCCAGCATGGGATCGTTCGTGCGGAACGCGACGACACCAGCCGTGGCGCTGCGCCCGTACAGCGTACCCTGTGGGCCATACAGAATCTCCGCACGGTCGAGATCGTAGTCCGCGCCGATCCCTTGGAAAACATCATCCACATAGGTTGCGACAACTGACGGACCGGGTAAGCCTCCGGTTTGCTGAGTAGCCATGATGCCGCGAATGGAGATGTTCTGGTTCGGATTGTCCGGGGATTGTTGGAACGCCAGCAGACCATAAGTCAGGTTCGGTACATCCTCGAGCATCTGCTGCACAGAAATGCGCCCTTGATCGCGAAGGTTCTCGCCTTGCAAAACGACCACTTGGGCGGGAATACTCTGCACGTCCGCTTGGCGGCGTTCCGCGGTGACAACGACCGTTTCCAGTTGGTCCGGTGGCACCCGCGAATTCGCGTGTTCCGCGTCATTGCTCGCCTCAGCTACCGTGATCGGAGGTCGTTTGCCCGTAACGGCAACCCGCTCGATCTTGTCGCCTGCGGCATTGGATGAGGCATGGTCGTGCCGTGTTTCGGTATCGGAATCGGCAGCAAACCCACGGCCGGGAACCAGCATAAAACTGCTCATGCAGAGTACAAGCATGGCAACATGCGTTGCGTTTCGAGTCGGTGTGCCCATTTGCCCGCCCCCCAGGCTGGCGACCGCGGGTTAGCTCACCATTTCTTGGCAATCTCGCACAACGCCTAAAATCGCATTGGGCCGCGGTCAGGTACTATCCAATGGTATAGCGCCCATTGCCGACGGGGTCGTCTTGCCGACCCCGTGTTCAATGGCGCCGCTCCATAGCCCCCAATAGACTTCGATTGCTCCACCCAGAATGTTCGGCGAGAGCGGCGCAGACACCCTATACAAAGGTATAGGGGCCAGAGCTGTCGCCTTGACCAATTCCAAGCATCGGTCGTGCAAAGATGTGATAGGGGAATGGTTTGTGTTCGCGCACGCTACTTGGCCAAAGCAGAAATCGATGCCGGAAAAGAAGCCCGTTATTGCAATTGTCGACGATGATGAAGCCGTTCGAGACGCTGTGGCCAGTCTCATCAGATCCCTCGGTTATGAGGCTCTGAGATTTTCCGGCGGCCAGGAACTGCTGGATTCCCGGCGCCGCCGGGACGTATCCTGCCTGATCTCGGACGTCCAAATGCTGGGGATGACCGGCTTGGAGCTTTATGAACGGCTTGCGGCCTCCGAAACGCCGATTCCCACGATCCTCATCACGGCCTATCCAAAGGACGAGGTTCGCGATCGCGCCTTGAACGCGGGCGTGCTCTGCTATCTCAAGAAGCCATTTACGGAAGCGGATCTGCTTGCTTGCATCCAAGCTTCCCTCGCCCGATCCGGCGCGTGATCACCGCCCTCTCTATTCCGTTCGACCGACCGTCCAACGCACCATCGGACCGCTCTTCAATCCTGCTCGCGCACGGAATGTTGGTTACCCAAAAGTATAAGGCCGACCTACCCAGTCGGTACTCTTACCAACCGTCTGTCCAATACACCGCGCGCACAGGAACGCGCATACATCAGGCCTCCCCAAGGCCGGTTCCTGCTCCGAATTGGCCGCCTGCCTCCAGCCCCACGCCGGGGCTGGAGGATCAGGGGGTGACGAAGGGAAGAACGACGATGAATGTCTCTGCCGCGCAACGTCTGTCGAGTGAACATCGCGCCATGGCGGGAGTGGTCCTTCCAGCAGTTGAGCGCGCCCAACAGGTGCCGTCGCTTCGCGGTGAGACACTGCTGATGCGTGAGTTGACCCACCGGGTTGCCAATGATTGGACTGCAGCCATTGCAACCATTCGGGCTGCCGCCTACGAGTCCGACGACGTCTACGTGAAGGCCGTTCTCGACGATGTGGCCAGTCAGCTCCATCGTCAAGCGGAGTTGATGCGTGCACTGCAAATTCCCAACTATGAAGCACCCCTCGACGCTGCCGAATATCTTGGAGGAATTTGCCTCTGCATTAGCCGCTCAAGACTCGATGCGATGAACGTTCGGCTCGTGTTCGCAGCCGATCCCCTGCTGATTGAGGCGAACCGGTGTTGCCGGCTCGGGATGATCGTCTGCGAACTCGTGACGAATTCGGCGCGCCATGCCTTTCACGATCGGGATCGTGGCAGGATCAGAATTGAATTGTGTCGTGCCGATTCGCTTGCCGAATGCCGGATAAGCGACAACGGCACCGCCAAACCTGGAACGCGCCCTGGTCACGGACTTTCGATCGTGCAGGAACTGGTTGCGAGCCTGGGCGGGACCATTGAGCACGAGTTTGGGCCACGCGGATGCACATCGATCTTGCAGTTCCCGATGTAACAACGGCAAGCGACTTTTCATTCTCGCCACATCAGGTGGTGTTGCCGCAGTGACGAGCACGGCAGGTGGAGCATTTCAAAATGAAGAGGCCATTCGCTCTGATTGCTGCGGTAGCCATATCCGTTGCCATTTTTGGGGGAGTCTTCGTTTTTGCCCATTGGGATGAAGCGGTGCCGATCTTGGCGATGGCCATAAATTACGTGCGTTACCTTTCTGCGCCCGCAGGAACCATCACAACGGAGGTGGCGCCGGGCTATCACGACACTGCGCCGCCGCCGGCTGTGACGTCGATACAAGGCGCGACCGCGAGCTCGCAAGAAGACTGGCCGAGTTACAACAGGACGCTCACGTCCAATCGCTTCTCGCCGCTCAACCAGATCAATCGAGACAATGTCGGGAAGCTGAAGATTCTTTG
>Ga0335079_10010988_pt1 | contig 10316 bp, 8 predicted proteins | sample Lox_Sample_33_FD_206719 | JGI IMG/M metagenome (GOLD analysis project Ga0335079, IMG submission 206719) | Soil microbial communities from Loxahatchee National Wildlife Refuge, Florida, United States - Lox_Sample_3.3 | ecosystem: Environmental > Terrestrial > Soil > Wetlands | place: USA: Florida...
CGGAGAGCGCGAGCACATGGCTGTGACCGTCCTGATGTTGCAGCCCCTCGCCAGCCAGTGTGGTTCGTCCGGCAGTGCCTCCGATCAGGAAACCGCGAGTTCGCATGTCGGCCGCGGCCCAGATCAAATCGCCGATGCGCTGGAAACCGAACATCGAGTAATAGATGAAGAAAGGGATGGTGTTGATACCGTGGGTGGCATAGGCGGTGCCGGCGGCGATGAAGGAGCACATGGAGCCGGCCTCGGTGATGCCTTCTTCCAGGATCTGTCCGTTGAGCGCTTCCTTGTAGTAAAGAAGCGTGTCCATGTCGACGGGCTCGTAGAGTTGTCCGACGCTGGAATAGATGCCGACCTGGCGGAACAAGGCTTCCATCCCAAAGGTGCGGGCTTCGTCGGGAATAATGGGCACAATCAGCTTGCCAATTTGAGGATCGCGCAATAACTTGCCGAGCAAGCGCACGAACACCATGGTGGTGGAGGCCTCTCGACCCTCGGTTCCTTTGTAGAACTCCTCGAAATGCGACTCCCACCCGGAAGCGATGGGCGCGGAACGAACTTTCCGTTCCGGTAAGTAGCCTCCCAATTGCTGGCGGCGTTCCTGCATGTAGCGGACTTCGGGGCTGTCGTCGGAAGGACGATAAAAGGGGGCATCGTGAAGTTCATCGTCGGGGATGGGAATCCCGAAACGCGAGCGGAACATGCGCAGCTCGTCGTCGTTCAGTTTCTTCTGCTGGTGGGTGATGTTCTTGCCTTCGCCGGCTTCACCCAGGCCGTAACCCTTGATGGTCTTGGCGAGAATGATGGTGGGCGAGCCGTAGTGCTCAACCGCAGCTTTATAGGCGGCGTGCACCTTGATGGGATCGTGGCCGCCAAGGCGCATGCGGGCAAGCTGCTCGTCGGAAAGATGCTCCACCATTTTCAGCAGACGCGGGTCGGTGCCAAAGAAATTATGGCGGAAATAGGCCCCGCTCTCGACGAAGTACTTCTGGTACTGGCCGTCGCTGATTTCGCCCATGCGCCTCACCAGCAGGCCGTCGCGATCGCCGCGGATGAGGCTGTCCCAGTCGGTTCCCCAGATGACCTTGATGACATTCCATCCCGCGCCGCGGAAGATGGCCTCCAGTTCCTGGATAATTTTGCCGTTGCCGCGGACCGGGCCATCGAGGCGTTGCAAGTTGCAATTGACAACGAAAATCAGGTTGTCGAGGCGCTCGCGGGAGGCGAGGGTAATGGAGCCGAGCGATTCGGGTTCATCCATTTCTCCGTCGCCGAGGAATGCCCAAACTTTGCCGCCCGTGGTCTGCTTCAAGCCTCGGTTCTCGAGATAACGCATGAAGCGTGCCTGGTAGATGGCTTGGATGGGTCCGAGACCCATGGAGACCGTAGGGAACTCCCAGAAATCTGGCATGAGCCACGGATGTGGGTAAGAGGAGAGTCCGCCTCCCGCTTTCAGTTCACGGCGAAAGTTTTCCACCTTCTGCCTGGGGATACGGCCTTCCAGGTACGCGCGGGCGTAAATTCCGGGAGCAGCGTGTCCTTGAAAATAGACTAGATCCCGGTCGCCAGTTTCGGTCCGGGCTCGCAGAAAGTGGTTGAACGCGACTTCATATAAGGTTGCGGCCGAAGCGTAGGTGGAGATATGTCCGCCGATGCCTTCCTGGAGTTTGTTGGCTCGCACCACCATGGCCAGGGCGTTCCAACGTACCAGGCTCTTGATGCGGCGCTCCATTTCCTGGCTGCCGGGAAAGGGAGGTTGTTGAATGGAGGGGATGGTATTTTGATAGGGCGTGGTCGCGGTGAACGGCAAGTTCACGCCGGCGGCGCGTCTGGCGTGCAGGGAAAGCTGTTGCAGCAGCCGTCCGGCGCGCTCCGGGCCACCCTCCGCCAGCACGTAGTCCAGGGAATCCAGCCATTCCCGGGTTTCAAGGACTTCTAATCCATCAGTTTGCGTCTCAGACACGGCCATTTCTCCGTCTGGTGCGAATCCCTCATCATAGACAATTATGCGGATTTTTGCTGGTGGTGCCAGGTTGAAAACTTCGCAGACCGCGGAGCAGAATAATTAAAAGGGAATCCGTTCCCACTAGAGGAGCATCATAGACACGGGAGACACGGCGCTGTAGTGCCTCCCCATACAATTTTGATAAGCCGCGGCAACAGCAGCCGCCAGGCAGCCCTGCCGTTGCCGGCATTTCCATTACGAAAAGAGGAGAATCCCCATGTCAAGAAGACTTGCTTCCAAGCAGCCATCACGGGTGAATGCCCAGCCCCGCATCCATCAAAACGCAGGTGAGATCCAGCCGTACGGCACGGTCACGCACGCTCTGCCGCTGGACCTGGAGGAGCCGATTCGGCTCGAAATGACCGAAAAGCTGAACCAATTGTTGGCTGACACCATGACCCTGCGGGATCTGTACAAGAAATGTCATTGGCAGGTGGCGGGGCCGACTTTTTATCAACTTCATTTGCTCTTCGACAAGCACTTCGGCGAGCAGTCGGATCTGGTGGACACCATCGCGGAGCGCATTCAACTGCTGGGCGGTGTCAGCATCGCCATGGCGCACGACGTAGCCGAAACTACCCAGATCGAACGTCCGCCGCGAGGCAGGGAAGAGGTTCCGGTGCAGTTGTCGCGCTTGCTGGACGGGCATGAGGTGATCATCCGCGAGAGCCGCGAACTGGCCGAGCTGGCTTCCAAGCTGGGGGATGAGGGAACCAACGATCTGGCGGTCAGCGACGTGCTACGGACGAACGAACTGCAGGCCTGGTTCCTCAGCGAGCATCTGGTGAACGTGCCGCTGGTGGAAGCGGTGCGACCCTCCGTCGCGGCTGACTGAGGGCAGCCGGCGAGCGGGACCGGGAAGATCAGAGGGCTGCGGAAATCTGGCCGGTCGGATACTGCAAGCCCAGCAACACCACTTGGCGGGTCATCTGTTCGTAGCTCTCCGCGACGCGCGCGGATGAGAAGCGGCGGCCGGGGAAAAGTATGGCCAGGTAAAGCTTGGGAATTGCCTGGAAGGCGTAGCTGCGCAAACGGATGGCGTTGTCGGTGAGCTTGACTGCGGCTTGGACGGTTGCCGGATCGGGACTGTGGCGGGCGGCTTCCGCGACGCGCATCAACACGGCCGCATTGAAAGCGGCGCAGCGTATGTATTCCACCGCGGCCCGCAGCCGTTCGCGCTGAATCCGGCGGAAATGCGCCGGCGACAGGTTCAGGCGCAGGTATTCTTCTTCCTCCGGATCCATCAAGTTGCGAAAAGCCCGAAGGTCCACCGACCGGATGTGCTCGAGCTGCGGCGCAGTCCCGCGGGTTTTGGACAGACGGAGGATGACGGGAACACTCAAAGCCAGAATCGCGAGGATGATGGAGAATGTCATGGCTCGAGCAAACGCTCCAACTCACGGTTCCAAGTTTCCAGGTCATGCTCCAGAAAGCGGTCGTCCATCGGGGGGTGGTCTTTCGGTTGCGGTGTTTCCTCCGGCGCCAGGCAATAGAACAGCCACACCATGATCGCTAGGAGATAGGTTGAGTCGTTGACGGATGCCATTGTGTACTCGCCCAGATTCCACGTCCTGGAGACAATCTGGGAACGAATCGCATTGACTGCCAGACTGGTGCTGCTGAGAATGCCCAGCCCCAAGGCAATACCGAAGCTGCGACTCCGCCAGGAGAGCCGAAAATAACCACAGAAAAGAAACAGGAGGAGCAGTTGACCGCATTGCAAAATACGTGCCGTACGCTGGATGACAAGATAGCCAGAAATTAGCTGGTTTGGCCACCGTCCCGGCACAAGCCAGGCGAGGGCGACGGCAATGACCACGAAGATCACGGTGGTGGCACGGAAGGCGGAGCTTCCCAGGTCCTTGACCACCGGGTAGCGGCGTACTCTTTGCATGAACATCTGGTGGATGATGGCGAAAGCCAGGGCCGCCTCTACCGCATTGCTGATGGTCACGCCGGCGAAATACTGATAGCCACTAACAGAGGGAGCATAGTTCATCGCCATCAATGCCATCGCCGCCACAGCGATCCAGCCCGTGTGGACTGTGAAGAGTGCAAGCTGCTTATAGAGTTGGCGTCTAATTATGACTAAGAACAGAACCAGCGAAAGCGCAATGCGCGTAAACCATATTACGTGCCAAACTAAAGCGAGAGACAACATAGGCTACCGCGTTGAATAATATCCTTTCCCGCGGTAGCCCACAAGACATTCCTTGCAACCGGCTAGCGGTTCAGCACCACGACCAAGCCAAGGCCGGGCTTGGTGCACCCGGTCGGGTCGCAAACCGGCGGATAATCATCTGCCCGTAGCGTGGTTGGAACGGCAAGAGAGGCGAGAAACAACAAGGAAGCAAACAGCAACAGGGTTTTCTTCACGGCGGAATCTCCTTTTCAAGGGAATTGCACCGTGATAATCTGGGAGCCGAAGGTGTTCTTTTTGCGCGGCTTAGATAATTTCAGCGTTCGGAAAGCGTAACTGCCGTGACCCTCATTTCAGCTCTCGAAGATCTGCAGGAAACCACGCTTCGGGCCGTCACCGGATGCTTGCGCAAACTGGAATATGTGGGGGGATTGCGGAACCAAGAGGGAACTTACAGGCACTGGGGATTGGTTCGGGTTCATGGGGAGGGAAGCGCGGAAAAGGCGCTGGCCCAAGCCCATCGCGCGCTGCTTTCAGAAGTATTGTCGACTCCCCTGCGGAGCCTGGAAAGGGATGCGGAGCAATCCAGTGAAGTGGCGGGAGTCCCGGCGAAGTTATACCTGGAAGAGCTTTCCCGGAGGAGTTCCAGGCTGTTACCACCGAGCCCGGGAGGGGGATCGGAGCGCCATCTTAGTTCAGTGCTTCATGCGCTTTCGAGTTTGTTGACGCGTCGAAAACCGGGCGCCATTCCCCCAGCTTGATGGCCACACCCACCACTTGACCGATGACTTCTGCCTGCTGGGGATAGCGTAAGGCGCGGGCCGCAACCGGCGACAAAGGGTGGGGCTGCAGAATAATCTCTTCCTTGGTCAAGGTGCACCAGCAGCAGACGTGCCCGCCGCGGGTTTCCACGAAGTAGATGGGACGCTCGTATTCTGATCTCCAGCCTCCCTCCGCAACTTTGTTCTTGGCTTCATCCACCTGCACAAAACTTCCGGGGGGGAGTATGGGATACATAGTGAGATCTTCGCTGCCGATGTAGCCGTAGGTGTACTCAGGGGACTCGAACTGGGCCAGATAAGCGAGCGGAACCAGCCCCCAGCCCTCCACCATGCGTCCAAAATTTACCGTGCGGCGGGGGTCGAAGCTGGGGTCCAAACGCGACGGCATCCGCACCGCGGAAATGTTGGCCAGGGCCTCGGAGACGTGGGAGTTGGGGGGCAGCACAAAGTCCAGATCGGATGCCATACCGTTCAGATCGACACCATACCAGGACATGAGCTCACGTACGTCGCGCCGGTAGATGGCCGCAAAGGAGTACAGACGGAAGATGCTGGGAACGACTCCCTTTGTTTCGATATCCGAAAGCCGGCTGGGGGGAATGGCGAACTCATCGTTGCCATACTTGTGCGCGATGCGCCCGCTGGCGTTCTCCACGTCCCTCATGGTCAAACCGAGTTGCTCGCGCAGCAACCTTAGATTCTGTCCACCCGGTAACATGCTATCCCCCAAACCTGGCTAAAGCAGACTGCAATCGTAGCGAGTTACGCGCAGTTGCAGCGTGAATCTCGGTTCCGAACCAGGAACAATCTCCCCCAGCCTAGACCGCGATTTTTTTTGAGTCCCTGTTCTGATTTCGTAACAGAGTGCAAAACCCGACTTGTACCCGCTGGTGTCATTTCCCAAATTGGGAATCGGCGCTTGCAAGATTAGCACCCCTCCGCAACCTAGGAACGAACTTACCGGGACGAGGTCGCCGGTCTAAGCTGCATAGAAGAGTACCAGATCGAGTCTCATCGCTTCCAGGCGATTATCACGAGGATCAGCGGCAGATAAATCACCGAAGCGTGTACCACGCGGCTGGCTAAGGTCTTAGTTGCGGACTTACTCAGCCGGGCCACGTGGTACAGCAAGAACGCGCCGGACGATAGCGTGGCGGCCAGATAGGAGAACCCGGCATGGATCGCCGGCAGTGCAGTTACGAGCACCAAGAGCACGCTAAAGCCCACGATTTCGGCCCGGGTAAAGCGGGAGTCCACATCGAAGCGAGGCAGCATGCGGTAGCCGGCACGGTCGTAATCGTCCTGATACATCAATGCGATAGCGAGAAAATGCGGAAACTGCCAAAGGAAAAGAATGGCGAACAAGAACCACGCCGCCCGGTCGATGCGCCCGGAGGCGGCGGCCCACCCGATCAGAGTGGGCATGGCTCCGGGGATGGCGCCCAGCAGCGTGCAAACCGGGGTCCTGCGCTTAAGCGGCGTATAAACAAGAAGATACGAAAGCAGGGTGGAGATTGCCAAGAGTGCTGCCAGGGGATTAATCGTCCCCGCCAGGTATAGTCCCCCTGCGGTACTAAGAATGCAGCCGAACCAGAAGGCCTCACGCGTGCTGAGCCGGCCGGACGGCAGGGGCCGGGATGCGGTACGGCGCATTTTGCCGTCCCATACCCGCTCCATCCATTGATTCAGAGTTGCCGTACCGCTGGCGACGAGCAAGGTACCCAAAAGGGTGTTCAGCAGCCCAACGAAGTTGAGCGCACCGTGTGTGCCAAGGTAGTATCCGGCTGACGTGGTCATCAGAATCAGCAGGTTAACCTCGGGTTTGGTCAGGGTGTAGTAATCCGAGAGCTTGGCCTTCAAATCTGGCCTGGCGAGGGTGTGGAGCAAGGGGTTTGCCGAAGCGACCATGTCGAATCGAGATCCTGGGTTCTATCCGGCCGGGCAGAAGTATTTGTGCGCAGCGGAAGCGGGTTGAGTATAGCAGAGCAGACGGTCTGAAGATATGTGGTGCAGTCGACCTTCTACCCTTCGTAGCTTGCCTTCCTAAGCTAACTCCAACTCAATCTTTTTCGCGGCCGCATCCAGCTTCGTGATCCGAACGCTGCGAACCTGCCCGGCGCGGATGGCTTCCGGTTGGGATGCGCCGGCACCACCCCCACCTCCACCCTTCCAACGCGCCTGCAGCATCAAGCTAAGCGACCCCAGATCCGCCTTCGATGGGGTTGGAGTGGTTTGCTGCGCAAGACGCTCCGCGGGAATTCTGCACATTGCCTGGATGCCTTCCCCCAGTTCCACCCGCGTTTGTTTGCCCGAAATCTCCACCACGCGACCCGAGACCACATCGCCTTCCTGATGTTCTGCGATGTATTCCTCGATGCTGGTCGGAAGCAGTTGCTTCATCCCCAGTTTCAGCCGCCGCTTCCCGAGGTCGACTTCAAGCACCTGTGCTTTCACTGATTGCCCCACCTTCAGCATGTCCTGTGGGTGATGGATGCGCTTCTCGGCGCTCATGTCGCTGACGTGAATCATGCCTTCAACACCCTCCGCAAGCTGCACAAAGGCGCCAAGACTGGTGAGGCTGGTGACCTGTCCTTCGACCGCCGAACCGGCGGGGAACGTGGTTGTCACATCAGCCCAGGGATCACCCAGCGCTTGCTTCAGGCCCAAAGAGATACGGCGCTCGCCGGCGCTGACGCCCAAAATTACGGCTTCCACCGTCTCACCCGGCTTGACCACGTCGCTGGGCGTCTTCACTCTTTTCACCCACGACATCTCCGAAATGTGGATCAGGCCTTCAATCCCGGGCTCGAGTTCCACAAACGCGCCGAAATCGAGGACGCGGGTCACCGTGCCGTGGGCGCGCCCGCCGGGTTTGTATTTTGCCGCCACTGAATCCCACGGATCCGGCTCCAGCTGCTTCATGCCGACAGAAATGCGCCGCTTCTCAGGATCGATTTTGAGAACCTTGACCGCAATCGCCTGCCCCACCGAGAGCACGTCCGCCGGCTTGCTGACGCGGCTTCTGGAAATGTCGCTGACGTGCAGCAGTGCGTCCACGCCGCCAATATCGATGAAGGCGCCGTAATCGGTCAGGCTGCGAACTGTGCCCTGTACGCTTGCGCCTTCCCGGATTTCCGCGTAGCGGCGTCCTTGCGCTGCGCGCTCTTCCTCCTCAGCAACCACGCGGCGGTCTACGACGACGTCTTCGTCTGCCTCGTCGAGCTTGGTGATCCGGCAGCGGATTTCCTGTTCGACCAGCTTCCCCATCTCGGCGGCGTCGCGGGCGCCACTGCGCGAAGCAGGCATGAAGGCTCGCACCCCTACGTCTACGCTGAGGCCCCCTTTGACCACTCCCGTGACCGTGCCTACGATCGTCGTCTTGTCATCAAATGCCTTCTTCAGTGACGCCCAATCGGTGGGCCGTTCGAGCTTGCCGAGGGTGAGTTCGTAGTAGCCTTCCGGATCCCGGCCCTTGATCGAGACCATGAGTTTGTCGCCGGGCTTGACAGGTTCTTTGGCACTTTGGAATGCCGTCAGAGGCAGGATGCCCTCAGTCTTGAAACCAATGTCGAGGAGAACCGAATCGGCGGTGAAGGCAATCACCGTGCCTTCGCGGCCTTTTCCGGCTTCCGCAGGCTTGCGCGACTTGCTCTTCTCGAACTGGGAGAGAAGGTCTTTGAACGACTCGTTAGGTTCGTTGATGGGTTGGGATTCGGCAGTCTCGGGATTGGGCATGAAAGGGTTAAGGCCTCAGGTAGAGGTGGTCTGAACTAGGATAACAGTTGGAAGGCTGGAGGCGCGGGTCGGAATCGAACTTGAGGCGATTTGCGGGCCCGTTCGGCGCCCTCACGCTTCGTTCGGTTGCTCAGGGCAGGCTGAGTACGAGCGGAGCGGGAGCCCGCAGCCGAAATCCCGAGCACAGCGAGGGACCTCGGAAGTGAGGAGATCTCAGGGGAAGATTGGAGGCGCGGGTCGGAATCGAACTTGAGGCGATTTGCGGGCGTGAGCGAAGCGGGAGCCCGCAGCCGAAATCCCGATCACAGCGAGGGACCTCGGAAGCGAGGAGATCTCAGGGGAAGGCTGGAGGCGCGGGTCGGAATCGAACCGACGCATAAAGGTTTTGCAGACCTCTCCCTTACCACTTGGGTACCGCGCCTTCTCAATTAAGTTAGCGTTAGACGGGCGAAAAGTCCACAGGCCCGGTATGTCTGCGGCGAACGAAAACGCCCCGCCAACGCGGGGCTGGTCAAAGTCTGGAGCGGGAGACGGGATTTGAACCCGCGACTTCGACCTTGGCAAGGTCGCACTCTACCACTGAGTTACTCCCGCTCACTTTTTGTGTCGTGCGGTAGGATCCTTCGCTATCCTTCGCTACGCTCAGGATTTCGGCGCGCGGCTCAAACGCCGCGCAATCGCCTCAAGTTACTCCCCGCTCGCAGGAACGATTATAACATTCCGGCTTTGAACCCCAAATCCACCACAGAGGCACAGAGAAACAGAGAAAAGCCTGCAAAAGACCGAACTGTCAGAGCCGCACGAGCGGGGACGCTCGCGCCTACATCAACCTTTTTGCATGGCCTGGTTGGCTTTGGCGGTGATCTGGTTACGCACGTCCCAAAGGTCTTTGTAGAACAGATGCTCCATGCGCTGGTGCAGGACTTCGACCGGTGTTCCCATGGTGCCCACCACCCCACCGCCAATGATCCTTTGCGCCAGCTTCAGATGGTGAAAGCGGAAGAGATGCACGCGCTCGTCGAAATCGAGCAGGCATTCGGCGGTGTCGTGCAGAGCGAACAGTTCCTGATGGCGACGATAGACGTCATCCACGCTCACGCCGGTCTTGCGAAGCTGAGCGTGAAACGCTTCCCCGAGGCGCGGGCCAATGTGCAGCAGGCCGAGAAAACCGGGGGAATCGAGGCCGCTGCCGTGGCCGAGGCCGGCACGAATAATGTGGTAGTCATAGGGCGTGATGGTCTCCAGCACGTGCAGCAGGGCAATGGGATAATCCAGCATCTGGTTGGCGCGGCGGATCAGGCGGCAGGCATTGGCGAAATCTCCATCTTCGATAAACGCACGGGCCCGGCCGAGTTCGAAGACGACGCCCTTCAAAAGGATCTCGGAACTCTGATGGATGACCTGAAACGTCATCTCGTCCGGATGCAGGAGTTCCTGGTCGGTTTTCTGCAGGGAGAGCAGTTCATCGGTGCGCAGGTAGCGCTCGTAGTCGGACTTGCCCTTGCCCGGCAGGACCGGTTTTTTAAGGTCGTCTTTTCGCGGGTCGGTCATAGTTGTTTCAGTGGTGCCCGGTCCACTGCGGGTCTTTTTCCGGGGGCACGATTTCGCCATCGCGCATGTGAATGACGCGATCGCCATATTCGGCGGCTTCCGGGTT
>Ga0335079_10010989_pt1 | contig 10315 bp, 13 predicted proteins | sample Lox_Sample_33_FD_206719 | JGI IMG/M metagenome (GOLD analysis project Ga0335079, IMG submission 206719) | Soil microbial communities from Loxahatchee National Wildlife Refuge, Florida, United States - Lox_Sample_3.3 | ecosystem: Environmental > Terrestrial > Soil > Wetlands | place: USA...
ATGGAGCGATGGAGATTGTTCGGGCTCGAACACTACGAGGAAACGGGTCGAGCGGTCGACATCGAGGCGCGCGAAACCCGCTCCCTCGACGAACACATTAAGAATCTTCCCAAAGGTCAAATGGAAATCCTGATGACGGATGACACGCGCGGCACGCTGCATGCGCATCTGCATGTTCGCCCACCCGCAGACGTCAGGGTCCCTCATTTCGAACCTGAGTTGTATCCACGGCTGCGGCAATCCCGAGCGGCATCGCACGGTGCGAATCTCCGGTTTAAGAGCTCTGAATTCCACGGGACCCGCTATGCGAGGCGAGGGCGCTGACGTGTGGAAGCTGAGACATGCCTTTGCGAGGGTGCTGTTGGCAATCCCGCTCTGTCTCGCAGCGACGGGCGTTCGAGCGCAATCGCCGCGACGCCCGTATCTCTACCGCGAGACGTGGTACGAGGCTCTCCTCAATAAATGGAACCCCAGCAATGTCGATTACGGCCGCTGGTTTGAGGAACGACGACGGGCATTTCTCGAAGCTACCGTGAATCAACCTCAGTTCTGGTACAGCCTGATCGTCACCGTTTGGTCGGTGTTCCTGATGGCTGCCTACGCCAAGTTGCTGCTGGACAACCGTCGTCGGATGCGTGTCACCGAGGAGATCATGGCTGACGTTTACAGTCACGATCTCTACTCTCGCGAGATTGCCAAAGAAGCCATCGAGAGACACAACCAACACATCGAGAAGTGCAACCGGGCGGTGGAAACGTCGGAAGGAGTCGATGGCCGTCCCGGCTGGGGAGAGACGCACACCGACCGTCTCAAGGCGGAATTACAGCGCGTCGCAACTCAGATGGAAGCCACTACACAGGAACGAAACAAGCTCCAGGAAGAACTCCGTCAGAAATCCCTCATTGTCTCCGATCTCTCCCTACGGCTCGACGCACTGTCCAAGAAGGTGAACGGCGCAGGACACAGTGGCAGAAGTGCGAACGCTGCGCAAAGTGCAGGGGAGAACGGCGACGGCGTGGAATTAGTCGGGCACATCAATCGGTTGCAAGAGGAGCTGTATGCCGAGCGGCAGAAGAACAAGAGATTGAAAGGGTCGTGACAGCGATGCTCGTTACACTCACTGGTTTTGGCAGCGTTTGGCGCCGGCGATTTGGCGCGGGCGCCGGGGATCCAAAGAGATTCGCGCGCGCCGCCTATTTCAATACAACAGGGGTTCTCGTTCATGGAAAGATCCGCACAAGACCAAAGGTCGTGGGCCATGCGCGATTCAATGGAGTCAGTGGTTTCGATCCCAACGCTCCTCTGCGAATGCTGAACAGTGTCTTTGAGTGCGCCGAACCTTGCACTTGGAAGGGACAGATCAAGGTTTTGTTCAAGCGCCTCCTGCCCACCCCGCAACAACCGGACTACCTATTGGTTGTCGCAAGATCGCCTGAGATCGGACACATGGACATCGCATCAGGAGAGTGGAGATCGGAGGGGACGCTGCTGATCTCCTTCAGCGAGTGCGGTAGGCAACAAGAGGCCATGCTGTTGATGCCTCCCGGAGGTTGGCTGCGCACGGATGTCGGCAGATTCGTCCTCAGTCCGTTCGTCTCCTGGCCTTGGACCGCTCGCCTGCAATTGACGTCTTTGAATGGAGAGCGGTGAGATGCGATATCCGAAGGGATCTCTCCAGCTCAGTCCGTCGCGGGATCTGCCACTATTGCGGCAGGCCCTCCACTCGGAGTTCGCAACGCACTCGCAGCTGTTTGAATTTATGAGCTTGAATCACTATGAGCAGAACCGAAAGTCCCACGACTGGAGGCTCCGAAGATTGGTTGACGGTGGGCTTCTGAGGCGCGAGGCAACGCGCGGTTGCACGGGCGAATTTGTGTATTCCGTAGGGAGCACCGCCGCAGCTTTGTTGCAAGGCGTGGGCGACTACTGCTTGGTTGGCCGTGATCGGTTCAATGGCAAGGAAGCCGAGCGGAGTCTTCTACACGCGATCGAACTCAACGAAATTCACCTGAGCGCGCTTCGAGCCGGGTTCCTGGTTCGCTGGATCAGTTCGACGGAAATCCGCTCGCAGAACGAGTTGACTGGATTTGGTTTCGCGAAAGACTATGACGCCGTCCTGACCGTTCGCACTGAAGCTGGCGAGCGGCGCTTCGCACTTGAATACGAACGAAGCCCGAAGCCCATCCGTTACTATCGCGACGTCGCAGCATCGTTGAGTCGCGAGGCGCATGTGGAGGAGGTCCTCTATCTCGTCCCCAACTACGATCTGCTTCGATTTATTTCCGCGTTCTTCCGGAACTACTCGTGCCGCGTGTTCTTCGGTCTGGTAAGGGACTGGCACAGCCAGCTTCTGGAGATGCCGGTCTCCTGCAGCTCAGCGACCGGCTGCTTTCCATTTCGGGAGTCTCTCGATCACGCTGCTGCAGACGCGGAGGCGGCGATTTCCGGGTGAGCGGTTTGCGTGTCCCGATATTGGCATTTCTTTGACGCGCTATTGCCTCGCCATTGGCCTTCCTCGATGCGCCGCAAGTGGCTGAGTGAACGAAGATTGGGCATTTACTATCCCCGATCGGGATGATGTTCGCTGAGCGAACGCAACATTATCGGATTTGAGTAATGGTGCGGCGGTTTCGCGCTAACCTTCGTATCAGCGGAACTTAGTTCCGAGTGGCTCGTCATCCGCTTATGGCGCGTGTAGGACAGGGAGAACATCGAACTTCCCAGAGGCGGATTTCTGGGGAGCCGGGGCACTTGTCCGAGTAAGTCAGCTTACCGGATCGGAATATCGCCTGGAGGGAGGTCTGCTTTCTGTGGGAACAACACCTATTTCGTTGACGGGCCCGGGGTTCATCGCAGTGATCTTGGATGTTCCCTTTCCGGTCTCGATCTCGCCAGGGGCCTACCACGTATTCGACCCTGTGAAGCAAATTGCAGCCGTTGAGGTGAGCGTACAGGAGGGATCAAAAACATTCTTCCGTAGTCGACCCATCCAAGGACCGACCTCTTTCACTGAACTCCAGACTGCTTGGGCAAACATGGAGCGCCGAGATCGTGGAACAGGTTATCTGATGGTTTCGCGGATGTTGGACGGCAACAGCAAGGCCACTCTAAATCTGCACACTGGACACGACGGTGGCTACGCCGAATGCAAGTATTACTCTCGCGTCTCAGTGACTTTCCTGGCGGATGACATTGCGATCATAAATAGCAATCAGAACGCGGTGCAATCACGAGCTTTTCAGATTCTGAACCCATTTTTGGACAAGTACCGTCTCTTAAACGAGGACTATCGAATTTCCCCCGTCACTGCGAATCGTAATTTTTATTTAGCGGTGTGTCATACAAGCCCTCTAACACTGGAGGAGCGCTCGCTTAGCACGATCGATCTGTTCAATCGGCTGGCAAGCCCCAGGACGTTCTTCCATAGCATAGGCCACGGCGCGGCCAATATCCTTCGCGTAAACAGTTATGAGCTACTCGGGCCTAGGTCGCCTCTTGCTGACCCGATCCAAAGTTTCTTTGAGCAATTCGTCCAGGGACCGTATGAGATGCCCCTGAGCTATGCGCTGGTTCTCGAGTCTTTGGCAAACTTGCAGCGTACAGCAGATTACCGGCTCGCGATAATTCACGCCGAAACCGCGGTTGAGGTTCATTTTGTCAATCGCCTGATAAAGCTTATGGTCGAGGAAGGAATGGCGGAAACAGATGCGGTATCCACAATAGAAACTGATGGCGCCTTCTGGGCGTCAAAAAGAAGATCAGGCAGCTGGACTCGTACACTCGTTCGTATTCCACGCGTCATGGGCTCAACTTCACACCTTTCGTCGGGTCACCCCTGTACGACAGATGGGAAAGCGATCTGTACAGGCACAGAAATAACGCCGTCCATGCTGGCGAAAATGCTTTCACTTATGATCAAGCTCACAGGGCGATTGGAACGGCCAAAGAATGCATCGTAAACGTCGAGAGACGAGTTCCTACTCTGGCCGATCGAATTCAATTGAGTGTTTCGATGGCCGGATTCAGACCAAACCCTGGAGAGGTGGCGTTTTAATTGTCGGTGACGACGCTTTGTTCCCGGTACGAGCCCAGCATTTATCCGGTTATCTGACTTACCGGGACAATAGTCCACGCACGAACAGTTTTACAGGAGTCCCGATTTGAACGCGCTTCCCGGAAAGTTGCTAGTCGGTCCGAGGGCAAGATTTCTAGAGGTGGAAACTGGAGAGCAGGGCTTCGGCCCGCTGATATACCGCTTCGACTTCGGGCAGCGTCATGAGTGGCACTTTAGGGGGCTGCTTTGCTGAATCAGCGAGCGACAGGGAATTCGCCCTCAACAGGACCACCAACATTTTGTTGCGCACTTCGCAGGTGAGCAGCGAGAAAAAGAGTAGGTTCCGCTGAATAATCTCGTACGCTTCACGCACAAAGGTTTCGATGGGTTGTCCAGAGAGTTGCTGAACCTGTTTCCTGTCGTCCCGAATGCGCGCCTCGTCGTAGTTCCCCAAGCAGATTAGTTCCCCAACGATACTCGCCGCGAAGGCGACGCAATCGTCCTTGGTAAGCGGGGGTGTGTCAGTCTCGACGACGCCCTTTACCTCATCGAGGGCGGTTTCGTGTGGCAGATAGTTCAAGCCGAGAAGGCGTCCGGCTTTAAACAAAACCGTCATGTGGGCGGACTCGTGCGCAGCGGTAGCGCTGACATACAGCGTGATTGCGGATACGTCAGCTTGATTCATGCCGTTGATTGTAGGTACCGGCGCCTCAGGAAGGAGCGATCGGCGCGATCTCATTCTGTCCTCTTCAGGTTCCGAATGCACAAACCGCGTCGACATCGAAGGCATGCCGCCGCCACTAAAACCGGGATCACCGCGCGGAGAGGATCTCGTCGACCAGGAACTCCTTCTCATCCCAACTGATAAACGGCCTTAGAGAAAGTAGTCACCGATCATCATGCTGGTTTCGCTTGAAGCAAACAGTGTTTTGCGACCGGAAAACTATAAACCGAAACCCATGTGGCAGCTAGGGAGCGGTTCCGTTAGCGGAACGGTCGTTGTTCCTTAACGCGGCCGTCCCGAACCTTGCCATAAGATGCAGCGTACAACTGCGAGTGGATTCTGACTCTAAGGAGGATGTTCATGTTTGGAGAAATGAACCTGGTTCCGATCATCAACCTTCGGCATGCGTCGGAGGATGTGGGAGGCTCGGTTGATGGGGCCGTAGGCCGATTACTCGATGTGACCGAGTACCCGGCGATCACCAAATGGATACAGTTGCCAAAGGCCTTGTTGTTGTTCCTTATGGTTCCGGGAGACCCGGAATCCGGCGCTTTCTACGTGTACGACCGAGTCTCAAGAGTATGGCTGTGGTTGGACTTTAACGATGAGAAATTTGGCGGCTATACGGTGGGAGACTTCGAGCGACTGGTACGCGAGTGCCACTTCCTCGACATCGTTGAGCACCCTCAGTGCCTCCCAAGCAGAAATCGCTGGATCATTGAGCCAGGCGTTCAGCCTCGCCGAGCCACAGAGCTCCAAGTGGAAAAGCGTCCTGCGTGAATTCCGCCCCCTAAAGGCTCAGTGTCTGCAACTTACGTCAGATCAGTTCGTTAGGCCCTGCAACTCCACTTATTTGACAAACGACAGGCTCGGGTCTAGGTAGATGACGCGCGAGTAATCTTGCCTCGTGGCACGCGGGAGGAACCATGAACGGACCCACTCGAGCGAGCCCGGCGATTGTCGCAGATTACGAAGGGTTGTTCGTCAATCGAGGAGCATACACGTTGCAATCCTTCCGGCCGACCCCTGACAGCGGGCGTCACTACTATTTTCGACCCAAGGCAAGGGGAACCGGGCAGGAATTGGCCCTAACGGCGCGCACGATTCGCAGGCATCTGGAAGGCGAACTTACGATCGGGCTGTACGCCATAAACCCAGCAACGCAGCGATCCAAGTGGGTGGCTATTGACGCTGATTACGACGGAGCGATGGAGGATCTTCTGAAGCTGCAGTATTTCCTCCAGCAGGACCACGTGCAGGCGGCGCTCGAAATGAGCCGCCGCGGCGGTCATCTTTGGATCTTCATGGAAAAACCTGCGCTCGCCCGCGACTGCCGAATCTACATTTACGACTTGGCGCTCCGGCTCGGACTACGCATTAAGGGTTTTGGTTTGGCCGACGGCATCGAGGTGTTCCCGAAACACGACGAGCTGCGCGCAGGAGAGTTTGGAAACGCCATCCGCGGGCCACTTGGAATTCACCGTGGCTCCAACCGCCGATATTGGTTCTACGGAGCAGATTACGAGCTACAAAAGCAGATCGATTATCTGAAACGACTTCGGAAATTGAGCGAGGAACAACTTCGCAGGTCGATTGCCGGGAAGGTGATGCCGCCGGAGTTTACGAGGAATCGCGCAACTGCAGAGCAGGCTAGGCCTTTTACTCGCACGTCTGGTCGCGAGTTCCGAATCCTCGACCATGTGGGCAAGGTTCGCGTAGTGGGCCGGAATTATGTAACGCAATGCCCATCGTGTGCCGAGGCCGGTCGAGACCGAAATGGCGACAACTTAGCCATCTCTGTTGACGATCCACGGAAATATCTGTGCTGGGCGGGTTGTTCGCGAGAAATGATCCGCCGAGCGGTGGGCTGCCCGATACCGGAGCGGCAGTCCGCGTAAGGACACATCGACATGCAAAACAAGACCGCCTCCTTGGCCCGTCGGGGCCTCACTCTATCGCGCCAAGTGCTGAAGCGTCTCCATAGCGTAGGCATCGTCGTTCAATCCAGTATCAGCCTCGAGTATCAACAGTCGGCCGCACGTTATGTTGTGCGCGGAATCGAATCGGGCGGAGCCGTGAAGGATTTCGGCCGCTACGTTACATTCTGCGATCCCGACGGTGCAGCTCTCTCGTGTCTTCACCCAATAGATGCAATTGCAGTAAATGGAGTCCATGCGGTGGTTGTAGCCCCGGTCCTCGTCAGGATTGAGCTGTTTCGCGCCGGCCGCACTTATCAACTGCTGATCACGCAGCATCAACCGGGGCAATCAGAGCAGGGTCGGCGGCCTTTGATCGAGAGCTTTCTTCTATTCCGCGGAGTGAATGGCTTCAGGGATTCGAACCTCTCGTTCGGCCCGAATGATTCCAGAGCGCAACAGGTCCCGCGTTTCTGGTCCCGCTCTGGCGAAGAACTCCGGATTCCAGCGATGTTCGGCGAGGGAGTCGCCGCAGCGGCTCATGGAGCCAGTTGCGTAGGATGCTCGCATGCTCACTTCCTAATGACGCCAGCGCCGTTGGTGATTGGTGCCGGACCCGCCTAAGCGGAGGCGAAAATGCCAGAGGGAAACGCAACCGATCAAGGTGCTGCGCCCGAAACATCCGTACTGGCGCCGGACAATGCGCAGAAAACTAAGATTGCCGCTGTTGAGGGACCCGAACAGCGAAACCTACTTGTCGGCGCCCAACGGCACAAGCTCCCCGATGAAAGAAAATCGATAACGCACAAATTCTCGGTTGGTGGTCATGAAGGCTACATCATCGTAGGCATGTACGCGGAAGGAGCGCCAGGCGAGATCTTCATCAAAATGGCGAAGGAAGGCTCCACGCTGTCGGGCTTCATGGACGGCATGGCGCTTTCGATCTCCATCGGCCTCCAATACGGCGTTCCGCTTAAGGCTCTCGTGGACAAGCTAACAAACACCAGATTCGAGCCGGCCGGATTCACGGAGAACCCAAGCATTCGCTACGCGAGTTCCGTCCTCGATTACATTGCACGCTGGCTCGGCGGCAAGTTTCTCTCTTCAGAATATCTCAAGCCACGGCCCACCCTGGCCGAGCAGGAAATCGCGCGACCGCCCGTTGACCCAGCGCCCGCAAATACGCCACGAAGTGAGTCCAGAAACAATGGCACCACAATTGGCGATGCTCCTTCATGCTCGACTTGCGGCATGCTGATGGTGACCAACGGAAGCTGCTACAAGTGCGTAAATTGCGGAAGTACGAGCGGCTGCTCTTAGCCTCGCCCGATTCCCCTCTTCCGCCCCTGCGATTCGCCCATTTCGTGTTCCTGTCTGACAACTGAGGAGCGTCTCATGACTACAGATCAAGAAAGGAAGGCCGAGGTACTGAAGTTCTCCGATGGTTTGCGCGCTGCGGCAGTCGCGAAAGTGACCGTTAGCTACTACGGGGACGGCGACGAAGGGCGTGCCGAACCACCTCAATTCCAAGATGCGGCAGGGAATCCCGTCGAGGAATCGCAGCTACCGGCGGACCTCAATCTCCAGACACTTGGTGATCTCCTTGAGGGTTTCGCGCCGGAAGGTTACGAAGACGGTGAAGGCGGCTTCGGAACAATTACGTTCGATCTCGGAACGCTACTTATTCGCGTCGAGCACAACTGGTATGAGACCGTCAGCCATCCCGACGAGCCTCGGGAGATCTAGGCCATGGCTCATCCTTTGGAACACGCGAAAAACAGCGCCCGCAAATTCGGCGGTGTCCCTGATGATTATTTGCCGATTCACAAATGGTTCGATGAATCGAAGGCCATCATGGCAGATGTTCGGCATCGAGCTCTTCGCCACCACGCGGAAGGAATTTTTCTGGCAGAGCGCATCTTCGGGGTGGCCATTCGCAACAGCGAAGGCACAGACGTGCCTGTGCGATACATCGGAGAGCAGCACGTTCGCGAAGACCTCGGTCGCATACCCAGTTTCCAGGACTGGGCTATGGGAATAAGGATGCAATCGTGGATGTACGGCCGGAGGCTAACGAGAACCTCTGAGATTTGACTCTGCCGCACTCCCCCCACCGCAACGGCCGCACTTCGATCCAGCCTCGCGCGCCTCACCAATGAAATCCAAAGGCCACGCCTGAGGACCTCCTCGTTCGAGGCTCTTGGATGTGTATTTTACACTTAAAAGGAGTACCACATGGAGCAAGCGCAGCTGTTGGCTCATTGCGGGAGCTCGAAGATCACGCGAGAGGAATTGAAGCTGATCCCGACTCCCGAAGCTAGCCCAACTCATCAACCCATCCCACACAATCAAATCGTCGAAGCACTGGTGGAAGGCCTCAGCTTTCGCCACATCTCGGCCATCCGCGAGGAATATGCAGTCTCCAGCGACGGCATGAAGATGTTCGGAGTTCTAGACCTTGAAACGACCTTTGACGGATGCCGCTTTTCTGTGGGCATCCGCAATTCAAACGACAAATCGATGCGCCTCGCGGTGACCGTCGGCTATCGCGTGCTTGTCTGCGACAACATGGCGTTTCACGGAGACTTCACGCCCGTGCTGGCGAAACACAGCAAACACTTCAGCCTCGTTGACGTGCTCTCCATCGGGATCGACCGCATTCAGCGGAATTTCGAGCCCATGAAGAAGCAGGTCGAAGCGTGGAAGACCACGCGGATCTCGGATGAATCCGCAAAGCTGGTCATCTATCGGGCCTTTGTACAGGGGGAATTGGATGTCCCCAAGCACTTGGCCCGCCGGGTTCACGACTTGTATTTCGATCCGCAGGTCGAAGACTTCGCTGCGCGGACAACCTGGAGTCTATCGAACGCGTTCACGAGCGCATTCAAGGAGCTCGATCCAATTCCTCAGTTCCGGGCGACGGCGAAGCTGGCCTCATTCCTGGAACTGACCACAGCCAGTTCGAACTAACCGCATCGAAAATGCGGCCACTGTCACACAAGGACGGAACGAAGGAGGCAGCGCCTTCTATCTGCCTCCTGTTCCAATCTTCAACGGTCATAGAATTCGCAGGCCCATCTGGTCAGCGCCTGCCGGAGCAAATGCAAATGGACAAACCACAAATCCGTTTGGGACCGCCTTCTCCTGGTTTCCACGTGAGTTGTGACGCAGGACAAATAGGTAAGTTGCAAGCCGAGACGGATTCGTTGTGGGTCAGGGTCGCCCAGCGCATCAGACGTCGCGGCACAGAGGAAATGTGGGACTCCGCAGCGATCGAGAGCACGGCTGAGCAGGACCGCACACTAGTTCTGCGCGTAATCGTATTCAATCCGGATTGGGATGAACCACTGCAAATCGCCTCCGTACGGTCCCGCCCCCAAGATTTGGAGTCTCTCACTCCTCTTGGCTGCAACTTGGATCACGTTGTTCTGTAAGCCACCCGCCCAATCGATCGCCCTCTGAGACTTCTTCGCAAGAATTCGACATCCCAATCCGCACTTTTCTCCAAGGACAGAGCCATGAAATTGGCCGACATTCCACCCGGGAGCGATATCGCATATCGCTCCGCCGCAAAACTAATCGCTGAACAAGTTGAATTTGAGCTTGAGACCTGTCGCCGAC
>Ga0335079_10010990_pt1 | contig 10315 bp, 7 predicted proteins | sample Lox_Sample_33_FD_206719 | JGI IMG/M metagenome (GOLD analysis project Ga0335079, IMG submission 206719) | Soil microbial communities from Loxahatchee National Wildlife Refuge, Florida, United States - Lox_Sample_3.3 | ecosystem: Environmental > Terrestrial > Soil > Wetlands | place: USA: Florida...
GCATGTGGATCTGGCGCTGCGTCAGGACCCCCGCGGTATCCACCACATATTCCGTGGAATACGGTCCCTCGAACTCGCGCCCAACTCGGAGGTCTTGCCCGTTAAGCCATCGATGGATGGAACTTGCAGCCTTCTTGCCGGCCATCATGGCGGTCACGACAACGTCGGGACCGGTCACGCAATCGCCTCCCGCAAAGACGCCCGGCAATCCAGTCTGAAGCGTAACTGGATCGGCCCACAGGGTGCCCCATTTGTTGGTTTCCAACTCGAGGCGTTCTCCCAATCCCGCTACGTCGGGAAGCTGCCCGATAGTGACGATCACCGCATCGCAACCAAGATCAAATTCAGAACCCTGGATGGGCTCCGGAGCGGGTCGGCCGCTTGAGTCCGGCTTGCCCAGCCTCATCTTCAAGCACTCGAGTCCGGCGACGCGCCCATTTGAGCCGGGAAGGAAAGTCTTAGGTGAGGCGAGAAAAAGGAACTTGACGCCCTCGCGTTCGGCGTCGCTGATCTCCCGCGGGTCCGCAGGCATTTCTGCCCGTGTGCGGCGGTAAACGATGGTAACTTCTGCCGAGCCGGACCGAAGCGCAGTGCGTGCTGCGTCCAAGGCCGAGTTCCCACCGCCGATGACGAGCACGTGCCGACCAGGAACAACGGATTCTCCGAGATTTACGCGGCGCAGAAACTCCACACCCCCGACCACACCCGGGAGATCCTCTCCCGGAACGCTGAGTTTCCGTTCCACATGAGCGCCGATGGCGACAAAAACGGCGGAAAATTTTTTTCGCAGTTCCTCCAGGGTGATGGTGCTTCCCACGGGGCTGTTCAGCAAGATGTCAATACCGACGGCACGCAGCCGGTCCAGTTCTGCATTCAGCATCCGGCGCGGCAGACGAAAAGGAGGGATGCCAACCGCCAGCATACCGCCCGCCCTTGGCAGCGCCTCGAATATTGTCGAGAGATAGCCCTGTCGCCGCAGTTGGTAGGCACAAACAAGTCCGGCGGGGCCAGAACCGACAATCGCAATTTTCTCTGGCCGTTCCGGCACATTTGGTTGCGGAAGTTTGTAGTTGTAATAGTGGTCGGTGACGAAGCGTTTCAATGCCGGCAGATTCACCGGTTCGTCCAAGGGGCCACGAGTGCAGGCGACCGTGCACGGGTGTGTGCAGATCCGGCCGCAGATTGAGGGAAGAGGATTGTCCCGAAGAATGACGTCGAGAGCCTCTTCAAACCGTCCTTCGGCGATGAGGCGGACATATGCCGAGGCGCTCTGGTGGAGAGGACAAGCGGCCTGGCAGGGGGCGACGCCACGCCGGGAAATGGTGAACACATTGGGAACGGCTTGTGGGAAGGGACGGTAGATGGCTTTGCGTTCTGTTAGGCCCTGGTCGAATTCTGACGGGAGTGTGATCGGACAACTCGTGATGCATTCGCCGCAGCCAGTGCATTTGGACTCGTCAATGAAACGGGGCTGTTTCTTGAGAGTGACAGTGAAGTTTCCGGGCTGGCCTTCAAAGCGTTCCACTTCGGTCAGAGTCAGAATCTCAATGTCTTTGTGCCGGCCAATCTCCACCAAGCGAGGAGCCAGGTTGCACATGGCGCAGTCGTTTGTGGGAAAGGTCTTGTCGAGTTGCGCCATGACGCCGCCAATTGCCGGCTTGCGGTCCGCAAGGTAAACCTTGATCCCGCCCCCGGCCAGATCGAGCGCAGCCTGCATGCCTCCGATGCCGCCTCCAACAATTAGAGCAGCACCAACTAGCGGAACCTTTGTTTCCTCAGATGGCATGGGGCACCGCCTGTCGAGCGTGTGCGTGTTGCATCGCCTTTTCCCGCACCGCCAAGAAATAGAGGGCGAGAGGGCGATAGACCATGTGGGACCATTTACCGAATGACATTTCGATGACCAGCATGGGAGTCGCGAAGATGATATGCAGGGCGTAAGCGAAGTGACAGGAAAGCTCAAGTCCGGAGTAGCGGAAGATATGGGCCGCCAAGCCGCTTAACACCGTCAAGAGCAGTAGGGCCGGAAACACCAGATCCTGAAAATGTGTCTCCTTGTAGATCTCCTTCCGCGCGCGCAATCGGCCCAACAAGATACTGCCGATACCGTAGAGAACAAAAGCGGAGGCCAGATAGCCCACCCAACGCTGCGGATGGTAGAGAGGGTATATGTGGTCCGTCTGAAACCAGCGTAGGCCGCACACCTTGATGGTCAGCATGGTAAACGTGCCCAAGGCCAGCAACCAGTGGCCCAACCAACGGCTTCTCTCCGGACATTTGCGCATCATCGAATCCGTAAGGGACTGGTAGATGTAAACCCACGCTTCGACTATGTAGAGCGAAATCGGAGCCTTCTCTCGCCCTTCGCTAGCCATGGTGAGGTGCCAGATGCGGAAAACACGCGAAAACAGGAGGAGAAGGGGAACAAGCATCACTGTCAGGGTGTAATACGTGATGATCGGGAACATATGCTCCAGCGGATAGGGCGTGGTGGCAAATGTCCGAAATGGCATCGCGACATACCAGAGGTGATAGCCGAGGATTAACAGAACTGTGACAATCGCAACACAGAGCAGAGAACCGATATACCAGGCCGTCGATTGGAGAAGTTTGGCCGCGATACCGGTCCAGTCATACTGGGCGCTCAGAAAGCGCCGGACCGTGATCATCGAGATCCGAGGCTCGGCCTGCCGCGGACAGACGATCGAGCAATCGCCACAATCGTGGCAGATCCAGGGCTCAAGACTCTGTCTCAGTGGCTCGCGCAGCCCGAGAAGGACGTATCGAATGCTCCGGCGCGGGAAACTTACAACATCGTCTACGAGATCACACGAGATCGTGCAGCTACCGCATTGATAACAACCTGTAGGATCAAACTTCCCATAACGTCGGAGCTCGGCGAGCAACGTGGGATCGCTGACTGAGACTTGACCTGCAGCCATGGGCCACCTCCTATGAAGGAGGCGCAGTTAGTGAGGCGCTACGACAACTTCCTTGACCACTCTCCGGGTGTAGATAAGAAACTGTTTCTCTTTTACCAGCACTCGAACCTCAAAACCAATGTTCCGGTAAGCATCTTCTCTGGCGGACACCTCTTCGCTTGTGGCATAGAGTTGCCCATCCCACATGAACTTCTTGCCATCACACGTGATAGAGAGATTCGGGGTCATGGGTCACCCGCTTGCTGGGGAGAGCCCCGATTGTTGTCGCCGTCTAGCGTTAATGTAGTTCCCCGAAAAGCGGGCGTCAATGGAGATATTTGACCTAGTTAAACCACGGTCCGGTTGACAATCATCAAACGGGAGCATAGTGTGAGTTTTAGGAGCTTTGTACCCGGCGGTGGCTCATGATGGTTCCTGCGGCCACGGCTTTTTGCGGTTTCCCTCCCCCAGGCTTCGAAGGTTCCCGCCATTCCGAGCACCTTTGGTTAGGACATTTGCAACTCAGTTACCCCATGCTTACTACAGGGGCGGGGCGTATGGTCCAGAATGAACGAGCCGCACGAAAGGTACAGGCTCGGGCCTAAAAGCCAGACACAGGAACTCGGACCGAGCGATTTTGTTCTTCATCACCCGGGTTCGAACCTTCTTCACAGGAAAGGAGGTTCCACATGGCGACTCGGCTCGCAGAAGAGTGGTTTGCCATCTGTGGCGGCTGCGAAGTCTCCCTCCTGGACATGGGCGAACCGCTGCTGGAACTGCTTAACCAAGTCCAAATCGTGCACATGCCAGTGCTGATGGATCACAAGCTGTTTGGCCAGACCGGCCAAGGCAGGGAAATGGAGATTCCCGAAGCAGAAGTTGGCTTGATCGCCGGGAGCATCCGCACCGAAGAACACAGAAGACTGGCGCAGGAGATGCGCAAGAAGTGCAAGACACTGATCGCCCTTGGCTCGTGCGCCTGCTATGGCGGCATCCCGGCTCTAGCAAACCTGTATGCGACACACGACCTATTGGAAAAAGTGTACAGCGACAGTATCAGCACTGAGGCGGACGGCACACCGACCGAAGAGGTCCCTTCCCTAACAGATCGCGTATACGCTGTGCACGAAGTCGTCCCCGTGGAAGTGTCGCTACCCGGCTGCCCGACGCCCCCCGAGATGGTGGCTGGGGCATTGCTCGCGTTGATGGAAGGGAAGTCTTTCGTGCTAAACAGCAAAAGTGTCTGTGATGAGTGTCCTACGCGGAGAGAAAAGAAAGTGATCACCACGCTAAAACGGCGCTTGGAGGGCCCCGAATTCACACCCGGCAAACCGCTCAGTGAGATGCGTTGCCTGATGGAACAAGGATTTTTGTGCCTTGGACCAGCCACACGCGGCGGCTGCGGCGGCACGGACAGGGTACCTCGCTGTATCCGTGCGTGTATGCCGTGCGAGGGTTGTTTTGGACCACTGTCGGAAAAATCCAATCCTATGGTGGACATGATTGGTGCCTTGGCGTCGATTGGACTGGATCCCAAGCAGATTCCTGACCGACCAGCGACCTTTAACCGTTTTGTCGGTGCTGGGCGCCTACGCCCAGTGCCTCGGAGGTGACTCATGGCACAAACGCTGATCATTCAGCCGGTCAGCCGCATCGAAGGGCATGCCAAAGTCACGATTCAACTGAACGATGCCGGCAACGTAGAAAGCGCTCGCGTAAACGTCATCGAACTGCGGGGCTTTGAGAAATTTTGCGTGGGGCGGCCAGCGGAGGAGTTGCCGCGCATTATGCCGCGCATTTGCGGCGTGTGTCCGTGGTCCCATCACTTGGCGGCGGCCAAAGCGTGTGACATCGTCTTCGGGGCTGAGCCGCCCCCTGCGGGCAAGAAGTTGCGTGAGTTGTGCAACAGTGTGGCGTACATGGAAGAGCACATTCTGCACTTCTACTTCCTGGCCGGGGCTGATTTTTTGCTCGGACCCGACGCAGACTTTTCGGTCCGAAACGTCCTCGGGATCCTGCAAGCGCAGCCAGAAGTTGGGAAACGCGTAGTGAAGGTGCGCCACCTGTGCGCCAAGATGCTGGAAATCCTGGCAGGTAAGTCCATTCACCCTCAGGTCGCAGTCCCGGGCGGATTCAGCAAACCCTTGGCTGCCGAAGAACGCGACCGGCTTCGCGCCATGGCGGAGCAAACATTGGCACTTGCGAAGTTCTCTTTGGACTTTGCGGAAGAGAACGTGTTTCAGAAATACCTCGAAACCGTGAAGTCGCTCGGCACAATCACGACCGGCTTCTTAGGCACCGTTCAAGACAATGGCGCACTGAACTTGTATGAGGGCAAGCTTCGTCTTATGGCGCCAGATGGCACATTTACAGAATTCCCCTATGACCACTACACCGATTACATCTCCGAGCACCTCGAATCCTGGAGCTACCTCAAGTTTCCGTACGCGAAAAAGTGGGGCCACTTCTCCATGGATCTGGTAAAGCCCTCGGGCATCTATCGCACCAACACCCTAGCTCGCATGAATGTTTGCGACCGCATCGATACCCCTCTGGCCCAAGCCAAGCTCGAAGAGTTCCGCCAAAAATTCGGGCGCCCCGCGCAGCTGACCTTGCTCTACCACTGGGCCAGACTGATCGAACTGCTCTACAACGCGGAAAATACCATCCGCCTTTTGGAGGATCCCGAGATCATCAGCACCGAGACAAGGGCGAAAGCGACTCCGAGAGCCGCTCGGGGAGTGGGTTGTGTGGAGGCGCCGCGCGGAACGCTTCTTCATGACTACACGACCGATGACGATGGCATGATCACAAACGTAAACCTGATCGTCGGCACGACTCATAACAACGCTCCGATCAATATGTCGGTCACGCAGGCGGCACGGAGCATGATTCACGACGGAAAATATGATCAAGGAACCCTGAATAAGATTGAGATGGCCATTCGCGCCTACGACCCTTGCATGTCCTGCGCCACGCACCGGTTGGACGGTAAGATTTCCTTGAAAATCAGCATCTTCGATGCGGATGGCAACTTGACTGCGACTCTTACCAACTGATCGAGGGAAACGATGGAAGAAGGAAGCCAGGAGAGCCTTCCAGCGTTCTGCCGGGCAAAGACTCTCGTGCTGGGTTGTGGGAACATTCTGTTCGGGGATGACGGTTTCGGGTGTGCGCTGGTGGAGTATTTGGAGACCCATTGTCGACTGCCCGAAGATGTCTGTGTACTCGACGTAGGTACGGGAGTCCGCAATCTGCTCTTCACACTTTTACTGAGTCCGCAACGCCCACGGCGGCTTCTGCTTGTAGACTCAGTCGATGTTGGAAGCTCGGCCGGAGAACTGTTTGAGATGCCTCTTGAGCAGATCGCCAAAGTGAAAGAGCACGATTTTTCCACTCACCAAATTCCTACTTCCAACTTGCTGCGCGAATTGCAAACGCTGTCTGGCATGGAGGTGCGAGTGCTCGCCTGCCAAACGGGACCACGAGACCAAGAGATTCGTCTGGGGCTTTCGCCGGCGCTACAAGAAGCACTGGCCCATGCGGTCGACTGGCTGGCGAAGGAATATTTCCCTGTGACGCAGCGTTGAGATCCCGATTTGTCGTGCGACAGATGTTACCTAAGAAAGATGAATCACACACACCACAAACCGAAGACTCGATTAACGTGGCTTACCTGAGTGCACCGGCCGCAGCTTCCGCAGCTTCCAGAATCTTTCCTTCTTTGGCGATTCTGGCAAGGGTATTGATGTCGTCGTAAAGCGGCCTGTCCTCCTCCAGTTTCCTTACGTACGTGCGGACGACGTCATAGGCAGCGTGTGTGGCGGGCGAGGGCTTCACCGGTGAGCGAAAATCGAACGCCTGTGCCGCCGCCATCAGTTCGATAGCCACAACGTACCAGGCATTCTCGATGATCTGTCGCGTTTTGATCGCCGTCGTCATGCCCATGGAAACAAAATCTTCCTGGTCGGCGGCAGCCGGGATCGATCCGGTTGTGGCTGGATGAGTCAAAACGCGGCTCTCCGCAATCAACGCACCGGCGGTGTACTGCGACAGCATCAGCCCGGAAAACATTCCCGCACCTTTGGTGAGGAAGGCCGGTAGTCCCATCGACAGGTGCGGATTCATCAAGCGGTTGAGCCTTCGCTCGGACAGCACCGACACCGTGGCGACCGACATCCCGAGTAACTCCAGACCAAAAGCCATTGGCGTGCCCTGGAAGTTGGCTCCCGTCAGGACCAGATCTTCGTCCGGGAAAAAAGTGGGATTGTCAGCGGCATGATTGAGTTCAATCTCCAGCATGTACCGGGTCCATTGAAACGCGTCTTTTGCCGCCCCGATAACCTGCGGACTGGAACGCAACGAGTAGGCATCCTGCACTTTCTTCCCGGGTCGCTTGAGGAGCTCTGAGCCGTCTGTCAGGCGGCGAACATTCTCGGCGCACTGCTGCGCTCCGGGGTAACCGCGCACCCGATGAATTCGAGGATCGTAGGCATTCATGTTTGCGTTGAGGGCTTCGAGCGTCATCGCTAGCGCGACTTCCTGAGTTTTCAGCCAACGCCCCGCATCGTAGAACTGAAGACAACCCATCCCGGTGATGAAACTGCAACCGTTGATGCTTGCCAGTCCGTCGCGCTCGCGAAAGACAATGGCCGGTATTCCTGCCTCGTCGAAACCCTGCTTGGCCGCCAGTCTTTTGCCTTGATAAAAAACCTCACCCTCACCCATCAGCGTGATGGCCATCTGGGCCATGGGAGAAAGGTCGCCACAGGCGCCGACGGAACCCTTCTGGCAGACCACCGGTGTGACGCCACGGTTGAGCATTTCGACCTGTGTCTGGACAACTTCATTCCTGATCCCCGAATGCCCCCAACAATGGGTGTTGAGACGCGCGAGCATGGCTGCCCGGACGTCTTCCTCGGCGCAGGGATCTCCGCAACCGGCGGCATGGGAGTAGACAAGGAAGCGCTGATATTTTTCTACCTGTTCCGGTGTGAGTACGACCTCAGAGAGTTCGCCGATGCCGGTGTTGACACCATACATGATCTCGCGCGTTTTGATTTTGTGTTCCAGCAACCCACGGCACTTGTGGATGCGCGCAACAGCGTCCTCGTGTAACTTGATGGGCTCCCGATTCCTGGCGACGCGAACAACGTCCTCAACTCTCAGGGAATGGCCATCCAACACTTGTGTCATGTCCTGCACCTCGTGCAAATACGGATGTGCGTCTGGCGGGGTTCACCTGCTTGAGCGAGGAAGTGCTGGCGAGTGAGATCAACCGGACAAACAAAGCTCTTGGTACTGCGATAACTGCTTTGCTCACGCCAATGCGCGTGAAGGACTCACTTCGTCCCAGTAGGCATTCTAGTGTCGGGGCGCTGAAGCAAGTGTGACAGGGCTCACAGGTTGACTGCTTAAGAGATGCTTACCCCTGGAGCACAGACTCGCGCACCCGACGATGGACCTGCGGCGCTCTCCTCGCCAACAACTAGCCGTCCCTGGAGATCCACCAGTGCCATCATCACCTTCATGGGCCAGGTCTTCTCTTTGTCACGACGCGGAAATTAGCACCACCTCGCATCGCAGTTAATCAGGAACGAACGCAGTAGATATCAAGCAACTGCAGCCGCGTGGCATCGAGCCTCGACGCAATCAAATCGACAAAGCGTTTCAATACTTCGTAGCCGAGGTCGCGGTCTTCCTGACACTTGGTGCGCAGGAGATTACCGTCTAATGCCAAGGCATGGGTGGGCCGGAGTGTTCTTGCGTTGAAGTGCCAACGGTATGGCGGGGAGAGCCACGACCAGCCAAGAACTTCCCCTTTGTCCACGGTCTGAAGGGTAGTTGCACCGCTGGGAGTCTGCAACTCGACCGCGACTAATCCGTCGCAAATCACGTAGAACTCATTAGCAAAATCCCCTTCGTGAAAGATGATGTGCTGTTCTGGAAAATGGAGATCCTTGGCGCTTGAGGCAATGGTTTTCAGATGCGCGTCGGATAGACCATCAAAAAACGGATATTGTTGGAGGACTGGTTCGAGGGCTTGGATCATGATGGCACCTCCTGACCTCGCGACACTCGCGGAATCCTCACGCTGCTTCCACTGAACTAATTCAACAGTACATGTGAGGACCTTTCGCCAGACAACTTCAACCTGCACCAACGCGAGTGGATCGCCCAAGGAGGAGATTTCCGATGAATGTCTGACCCGACGCGTGTATGGTGCCGGACTCTCTACCCCGTTTACCCTGTGAAGAATCGGAGCGTCTCCACATTGCTGTGTCTCGGACCGGACCGCAGCCAGAGATGCTGATGGCCCGCCTGTAGACTGCCTATACTCCTTCGTGGTGCAGCTTGCAACCACTTGGGTGAGAGCCGGGAATCGCTTACTCGCACCACGTGGACAGCATTCCCTCCATTCGGAACGCCATCTGCACGCCGTCATGGGCATACACTACCCCACTCCAGAGGAACTCGAAAAATGGGAGATACATGAGGCGGAAATCGCCGGGAGGCCATCGGTGGCAATATCCACCGCCCCAATCGGGTGATGCCGAGAAAACGGGCCGGCTATTCGAACTGGCTCCATGGATGGCCCGCTCGATGGTAGGCTTCCCAGACCGAGTGGACCTACTTGATCTTGTACGTGCGTAGATGTAAAGGACGTGTAAGGCATCCTCACCGATTCCTCCATTAGAATCGTCGCGAATCTCAATAACAGTAATAGGGCAGTGGCTAGTAACAGGACTAGTAAGCGCGGAGTTCCTGTAATCCACAGATTCCGTTATTTCATGCGAATAATCGAAGAAAACGTTGCTTGGTGAGCCGACAATCAAATAGAATCCGGCTGACAGTTGGCGCCCGCAGCTGTCGTACGAGGGGCACGCGGAAGGGATGGGATCGATTCTCGCAGACGGTTCTCGTCGCTGAGCTTTCGAAAAAATTCGCTCCAAGCCATCTTACTTACGCGACAGATGTAACCAATCGATTAATGCGAATGGCGTAGTTCACTCTACGTAATCGATGCTTATGGGGCAGTTACAGCTGACTTCGAGTTTGCGTCTACAAAGTGGGTCGCTATCAAGATGAGTTCGCAACCGCAGATGCAGAGAAAGCTGGACGCGGTCCAAGTGGCGGAACAGGCGGTACCGCCACTGGCGACGCGCCAAAACCAAAACGGTCACGCAAAAATCGTGATCCTCGACCCGGGCCGTTCCACTATGAGAGAACTCCAGAAGCTCACGGGGAGCCTCTTCCTCTCGCCAGGCAAGTCGTCTCCACGGCTCGTCGCTTTCGCTGGCGTCGAGTCCGGAGAGTGTTGCAGCAAAATGACCGTGCAAGTGGCCGTGGCTCTTGCCCAGTCGGGGACTGCAAGAGTCTGCCTGGTGGACGCG
>Ga0335079_10010991_pt1 | contig 10314 bp, 6 predicted proteins | sample Lox_Sample_33_FD_206719 | JGI IMG/M metagenome (GOLD analysis project Ga0335079, IMG submission 206719) | Soil microbial communities from Loxahatchee National Wildlife Refuge, Florida, United States - Lox_Sample_3.3 | ecosystem: Environmental > Terrestrial > Soil > Wetlands | place: USA: Florida...
GTCCCATCGCCGCAGCCGCACAGCCTCCCGCGCAAACGGGCGCTGCTCGAACGCGCGCGCTTGCTCTTTGGTGAAGGCTCCGCCCTGCAATTGCAGGCTCGCGACGGAGGCGGGCGACAAGTGGCTTAAATACTCAGGGTCTGTCGCGCAAAGATAGCGCTTCGCATCCACGTGCAGGCGCACCGGAGCGGTCACTTCCGGGCCGAAATACTGCGCCAGCCAGGCGTGGCCAACGTCTTCGTGCCGAGCATCAATTCCCAGATCCGCGACGTGCTCCGGCAGATCGTGCAGCAGATGGCCTATGTCGTGCACGAGCGCCGCAGTCACAAGCCATGCGGGCGCACCCTCGCTTTCCGCGTGATAGGCGGCCTGGAGCGCGTGCTCCAGTTGGGAAACCGGCTCGCCGAAATACGCCGCGCTTCCTTTGGCGGCGAAGATTTCGACGATTCGATCCGCGATCTGCATCTCATTACGCTCCTTCCGCCACCGCGGCGCGCCGCTGTCCGATCAGCAGGAGCCCGGCCGCTCCACACGAAAGCAACGCGACCACCGCGAGCGCCAGGAAAGCCCCGGTCCAACCGAAGCTCACCGAAATGCGCGCCACGGTGTCGCCCGCCAGTATGCCGCCCAGATAGCCTACGCCATCGATGATGCCCGAGGAGGTCGCGCTGCCGTGCTTGCCACCGAAATCCAGGGCGATGGCTCCCGCCAGGTAGGCGTACGGCCCGATCACCAAAAAACCGATCAAGCCCACCAGCATCGTCGGCATTGCGTGCCCGCCGCCCGCGCGCAGCGAGCCCAGCGCGAACAGAGCCACCGCGCTCGCCAGCAGGCTGTAGAACATGATCGCCGCGCGCCCCGTGCGGCCCAGACGATCGCTCCAGAAGCCGGAGAGCAATACGGAGACGCCGCCGAAGAGCGGGAACACGGCACTCATTCCGGCCGCTTCTGCCTTACTGTATCCCACCACCTGGCTGAAATAGGTGGGCGTCCAGGTATTGAAGGTCTCGCGCACCAGGGTGGTTCCGAGTGACAGCGCACACACGATCCAGAATGCCGGGCTGCGAAACAGCGGCGCCACGAGATCGCGCAGGCTGGATGGCTTCGGATCCGCGCCCTCCGCTCCGAACAGGTTCAGCGGGTTGACGGCGGGCTCCGCGAGGCCAATCTGCGCGCGCGATTCCCTCAACAGCAGCAGATTCGCAATGAAGATGACGAGCAGCGTGCCCGCGGCCACCTGAAACACCTGGCGCCAGCCAAAGCCGTGGCCGATGAGGAAGCCCATGAACTCGCGCGCCGCGGCGTCACCAAACAGATAGCTGAGGCTGATGACTCCCATCACAGCGCCATAGGAAGAATACGAGAACCAGCGCGAAGTAATCTTCACCATGCCCGCCCAGCCGGTGGACTGCACCAGGCGGTTGCCGATCCAGGCGAGCGTAAACACAGGCAGCCCGCCACCCAGCGAAAACAGGAGTGTAAACAGAATCGAGCCGCCCATCCCGATCAGGAAATTCCGCTTGCCTCCGAGGAAATCGGCGATGCCTGCCAGAAAGAATTTGCCGATCGCGTAAGTCAGCACCGCGAGCGAAGTAATCGCCCCGAGGCGGATCTCGGCCTCGGCTGGAGACATGCCGTGCGCGGCCAACTCGTCGATGATCAGCGGCAGGCTGACGGAATAGTCCGAGCGGCAGAGATAGTAGCCGGCGTACCCCATGAAGAGCAGAACGATGGTGAGTCCCTGCCAGACTGCCAGGCGGCGATTTTCGCGGGTCACGGGCGATCGCCTTTCGCGAGGCGGAATTCAATCGCATCGACCGCCGGCGTGCAATCGGCGATCGCGTCCGCGACGTAGTGCGCGCCCGCTTCGCTTAACCTGCGGCGGGCGGCGTCCAGGCGCGCGGCTCTTTCTGTTGCCGGAAGCGCCGTGAGTTCTTCGGCGGCGAGACCGAGCATGTTTCCCGTGCGTGCAATGCCTACGGTCCACATGCCGGCATTCCGGCCTTCTTCGATGTCAGTGATGGTGTCGCCAATCTTGATCATGGTGTGCATCGGGTACGTGCGCAGATGGATCGCGTTCAGGTAACACATCCACGGCCAGGGCCGGCCGGCGACGGTATCCTCGGGGCACAGCGCGCAATCGGGCCGGTATCCCTCGGCGGCGGCGCTCGCGAGCAGCAGGTCGAGCATGGGCCGCGTGTAACCTGTGGTGCTCCCGATTTTGATGCCGCGCGCGCGCCACTCCGCGACCGTGGCCGGCACGCCCTCAATGACCGCCGAAGAGGCCACCAGCGTTGCCATTTGCAAGGGGATGAAAGCGGCGAAAAAATCTTCGACTTCCGCTTCGGAGGGCGGCCTTCCCGTCTTTACGCGCAGCAGCGCCCGGATATGATCTTTCTTGTGTATGCCCATGTCACGGCGCGCTTCTTCTTCGGTCACGGCGATGCCTCGGCCGGCAAACAGCTTCTGCAACGTACGGACCGGCGCCAGGCTGCCGTGATCCACCGTAGTGCCGGCCCAGTCCAGGATCACCGCAGTCACGCGACCCATCAGAATCCCATCTCCTTTACTGTGTCTTCGGCGAGCCCGAACGACAGCGTCATGCCCGCGCCGCCTGTGGCCGTCACGACGCGCACATGCGGTGCTGGCGAAAGCGCAAGAAAGGGCTGCTCCGGATGCTTGGCATAGACACCATGCCAATGCTGCGCGATCTCGAGCCCGGGCGCCTGCAAAAAGCCCCGCGCATAGCTCAGGATCAGCTCGTCTATTTCGGCGCGGTCGAAGGGGCTGACCGCGGCGCCGTATTCGTGCGAATCTCCGATCGTCAGCTCGCCGCCGGCGGTCTGCGATACGAGCACATGGATGCCCCACCGGTCGTATTCCGGCATTTCTGCGGCGATTCGCTGCCGCAGTGCGTCCAGCGTCCGGCAGATGCGGAACGATTCATAGAATCGTAACGTCAGTCCAGCGGCCAGCGCCGGACCGAGCTGCCAACTCTCCGGCTGCGGGCGGGTACGCATCATCTGCAGTTTGCAGCGCGTGACGCCGCTCGAGCGCAACACCTCCGGATAAAGCGTTTCGAAATCGTGGCCGGTACAGACAATCGCGGCGCTGGCCTGTAGAGCATCGATGTCGCAGACCGCCGTGTTCCAGTGGAACCGGACGCCGAATTGTTCGCCCAGAAAGCGCGGCAGCTGCGCCAGGGCAACGCGCGGGTCGACTGTGATTTCGGTGGGGCTCCAGATCGCGCCGATCAGGCCTTCGGGCCGAAGAGCGCGGCTGCGAACGAGAGCTTGCGCAGCATTCAGCCATTCGCACGTGTAGCCGAGATCGGGCGCCCGCTCGCAAAATTCGCGGGCGACGTCGGCTTCATCCGCGCGATAGACCGCGTGCAGCGAACCCGCCGGGAAATAAGGAAGGCGCGCCGCCTCCAATACCTCGATCCACAATTCGCGGCTGCGCAGCGCCATCTCGTGCATGCGGCCGGCAGGCTGCCCGATGGGCCAGATCATGCCGAAGTTGCGGACCGACGCGCCCGCGGCCTGTGAGCTACGCTCGTAGACCGCCACCGAATGTCCCCGGCGCGCCAGCGCATAGGCGTGCGCAATGCCGAGAATCCCCGCCCCTACGATGGCAACATCCGCGGCGCGCGCAGGCATGAAAGGAGAGGCTACCGTATTTGGCGGACGCGGCGCAATGCCGGCGAACGCGGTAATCTTTGAAAAGGGAGCCGCTTTGCCACTGACTGTGGGGTTGGATCCCAACCAGCTATGAAGATGCTCGATCAATTCCGGGGACAGGCGGTTTTCTTGAGAGAATCCAGTGGTTCCACCAATATCGAGAAGACGCTTTTGAAAGCATTGAAGGTTCTGAAGCTCTTTAAGATTCCTCATTACGTGTGTGGCGGGTTCGCCGTCCAGGAACATGGCTATCCTCGCTTTACCGTGGACGTGGATATTATCGTGCCGGATGTGACGACCGCTATGGAGAAGCTGTCGATGAATGGTTTCAAAGCGAACCCAGGCTCCGGGATGTCTGTAACAGATCGTGAAACGAAAGTCGAAGTCGATCTCCTGCCCGGAGGAAAGAAAGTTGATCCGGGGCCGCTGACTCTCCCGATGCCGGTGCACGTATCTGATAAGCCGCAGATATTGACCCTCGAGCAACTGATCTCGGCAAAGCTTTCAACCTATATCGGCCGGGGAATCGAGCGCAGCCAGGACCACGCCGATGTCGTGAAACTCGTACAGGCGAATCATCTGCCGAGAGACTACAGAGTTGATCGGGAGGTTCGGGATGAATACCAAAAAATCTGGGACGGGATTCGCCAGAAACGCGCGTGAGCATGCCGGCAACCATACATGACAGGGATCTCCCGTCGCTCCTTGTTCCCGGCAGGCGCCGCTGAAACACCCGCCGTGCCAAACCGCACCCTCCCGCTCATCCCCCATATCCACCGTTCCTGTTGAAAAACCCGCCATTCGATGAACGCATCTTTATTTCCAATGGCTTAACAGGCGAAGATGCACTCATCGGGAGGGGTGTCGCTAAGCCGTCCCGAACTCAGAGGAGTATTATGAGCACTCAGCCGTTTGAACCGAAACCCGCCTCATCCGCCGGCCTTGTCCAGATCAACGCCGGCATCGAAGACATCATTCAAAAGCGCCTGGCCGAGGAGCGCGCCCGCCTGGAGCGCGAAGCCGGTCTCGTGAAGCGAGAGTTGCACCAGTTCAAACGTCCGGTCGAGCGCCCGTTCACCAAGGAACAGCGCGCGCGGACCACTCTGCTGTTCGGAGGCCTCACCTGGAAGCACGAAAAACTGGTTCACGGCGCGCTCGAGGGACTCGGTTACATCGCCGAAGCCGTCCCTACGCCGAACGTGCGCGCGTTCCAGACCGGCAAGGAATACGGCAACAACGGCCAATGCAACCCGACTTACTTTACCGTCGGCAACCTGGTGCAGTATCTGCAAAGCCTCGAAGAGCAGGGGCTCGCCAAACAGGAAATCATCGACCGTTACGTGTTCTTCACGGCGGGCGCTTGCGGGCCCTGCCGCTTCGGCATGTACGAAGCCGAGTACCGCCTGGCCCTGCGCAATGCCGGCTTCGACGGTTTCCGCGTGTTGCTGTTCCAGCAGTCCGGCGGCTTGAGCCAGTCCGACGCAGAGGCCGGCCTGGAGATGAACCTCGACTTCTTCCTGGGCATCCTGAACGCCTTGAACTGCGGCGACGTGCTGAACGAAGTCGCTTACGCCGTGCGCCCCTACGAAGTGAACCCCGGTGAAACCGACCGGAAGCTCGACCAGATGATGGACTACATGCACGAGGTCTTTCGCAAGAAGCAACCCTGGCAACTCGGCGACAGCCTGACGAAATATCTGGGCGGCTTCAAGGACACGGCGGAATACATCGGCAAATTCGTCAACCAGTTGAAGGGCGAAGATTACATCCCGGCCCTGCACCGCTGCCGGGACCAGTTCAACGAGATCGAAATCGACCGGTTGCGCGTGAAGCCCATCGTCAAGATCACCGGCGAGTTCTGGGCGCAGACCACGGAAGGCGACGGCAATTTCAACATGTTCAACTTCCTGCAGCGCGAGGGCGCACAGGTGCTCGTGGAACCCATCGGCACCTGGATCATGTACATGATCCACCAGGTGGTGCAGAAGTACAAAGACTTCAAGGGGCTCGAAGAAGGCGCCGTGCTGCCGCCGCTGTGGCGTCTGGACAAGCGCGCCAAGATCGAATGGAATTTCCGCAATAAGGTCGCGAAGCTGAAACTCGCCGAAGCCATCTTCAAGAACGAGTATCACAAGATTGTCGGCGCGCTCGGCGGCATTGCGCATCACTTAGCCGACCAGTACGAATTGCAGCGCCTCGGCCATCCGTTTTATAACTCGCGCGCGGGCGGCGGCGAGGGCCATTTGGAAGTCGCCAAGAATATCTACTATTCGAATAAAGACCTGGCCCACATGGTGCTCTCGGTGAAACCGTTCGGCTGCATGCCCTCGACGCAATCGGATGGCGCACAATCGGCGGTTGTTTCCAATTACAAAGACATGATCTACCTACCCATCGAGACTTCCGGCGAAGGTGAGATCAACGCCCATTCGCGCGTGCAGATGGCGCTCGGCGAAGCCAAGAACAAGGCGAAGAAGGAAATGGCCGAAGTTCTGGAACGCACCGGCTTAACGATGGACGCCTGCCGCGCCTGGGTGGAAGCACACCCCGAATCGAAACAGCCGCTCTACCACGTGCCGCATAGTAAGGGCGTGGTGGGTCTGGCCGCGAATTTCGTGCTGCACATCGCGGAGCAGTTGAAAGAAGAAGGCGTTACACCCGCGCGCGAAGAAGCGCTCGCAGTCCAATAGCGCGAGGGGCCCATGGATAGACAACTTTTCATCGGAATGGACGTGGGTTCGACCACTGTCAAGGCGGTGGTCGTGGATCAGGCCACCGACCAGATCGTGTGGTCGGATTACCAGCGTCACGACACCAAGCAGCCGGAGAAAGTGCTGGAGTTCCTGAAGCGCTTCGAGACCGAGATCGACGGCTTTCAGGCCAACCAGTCGCGCATATTCATCACCGGCTCGGGCGGCAATGGCATGGCGAAGTACCTGGGCGCCAAGTTCGTGCAGGAAGTGAATGCCGTCTCGCTGGCGGTAGAGAAACTGTATCCGGAATGCGGATCGGTGATCGAGCTCGGCGGCCAGGATGCCAAGATCATCATCTTCAAGAAAGACCCTGAGACCGGCCGCAAAAAGAAGCTGCCGTCCATGAACGACAAGTGCGCGGGCGGCACCGGCGCGGTTATCGACAAGATCAATGCCAAACTGCGCATCCCCTCCGAGCAGCTCTGCGAGATGGGCTACAAAGGCCTGAAGCTGCACCCCGTGGCCGGCAAGTGCGGCGTGTTCGCCGAGACGGATATCAACGGCCTGCAGAAAATGGGAGTGCCCCCGGACCAGTTGATGGCCTCGCTGTTCGAAGCCATCGTGATGCAGAACCTCTCCGTGCTGACGCGCGGCAATACGCTGCTGCCCGTGGTGCTCCTGCTCGGCGGCCCCAACTGCTACATCAAAGGCATGCGGGATTGCTGGAAGCACAACATCCCGAAAATCTGGGAGGAGCGCGGCACCGAACTGCCCGCCGGAGTTCCGCCCGAGGATCTGATCCGCACGCCGGATAATGCCCAGTATTTCGCCGCTATCGGTTCGGTGGAGTTCGGCAAGACCGAAGACGCCGAAGTCGGCCGGTACCTCGGCTGGGAGAAGCTCGACTGGTACGTCACCATCGGGCGCGAAGAGGAGAAGGCCAAGCGCGGCGGCAACGGCGGCCTGGCCAAAGACGCCGATGACCTGGCGCGCTTCAAAGAGAAATACCGCACCAAGAAATTCGTGGCGGCCCGGTTCCAGCCGGGTGAAACGGTGGAAGGTTTCGTCGGCATCGACGGCGGCTCCACGTCCACCAAAGCCGTGCTGCTCTCGAAGGACAAAGAGCGCCGCATCCTGGCCAAGACTTACCAGCTCTCGAAGGGCAATCCTATCGAAGACACCATCGAGGTGATGGGCAAGCTGGGAAAGCAGATCGCGGACCAGGGCGCCACGCTCAAGGTTCTGGGCGTGGGCACCACCGGTTATGCAAAGGACATATTGAAAGACGTGATCGGCGCGGATGCCGCGCTGGTCGAGACGGTGGCTCACACGCAGGCCGGCCTGCATTTCTACGACGACGTGGACGTCATCTGCGACGTCGGCGGGCAGGACATCAAGATCATCATCCTGAAAGACGGCCGCGTCAAGGACTTCAAGCTGAACACGCAGTGCTCCGCCGGCAACGGCTACTTCCTGCAATCCACCGCGCAAGGCTTCAACGTGCCGGTGGAGCAGTATGCCGACACGGCATTCGGGGCCAACGGCTATCCGCAGTTCGGCTACGGCTGCGCGGTGTTCATGCAGTCCGACATTGTGGACTTCCAGCGCCAGGGTTGGAAGCCCGAAGAGATCATGGCCGGTCTGTGCAACGTGCTGCCCAAGAATATCTGGCTGTATGTTTCGCAGATTCCGAACCTGTCGGCCATCGGCCGGCGCTTCCTGCTGCAGGGCGGCACGCAGTACAACCTGGCCGCGGTAAAGGCGCAGGTGGATTTCATCGAGTCGCGCTTCAAGGGCAAAGACGTGCAGGCCGACGTGATCGTGCACGAGCACTGCGGCGAAGCCGGCGCCATCGGTTCGGCGCTCGAAGCCGGCCGCTTGTTTGACAGCGGCCGCGTCTCGACGTTCATCGGGATGGACGCCATCTCGCAGATCAGTTACAAGACCACGCGCGAGGAAGCTACCCGCTGTTACTTCTGCAAGAATAAGTGCCTGCGCACCTTCATCGATGTCAAGACCACGGTGATGAATCCGGACTACAAGCCTCCGGTAAAGACTAAAGTGCCGCTCGAAGCCGGCTCGCAGCGCCTCATCATCGCGACGTGCGAGAAGGGCACCGTCGAGAGCGTCGACGACATGCGCCAGATCAAGGGGAGCCTGGACAAGATCAAGAAGGCCAACCCAAACTTCGTCGAGATATCGGCCAAGGCTGTGTTCCGGGTGCCGGATGCGCCGCTGGTAGCCGACCCGCTGCCCAAGTTCGCTTTCACGGCGTCCGCCAAGAAGCGCATCGAGCGCATGAAGAAGCGCTCCGAAATCCGCATCGGCATGCCGCGCGTCCTCAACATGTACTCGATGACGCCCGTATTTACCGGCTACTTCGCGTCGCTGGGCATCAAGGCGGAAAACATCATCTACTCCGACTACACGAGCGAACAGCTCTACAAGGAAGGCGCCAAGCGCGGAGCGATCGACCCGTGCTTCCCTTCCAAGCTGGGCATTCCACACGTGCACAATCTGCTGTTTGTGCATCATGCCAAGAAGCCGCTGGATATCATCTTCTTCCCGATGATCGATTGCCTCACGAGCGATCTGCATGGCGTGCAGGCCAGCCGCTCGTGCCCGACCGTGGCCACCACGCCGGCAGCGGTGAAGGCTGCGTTCACCAAGGAAGGCGACCTGTTCAAGGAAAAGGGAGTCCAGTTCCTCGATACCTTCGTCAATATCTCCAAGCCCGACGTTTTCGAGCGGCAGATGTTCGAGCAGTTCCGGGACATCTTCGGTCTTTCCGCGGAAGAGAACGCCCGCGCCATAAGAGAAGGCTATCGCGCCCTCGACTACTACAACAACGTGACCATCCGCGGCGAGGCGCGCCAGGTTTTGGAGCAACTCGAGCGCGAGGACCGTCTGGGTGTGGTTGTGCTGGGCCGGCCGTATCACAACGATCCGGGCGCCAATCACGAAGTTTTGGAAGAGTTCCAAAAGCTCGGTTATCCGGTGTTCACCCAGGATTCGCTGCCCATCGACGACGACATCATCTGGCGCCTCTTCGGCCCTGAAGTCGAATCGGGCGAGATCCCGCACCCGATGAACATCGATGACGTGTGGAAGAACTCCTACAGTGAGAACACGTCGCGCAAAGTATGGGCCGCTAAGTATACCGCGCGGCATCCTAACTTAGTGGCGCTGGAGCTATCGAGCTTCAAGTGCGGCCACGACGCGCCCATATACACGGTGGTGGAAGAAGTCGTGGAGCATTCCGGCACGCCGTACTTTTGCTTCAAGGATATCGACGAAAACAAGCCGACCGGTTCGATCAAGATCCGCGTCGAGACCATCGGTTACTTTCTGAAGCGCTACCGCGAGGACATGGTGGCGAACAAAAACAAGGTCAGGAGCATCGACGAGCAGATGGCCGAGTTCGAAGCCCGCCTGCGGCGCCAGTTGATGCGCGAGAGACAACACGAAGAAAGCAAGGTGCGCGAATCGTTCGACACCGGCGCCATGCCGACGATCCACGTCAGCCTGGCCGCTCTGGCGGCGTCGAAACCTGCGCCGGCGCGCGAGTACGAGGCGGTCTCTGGCGACTGACGCATTTGCCCGCCTCTGCCGGGCGCGAGATCTGCTGCGGGAAACTCCGGAGCAGGGCCTCTCCATCTGCGACATCGCGCGGGAAATCCGCATGTCGCCATACCACTTCATCCGCCGGTTCGAGGCGCTGTTCGGGGTCACTCCCCATCAGTTCGAGATCCGCGCGCGCCTCGATGAGGCCAAGCTTCTGTTGGCCAAGGGGCAGCTTTCTGTCACCGAGGTCTGCATGGAAGTCGGCTTCGCGAGCCTGGGAAGCTTTAGCGATCTGTTTGCGCGCCGCATCGGCGAGCCGCCATCGGCCTACCAGCGCCGGGCGCGTGTCATGGTTCGGATACCCGCCGCATACCCGC
>Ga0335079_10010995_pt1 | contig 10313 bp, 11 predicted proteins | sample Lox_Sample_33_FD_206719 | JGI IMG/M metagenome (GOLD analysis project Ga0335079, IMG submission 206719) | Soil microbial communities from Loxahatchee National Wildlife Refuge, Florida, United States - Lox_Sample_3.3 | ecosystem: Environmental > Terrestrial > Soil > Wetlands | place: USA...
AATGGACTTCAGGACCTTGCCCTGGGCGCAGAGCAGCATGCCGTCCTCGCTCAATGTAATGACGAGATAGCGCGGGCGGTAACGGTCGTGGATGGCGGTGCAGATCTCCCCGGCCGGGAAGGGCTGCAGCGGATCCCAGTCCACCCCGGCCAGCTCGGCGGCCTCGCGGCGGTTGGGGGTGAGCAGGTCGAGGCCCGCGAAGCGCAGCTTGCGCTTCGGCTTGGGATCGAGCGCGATGAATTTGCCGCCGTCGCGCGCCAGCCGCGCGAGCGCGCCCACCAGTTCGTCGGTGAGCAGGCCCTTGGCGTAGTCGGACAGCACGATGGCGTGGCACGCCTGGACCTCGGAGCGCAGTCGGGCGAGGGCCTGGGAAACATCGATGGCATAGTCCGCCGGCGGCGACTCACGGTCGAGCCGGCACAGCTGCTGGTGCTGCGCCATGACGCGCGTCTTGACGATGGTCTGGCCCGCGTTGGCGAGGTTGATGCCCTTGATGCCGTGCCGGGCCAGGACGTTGGCGAGCTTGCGGCCGGGCTCGTCGTCCTGGATGCAGCCCGCGACCGACGCCTTCGCCCCGAGGGCCATGAGATTCAACGCCACGTTGGCCCCCGCGCCCGCGGTGTAGGTGTCGCGCTGGATGTGCACGACCGGCACCGGCGCCTCGGGCGAGATGCGGGTCGCCTCGCCCCAGATGTAATGGTCCAGCATGACGTCGCCGACCACAAGGATGCGCAGCCGGGGAAGCTTCTTGAGCAGGGCGCGGGTTTGGGCGGGTGAGATGGACATCAGCGGATCTCCCAGTCGTAGGGATAGTGCGACAGCAGGCGGGGCCGGCCGGCGGTGACCTGCACCACGTCCTCGACCCGGCAGCCGCCGAGGCCGGGGTAGTAGAGCCCCGGCTCCACCGTGACGACGGCGCCGCGCTTGAGTTCGTAGTTCACCGTCCCGGACAGGCGCGGCAGCTCGTGCACGGCCAGGCCGAGGCCGTGGCCGGTGCCGTGGAAATAGCCGACGGACCCGCGCGGCGTATGGCGCGTGGCGTAGCCCTGGGCGGTGAAGTATTCGGTGACGCGACAGTGGACGTCGCGACCGTTCACCCCGGCGTGCACGGCGGCGAGCGCGCGCCGCTGCGCCTCCCGCACGGTCGCGACCAGGCGCCGCTGGGCGTCGGAGGCGCGGCCGCGCAGGAACGTGCGGGTCATGTCGCCGTGGTAGCCGGTGGCGGTGATGCGGGGGAAGACGTCGACGATGACGAGCGAGTGGGCGCGGATCGGGCCGTGTCCGCTCTCGTGGGGATCGCAGGCCTGGTTGCCGGCGGCCGCGATGGTGTCGAGCGACACGCCGCCGGCGCGGAGGCAGGCGGTCTCGATCGCGAACTTGAGGTCCTCGGACGTCAGTCGGGCGCCGCGGTGGACCAGCCAGCCGCCGCGGATGCGCGCGGCGCGCAGCAGCGCCTCGGCGGCCGCGATCCCGGCGGCGGCGCAGCGGTTGCCGGCCCGGATGGCCGCGGCCTCCGCGGCGGTCTTGATCTCGCGCTCGGGGAACAGCAGGCCGACGGCGGGCACGAGGCGCAGGCCGAGGCGGGTGAGCTTGAACGCCAGGCCGGCGGGAAAATCGTCCGGCACGGCGAAGGCGTGGAGGCGGTACCTGGCCGCGAGCAGCAGGATGACCTCGGCCGGGCCGATGCGGCGGTCGGGCCAGCGCTTGCGCGCCAGCTCGTGCCACGGCTCGAGCGCCAGCACGACGTCGAAGGCGGAGGTGCGCTTCACCCGCCCGAACTCCAGGGCGCTGACGACGCAGACCTTGCGGCGGCCGGCGCGGAAGGAGATGAACGGGTCCGGGACGGCCACCCGGCCGAACCAACGCTGGTCCGGATTGACGGTGGAGTCGGCGTAAAGCAGCGGCGGGAGTTGGGCCACGATGAAAGGGGGATTGAATTTCCGGCGACGGCGCATTACCCACGAAACCCGCAGAAAACGCAAAGATGTTTTGGTCGATTTTCCGACGGTGGTGGTGGGCGGGCGGCGCCGTGCTTCTGGCGCTGCTGGCGGCGTGCGCCCGTCCGGGACCGGCCGCCGCCGCTCCGAAGACGGTGGACGCCTGGTTCCCGATCCGCGTGGGCGAGCGGATGGTGCAGATGCAGCTGGCGATCACCGAGGCGGAGCGGGACCACGGGCTGATGGGCCGGACCGACCTGAGCCCCGACCAGGGCATGCTCTTTGTGTTTGCCGCGCCGACACCGATGAACTTCTGGATGCGCAACACGCCCCTGCCGCTGGACATCGGGTACTTCAGCCCCGACGGCGAGCTGAAGGAAATCTATCCGATGTATCCCTTCGACGAGACCACCGTGGGCTCGCGGGACCGGCATCTGCTGTTTGCGCTCGAGATGCGGCAGGGCTGGTACGCCGCGAACGGCGTCCGACCCGGAGCCCGGCTGGATTTGGACGCGTTGAAGGCGGCGCTGCAGGCCCGCGGCGTCAAGCCGGCGGACTTTGGGCTGCCGTAGACGCGCCTCAGTCGGTGCGGTTGATTGTCGCCGGCCCGGTCGTGAGCGACACGGAGGCGCCCTGCGCATCGGTCCAGGTCAGCTCGACGCGCACGTCGGATCCGACCGGCAGGTAGGGACCGTCGCTGGCGAGCAGCTCCACCTCGCGCCCTTCGCCCGGCTGGAGCGCGCCGGACCACACGACGCCGTATTTCGCGTCGACCGCCTGGCGCGCGGCCGGATCGAGCTCGCGATAGGTCGCCGCCACGGCCACGGGCAAAATCCGGTAGTTGGGCTGCGCGCCGAAGGTGATCGGGTAGGCCTTGCCGGCCGCATCCAGCACCCGGGCGTGGAACGCAAGCCGGGTCGCGCCGCCGGAGTTGTCGAGTTGCAGCCGCACCCTGACGCGCAGGGGCGAGCCGCGATCGGGGCCGGGCTGCGCGACGATCGGCATCCAGTCGCGCCAGCAATAGACCTCGAGGACGGTGATGGTGCTTGAGTCGAGCCGGGCGGAGGAGCCCTTGGCGCCGCCCGCGGTGGTGTTGGCGGCAAAAACGGCGCCGGCGCCAAGCAGGCAGGCGAAGATCCCGAGGGGCAGGAGAAGACGGGTGTTCATATTTGACCTATCGAGTTGGCTAAGATTGGCCCGGTCCGGAACGGTTCACCAGAACCGCCACCAAGGCTTCGACCGCGGCTGGCGGAGCGCGTCCGGAAAAACGGCGGGGATCGTGCGGAAAAAGCCCGCGATGCCGTCCCCGGGCCCGTCGTCCATCTGCTTGCGGATCTTGGCGAACGGAAAGGCGGCATTGCGGGCATCGAAGGCGATGCACCACCCCCCGTCGCGTTGCGCCCAGGCGCCGCCGTGGCACCGGACGATGCACTCGCCGAGGAAGGAGCCGAGCACGCTGGCGAGCCGGTCCCGCTGCTCCGCCGTCTGCAACGCCCCCGACCCGCGCAGCCGCTCGATGTAACCCTCCAGCCATTCCACCGACGCATCATTGTAGCCGAAATCGAGACCGCTGAGCGGACCCAGTTCCCGGATGGTGAGTTCAGCGTTGGCCTTGAGGGCTTCTTCCATGGGGCGGGGGGCGGACGCCCCGACGCTAGGCTACGGGCGCCGGACCCGCCAGCGAATTGGGGGCCCGGCGCCGGTCTTGCCAGCTGGCGGGAAAGGCGTGAACCTCCGGGCCGCCCCCGGAGCCCCGGGGGAAAGGCCGCATGCCTCCACCATCCAGCGTTCCCGTCCCTGTTGCCGCCGCGGCTGCGGTTCCGGCGGCGCGGGACGACATGGATGACGGCTCCGAGCTGCAGGATCCGGCGCTGGCGCCGGTCCTGCGCGAAGCCCTGGCGGCGATCGCGGAAATCCTGCGGCCCGTCTACACCGCGGCCGACCAGCGGGCGATCCGGTCCCAGAGCCGGCACCGGCTGATTACGACGCTGGCGGCCGCGACCGGCACGATCGCGGTGCTGTTCGGCATCGGCGAGCTCGCTTCCCATTCGCTCGGGGCCGACGTGCGCCGCTGGATGGTGCATGTCGAGGCGGTCTTCCTCTTCGCCTGCCTGGCGTCGGTGATCCTCGGCCTGACGGCCGCGCTGCAGACCGGCTGGCTGGACGAACGGCACCGGGCGGAGCGCTGCCGGGCGCTCAAGTTCCGGCTGCTCACGCGGCCGGAGTTGTGGGGCGGCCGGATGGAAGAGTGGCGCCGGCTGCTGCGCGACGAGACTGCGGCGATCGCCGCCATGCCCTCCGGCGCGGCGAAGGCGGCGGCGCACAGCGATCCCGAGCCGGATCCGCCGCCGGAGGTTCCGCCCGGCGTCGTGGCGCCCGGCGAACTGCGGGGGCTGGCCGACTATTACCTGGCGAAACGGCTCCGGTTCCAGCGGCAGTTCTACACCAGCCGCGTGGCGCGCAATGCCGGGCGCGACCGCCGGCTCCGGCGCCTGCCGCCCCTGTGTTTTTTTCTCAGCGTCGCCGCGGCCCTCGTGAACTACCTGCTTGAGGCGTTCCAGCCGCCGCCGCCCCGGCACGGCCCGGGACTCTCGACGGTGGAGACCGCCGGCATCCTGCTCCTCGTGTTCGCGGCGGCCGTGCCGGTGATCGGCGCCGGCGTGCGCACCTACCGGATGGCGTACGAGTTCGCCCGCAGCGCCAGCCTGTTCCAGGCCAAGGTCCACGCGCTCGACCATTTCGAGCAACTGCTCCAGCACGACCTGGCCCCCCCGGGGCCCGACGCGGCGGCCGTGCTGCGGCGGTTCTGGCAGTGCGAGAACTTCTTCGAGCACGAGCATCACGAGTGGCTGCGCCTGATGCTCGAGGCCGAGTGGTTCGGCTGAGACGGCACCGCGGGTTTTCCCTCGCCTCGCCGCCGGGCTCCGCTACGAAGGACGGACGATGGAACGGGCGCCGCTCATCGTGGGGTTCACCGGCCACCGGCGGGTGGCGGACGCCGCCGGCGCCCGGGCGGCCATCGCCGCGGCGCTGCGCCGGCTGGCCGCGGCGGCCGGCGGCCCCCTGGCCGCCGTCTCCTCGGCGGCGAGCGGGACGGACACGCTCTTCGCCGAGGCGGCGCTCGCCCAGGGCCTCGCGTGGACGCTGCTGCTGCCGCTGCCGCTGGACGAGTTCAAACGCGACTTCGACGTGGCCGGGTGGCAGCGGCTCGAGGGCCTGCTCCCGCGGGCGGCGGACACGGTGGTCGAGCCGCCGCAGCCGACGCGCGAGGACGCCTACCTGGCGTGCGGCCGGCGCACGGCGGACCGGAGCGGGGCGATGATCGCGTTCTGGGACGGCAACCCGGCCGCCGGCAAGGGCGGTACCGCCGAAATCGTGGCCTACGTGCGCGGGCAGCAGAAGCCGCTGCTCTGGATCCACGCCGCGACGGGCGCGATCACGGCGGAACGGCTGGACCGGCTGACGGCGGCGGCGGCTGACGCCCCCTCTTCATGAAACCGAAACGCATCCTGGCGCTCGACGGCGGCGGCATCTGCGGGGTGTTCAGCCTGAAGGTGCTCCAACGGATCGAGCAGCTCTTCCGGCAGCGGTATCCGGCCAAACCGGGGCAGCCGGAGGTCAGGCTGCGCGACGTGTTCGATTTCTTCGCCGGCACGAGCACCGGCGCGATCATCGCCACGTTCCTTGCGTGGGGTCTGACGGTCGACGAGGTGCTCGAACTCTATGCCCGGCGGGGCGCGGAGATGTTTACGCCGGCGCCCTGGTACCTGCGCTTCTGGAAAACCAAGTTCCAGGCCGAGACCATCACCAAGTTCTTCCAGAGCTACTTCGTGGAGGGCAAGGATCGCACGCCGGCGCTGCTGGGCACCGAAATGCTGCGGGAGAAGGACGGGACGCTGAAATACCTCATGGCGGTGATGCGCGATGCGAGCACGGGGTCGGCCTGGCCGGTGACCAACAACCCGCTGGCGAAGTACAACGACCGGAGCCGTCCGGACTGCAACCTGGACATCCCGCTCTGGCAGCTGCTGCGCGCCAGCACCGCCGCCCCGACCTACTTTCCCCCGGAGGAGATCAAGCTCGGCGACCAGACCCACATCTTTGTCGACGGCGGCATCACGCCGTACAACAACCCCGCGCTCATCGCGGCACTCACCGCCACGCTTCCGTGCTATCGCATCGGGTGGCCGACCGGGCGGGACCGCCTGCAAGTCGTATCGGTGGGTGCGTGCAGCACGCGGACGAAGTTGAAAAAGGACAAGGCGCGCAAGGTGTACAAACTGGATTTCCTCGAGTTCATCGCCCCGGCTTTTCTCGGCACGGTGGCGATGGAGCAGGACCTGCTCTGCCGGGTCCTCGGCTATTGCACCTTTGGCGCCGATCTGGACTCGGAGCTGGAGGCGCTCCCAGGGACGCAGGGCGGCCTGCTGGCCGGCGGCGAGAAGAAGTTCACGTACGTCCGCTACGACAAGCATTTCAGCGCCGCGGAGATCGCGGCCATCGAACGAACCACCGGGCAGAGCTTCAGCCTCGACAACCTGAAGCTCATCGAGCACCTGGACGCGATCGGCGACGCCTATGCCCGCGAATTCGTGAAGCCCGAACACCTGTTCCCGCCCGGGATCGACTGAGGCGCGGGCGCCGCCTTCCCCACGGAAGGCTTGCCTCACCGACCGTTCCCCGTAGCCTTCGCCCCCGAAGTCCGGCCCGCTCTCCGGACGGAGCGCCCCCTCCTGCAATGATCTTCCGGCTTTTCCTCGCGCCCCGCGGCCGCCGCCTGTTGGCCGGCCTGGCGGGTGTCGTGGCGTGCTTGGCGCTCGTGGCCTGCGCCACCAGGCAGTTTGAGCCCGACTTCACCACCTATTCGGAGGCCTACGCCCAGAACCAGAACTGGCAGATGCTGCTCAACATCGCGCGCCTCGACCAGGGCTACCCCTCGTACTTCCTGGCCATCGGCGCGATCCATCTGCTGCGCAACGAGACCGGCAGCCTGCAGGGCGCCGGGACGATCAGCCGCACGGCGGGCCAGACCGTCTCGAACACCGTCTCCCGGACCGTGAGCAACGTGCTCTCGGGTACGCTGACGCCCAACGTGTCGGACAATGTCCAGCCGTCATTCGATTTCATCCCGATCAACAGCACGGAGGCGGCGCAGCAGCTGCTCGCGCCGATCTCCATCGACGCGTTCAACACGCTCTACCAGCAAGGGTGGCCGGTGGATCAACTGTTGCGGGTGATGGTCGAGCGGATCGAGGTGGATTTCTACGGGACGGACGGCAAGGACACCCGCCTGGTCCTCACCAACTCACCGTCCCGCGCCGAGAACTGGAAGCTGTTTGCGCGCTTCCTGCGCGCCTGCGAGGTGGTGCGCGAATTGCAGAAGAAGGGTGGCCTGCGGCTGGCCGTGGAGCAGGGACCGTCTCATCTTGGCGAGGGCGGGGCCGGGCAGGGCGTTTTCGTGGGCACGGCGTCCGCGAGCACCGCGGGCGGAGCCGGGTCCGGCGGCGCCGGCAAGGGCGACGCGGGCAAGAGCCGGTCCGGCGGCTCGGGTTCCGGGTCATCCGACGCCCCGTCGACCGACCTCAAGGGCGGGCCGGATGCCGCAGATCAGCAGACGATCTATCGCTTCGAAGCCGATCCGACAATTCTCAACGAGGTGCTGGCGGATTTGTCCCAGGAGTCATCGTTCATGCGCGCCGGCCCGGAGGAAGCGCAGGAGGCGGTCGACGCGAGTGGGCGGGCCGAGTCTGTGAAGGCCCCGGAAGCGGGCGGGCCAATGTGGAATTTTTCGCAGGTGTTCAAGTCGCCGTTGACCGTCAGTTCGGGTGCGCCGCTGGCGTCTGACGCTGCGACGACCGAGGAGGGGCCCGGCGTCGAGCCCCGGAAGGCGCCGAAGCCGGGAACCGTGCACACTGTGCTCGTCCTGCGCTCCTTCCGCAACATGCTCGATGCGGTCGCGCAGGAGCAGCGGAGCTGGGATGCGCTCGCCGGCGATCCATCGGTCCATTTTCTGGACTACGTGCCGGCGCGTCAGCGCCATCCGGTGCTGCGCACCGACTGGTCGGGACTGACGGCCCCGCGGCTGCCGCCCGTGATCAGCGTGAGTTTCCACGGCAAACGCTACGAGATCACCGATCCCAAGGACGGTGATCCGCTGGACATCAATGCGCGGTGGAACCGGGACGTCTTCCGCCTGCTGATCGACCTGTCCGCGCAGGTCAGCGTGGATATCACCAAGTTCCAGCGCCCGGTGCTGGAGCTGAGCCAGTAGTTTCGCGCCGCCGGCGCCCGCCTCAGAGCGGCTCGCGGATCGCCTTGATGCGCTGGTCGCGCGCCTCGGCCCACAGCCGGTAGAGGTGGTTGGCGCGGGTCAGCATCGAACGGTTGGAGAAGACGTAGACCGGCACGCCCTCCCGGATCCACCAGACCAGGCCGCACTTGGAGAAACGGTAGAAGAGGCGGGCGGCGATGAACCAGAACAGCAGCATCAGCGCGAGCGCCATCAGCAGTCCCGGCCCCCAGGCCTTCAGCTCGCTCATGTCCGCGTCGTACATCCGCGCCAGCACGCTGGTGAAGAACGCGCCCACATAGAAGGCGCCGAGCGTGGCGATCACCAGCATGACGTACAGCATGAGCTTGGACGGCTGGTAGATGATGCCGCTGTTAGTGTATTCGAGGTAGCCGTCGGAGTAGATGATCTCCTTGAACGCGCCGACCCGGAGGCCGGCGATGCGGCGGTTGGTCAGGCAGCCGAAACTCTTCTTGCCCACGCCCCACATGCCCTCGACCCCGAGGTAGTCGGCGTAGAGGACCTTTTCATCGGGGGGGAGGAACTGGCTGAACATGTCGCTGAGGGCCTCCTGATCGCTGTGCACGGCGCGCTGGAGGAGGCTCTTGGCAATGCGGATCTGACCGCTCTTTTGGGGTGCCGGCGGGCTGGCGGGGGTATCGGGGTTCATGGGGTTATTCTCCAAACAGCTTCTTGAAGATGGAGGGGCGGGCCGGCCGGCGGGCGCCCCATTCGTCCGGGGGGATGTCGCGGACCTCGCGGCGCGGCGCGGGCGGCTCGGGGGCGGGCGCGGGCGGCGGGGCGGCGTCGGCGCCCTGGAGCAGGCGCGTGATCGTGGTCGCCAGCTGGTCGATGTGTTGCTGCATCGGCGGGTTGATCGCATCGAGCCAGTGCGGGCACCCGAGAAAATACTCCAGCGACTTGTTCGGCGTGATCGCGTGGATGCGGAAGGGGACGATGATCACGTTCTTGTTCACCGCCCGCTCGACCTCGCGCACCACCTGCTCGGAGGCGTTGGAGTCGGTGGAGACGATCAAGACCATGATCCGGCAGGCCTCGATGGCCTCGATGATCGCGGCCGGCCAGGATTTGCCCGGCAGGATGTCGCGGGGGGCGACCCAGCAGCGGATCGCGTGCTTCTCCAGCGTCGCACAGATGGCATCCGCAATCGCCTTGTCCTTGGACGAGTGCGAGAGGAACACGTCGTGGGCCACGGCGGGGACAAAAGCAGAGGACGCTGGGCTGGCCAACCAAAATTCCCGGGGCGGTCGCGGCCTATTTGGCCTTGGCCCGGAAGACGACCGGCCGGTCGCTCAGCGGCACGACCGCCACCACCCACGGCGTCGTGAGCGCCTGGGTCACGAACTTGTCCGGGCCGGGGGCTCCCTCGTCGTAGACCACCACAAAGCTATCCTGGTCGACGCCGGCGGAAAGGACGACCGGGACAAAGCCGCCGGTGGGTCGCTGGCCGATGAAGATTACCACCGCCATCTCCTTGAGGGGATCGAACGGGCGCGGAGCGTCCCTTTCGACCTGCCTCCAGAATCCGTCCCACTGCTCGGCGGTGCGCAGCACCTCGGTCGTCAGGGTCGGGGAGCCGCCGTACTGGCCGTGCCATTGGGGAATGGCGGGCGGAGCGGAGTCGGCGGCGGAGACGACTATGGCGGAACCTAACATCGCCGCGGCGAGAGTGAGGAATCGCGGGGTTTTCATGGGCTGGAGGGCGGAGACGGGGGAATGGGGTGGCACCAACTTGCCCCGGGGGACCCGTCTTGGCAATGCGCGCGGCGCGATTCCGACGACCGATCCGAAGAAGCAGGGACCATGGTCCCAACCCCGCTGTCCGTCCTCAGACCTTCTCGGCCTTTTCGTAGACGACGAGTTCGCCGCTCCCGCGCAGGTCTTCGGGGTGGTAGCGCGGTATCGGGAACGGGGCCTGCCGGAACTGCACCGGCGCCACCTTCTTGTCCACCAGGCCGACCGCCACCGCCACGCCGTAGATAATCGCCTCGGGCCGCGGGGGGCAGCCGGGGATGTAGTAGTTCACCGGCACGACGGCCTCGACCGGACCGAGGACCGAGTAGGTG
>Ga0335079_10011000_pt1 | contig 10310 bp, 6 predicted proteins | sample Lox_Sample_33_FD_206719 | JGI IMG/M metagenome (GOLD analysis project Ga0335079, IMG submission 206719) | Soil microbial communities from Loxahatchee National Wildlife Refuge, Florida, United States - Lox_Sample_3.3 | ecosystem: Environmental > Terrestrial > Soil > Wetlands | place: USA: Florida...
TTGATGGCGCTCGGGGGACAATACGCAGAAATGTTCGAGTTGCAGGCAGCGAGTTATCGGTAGTTATCGCTTTCAATGACGACGAGCCATAGAGACGTGCTGGAGATGGCCGAGCGGCTGGAGCCGGAGCCGCTGCCCGTCGTGCCGCGCCCCGATCCCGCGCTCGCCGATGCGGCACACGCGTGGGCGCGCAACCTCGTCTGGATGCCGGGCACGAAGGAGTCCAACCATTTCTTGCAGCGCGTTGCGGCCCTGAAACGACGGTTGGAGCCGTTGCTCAGCGAGGTCGAAGTTTTTCCCAGCGACGGGCCCCTTTCCAACGACCAGCAGTGGCTGCACGACAACGTTCGCCTGGCGCGTGCCACGCAAACTGAAGTGCAGCAGGCAGCCGGTTCTTTGCGTCGCGTACAGCATGTGCGCACCACGGAAAAGGCGATGACACCGCGCGTACTGGCCATCGCGGAGGATTTCCTCCGCGCGTCGGGACATCGCTATTCGGACCACGCTTTCTCCACCTATATGGAGGCGTTCCAGGAGGTGGCGCCGCTCGACATGCAGGAGCTGTCGCTGCTGCCTCCGGCGTTGAAGCTGGTGGTCCTGGAGGAGTTCGCCACGCGCAGCGAGCATGTGCTGCACGACCCCAGCCAACCGCAACAAATCAGTGACTTGTTCACCAGCATGCGCGAGCTTTCGCAGGCTCCGTGGAAGGAGCTGCTGGAGCCGCTGATCGTCTTCGATCGCATGCTGGCGGCCGACCCGGCCAAGGCTTATGCGCGCATGGATTTTCAAAGCCGCGAGCTCTATCGGCACACGGTCGCGCGTTTCGCCGAACGTTCCGATTGCTCCGAGACCGAGATTGCGCAACTGGCGCTGGAGATGGCGCAGAAGTCAACCCGACATCCTGCACACGATCCCCGCCTGGCATGGCGCAAGTCCCACGTCGGCTACTACCTGCTAGCCGAAGGCGCGGCGGCTCTGCGCGCGCGTGCCGGCGTTCGTCTGCCCTTTGGCGAACGCGTGCAGGAGTTCCTCCGCCGCAATGCCGAAGAGTTCTATCTCGGCGGCATCGAGCTGCTGACGCTGCTCATCGTGATCGCGATCATGTCGCCGGTGTTCGGCAGCTTCAATAGCTTCTTCGGGCGCATCGTCGCCATCCTCGTGCTGCTGCTTCCAGCCAGCCAGGCCGCGGTGGAAGTTATGAACTATCTCACCACCGCGCTGCTGCACCCGCGCATACTTCCCAAGCTCGACTTCTGCGAAGGCATTCCGGACGATTGCGTCACCATGGTCGTCGTTCCGACATTGCTGCTCAGCGAGAAGCAAGTGCGGCGGCTGGTGGAAGACCTGGAAATCCGCTATCTGGGCAATAACTCCAAGAACCTTCATTACGCTTTGCTGACGGACCTGCCGGATTCGGCCGAGACGCCAAATGAAGAAGATCCACTGGTCGAGCTCTGCGGCCGTCTCATCCGTGATCTCAATGAGAAGTACGCCGCAGCAGGGCGAGGTACGTTCTCGCTGTTTCATCGCCATCGCATCTTCAATCCGCGCGAAGGCGTCTGGATGGGCTGGGAGCGGAAACGCGGAAAGCTGCTCGACTTCAACCGGCTGATCAAAGGCAAGTACGACAGCTTCCCGGTGAAGATCGCCGACCTGACACTGCTGCCGCACGTGCGTTTCGTGCTCACGCTCGACAGCGATACCGAGCTGCCACGCGGCACAGCGCATCGCCTGGTTGGCGCGATGACCCATCCGCTGAATCAGGCAATCGTCGATCCGCATAACAATATCGTCATCGCGGGCTACGGCATTCTCCAGCCACGGGTCGGCATCAGCGTGCTCAGCGCCTCGGCCTCGCGCCTGGCCAGCATCTACTCCGGCCAAACCGGCTTCGACATCTACACGCGTGCGACCTCCGATGTTTACCAGGACTTGAAGGGCGAAGGCATCTTCACCGGCAAGGGCATCTACGAGGTGGAGACGCTCACGCACGTGCTGGAGCATCGCTTCCCGCGCAACGCGCTGCTCAGCCATGACCTGATTGAGGGCGCGTACGCCCGCGCGGGCCTGGTGAGCGACGTCGAGGTCATCGACGATTACCCATCGCACTACAGCGCCTACAATCGCCGCAAGCATCGCTGGGTGCGCGGCGACTGGCAGATTGTGAGCTGGCTCTTTGGCCGCGTGCCCGACGAGACCGGGCGCCGCGTGCGCAATCCCATCTCGTTTCTGTCGCGCTGGAAGATCCTCGACAACCTGCGCCGCAGCCTGGTCGAGCCGGGCATCTTTCTGCTCTTCGTGCTGGGCTGGACGGTGCTGCCCGGCCGTGCGTTGTATTGGACGCTAGTGACCATCGCCATCCTGTTTGTCCCACCGTGGTTCCAATTCGCGTTCTCAATGGTGCGCTCGCTCGCAGCGGGACGACTGCGCCCGATCGGCGATGCAGCCGCCGGCCTGGCACGCGCCATGGTCAGCGTCCTTCTGACGCTCACGTTTCTCGCCCACCAAACGCTGATCTCGGCGGATGCGGTGCTGCGCACCTTCTATCGCCGCATGGTCTCGCGCAACCGGCTGCTGGAGTGGGAGACAGCGGCGCAGGCCGAGCTGGAAAGCGGCGGGCGCAACTTTGTCGATCTGCTGCTGAACTGGACGCCCGTGGTCGCGCTGATTGCCGGGGCGCTGGCTTTCCTGGCGCACCGGCGCAATCTCTATGACGCATTGCCCATCCTGGTGTTGTGGGCCATCAGCAAGCCCGTGAGCTTCTGGCTGAATCGCCCGCCGCATCCGGTGCACAAGCACGTCACCGTTCACGACGAGCGTTTCCTTCGGCGAGCGGCACTGTACATCTGGCGCTACTTTGTGACGTACAGCAACGAAGAACACAACTGGCTGGTGCCCGACACGGTGCAGGAACAGCCACCGCGCATCGCGGCGCAAATCTCGCCAACCAACCTCGGCTTTCTCCTGAACGCGCGGCAGGTCGCCGCGGAGCTGGGCTTCATCACGGTGCCGGAATTCGTCAAACAAACCGCGCACACGCTGGACACTGTCGCACGCCTGACGAAGCATCGCGGGCACCTTTACAACTGGTATGACACGCGCACACTCGAGCCAATGCGACCACGCTTCGTCTCCACCGTCGACAGCGGCAATCTTGTGGCCTCGTTACTCACGCTGAAGGGCGGCTGCCAGGAGTTGCTGCAAAAGCCGTTGCTGAGCGCGGCGTTGCTGAATGGCTATGCTGATCACCTGTGCGCGCTTGCCGATCTGGGCGCAGTATCGCGCCGGGTGGCCCACGCGCTGGAGTCTCGCAACGGCGTGCATTGGCTGGAACTCCTGCTCTCGGCGGTGCCGATATCCATTTCCGGTCCCGGTAAGAAAGGCGAAGCCAACGCGGATCGGGCGTGGTTCGCAGGACAAGCAAACGGGCTCACCGCGCAGGTCGATCGAGCTCTTGCCGATTACTGCCCCTGGCTGCTCTCCGAATTCACAGCACTTCGCGACGACCCAGGCGTTGGGCCGCTGCTGAAGTGCGATGAGGTAGCGATTGCCCGCCTTCCGGAGTGTATTGAACAGCTCCGCGTAAAGCTGGAAGTGAGTATCTCGCTCGGCATGGAGAATTGCGGACTGCGAAAACAGTTGCTGCAGCGGCTGCCAGAGGCTCGTCTGAACGCTCTTCGTCTGGTAGAGGAACTGCGCAGCATCGTGGCGCAATGCGAGCGGCTGCTGCGCGAAATGGATTTCGCCTTCCTTTTGGACAAGCGACGGAAGCTGCTGTCTATCGGCTACGACGCCGAGGCCGGCAGGGTCAATGCCGCGTGCTACGACTTGCTGGCGTCGGAGGCGCGTATTGCGGCATTTATCGCAGTTGCGAAAGACGACATCCCGCAGCAAAGCTGGTTCCAGATGAGCCGCTCCCACGTTGTGGTGGAGGGTCAGGCAGCGCTGATTTCCTGGACCGGCACCATGTTTGAGTACCTGATGCCGCGGCTATGGTTGCGTACCTACCCGCAGACGATGCTGGAGAGGAGCCAACAGGCGGCCGTCTTCGCGCAACAGATGTATGCCGACGAGAAGCGCATCCCTTGGGGCATCTCCGAGTGCGCGTTTGCCAAGGTTGAGGAGAACGGCGCCTATGGCTATCGTGCCTTCGGAGTCCCGCAACTTGCCGTCCAGCAGGATGAAGAGCGGCTGGTGGTAGCCCCGTACGCAACCATGCTGGCGCTCGGCATCGATCCCGCAGGCGCAATCGGCAATCTGCGCTGGATGAAGAAAAAAGGCTGGTTCGGAACGTACGGCTACTATGAATCCGCCGACTTCACTGCCGATGTGCGCCCCCGCCGTCAGCGCTTCGCGCTAGTGCGCTCTTGGATGGCACATCATCAAGGCATGGGGCTGCTGGCCATCGCTAACCTGCTTAAGCACGACGTCATACAGCAGTGGTTCCGGTGCGATGCTCGGGTGCAGGCAACCGAACTGCTTCTCCAGGAACGTCCCGCCGGACACGTCCCGGCTCAACCGCCAAAAAAGCATTCATCCGCCAAGCGCAAGCCGGCGCGAGCCGCGTAAGCTTCAGCGATCACCTTCTCCGTACCGATCACGGCGATGCGCTCTTTCTGGTCCAGACACGCGCTGCTGCGAGTGCGCCAATAGATCAGGGCAGCAATCGCGATTGCAAGCACTACCACAACGATCAGGATGAGCTTCCAGGAAACGGCCGACGGCGGCGATTTCGGCTCGACAGGCGTCGGCAACTTTTGAACCGCGATGGGCGTAGCGGGGGCGACAGCAGGTGCTTGCGCCTTCAGAGCCAAAGTCGGGTCGGTCACTACAGGCTTCGGTGCTGAGAGGACGGTCGGCCCGATACCCGGCAAAGGAACGCCGCTCTGAATGCCCGATTGGGACTCCACCACGCGCGGAGGCGGAGCGGGAATGCGCTTGGTCACAACCGGTGCCAGAAAGCGATAGCCGCGCCGGGGAACCGTTTCAATGTACAGGGGTGTATCAGCGCTGTCGCTCAGGGCGTTCCTGATTTGCTTTACACAGTGGTTCATGCCCTGCTCGAAGTCGACGTAGGTTTCCCCTCCCCAGAGTGTCTGCTGGATTTCTTCGCGAGTAACAACTTGCCCAGAGCGACGGGCCAGCAGCGCCAGCAACTTTAGTGGTTGCGGGGCAAGCCGGATGAGGGTACCCGACTTGCGTAGCTCTTCCGTAGTGACGTTGAGCTCGAAGACCCCGAAACGTATTAGATCCTGGGTTGCGCCCACTGCCTTTACCTTATCCATCAAAGGTTTCTACGCGACCGGATTATACAACGGATGTATGCAGATAGTGCTCATATCATTGCCTAACCCCTTTTAATTTAGTTAGTTGAACGATCATCCGTAAATCATGTGCAAATCAGGCCTTGAACATTGAACAGATTCGAGAACGGGCGCATCTTGGAGGCAATCGGAGAGACGGAGAGCCGCACTGGCGATTCGCCTCCAAGGGGGAGCCCGGTGGCGGGCCTAGAACTCGCCTCCGGGTGCGGTGACGGTCCCCCCGCCTTAGGAACCCTCTATGCAGCTCTGCCGCACCTTGGGCCGATTCGAGAGCGGGCAGTAGGCCCAGGCGCAGAGCGAACTCGGTTGAACGTCACTCCGGAGATGGTTGACAGTGATGGCGGATCAAAACGCCCAGTCAACCTTCGGGCTGGCCGAGGACACTCAACCGGCCGAGGCGGCGCGGCGCAAACGCCGCCCCGGATCTTTGCCCTAACAGCAACTGGGCCGCGAGTTTCGAAACTCGCGGCCTTTTTTTTATATTGCTCAGAAAGATTAGCTCGGAGTAGGAGGCCTTCTTCGGGGTTTGCATTCCTACGTGAGGAAGAACTCGCGGGTGACTTTGGTCCACTGCTCGTCGCCCATCGTGCTGGCTAGGTCATCGACGGCCACGCCGCCGTCTTGCGCCAAGGCTCCTAGTGCGCTGGGCATTACCCTTTGCAGCCGCATCGACGACTCCTCAGTCCACCAGCGGGCCAGCGCTCCGCCCAACAGGTTGCGGAAATTGGTCTTCGCATCGGGCGATTGCACGGTCACCATCCAGCCGTCACCGTAGGGGTCTTTGGTCGCCAGCGAAGGCTCGCCAACGACCGCCTCGTTGATGTCGGCAACGCTGCCCTCAATCGGCGATACCATATCGACCTTCACGCCATTGCGCACCATGCTCCACACCTTTTGCCCCTGGCGGATCCATTGCCCACGTTGCGGCAGCGTTACGCTCTCAATTTTGCCGACCAGCTTGGAGGCAAAGTCGTCGATGCCGATCCGGACCAGGTTCGGACTTTCGCTCAGGGCCCAAGTGTGGCCGGGATGATAGCGGAGGTTTTCCGGCACGGAGAATCCACCTACCAGGCTGGGCTTCAGGCGGGCCGCGGTCGCCGCTTGTTTGCTGATTGCCGGCGCGACTTGCACCGCAGGATGCTTCGCTTTCGCATAGAAGTAATCGATCGTAAGGAAGATTGCGAACATCAAGAGAACGAGTAGTACGGTCATGGCCTGCCTCCCGAGATGAACTTTGCCGCGCCGTTGCTTTCTTGCGCGGCACTCTTCTTAAGGCATTCGCCGTGCCGAAGCCGCGATTGATGAGATTCGTCTCTGTAACAGCCGGTAAGTGGGTCATTTCTCGGTAGCTTGGGAGCGGGTGTTGCAGGATTCATCAATCGCCGGATTGCATTACGCAACAGCAATGTTCGTTGTGTTGCGCAACACAAGGCGGATTCCGTGATGTGAACGGGCGCTGCATAGGAAACGATGTGAGGCAGTAAAAGGCTTTAGCTTACCTTGCATGTCGTGTGAAGCCATGTTGCGATTCGCATCGGCGATGATGTGTTTCGCTACACACCACAGTGGCTACTTCAGGTCCAGTGTTACCGCTTCGACTTTTTCCACCAAAATCTTGTTGGGTCTTGTTGAAATCCAATCGTAAGGCTGGACAACCAGATTCAAGCTGACCAGAGCAGGCCGAATTGCGGGATGCCACTGTGCCTGATCATCGAGGAAATACGTGGCCATGGCTTCGGGCTGCCAGGGGAAGACCCAAATATCATTTGAATGGTTGGGTTCGACAAGGAAAACTATCGTGCGATTCGAACCATCGGCGAATACAAGTTGCAGAGCCAGCTTGGACGGCTTCCCCAGTTGCCACCAGAAAGGGTAGCTCACTTTCAAGCGCAGCTTCAGGAAATCGGCACCGGTAGCGGGCCAATCTCGCAGCGCAATTGACACCGAAGCTTTGCGCTTATGAATCGCGATCGCCGCAGCTGCCTCCGCGATTGTAAATTCGGCAAAGCTCAGTCGCCCCGCGCGGTTTACATCACGAGCTAATCCCACGACTCCGGGGAACGGGGTGCCGACCAGGTGGTAGTGTCTTAGCAGATAGAACCAAACCTCAGGGCTGCGCGTGAAGTTGGGAACCTCGTCCAGGGCTATGCTGAACTGGCCGTCCGGGAAGTAAAGTGCGAAGGGCGGATTGGAGCGGCCCAATCCGGCCAACTCCAGTTCTGTGAGATAGGCCCCGCTCACGAGGTAGCTCTGCAAGACACCTTCGGCAACTTGGCGGCGTGAAAACAAGCCGAATGCCGTCTCGTAGGGGAAGATCGCAATCGAGTTCCCCGGCGCCGTCCGCGAGTTCACATAGTCAGAAACCTCGCTCAACAAGGCTGCGGTGCCCGGGGGAAAACAATTGCGGTCGAATTCTTTGGTTTCTGTCGAGCAGTTGAGCACTGGATCGACCGTCTGCCGCCAATGCATCAACACGTTACGTGGCGTATAGCGTGGATAAGGCGACGCCAGTACCAAGGTTGCGATCACAACTACTACCGCAGCGACTCCGGAGCGCAACGGTGCTTGCAGCTCCGACATCGCGATCAGCCCACAAAAAAAAATCATGGGATAGATACCTAAGACCACGTGTCCATGATCGGAACGTATCAGAGCAGTCTGCAGGATGAGCAGCGCCAGGCAAAAGCCGGACAAGAGGAAAACCGGGCGATGGCAGTAACTAACACCAGCGCGTCTCCAGCGCCAAGCGGCGGCGAAGACCACGATTCCAAGTCCCAGCGTCTGCAGCACCAGGTGCTTGTCGGCCTTGCTGATGGAAAACGGTTCAAACCACCGATAGCCGGCGACGACGGCGAAACCCGATCGCCAAAATCGAAAGTCGAACAGTGAAAACATCGCGGCATTGGTCAGCACAACGAAAACCCCAGCCCATCCCGCCGTAATAAGCAGGAACGGTTTCATGGGAGCGATTCGGCGTAGCACCAGTGCGCTGGCCGCAGCGCACAACAGCAGCCCAGCGGTGCAGTACAACCCTGTATCGGTGGAAAGCCAGAATGCCGCGCTGCAGACTGCAGCCGCAGCCAAGGAGCGCCAGAGTATCGAACTGCCGGAAGCCACACTGTCTGTGACTCGCACGAACATCGCAAACGCAAGCAGGCACACCGAGACGCGCACGTCGGCAGGCGACCAGAACACAACGGCCAACAGAAGCAACAATGCCCTCTGCCAGCCAGCAGCTTCGGGAAGGAGCAGACGCACCGTAAGGAAAGTGGCAACAACAACGAGAAGCAGCGGCAACGTATACCAGGTTGCGAAGATTGTGCCGGTGGAGATTCCGATCCAGCGCGCGGGAGCGCTCGACAGCCACTGAAACAGCGGTCCGTAGGTGAACGCCACGTCCCGACCCAACCAGATTCCGCCCGAGGCTTTGTAGCTGAGATCGAGCAGCCAAGAGCCGTCGAGGAGGTTCAGTTCAGGCACTGCGGTGAGGGAGCGATGCTGGACAAGCATCGGTGGAATCGAGGCAGCGAGCAGGACCAGCAGCACCAGCCACTCGGAACAGCGGTTAGCGAACCATGCTGCGTGACGAAGCGGCCTCATCTTCATGTCATCAAATCTTCACAGCGCGGGTGCCTTTGTGGTTACTATTGCACCTTGACAGCATACACATGTGCTCTATGATGTTTGAAACATTTTCGCCTGACTTTGTTTTTGGCAGTACGCCCATGCAGTCAATGTTCACATCCAGGGAGGTCGTAGCGCTCACGGGCATCAGCTCGCGCCAGCTTCAATGGTGGGACGAGCGCGGCATCGTGGTTCCCTCACGCGAGGGGCACCGGCGTATTTACTCTCGCGACGATCTCGCCGAAGTCGCCGTGCTGTGCGAGCTACGTAATCGTGGCTTCTCGCTGCAGAAAATCCGTCGCGTTCTGCGCTTCGTACATAAAGAGTTAGGTCGACGGCTGGTGGACACGGTCCAGGCCGCCTCCGAGTATCACCTGCTGACCGATGGCCGGCACATTTACCTGGAAGACTCAGCGCGCGGCGTGGTTGAGCTGCTGAAAAACGCTCGCCAGCCGATGTTTACAGTGTGCCTGAGCGATACGATACAGCGGGTGCTGGCGCCATCGTTGATCGCGAGTATTCGCGAGCGGGTGAATGGCTCACACAGCGTAGGCCGGCGGCAGAGCACGCCTCCGGTTCGCGATCTGGCGCGTGCCGGTGCGAGACGAAATGATTCCGTTCATCATCCTAAAGAGCGTGGCAGCAAGCCACCCCAGTTCGCGCACGAGCGGCGCGATGTGGGGGCCCGGAAAGTTTCCTGAACGGTTCCCTGGTCCCGCCAACCGCAAGAGCGGTGCTTGGCGAGGGCCTGGGAAGGAGGGCACATGATCGGCGAACTGAGCGTGTTAGGCGAGTGGATACCCGAACAAATGGAGCCCGGAACGATTTTTGTGCTGGAGAATGCAGGAGAGATGGGAGAGAAGGACGATCCTTATTGGGCCGTGCTCTCCTGTCCGTCGTGCGGCCAGCTCGGCCTCGTGACACGTAAGCAGGTGGGTGGCCTGCTGCCCATCATATGCGGCTCTGAGTCGTGCTCGGCCCAGTTCTTCATTCGCGACGAGCAGATAATGCCCCGTAAACCAAATTGACCGGTATTCTGCCCGAAGCTATTACGGACCGGGAGTTCTTATGTCCGCCGTTTTTCCTATTGTGTTTTCTGGTGCAAAGTCATAGGGCGCCAAGAGCTTTTCCTCCCCTACAGAGAATTGCCTGGCGCCCATGCGCGGACTGAATGGTAATTCAGATCCGCGAACCCTTAATTTCCCGTGATCGGCCCTACGTCGGGGAGTTTAGCCAGAGGTGCAACTCGATGCGAGCGGAAAGCGACTTGGAGAGGAACGAAGGTAACCACTAAAGTGGATGTCGCTGGTAACAGCGACGAGAGTTGGGTGAGCCAGCCCGGCGGTTGGAGCACTTGGTTAG
>Ga0335079_10011001_pt1 | contig 10309 bp, 10 predicted proteins | sample Lox_Sample_33_FD_206719 | JGI IMG/M metagenome (GOLD analysis project Ga0335079, IMG submission 206719) | Soil microbial communities from Loxahatchee National Wildlife Refuge, Florida, United States - Lox_Sample_3.3 | ecosystem: Environmental > Terrestrial > Soil > Wetlands | place: USA...
CGCCGCCGCCGGGGACAATCCCTTCCTCGACCGCGGCGCGGGTCGCGTGCATGGCATCGTCGACGCGATCCTTGCGCTCCTTCACTTCGACTTCGGTGGCGCCGCCGACGCGAATCACCGCTACGCCGCCGGCGAGTTTCGCTAGACGCTCCTGCAGCTTCTCGCGGTCGTAGTCAGAGGTGGTTTCCTCGATCTGCGTCCGGATCTGAGCAACGCGTCCCTGAATATCTTGCTTCTTGCCGGCGCCGTCGATGATTGTTGTGTTTTCCTTCTCGACTCGCACGCGCTTGGCGCGCCCCAGCATGTTCAAGGTCACGTTCTCGAGCTTGATGCCGAGATCCTCGCTGATCATCTGACCGCCGGTCAGGATAGCGATGTCCTCGAGCATTGCCTTGCGGCGATCGCCGAACCCCGGCGCCTTCACCGCCGCGACCTTGAGGCCGCCGCGAAGCTTGTTGACGACGAGCGTTGCGAGCGCTTCGCCTTCGACCTCCTCGGCGATGATTAGCAGCGGCTTGCCGCTTTGCACGACGGCTTCGAGCAACGGCAACAAGCTTTGCAGGCTCGAGAGCTTCTTCTCGTGAATAAGGATGTAAGGCTCCTCGAGCTCGCAGAGCATCTTGTCCGCATTGGTGACGAAGTAAGGCGAGATGTAACCCCGGTCGAACTGCATGCCCTCGACGACGTCGAGTTCGGTCTCGAGGCTCTTGGCTTCCTCGACCGTGATCACGCCTTCATTGCCGACCTTCTGCATCGCTTGCGCCAGCATCTGGCCGACCTCGTGATCGCCGTTGGCGGAGACCGTGCCTACCTGGGCGATCTCGTCATTGGTCGAAACCTTTTTCGAGCGCTTCTTGATATCCTCGACGACGGCCTCTACCGCCATGTCGATGCCGCGCTTCAAATCCATCGGGTTGAGGCCCGCCGCGACGGCCTTGACGCCCTCGCGCACGATCGCCTGCGCCAGTACTGTGGCGGTCGTCGTGCCGTCGCCCGCCTGGTCGCTGGTTTTGGAGGCAACCTCCCGAATCATCTGCGCACCCATGTTCTCGAACTTGTCGCCAAGCTCGATCTCCTTGGCGACGGTGACGCCGTCCTTGGTGATGCGCGGCGCGCCGAACGACTTGTCGAGGACGACGTTGCGGCCCTTGGGGCCGAGCGTCACCTTGACGGCGTTGGCCAGAATGTCGACGCCGCGCAGCATTCGCTCGCGCGCATCGCCATGGAACCTCACTTCCTTAGCTGGCATGTCCGATCCTCCCTCTATGCGACTTTCTTGGCCTTCGAGGGCTTGCCCTCGATGATGCCCATGATGTCGCTTTCCTTCATGATGATGAGCTCTTCGCCGTCGAGCTTGACCTCGGTGCCCGACCATTTGCCGAACAGCACGCGGTCACCGGCCTTGACGTCGAGCGGATGGAGCTTGCCGTCCTCGCCCCGAGCGCCCGGGCCGACGGCGATGACTTCGCCTTCCTGCGGCTTTTCCTTGGCGGTATCGGGAATAATGATGCCGCCGGAGGTCTTCTCCTCCGATTCGATGCGGCGAACGACCACGCGGTCGTGCAGCGGACGGAATTGCATGCGGGATCCTCCTCGGGAATGTGTTCCGACAAAAAAAGGGGTTCGGGCGGCTTTGTTAGCACTCCCCGACCGTGAGTGCCAGCAAAATAGGCCCGCTGTTTCGTGCTTTCAAGGCTGTCCCGGCGCGGCGCCGCGGAAAATTTCGTTAACGCCGAGGAGGATGCCCGTCAGGGTGGCGGGGAGATGGTGGGCGCTGTAGGGATTGAACCTACGACCCCACCCGTGTGAAGGGTGTGCTCTCCCGCTGAGCTAAGCGCCCGAAGAGGCAAGGGTGTACGCGCCGGCGCTGGGCGCTGTCAAGCAAGCGCGCCCATGCCGTCGTTGATCGCTGGCCGAGAACGCGTCAGGCTGTTGCGATGGTGCGATTGCGGCGGGGGCTGGCCTGGGGCAGCGTGGCGGCGCTGGCGCTGCTGCCTTGGCCGGCAGCCGCCGCGCCGGCGCCGCTGGCGGTGCGCTACGAGGCCTATGTCGCCGGCTTTCCCGTCGTCAGCTTCGCTTTCCGCCTCGACGAGAGCGGCAAGGCTTATACGCTCGACGGGGAGGTGAAGACGGTCGGGCTGCTGCGCCTCTTCTACCGCCTCGATCTCGCCACCGACAGCACCGGCACGATCGCCGCCGGCGCGCTGAAGCCGAGCTTCCACGAGCAGCAGGTGCGCATTCGCGGCCACGAGCGCATGGCACGCCTCGACTATCCCGGCGACGGCACGGTGAAAACCGTCCTGGTTCCGCCGGTCGACGCCGGCCGGCCGAAGCCGACGCCGCAGCAGACGGTAGAGACCCTCGACCCCCTCAGCGCCATCCTCGCCATCGGCCGCAGCATTACCGCGACCGGCCGCTGCGATGGCCGCTTCTCCGTCTTTGACGGCCGCCGGCGCTATGACCTCGTGCTCGCCGATGACGGGACCCAGCGCCTCGAGAAATCGGTGGACTATGGCTATGTCGGCGAGGTCAGGCGCTGCTCCGTCGCCGCGGTCAAGATCGCGGGCTTCTCCTGGGACCAGGATTACTCGCCGCACACCACCGACGGCCGCGTCTGGTTCGCCGCCCCTCGGCCCGGCGTACCGGCACTGCCCATCCGCATCGAATTCAGCAGCGGCTGGGGGTTCGTGAATGTCCGTCTGACGAAAATCGAGTAGTTGCAAGTTCTCAGTCGGCAGTCTTGAAGTTGTCAGTCATCAGTTCTCAGTTTTCAGTTCGAGTTAAAGTTAGAGCTTAATTTCTACTGATAACTGACAACTGATAACTGAAAACTATCCCCTGAGACCTTCCAACGCACCCGGCAACTCATCAAACCGGTCGATCATCGCATCCGGGCGCAAGTCGCCCAGCGTTGCGAGGCCGTAGCCGTAGCGCGCGAAGATCGTGGCAACGCCGGCGCCGCGCGCGGCCAGCACGTCGTTGCGGTGGTCGCCGACCATCGCGGCCGCCTCGGGCGCAACGCCCAGCCGCGCCAGCGCCGCAAGACAGGGACCGGGGTCGGGCTTTTGCGTTGCGAGGCTGTCGCCGCACAGCATGACGGGGAAGAACCGCGCCAGCCCCACGCCTTCAAGCACCAGGCGCGTTGCCTGCTCGATCTTGTTGGTGCAGATGGCAAATCGGAAGCCGCGCGCGGCCAGCGCTTCGAGCCCCGCTTCGACGCCGGGATAAGGCCGGGTGAGGGTGGCAGCATCGACCTCGTAGAGCGCGACGAAGCGGCGCAGCGCCTCGTCGGCTGCGATCTCCCGCGCGCCGCGGGCGGCCAGCACGCGCTCCACCAGCTTGGCGACGCCGTCGCCGACCATGCCGGCGACCTCTCGGGGATCGAGCGGAGAGTGGCCGAGCTCGGCAAGAAGCCGGTTGGCGGCCGCCGCGAGGTCGGGGACGCTGTCCACCAGCGTGCCGTCCAGGTCGAATAGGAGCGCGGTCTGCTTCATCTTTGTTCACAAATCTTTACTCGCCGCTGTTATCTTCTTATGACAGGTTTTGGCCGCGTGAGACACCGATGAATCCGCCGTTTTTCTGCTTCAGCGCGATGCCTCGCTCATGACCCATCCCGATCTTGCCGTGCTGGTCCTGGCTGCCGGCCAAGGCACGCGCATGAACTCGGCGCTGCCCAAAGTGCTGCACCGCATCGCCAATCGCCCGATGATCCAGCATGTGCTGGCCGCGGTGGCGCCGCTGGCGCCGGCGCGCACCATCGTCGTCGTCGGCCCCGGCATGGAGGGGGTGGCGGAGGCGGTTCGCCCGGCGGAGACCGTGGTGCAGGTGACGCCGCGCGGCACCGGCCACGCGGTCATGTCGGCGCGTCCGGCGCTGCAGGGCTTCACCGGCGATGTGCTGGTGCTGTACGGCGACGCGCCGCTCATCGATACCGCGACCCTCCGGGCCGTCCTCGCCGAGCGCCGGCGGGCGCCGGCGGCCGCGGCGGTGGTCGCCGGCATGCGCCCCGCCGATCCCACGCCCTATGGCCGCCTCGTCATGGCGGGCGACGTGCTGGAGGCGATCGTCGAGACGCGCGATTGCACGACGGCGCAAGCCGCGATCGGCCTCTGCAATGCCGGGCTCTGGGCGATCGACGGGAGGCTGCTGTTCGAACTGCTCGACGCGATCGGCACGGAGAATGCCAAGGGCGAGTACTACCTCACCGACATCGTCGGCGTCGCGCGCCGCCGCGGCTTGCCCTGCCGCGCGGTCGAGGCGCCGGCCGACGACATGGTCGGCATCAACAGCCGCGCCGAGCTGGCCGAGGCGGAAGCGCTGATGCAAAGGCGGCTGCGCCGCGCCGCGATGGCGGACGGCGTCACGCTCACCGCGCCCGACACCGTCTTTTTCAGCGCCGATACGCGCATCGGCCGCGACACCGTGGTCGGGCCCTTCGTCGTCTTCGGTCCCGGCTGCACCATCGGCAGCGGTGTCGAGATCCCGGCCTTCTGCCACATGATCGGCGCCACCATCGGCGATCATGCCAGCATCGGGCCGTTCGCGCGGCTCAGGCCCGGCGCCGATCTCGGCGACCACGTCCATATCGGCAATTTCGTCGAGGTGAAGAATTCGCGGCTCGATGCCGGCGTCAAGGCGAACCACCTGAGCTATCTCGGCGACAGCCATGTCGGCAGCGGCACCAATGTCGGCGCCGGCACCATCACCTGCAACTATGACGGCTTTGCCAAGCACCGCACCGAGATCGGCGAAGGCGTCTTCATCGGCACCAACACGGCGCTGGTGGCGCCGGTTTCGGTCGGCGACGGCGCCTTCATCGCCGCCGGCAGCGTCATCACCGAGGATGTGCCGGCCGAGGCGCTGGCGCTGGGGCGCGCGCCGCAGGTGACCAAGGAAAAGCGCGCCGCCGAGATGCGCGCGCGTCGCAGCGCCGCGAAGGCGGCGCGGCAGACGCAGGGCAAGCGCTGAGCGATGTGCGGCATCATCGGCATCATCGGCAAGCAAGATGTCGCGCCGCTGCTGCTCGAGGGGCTGCGCCGGCTCGAATATCGCGGCTATGACAGCGCCGGCATCGCTACGCTGGTCGAAGGCCGCATCGAGCGCCGGCGCGCCGAGGGCAAGCTCGACCGGCTTGCCGAGCGGCTTAAAGCGGCGCCGCTCGGCGGCAAGACCGGCATCGCCCATACGCGCTGGGCAACGCATGGCGTCCCCAACGAGACCAACGCCCATCCCATCGCCACCGGTCGCGTCGCCGTCGTCCATAACGGCATCATCGAGAATTTTCAGGAGCTCAAGGACGAGCTCACCGCCTGGGGCCATCACTTCGAGACGCAAACCGACACCGAGGTGGTTGCGGCGCTGGTGACGCGTCACCTCGCCGAAGGCCTGAAGCCCGCCGAAGCCGCGGCCAAGGCGTTCAAGCGCCTCGAAGGCGTCTTCGCTCTGGCCATACTCTTTGCCGGCGAGCCGGATTTCCTGATTTGCGCGCGTCGTGCCGCCCCGCTGGCGATCGGCTTCGGCGACGGCGAGATGTTCATCGGCTCGGACGCTCTGGCGCTGGCGCCGCTGACGCGCCGGATTCTCTATCTCGAGGAAGGCGACTGGGCGGTCGTGACGCCGGACGGCGCTACCGTCTTCGATGCCAAGGGCCGCCGCGCCCAGCGTACGATCCGCGAGACCGCGCTGTCGGGCGCGCTCATCGGCAAGGGCAATCACCGCCATTTCATGGAGAAGGAGATCTTCGAGCAGCCGGCGGTGATCGGCGACACGCTGCGCGCGCATTTCAATCCGACGACGCGCAGCGTCCATTTGGCGACCTTGCCCTTCGATCTCGCCAAGGTCACCAAGGTCACCGTGGTCGCGTGCGGCACCGCGTTCCATGCCGGTCTCGTCGCCAAATATTGGCTCGAGCGCATCGCCCGCGTGCCGGTCGAGGCCGACATCGCATCGGAATTCCGCTACCGCGCCGCCGACATGCCGAAGGGCGGGCTCGCGCTCTTCGTCTCGCAATCCGGCGAGACCGCGGACACGCTCGCGGCGCTGCGCTATGCGAAAAGCCAGGGTCAGCGCATCGTCGCCGTCGTCAACCAGCCCGAAAGCACGATCGCGCGCGAGGCCGAGGCGGTGCTGCCGACGCTCGCCGGGCCCGAGATCGGCGTCGCGTCGACCAAGGCGTTCACGACCCAGCTCATGGCGCTCGCCTGCTTCACGATTGCGCTCGCCCGCGCCAAAGGCCGCATCGACGCCGCGGCCGAAGCGCAGCTCTCGACGGCGCTCACCGAAGTGCCGGCGCGCGCCAGCGACGTGCTCAACCATGCCGAGCGCATCGCCGAGCTCGCCACGATCATCGCCGAAGCGCGCGACGTGCTCTATCTCGGGCGCGGCACCGCTTATCCGCTGGCGCTTGAAGGCGCGCTGAAGCTCAAGGAGATCTCCTACATCCACGCCGAAGGCTATGCCGCCGGCGAGATGAAGCACGGGCCGATCGCGCTCATCGACGAGCACGTGCCGGTGATCGTGCTGGCGCCGCATGACGAGCTGTTCGAGAAGACCGCCTCCAACGTCCAGGAAGTGGCGGCGCGCGGCGGCAAGGTGGTGATGGTGTCGGACCGCGACGGTCTCGAGAAACTGAAAGGGCGGCTCAGCTTCGGTATCGAAGTGCCGCGCTGCGATCCCTTCGTCGCGCCTTTGCTCTACGCGATCCCGGTGCAGCTCCTCGCCTATCACGTCGCCGTGGTGAAAGGCACCGATGTCGACCAGCCGCGCAACCTCGCCAAGAGTGTAACGGTGGAGTAGGGGCGGGGGGCGGGTCGCTCGTGCGGACTACTGCAAAATCCGACTCACCCCACCTTACCCCAACCCTCTCCGCCCCTTAGGGGCGGAGAGGGAGGGACCCGCGTAAGCGGGAGGGTGAGGTGGGGCGTCGACGATGTCGCGGGCTGTATCAGAAAACTATGATTCTGAGCGCTACCCCTCTACCCGGGCCTTGCGCTTGGCGTCGCGCGCCTGTCTCTGCGCCTCTTTCGCCGCCGCCTTCGTTGCTTCGAGCGTCGCCGCATCGGCCGCTTCCTTGGCGAGGCGCAGCTCTTTCAGCCGCGCCGTCTTCGCCGCTTCGGCCGCGCGTTCCTTGTCGCGCAGCGCCAGGCGTTCGGCATCGGCCTCCTTGGTGCGGCTCGCCGCTTCCTGCGCCTTGCGCCGGGCGGCCGCGGCGAGATCATCAGCTTTGCTCATGACTCACCCTCCTGTGGTGAACCCGAGTGCGGCGGCGCGCGCCGCCGCTCAATATCCTTCGCGCTCGAGGCGCTTGCGCATCGCCTTGCGGGTGCGGCGCACCGCTTCCGCCTGCTCGCGCGCCCGCCGCTCGGACGGCTTCTCATAGGAGCGGCGACGCTTCATCTCGCGAAACGTACCCTCGCGCTGCATCTTCTTCTTGAGCACGCGCAACGCGGCGTTGATATCGTTGTCGCGGACGAAGACCTGCATGAACATCTCTCCTCTTACCGTAAACGCTGCCGGGGCTCAAAACGCCGGCTCGGCGGCCTTGCAGCCGCCGAGCCCCGGTTTCGCCGCTCTGCCGTCAGTCGGCGAGCGAAAGATTCCCCGCCGCCTGCTTGCCGCGCTCGGTGACAACGTCGAAGCGGACCTTCTGCCCTTCCTGCAAGGGCGGCAGGCCGGCGCGCTCGACCGCCGAGATATGCACGAAGACGTCCTTGCCGCCGTCGGACGGCTGGATGAAGCCGAAACCCTTCTGCGCGTTGAACCACTTAACCGTACCCACGGCCATCTCGGCCTCCTATCGATAGTGAGAGCGCCCCGTGCGACTTCGCGCGGGGAGTGCAGTGTCTGGCCTCATGGAATCTTGTAGACTCGCCCCCCTGGGGCGAACGGCAAGCGCCGAAGCAGAGACTGGTCTCGGCAAAATGGGCCGTCTTGCCCAATAATGCAAGCGCGGCATCGTGCTCTCGCCCAGCGCATGGGTTGAAAAACCTTGGATTTACTTAACTTTAAGCACCCGCCGCGCTATGCTGCACTGCGAAGGTCCAGGCTTCGTCGCGATGCTCCACCGCTTTCTCGCCGCAACCGGCCGGCGCATTCTCGACTACCTTGCGCAGCCGATCGTCGGCTATGAGCCCTTCCTCGCCACCGACCCGGCGCTGCTGCAGCGCTGCCTGCAGCCGGGCGACGTGCTGCTGATCGAGGGCAATACCCGGCTCAGCGTCATCATCAAATACCTCACTCAATCCACCTGGTCGCATGCCGCGCTTTATGTCGGCGGCGACGAGCTCGGCGACAATGCCGCGGGCGAGCCGCTGGCGCTCATCGAAGCCTCGGCGCGGGCCGGCGTCGTCGCCTCGCCGCTGTCGGATTACACGCGTTTCAACACCCGCATCTGCCGGCCCGCGCATCTCGACGCGGCCGATCGGCGCCAGGTCATCGACCACGCCATCCGCAGCCTCGGCAAGCAATACGACGTGAAGCAGCTCGTCGATCTCTTGCGCTATCTCTGGCCCTATCCGCCGGTGCCGGTGTCGGTGCGCCGGCGCATGCTGGCGCTGGCGAGCGGCGACCCGACGCGCGCCATCTGCTCGACCATGATCGCCGAGGCTTTCCAGTCGATCGGCTATCCGATCCTGCCGCCGCCGGGCGGCGAGCCGGTCGCGATGGCGCCCTATATGGCGCGCGAGATCCGCCACATCGAGGAGCGCGGCCTGTTCACGCCGCGCGACTTCGACATCTCGCCCTATTTCGCCGTGGTGAAGCCGCTGCTCGAAGACGGCTTCGACTATCGCGCCGTGGCCTGACGCCGCGCGTCAGAAATACGCCACACCCTGCGTGTTCACATAGAGCGCGTAGAGCGACTGGCTCGCCGCCATGAAGAGGCGGTTGCGCTTCACCCCGCCGAAGCAGAGATTGGCGCAGCGCTCGGGCAGCGCGATGCGGCCGATCGGCTTGCCCACGGGCGAGAGCACGAGCACGCCGTCGCGATCCGCGCCCATGCCCCAGCCGCACCAGAGGTTGCCGTCGATATCCGCGCGAAAGCCGTCGGGGTGGCTGCCCGCGCCGCCATCGTAGAAGAGGCGGCCTTCGCCGAGACGCGTGCCGTCCGCCGCCACGTCATAGACGCGGATCACCGCATTGGGCACAGCACGGGAATCGACGACATAGAGCCGGCGCTCATCGGGGCTGAAGCAGAGCCCGTTGGGCGCGTTCATGTCATCGGCGACGATGGTTGCTTTTAGCGTTGCGGGATCGAGGCGATAGACGTTGGGATGCAGCTCCGGCGTCGCCTGATTGCCCTCGTAATGGCCGAGAATCCCAAACGGCGGATCGGTGAACCAGATCGAGCCGTCCGATTTGACGACGACGTCGTTGGGCGAGTTGAGCGGCTTGCCGCCGAAGCTGTCGATCAGCACCGTGATCCTGCCGTCAAGCTCGGTCCGCGTCACCCGCCTCCCGCCATGCTCGCAGGTGACGAGCCGGCCCTGGCGGTCGCGCGTATTGCCGTTGCTGTTGTTCGAGGGCTTGCGGAAGTGGCTGACCGCGCTGCTCTCCTCATCCCAGCGCAGCATGCGGTTGTTGGGGATGTCGCTCCACAGCAGCGAGCGCAGATCGCCGAACCAGACCGGCCCCTCGCACCAGCGGAAGCCGGTGGCGAGCCGCTCGACCGCGGCGTTGAAGATGCGATAGGGCGCAAAGCTCGCATCGAGGATCTCGATCGCGGGATCGGGATAGCTTTCCGCCGGCATCCAGCGCGAGGCGGCCACCATGGCGCGCGTCCTCAGCCCCGGAACATCTTGCGGAACCCCTGCCAGCAGGCATCGTAGCCGCGCTGCAGCGCCGGCGTCTCGAGCGCGAACCGCGTCGGCCGGCACACCATGCGCGTCTCGAACATGAAGGCGAGGGTGTTGTCGATCTTGTGCGGCTTCAGCTCGACCTTGCTCGCCGCCTCGAAGGTCGGCGTGTCGGGCCCATGCGCGCTCATGCAATTGTGCAGGCTGGCGCCGCCCGGCACGAAGCCGGTGGCCTTGGCGTCGTAGACGCCGTGGATCAGCCCGACGAACTCGTTCATGTAGTTGCGGTGGAACCAGGGCGGCCGGAACGTGTCCTCGGCGACGAGCCAGCGCGGCGGGAAGATGACGAAATCGATATTGGCGGTGCCGGGCGTATCGCTCGGCGCGGTGAGCACGGTGAAGATCGACGGGTCGGGATGGTCGAAGCTGATCGTGCCGATCGTGTTGAAGCGCGCCAGATCGTATTTATAGGGCGCGTAATTGCCGTGCCAGGCGACGACATCGAGCGGCGAGTGGTC
>Ga0335079_10011004_pt1 | contig 10308 bp, 9 predicted proteins | sample Lox_Sample_33_FD_206719 | JGI IMG/M metagenome (GOLD analysis project Ga0335079, IMG submission 206719) | Soil microbial communities from Loxahatchee National Wildlife Refuge, Florida, United States - Lox_Sample_3.3 | ecosystem: Environmental > Terrestrial > Soil > Wetlands | place: USA: Florida...
GGCGCCGCCTTCTTTGGCGGCCACCATGATGGCGCGCGCCAGCTTGGAGAAGAGCTGACCCCGCTTGGCGTCGGCCGCGCCCTTCTTGTGCTTGATCGTCGACCACTTCGAGTGCCCGGACACTACGAGACCACCTCCTCGGCCGGCGTGCCGGCGCTGCCGCCGGCCGCCCCCGTTCTGCTCGATGCGGCGCGCACCATGGCAAGGAACGCGCTATGCACCCTTGTATCACCGGTGAGCTCCGGGTGGAAGGCCGTGACCAGCACGCGACCCTCGCGCGCGGCCACGGCGTGCCCCCGGTAGCTCGCCATGATCTCGACGCCGGGACCGGCGCTCTCGATCCAGGGGGCCCGTATGAACACCGCCCGCACCGGCGGCGGACCCAGGGCCGGCACGTCGACGTCGACCTCGAAGCTGTGCACCTGACGTCCGAACGCGTTGCGCCGCGCCACGATGTCGATGAGGCCGAGGACCGGCTGGTCGCCCTCGACGATGCCGCTGGCCAGCGTGATCAGTCCGGCGCAGGTGCCCAGCACCGGCATGCCGCCAGCCGCTCGCGCCTTGATCGGCGCGACCAGGTCGAAGTGCCGCATGAGCTTGCCGATCGTGGTGCTCTCGCCGCCGGGGATGGCCAGGGCGTCTATGCCGACGAGGTCGGCCGGGCTGCGCACCTCGCTGCTGGCGGCGCCCAGACGGGCGAACATCGCGCGATGTTCGCGGAAGTCGCCCTGCAGGGCGAGCACGCCGACGTGCGGCGCGGCCTCTGCCCCACGCTCCGCGGCCGCGAACTCGGGCGACAGGATGGCGTCGCGGCGCTGCGATCGCGCGGCGGCGACGCCGCTCGTGGCACGGAGCTCGGTCAACCGCGAAACTGGATCTTCTGGTCGACCGTCATCTTGGCGGCCTCGATGCCCTCCATGGCGTCGCCCAGACCGACCGATACCTCGGCGAGCACGGCCGGATCGTTGTAGTTGGTGGTGGCCCGCACGATGGCCACGGCGCGACTGGCCGGGTCGGCGCTCTTGAAGATGCCCGAACCCACGAACACGCCCTCGGCGCCGAGCTGCATCATGAGCGCGGCGTCGGCCGGCGTGGCGATGCCGCCCGCCGAGAAGTTCACGACCGGCAGCTTGCCGTGCTCGGCCACCCAGCGCACCAGCTCGAAGGGCGCCTTCAGCTCTTTGGCCGCCGCGTTGAAGAGCTCGTCTTCGTCGAGCGTGGTGAGGTGGCGGATCTGGCCCATGATCGTGCGCATGTGACGCACGGCCTCGACGACGTCGCCGGTGCCGGCCTCGCCCTTGGTGCGGATCATGGCCGCGCCCTCGCTCACCCGGCGCAGCGCCTGGCCGAGGTCGATGGCGCCGCAGACGAACGGCACGGTGAACTTGAACTTGTCGATGTGGTTGGCCTCGTCGGCCGGCGTCAGGACCTCGGACTCGTCGATGTAGTCGACCTCGAGCGCCTCGAGGATCTGCGCCTCGACGAAGTGCCCGATACGCGCCTTGGCCATGACGGGGATGCTGACGGCCGCCTGGATCTCCTTGACCTTCAGGGGGTCGGCCATGCGCGCTACCCCGCCGTCGCGACGGATGTCGGCCGGCACGCGCTCGAGCGCCATGACGGCGCAAGCCCCCGCCTCTTCGGCGATCCGCGCCTGCTCGGCGTTGGTGACGTCCATGATCACGCCGCCCTTGAGCATGTCGGCGAGACCGCTCTTCACCCGCATCGTCCCGATGTCACTCACGGGATACCTCCGTCGTGATAGCTCTCGAAGTCGATTCTACCGTAGGGCCGAACCGGCTTCCAACGGTCGCTCGTGTACAAATTACCCGCAAACCGCGGCAAAGCGGCACTGCGGCCCGCGATGCCGGGAACAACGCACTCAGCCGTGGCGCCCGGGCGACCCCCAGCCGCCGCGGCGGCGAAGGCCGGCCGCGCTAGCTCTTCTGGGCCTCTTCGCGGGCCTTGCGCGCCTCGTCGATGACCTTCTGCGCCATGTGCGCCGGCACCTCTTCGTAGCGCAGGAACTCCATGTGGTAGTCGCCGCGCCCGCCCGTCATGGACGTGAGATCGGGCGCGTAGCTCACCATCTCGGCGAGCGGCACCTCGACCGCGATCACGCTGTTGTGGCCGCGCGGCGTCGTGCCCAGCACGCGGCCGCGCCGCGAGTTCATGTCGCCGATGATGTCGCCCACGTTCTCTTCGGGCACCGTGACCTCGACGCTCATGATGGGCTCGAGCAGCACCGGCTGGGCCTTCTCGACGGCGGCCTTGAAGCCGATCGAGCCGGCGATCTGGAAGGCCATGTCGGAAGAGTCGACGGGGTGGTACTTGCCGTCGTAGAGGGTGACCTGCACGCCGACCATGGGGTAGCCGGCGAGGAAGCCGTCGCCCATGGCCGCCCGCACGCCCTTCTCGACGGCAGGGATGAAGTTGCGGGGGATGGCGCCGCCCACGATCTTGTCGACGAAGGCGAAGTCGTCGTCGCCCGACAGCGGAGCGACCTCCATCCAGGTGTCGGCGAACTGGCCACGGCCGCCCGTCTGCTTCTTGTGCTTGCCCTGCGCCTTGGCCGAGCCGCGGATGGTCTCGCGGTACGGCACGCGCGGCGGCTTGAGCTCGACGTCGACGTTGAAGCGCCGGCGCATGCGTTCGACGGTGACCTCGACGTGGACCTGGCTCATGCCCGAGACGATCATCTCGCCGGTCTGCGCGTCGCGCTGCACGTGCATCATGGGGTCTTCTTCGGCGAGGCGCCGCAGCGCCGAGATGACCTTGTCTTCGTCGCCCTTGGCCTTGGCCTTGACGGCGAAGGACATGAGCGGCGCCGGGTACTCGATGGGCGCGAAGGCGGCCGCGCCGTCGGCGGAGAGCGTGTCGCCGGTCACGACGTCTTTGAGCTTGGCGACGGCGCCGATGTCGCCGGCGACGAGCTTGTCGGTGGCCTTCGTCTCTTTGCCCTGCTGCTTGAGCAGCGCGCCGAGGCGCTCCTTGTGGCCGTCGCGGGCGACGGCGAGGTTGCTGTCGGCGGCGACGGTGCCCTGGAAGACGCGGAAGATGTTGATGCGCCCGCTGAAGGGGTCGGCGACCGTCTTGAAGACGAAGGCAGCCGCCGGCTTGTCGGGATCGGAGGCGAACTCGACCTCGGTGCCGTCGGCGGCGAGCGCGGTGACCGGCCGAGCCGCCGCGGGTGAGGGCGCCCGGCCGAGCAGCTCGAGCAGCAGCTCGACGCCGAGCAGACGCGTGGCCGAGCCCACGGCCACCGGGAAGATGCGGGCGTCGCGCACGGCCTCGGCGAAGCCCTGCTGCAGCTCGGCCTCGGTGATCTCCTCTTCCATCAGGAACTTCTCGGTGAGCTCGTCGCTGGATTCGGCGACGACCTCGGTGAGCGCGTCGCGCAGCTCCCTGGCGCGGTCGGCGAGGTCGGCCGGCACCTCGGACACGACGACCTTCTGGCCGTCGAGCGTGTAGGCCTTCATGCTGAGGAGGTCGACCACACCCGAGAACTCGTGCTCGGCGCCGATCGGCAGCTGCACCGCGACGACCTCGTGCCCGAACGACTCGCGCAGGCCCGCGAGACAGCGGTCGAAGTCGGCGCGCTCGCGGTCGAGCATGTTGCAGAACAGCACGCGCGCGCGGCCGGCGTGGGCGGCGCGGTCCCAGAGGCGCTCGGTCTGGACCTCGACGCCCATGACCGTGTTGACCACGACGAGCGCGGTCTCGACGACGCGCAGCGCACCGATGGTATCGGCCTGGAAGCTGGGGTCGCCGGGGGTGTCGATGAAGTTGAACGTGAGGCCGTCGTGCTCGACGTGCGCGAGCGACGAAGCCAGGCTGAGCTGGCGGCGCTTCTCGTCGTCGTCCCAGTCACCCACCGTGCCGCCGTCTTCGATCTTGCCCAGGCGATTGATCGCACCGGCGCGAAACAGGAGCGCCTCGAGGAGGGACGTCTTGCCGGTGCCGCGGTGGCCGACGAGGGCGACGTTCCTGATCTTGCCCGGCTCGTTCATGCTGGTCTCCTCGGGTCGTCTGCGTGCGGACCCGGTCGCACAACGCAAACGCGCGCGACGGACGGGGTCGCGCGCGGCGATGTGCGGGCCTGATGGCAGCCGGCCGAGCCGCCGTGGGCGGCGTACCTCCGCGTCGATCGGCTGTGCTTCATGGTCCGTACGTCCTTGGCTTTACGTGACGTCACGAGCCCGCGACCGACAGGCGCCCGGACCCGCTGCTCGCCGTCGCTTGAGGGGCGGAGTGGAGAAGCGGTCGGACGCCGGCCTCGGGGGCTTGTGCTTGGCAACCGGTGGAGTCTAGCACAAGCTCACGCCGTTGGCGCAGGTGGCCGCGGGGCGTATGACGTGACGCCCGTAGCGGGCGCGCAGGGTGTCGACGGCTTCGTCTAGGGCGAGGTCTTTCCAGCCGTCGTCGAAGGTGAGCTGGTAGGCGCCGCTCACCAGGCCGCTCACGGTGATGCCCAGCAGGCGGATGCGGCGCGGACCGAGCTCGACGGCATCGAGCAGGCCGGCGGCGGCGGCATACACGGTACGCGTGCTCGTGGTGGCGCGTGTCAGCGTGAGATGGCGCTCGAAGGTGTGGAAGCTGCCGTCGCGGACCTTGAGCGCCACCGTGCGCGCCGCGTAGTGGTGGCCGCGCAGCCGGGTCATGAGCTCGTCGGCGAGCGCGAGCAGGGCGGCGCGCAGGGCGAGCGGCTCGGCGGTGTCGACCGCGAACGTGGTCTCGTGGCCCATGGACGAAGGCGCCGCCACGGCCGGCCGCACGGGCGACGCCGAGCGGCCGAACGCGAGCTGCTTGAGCGGCCGCGCGGAGCGGCCGAACGCGGCCGCGAGGAACGGCAGGGGGACGTCTTGCAGCATGCCGACGGTCGTCAGGCCGAGGGCGTGCAGGCGTTCTTCGGTGACCGGACCGACGCCGTACAGCTCGCCGACCGGCAGCGCCCGCAGCCGGCCGTGGACGTCGGCCTCTGTGAGCACGCCGATGCCGGCCGGCTTGTTGAGGTTGGCGGCCAGCTTGGCGAGCAGCTTGTTGGGAGCCAGGCCGAGCGTGCAGGTGATGCCCTGCTCGTCGTAGACGAGCTCCTGGATGCGGCCGGCGATGGCCCGCGGCGGGCCGAAGAGACGGCGGCTGCCGGCGACGTCGAGCACGGCTTCGTCGATCGACACCGGTTCGACCAGGTCGGTGAAGCGCCCGAAGAGCTCGAGCAGCTTGCGGTGCACCGCCGAGTAGGCGGACATGTCGACCGGCAGGAAGACCGCCTGCGGGCACAGGCGCCGGGCCTGGGCGACCGGCATGGCCGTGCGCACGCCGCACGCGCGCGCCTCGTAGGACGACGTGGACACGACGCTGCGCCGCTCGGCGCGCCCGCCGACCACGACCGGACGGCCGCGCAACTCGGGACGGCGCGCCTGCTCGACCGACGCGAAGAAGGCGTCCATGTCGATGTGGATGATGGCGGGCGACGATACGAACATATGTTCGCAGTATACCCCGCCCCGGTGACGTCTGACCGTCGCACGGGGGTGACGATTCGACGACGCAGACGAGGGAGGCGGGCATCTGCCCGCCTCCCTCGTCTGCGTCGTCGTCACCGCCGCCGTTTCCGGCGGCGAGAAGCCGCTACCTCACGCGATGGCCGAAGTCGACCGTGAACATCGAGACGCCGGACATGCCGCAGAACGTGCCCTTGGCCGCCCCCACGCCGACGTCGCGGAAGCTGCGCGTCAGGATGACGCTACGGTGTCCCGGGCTCTCCATCCAGGCGCGAAAGACACTGCGCGCCGCCCTCGAGCTCGAACTGTAGCCGATGATCTCGCCCACGCACCACGATGAGCAGCCCGAGGGCGAATAGCCGAACGCGCGCAGGCGCGACGAGAACGCGGCGCCGCTGGCCGAGTTGTGCGAGAAGTAGTCGCGCGCGACCATGTCGCGGGAGTGCGAACGCGCCGCCTTCTCGAGCGCGCCGCGGACGCGCAACGAATGCAGGCCGCGCGAGGTGCGCGCGTGGTTGACGAGCGCCAGGACTGATTTCTCGGACGAGGTGAGGCGGACGGTGGCTCCGGCAGTCTGGAGCGCTCCGGTGGTTTCGACCGCTGCCGCTACGAGCATACAAAGGCAAACCAAGATGAGCGTCTTCATGGTCACTCCCTCCAGTCGTCGGTCAGGGCGACGGTGACCAGTTCGTCGGGCGGCCGGCGAATCCCCCCCAGGGGACGGCCGCCCTCTCGTTCAACCAGCCCGCGACGCTGCGCTTGCGTCCGTCTCGCCGGTGTCGACGGGCACCCGCGGGACGTCACGCCACAGTGCTTCGAGTCGGTAGAAGTCGCGCGCCGCCGGCGTGAAGACGTGCACGACCAGGTCGAGGTAGTCGAGGAGGATCCATTCGGCTTCGCGCTCCCCCTCGGAGCGGGCGGCGCGCACGCCGACGGCGCGCAGGCCCTCGCTCACGGCAGCCGCGATCGCCTTTGTCTGGCGCGTGCTGCCGCCGCTGCAGATGACGAAGTAGTCGGTGTAGCCCACGGCGTCGCCCATGTCGAGGACCACGGGATCGAGGGCTTTCTTGGCGGCGGCGAGCTGCACGGCCCGGTGCACCAGGCCCAGCGCTCGCTCGTTCTGCTCGCTCGCGGCTACTGCAGATCCTTTGCCTTGAGGTCTTTTCCGACGATGACGACCACCGTCGTATCGGGCAGCCCGTTGCCGGTCAGGACAACGCCGTGGCCGAGTATACCACGCACCTGGTTGGCAACCCCGAAGGCCTTGGCCCCGGCCAGGATCTGGGTGACGGCGTAGTCGAACGAGGCGGCGTTGCGCACGGCCGGGAGGTTGACGTTCAGGCCGGTCAGGCGCTCGTCGACCAGGGCGCCGATGCCGATCGCACCCGAGCCGTTCTCGACTGCGACGGTGTAGGGGGCTTCGAAGTCGCGGGCGTTGCGCGTGATCTGGGCCGTGATCGCGACGGGGTCGGGCCGCCAGGCGAACTGGCCGTAGGAGACCTGCCCGTTCGAGGGCACCCGGGCCACCGTCACGCGACCCGAGACCAGGGTGGTGAGGAGGTCGCGGGCGTCGCCCGAGGTGAGCGTCTTCTGATCCTTGACGATCTGCGCGATCGCCGTCGCCCGCTGCTGGGCCGGCACGAGCGCCGCGGAGCTGAGAGCGGCGGTGAGGAAGGCGACCTGGGCGTTGGCCTGGTCGGTGTTGCCCTTGCCGTCGGCGCTCAGCATCGTGGCGAGCTTGCCGGCCGGCAGCGAGAAGCGGCCGCTGAACAGACGGATGACGCCGCCGGTCTGCAGGCTGAAGGCGCTCGTGGCGGTGACCCAGAGATCGTGGCCGCCGGAGAGGCGCGCGAGGTCGCCGTAGGTGAGGTCGAGCCGGTAGCTCAGATGGGCGTGGAAGAGGCGCTCCAGATAGGGCTTGAGCCCGTTCTCGGCCGCGATGTCGCCGGCCATGACGTACTCGCCCTTCGCGTCGGTCAGGAGCAGGTCGGAGGGCAGCGTGTAGAGGGTCGTCTGATCGATCTGGGCGTTGTGGACCAGCACGGCCGCCGTCGGTCTGGTGCCGGCCTGCCCGCCTATCGTCACGAGCGCCAGGTAGCTCGCCTTGTTCGGCGGCACGTGGTGCTGGCGCAGGGCGTGCGCCAGATGCACCGCGCCGAACACGGCGCCGAAGGCCACGACCGCGGCCAGGGCGTAGAGGACGAGGTTCTGGTAGGCGCCCCAGCGCCGGCTGCGGCGAGCCGCGAGGCGGCGCGCACGATAGCCTTTACTCTTGCCGGCCACGCCGCTCCTCGAGGTAGGCCAGCATGAGCGGATGCGGCCTGCGGCCGCGGACGCGCAGCCGTTCGAGGTCGCGCTCCACCAGAGCGAGGGCCGCGTCGTCGAGCGACTCGGTCGCCAGGCGGCGCATCTCGTCGACGCCGTTCCAGGTGCGCCCCGGCTCAGTCGCGTCGGCCACGAACAGACAGGTGTCGAGCACGCTCATGCCCGGCCCGGCCAGGGTGTGCCGGCCGATGGCCTCGGCGATCGCCGGCGCAAAGCCGGCCTCGGCGACCTGGGCGGCCGCCACGCGCGCGTGCAGGAGCTGCACGGCGTACTCCTCCTCGATCGGATCGACCTCGAGTCCGTGCTTTCGCGCCTGAGCGAGCACTTCCTCCCGCGTGAGCTCGCGGCAGAGGTCGTGCAGCAGACCGGCGACGGCGGCGTCGTCGGGAGACGCACCCCAGCGCCGGGCCAGCAGCTCGGCCTGCAGGGCGGTGCCCCGGCAGTGCGCCTCGAGTCGGTCCGACAGGCCACGTTCCATGATCATTCGTTCGGCACGTTGGCGCTCACTCATGAGGGCTGATGTGGGCCGATAGAGGCCATGTTCGGCGATGAACCGCTCGATCGCGGGCGGCACGAGGTAGCGGATGGGCCGGCCGGCGCTCACGCGGCAGCGGATCATGCTCGAGGAGATACCGAGGGCCGCGCTCGAAAGCACGACCACGCGGCCTTCTCCCCAGCGTGCGGCCGCCCGCTCGATGGCCCGGGGATCGTCGCCCGGTCGCGGCGCCACGGCCAGACGGGCAAGCTCGACGATGGTCTCCGGCTCGTGCCAGGCGCCGAACTGCAGCAGGGTGTCGGAGCCACCAATGAAGACGAGCGGCCGGCCTTGGTGGCGCCGGGTGAGCTCGGCCAGGGTGTCGCTCGTGAACCGCAGTCCGAGCTCGATCTCGGCCTCGGAGACGGCGAAGCGTTCGTCGCCCTCGACCGCGAGGCGGGTCATCTCCAGCCGCACGGCGGCCGGCACGTCGTCGGCGATGTCCTTGTGGGGCGGGGCCGCCGCCGGCACGAAGAGCACCCGCTCGAGGCCGAGCTGCGCGCAGGCGTCGGAGGCGATCGCGAGGTGCGCGACGTGAGGCGGGTTGAAGCTGCCGCCGAGCACCCCGATGGCCTGCCGGTCCGGCACGCGGCGACCCCGTGTCAGGCGCGCACCTGCCCGTCGCCCCAGGCGACGTACTTCAGGCAGGTGAGCTCGCGGAGTGAGATCGGACCGCGCACGTGCAGCTTCTGCGTGGAGATGCCCATCTCCGCGCCGAGACCGAACTGGCCGCCGTCGGTGAACCGCGTCGAAGCGTTCACGTACACGGCGGCGGCGTCGACCTCGCGGGTGAAGCGCCGGGCGGCGTCGAGATCGGCCGTGACGATCGCTTCGGAGTGGCCGCTGCCGTAGGTGGCGATGTGATCGATGGCCTCGTCGAGCGACTCGACCACCCGCAGCGCCATCTTCAGGTCGAGGAACTCGGTCTCGTAGTGGGTGCGATTGGCGCGCTTGAGCGGCGGTCCCGGCACGATCTCGCTCGTGGCGCGATCGACCACGAGCTCGACGCCACGGCGCGACAGCTCGCCGACCACAGCCGGCAGGAACGCATCGGCCACCGCGCGGTGCACGAGCAGCGTCTCGGCCGCGTTGCAGACGCCCGGCCGCTGGCACTTGGCGTTCACCGTGATGGCGAGCGCCATGTCGAGGTCGGCGGCGGCGTCGACGTAGACGTGGCAGTTGCCGCCGGCGGCGGCGATCACCGGCACCCGGCTGTGCTCGGTGAGCAGCTCCTTGAGCTCGTCGCCACCGCGCGGGATGACCACGTCGATCAGACCCTTCAGGGCGACCAGCTCGAGCAGCGCCTCGCGCGGGCCGGCGATGAAGGTGACTACGTCGGCCGGCAGGCCGGCCTCGAGGATCGCGCCCTGCACGACCTCGGCCAGCATGCGGTTGGAGTGCTTGGCGGCGCTGCCGCCGCGCAGCACGACGGCGTTCCCCGACTTCAGGCAGAGAGCGGCGGCGTCGACCGTGACGTTGGGGCGCGCCTCGTAGACGACCGCCACCACGCCGAGCGGCACCCGCAGGCGGGTGAGCTCGAGTCCGTTGGGCAACCGCCGGCCGTCCTCGACCTCGCCCACCGGGTCGGGCAGGGCCGCGATGTCGCGCACGCTGCGGGCGATCTCGGCGAGACGATCCTCGTCTAAGTAGAGCCGGTCGACGAGCGCGGAGCTCAGCTTGCCCGCGCGCGCGATGGCCACGTCTTCGGCGTTCTCGGCGAGGATCTCGCCGGCGCGCCGGCGCAGGGCCTCGGCGATCAGCTCGAGAGCCGAGTCCTTGACGGCGCGCGGTTGCGCAGCGAGCGTGCGCGCCGCGGCCCGCGCCCTGCGGACCTGCTCCTCGATCGTCATCGCGCCTCCTCGTCGATCAGCACCAGATGGTCGCGATGCACGACCTCCTCGTCTAAGTGCGGCACCAGCCGCCGGGCCTCGGCGCTGCGCAGGC
>Ga0335079_10011005_pt1 | contig 10308 bp, 5 predicted proteins | sample Lox_Sample_33_FD_206719 | JGI IMG/M metagenome (GOLD analysis project Ga0335079, IMG submission 206719) | Soil microbial communities from Loxahatchee National Wildlife Refuge, Florida, United States - Lox_Sample_3.3 | ecosystem: Environmental > Terrestrial > Soil > Wetlands | place: USA: Florida...
AACACTGCGCCCACCGCATCGGCGACAGCTACTTCCGCACACCGCGCACGACAGTCAAGGAATTCCTCAACCTGCTCGCAGTGCTCGAGCAGAACCCCGGCGCGGACTGGCGTGTGATGCTTGGCCAGATCGAGCTCGTCACCGAGTCGAATCCTGACCTCGAACCGCTTCCCGAGGACGCCGCCCAGGCGCTCGCGTCCGTGACGCCGCTGCGCTCCGGCAGCACCGACGATGAGCTCACCACCTTCCGGCTGTAGCGTGCCGCCGGTGGTCAGCCGAGCTTTTGACCTGCTGGCCGCGCCGGTCCGCCGATGGGTCTATGACCAGGGATGGCAGGCTCTCCGGGACACGCAGGAGGCTGCCATCCCGGTGCTGCTCGCCGGGAACGAGGACGTGATCATCGCGGCCGCGACCGCGGCCGGGAAGACAGAGGCAGCTTTCCTGCCGATCTGCTCGCGGCTATCCGCCGAGCCGGTCTCTGCTCCGGGAGTCCGCGTGCTTTACGTGGCGCCCCTCAAGGCTTTGATCAATGATCAGTACGACCGCCTGTCAGGCCTGTGCGAGCACCTGGATATCCCGGTTCATCGCTGGCACGGCGACATTCCCGGCACGAAGAAGTCCGCTGTCCTGAAGCGGCCCGACGGCGTCTTGCTCATCACGCCAGAGTCTCTCGAGGCGCTCTTCGTCCTTCGCGGCCTGGCTGTCGGCGCGCTGTTCGCGAGCCTGCGTTACGTGGTTGTTGACGAGTTGCACGCGTTCCTCGGCACTGAACGTGGCGCCCAGTTGCGAAGCCTCCTGCACCGCGTTGAGCTCGCCATCCGGCGCCGGGTTCCACGGGTCGGACTGTCAGCAACCCTCGGCGACATGAGCCTGGCCGCAGACGCGCTGCGTCCCGGACAGGCAGGAACGGCTCGGTGCATCGAGTCTGCTGAAGGCGGACAAGAGCTAGCCGTGCAAGTCCGCGGCTACCTGAGCGGCCCGGCGAAGGCCAGCCATGAAAACGACGAGGGATCGGATCACGAGCAGATCGCAGCCGACCTTTGCCAGTCCCTCCGTGGTTACGACAACCTTGTCTTCGCCAACTCCCGCTCCGCCGTTGAACTACTTGCAGCACGCCTGCGCGACATGTGCGAGGCGGCAGGCGTACCGAACGAGTTCTTCCCCCACCACGGCAGCCTGTCCAAGGAGTTGAGAGAGGACGTTGAAGCCGCCCTGAAGGACCACACGCGGCCGACGACCGCGGTCGCCACGACCACCCTTGAGATGGGCATCGACATCGGCAGCGTCTACTCAGTCGTCCAGGTAGGTGCACCGCCATCGGTCGCGGCCCTCCGCCAGCGCCTTGGCCGGTCCGGTAGGCGTGGAGAACCTGCAGTGCTGCGCATCTGCGTGACCGAACCGTCGGTCGACCAGCGGACATCGCTCGCCGACCAGCTGCGCGCCGAACTTATCCAGGGCATCGCGATGCTGACGCTGTTGCTGGCCGGGTGGTGCGAGCCGCCCGATCAGGAGGCGCTGCACCTGTCGACGTTGATCCAGCAGTTGCTATCGGCGATCGCGCAGCACGGCGGGGTTACCGCATCCGCTGCATATCAGGCGCTTTGCGGTCCGGGCAGTCCGTTCACCGCTGTGACGCGGGCTCAGTTCGTGTCGCTGCTCCGCGGCCTCGGCGACCGGGACGTCCTCACCCAGGCTAGAGATGGCACACTGCTGCTCGGGCCCCTCGGCGAGCGCACGGTCAACCACTACACTTTCTATGCAGCCTTCGCAGTGCCTAAGGAGTACAGGCTCTTCACGAGCGGCCGTCCGCTGGGCACCGTGCCCGCCGACTATACGCTCTACGCTGGCGTGCTCCTGATTTTCGGCGGTCGGCGATGGAAGGTCTCCTCTGTCGACCATGATCGTAAGACCGTCGATGTGGTGCCGGCGGCGGGAGGCCGCGCGCCCCGGTTCCCTGGCGGCATCGCTGGCGTGCATGACCGGGTAAGAGCGGAGATGCGGTCAGTGCTGGCCTCAGAACGAACCGCGCCCTACCTGTCCGCCACTGCAAGCAGCCTGCTCGGCGAGGCGCGGGCCGCCTATGCCCGCTACCGCCTCGCCGACCACAGTATCCTTCAGGCCGGGCCGCATACGGTCCTCTTCCCGTGGACCGGCAGCCGGGCCACGGGGACGCTAGCCGCTCAGCTCACCGCGGCCGGCCTCGACGTCAGCAACGATGGCCTCATCATCACCGTTGCGAACGCCGCCACCGACCACGTGCGCGGCTACCTTCAGGGACTCGCCAACGCGGGCCCCGCCGACCCGGTAGCACTGGCGGCGACGGTGGTAAACAAGGCAGCCGCGAAATACGACGACTGGATCGACGACAGTCTTCTGGCGGCTGACTACGCGCGCCGTGCCCTCGACTGCGATGGCGCCTGGCGCACCGCAAGCGCCCTTCTCGGCACTGGCCCATCGCATGAGGCCAGCCCCGTAGTTCAGCAATCCGGTGGCCGCGATAAGCAACAGGCAGCTAAGACGGCCACGCGGTAAGCGGCTACCGGGCGTGAGCCCCAGGGTCCGTGCTCTTACGCATGCTGTCCGAGTCAGGACGGACTCTCGCGTGGCCCGTTGCGACCGTCCATCTGCGCCCGAGTCCTGATCAACGCCTAGCCGTGGCTGACGGTATCTTTCTGCCGTTCATTGTGTGCGGTTCGGCGCAGTGCCCGGTACAGCAGCCGCGGATCTCCCAGGCGCCGGCGGAGTTCGCGTTCCAGGCCCGCGATCGGGTAGAGGTTCTGCGGGGCGCGGGCATCCTTGTACGCTGCCGAGGCGAACCGGCCAAGGCATAGCTGGCTCAGGTCCGCCAGCGCGATTACCTCAGGGACCGGCAGATCGGCGGAGCACTCGATGCGCACCACTCCTGCCCAGGGCGCCCCGTTTGCCCCGGGCAGCCGCAGGTACCAGGTGTGCCGGTCCCAGCTTGTCCCGATCAGGAACACGGGGGTGCGCTGCCCGGGCAGGAGCGCGCCCACGAGCGCATTCAGGTCCGGCGGCAGGTAGGTGCTGCGGTGGGACTTGATGTACCCGAGGGTGCGCGGCAAGTGCTGTCGCCCGCGCAGCGGCCCGTCGACCACCAGCAGATCACCTTCTGGCGGCACTCCGTGCTCGGACAGGGCCGCCCGTGCATCGACCGCTGTTTGTACCTCGACTTCGGCTAGGCGGCGCTGGAGAGCCTGGGAGAGCGTCACCGACAGCGGAACGGCCACGTTCGCGGGGGTGCGGCATGCCGTGTACTCGCCGGCCCACGTCATGATGTCGCTGGCATTCGGTGCCGCGGTGAAGAGTCCGCGCCGGGTCTCGACCAGGACGACGTGGGCTTGCTGGTCGCAGCAGCACACCACCCCGGCCGCGTACGACGCGCACAGGGCTGCGCTTGCCTCCGTTGCCAGGCCGCCGTCTGGCACGTCCTCGTCGATCCAGACGCGGGCCTCGATGCGGCGCACCCCGTCGACGAACAGCAGCGCTGCCGGGAGGGCCTGGCGGGGACCTGGGTCCATTGCCCGCCACTGCCCGGCGGCCAGTTCCACGTTCACTTCCACGCTGGCGGTGGACTCGCCGAGGTAATCCTCCGGTTCCAGGCTGGTGCCGTACGCCGGGTCCCACCCGTCGACGCTGAACCGCATCCCCGCTCCGGACCCGCGGCGGGGGCTGAGCTGGACGTCGCCGATCATGCCGCACCCACCTCAGGCGCGAAGCCCTCCCGTATGACGCTGGAGGTCCGCGCATCCCGGCGGACCATGAACCGGACGGGAACCCGCTCGGCGAGCGCGGTCACGTGGGTGATCACGCCGACCATTCGCTGGCCCTGGGCCAGGGTCTCCAGCGTGGTCGCGACCACCTCCAGTGTCTCGGGGTCCAGGGTGCCGAATCCCTCGTCCAGGAAGATCGAGTCCAGGCGAGCTGCGCCCGCACCGGCCAGGGCGGACATCTGCGCGGACAAGGCAAGGGCTAGCGCCAGGGACGCCTGGAAGGTTTCACCGCCGGACAGCGTGCGCACCGAACGGCGTGAGTCGGCGTCGGTGTGATCGATGACGTAGAAGTCCCCATCTTCGTACGTGAGGTCGAACTGGCCACCCGATAGGCCCGCCAGTTTCGCCGAGGCATCTGCTGCGAGGGCGTCCACCGCTGCGGTCACCAGCCAGCGGGGGAACCGGTCGGAGCGCAGCAGGTCACCCAGCAGCCTGGCCACCTGCTGCTCGTCCTGCGCGGCCTCCCGCCGGGCGATCAGGTTCGCTGCCTGGGCGCGACGTTCCGCGATGCGCGTGGTCGCGGCCCGCGCCCGCTCGACGGCCCCGGCCACCGCCGGGGATGCGGCCGCGGTCACCGCCTCCGGAGCCAGCTCAATCCCGCCGGCCGCCAGGTCCGCGCTCAGCCGGCCGGTCAGCTGTTCTACCCTCTCGCGTGCCGCAGCGACCCTGTCTCGCGCGGATACGCTGTCCTGGTCTCGCGACGACGCCTCGCGGGCTGCCCAGGTCGCCAGCGCGGTCCATGCAGCGAGGAGGCCAGCGCCGTCGTCCAGCGCGGGCGCGCCGAGCTTGACGAGCGGGTCACGGGTGACAGACAGCCTGGCTCGGGCCGCCGACTCGGCCCGCTCCAGATCGGCCCGCGCCCGTTCGGTACCAGTCCGGTCGGCGCGTGCCTTGAGCAGCCGCTGTTCGGCGTCCGATGCCGCTGCCTCCAGCTCGTCGCGCAGCGCGAGCTGCGCTGTTACCTGGTCCTCGTCAGGCGCCCCCTTCAGGAGATGGCCGAGTTCCTCGATACGGTCGGTCAGCTCGGTGAGCCGGGTCCTGGACTCCTGCTCGGCCTTGGCCGCTCTCGTCGCGTCCGTGCGCAGCCGGGAAAGCTCCGTCTCTGCCAGGCCGAAATCGGCCTGGGCATTGTCCCGCTGGCTGGCGGCTGCCTGCGCCCCCTGGCGTGCGTTGGCCAGCTCGGCTGCCCGCGCGTCAGCCTGCCCGGCCGCCCATGTGGCCAGGCGCGTCCATGCAGCGGTCAGCGCGGTGTCGTCGACTGACGGTGCGGCCAGCCCGACAAGTGGGTCGCGGGCGGCGCGCAGGGCGCCGCGGGCAGCCACCATCTCGGTCTCTGCATCCTCTAGCGCAGTCTGGGCGGAGCGGGCCTGAGCGCGCGCAGTGTCCACCGCTGCTGCGGCCGCGTTCGCGGTCTCGTCGAGACGGTGGCGTGCCTGCAGGCTGGTGCTGACCTCTGCGAGTGCGTCCGTGACGCGGCGTGCCTGCGCCTCGTCGATGACCGTCGCGGTTTCTCGTGCGGCGGTCGCCGGCGGCGTGGATGCGGCTGCGTGGTCGAGCAGGTCGGCTGTCGTGGTCAGGGATGCATCGGCCAGCCGGCCGGCGAGCGCGGCGGTCAGTGAAGTGATGCGGCGAGTCCTCTGGTCCGACAGTGAGTCCAGCACGGAGGCGGCTTTTACCTCCGCTGAGGCAGCGGTCCTGACCGTGTCCCGCGCGGCCGTCACAGCCCCTGCGGCCTCGTCGAGGCGTGCCTGCGCGTCGTCGACCGCAGGTGCGTGCAGCGGAGCCGGCAGCGTGCCGACCGTTTGCTCGCACACCGGGCATGCCTGACCCGAGATCAGGTGCGGGCGGAGGCCCGCGACGACATGTGCGCGGCGGGCCTCGTCGACGTCCTGCTGACGCTGCTGGCGGGTGGCTTCAGCAGACTCCAGCGCCATGTCGGCCGACGCCCGCTCGCCGCGGGCCTGCTCCAACCGGGCCCGGGCCGGGGCATGGCCGGCGATGAGGTCTTCCAGATCGCGGAGGTCGCGCAGGGCCTGCTCCAGCGGCCCCTGCGCCACCGCGGAATTGCGCGCCGCACGGGCCGCACTGTCTGCCTGCTCAGCCTCTTGCAGGGCCGTCGACGTCTCCCGGACGGCGTCCGCGGCGTTTCGGCGGTGCTCGTCGAGCTGGTCCGTCCCGTCCGGGACGGCGACCGCGGCCAGGGCTGCGTGCTCGACGCTCAGGTCGTGCACTCGCCGCTCCCCCGCCTCAGCGTTGCGGGCGGCCTCGTCTCGCTGAGCGCGCAGCCCCTCCAGGACGATCGAGGCATCGCTCACCTTTGTCTCGGCGTGGCCGGACAGGACGGACAGCCGCGCGGCGTCATCCGCCAGGCAAGGACGTCGCGCCACGTGCCTGTCATGTTCGGAGTGCCGCTGGCGAGCCAGTTCCAGCGGTGCTCGCTGCGGACCGCCGGCCAGCGCCTTCCGCGACACGCGGTCAGCCTCCTCTGCCAGCTTTTCGGCGGCTTGAGCCTGCGCAAGGGCAGAGCGACTGGCGTCCAGGTCGGCGTCGAGGGCGGCGACATCGCCGGGGACGCGCACCGCCGCCAGCGCCGTCCGCTCTCCTTCCAGGCGCACCAGCTCGGCTTCGGCGGCCGCGAGTTCGGTGTCTGCGGCCTGGATCTGCGGCCGGGCCGCCGCCACCCGCTCGGTGAGCGCCGCCAGGGTCGTCTCAACGGCACGGGCGGTGGCCTCGGCCTCCGGCGTTGCGTCGGCGAGGGTCATCACGGTCTCGGCAAGAGTGTCGGCTCGCTGCGCGGCGATGCTGGCCCGCTGGTTCGCCGCCATCATCATCTGCCGGTAGCGCTCGGCGCCGAGCAGGCGCAGCAGGATCTCCTGCCGGTCGCTGGCCTTGGCGTGCAGGAAATTGGCGAATTGGCCCTGCGGGAGCACGACGCACTGGCAGAAGTCGTCGTAGGAGAGCCCGAGCAGCCGCTCGACAGCCTCCGTGACTCCCGCCAGGTCCTTGGCCAGGACCTCGGTCGGCTCGCCTGGCTGAGCCAGGCCGCGCGGGTCAGTCAGCCGCTCCAGGCTCGCGGCCCGCTGGCTGACCTGGCCGCCGACGCGGCGCAGCTCACGGGCGACGACGTAGCGCTGGTCCTCGATTTCAAAGACGAGCTTGACGGTTCCCCGGGCCGTGGTCGGCGCGAGGGCGAGGGACACCATTCCCTTGCGGCCCCAGCGGGGCACCGACCCGTACAGCGCGAACGTCATCGCGTCGATGACGGTCGACTTGCCCGACCCGGTGGGGCCAACCAGGGCGAAGAACTCCGCGTCGCTGAAGTCGACCTGAGTCGGCTCCCGGAAGGAGGCGAAACCGTTCATGTCCAGCACGATCGGCCGCATGGTGGCGTCCCTTCTCCCGGTTCAGCCGGCGCTGCCGGCGGCGGTGACCTCGTCGTGGAGGCGCGCGAACAAGCCCGTTACCCGTGCGTCCTCCACCTGGACCGCCGCGCAGTAGTCGGCGAACAGCTGTCCCGGGGTGCGCATCACGCTGGCCGCGTCGGGGCGATCCGGGCGGGACGAGGCGGCGAACTCGGGGTCGATGCGCACCTCGAGGGCATTCGGCAGGACCGCGACAGTGTCGTCGCGCAGCCCGGCGCGGGTCGGCTCGCGCAGCCACACCCGGAGGTAGTCCTCCCCGAACGAGGCGGCCTGCGCTTCCAACTCGGCCAGGGTTCCCTGGGCCGTCCGCAATCGCCGGCCCGAGGCGATCGGGATGTCGGTGAGGCGGGCCGGGACGGACGGGCTGGCCTCGACCAGGCACACGACGCTGGTGTTGTCCTGCTCGCCGAAGTCGACCGCGATCGGGGAGCCGCTGTAGTGAACCGGGCAGTGCGCGGGCAGCGACTGCCGCCGGTGCAGGTGGCCGAGGGCGACGTAGTGAGCCGAGACCGGGAAGATGCTTGCCGGGACGCTGTACTCGAAGATCGACTGGGCCGGCCGCTCGCCGCCGCCGAAGGTTCCCCCGATGCAGGTGAGGTGCGACATCAGCAGGTTGACGGTGCCGTCGCTGAACCCGGCGGTCAGCGCCGCGACGATCTGGCGGATCATCTCGTCGTATGCGCGGACGCTTTCGGAGGGGGTCTGCGTAACGATCTCGGCGGCCCTCACGGTGTAGCGCTGGGTGAGGAACGGCAGTACGGCCACCTGAACGTCCTCGCCGCTGGAGCGGGCCCTGAACCGGACCACCCCGCCCTTGTCGGGCGGGCGGGCCATTCCGACGAGAGTGATTCCGGCGACGTTCATCAGCGGCCGGTAGGCCTCGAACGTCGGACCGTGGTCGTGGTTGCCGGCGATGACGATGACCTCGGCGCCAGCCTGGCGCAGCCGCAGCAGCGTCTGGACCACCAGGTGCTGCGCCGGGGCGGACGGAGCCGCCGTCTCGTAGACGTCCCCGGCGACCAGGACCGCGTCCACCTGATGTTCATCCGCGATCTGGGCGATCTCCGCAAGGACGGCACGCTGCTCCTCGAGCCGGTCCCGGCTCTTGAGGCTCTTCCCGACGTGCCAGTCGGAGGTGTGCATGAACTTCATGACGTTCCGTTCCTCGTGCTGAGCAAGGTGGCCGTCAAAACGGCGGGATATCGTCGTCGGCGGCCGGCAGACGGGCGAAGGCATCCCCCTCCGGCGCGGTCGGCGAGCGGGGTGGCGCCGGGCATTCCGACAGCCGGGTCGCCCAGGCCGGGAACGGGAACTCCACGGCAAGCGGCACGGGGATCTCTGGCTGCGAGATGAACATCGCGCCGGGCTTGGCGAGTGTCGCGCGGGTTCGCTGAGAGGGCGGCAGAAACCCGTATTCGGGGCGCCCCGCCTCGGCAGAGTCGAGGCGGCCGACGACCCGGATGGCCGAGTTCGACACGATGCGGCGCTCGACCTCGCTGGCGGTCTGCTGCGCCCCGATCAAGATGATCCCCAGGGAGCGGCCGCGCTCGGCGATGTCGAGCAGCACGTCCTTGATCGGCGAGGTGCCCTCGCGCGGGGCATACTTGTTCAGCTCGTCGATCATCGTGAACAGGAGCCCGCCCGGCCCGGCGTCTTCCTTGCGCGCGGTTTCGGCCGCCAGCACGACGCCGACGACGAAGCGCTGGGCACGCTCGTGCAGGTTGTGCAGATCGACGACCGTTACCTGCTGATCCTGGGTGGAGATCTGGCGCCTCGGAGTTCCGGTAAGGTCCGCGCGGATAATCGGCCGCAGCGGCCGCAGGGATGAGCGCAGCCGCCGGATGAAAGCGTTGATCGTCCCGGCGCCCGTGACGGGTCCGGCCCAGTCCTGGCGGGTCGCGTCACCGGTGAGCCGGGCAACGATCATGTCGACCAGTTCCCCGTAGGTTGTCGCGACGTCGTCATCGACTTTCACCGCGCCGCTCTCGCCGTACGGGACGGCATCCAGGCGCAGTCGCGCCGCGACCTGGTGGACCACGATCGTGTACTGATTGCGCTCGTCCTCGGCGTCGGCGAACACATACGGCAGCAGCTGCCCGCAGCAGAACTCGGCGATGGTCCACCAGAACGCCTCGACGCCGCTGGTGCGCCCGGAGACGTTAGGCCGGCCGGTCTGATCATCGGGGATCGGCGGCGCCCAGAACCCGGCCGACGCAAATGGCTCCGCGGGCAGGCCGAGTCCGGCGTAAGCGGTCCGCAGGTCGTCATCCAGGCGCATGTTCGGCTGGTCGAGGAACAGCAGGTCCTCGCCCTTCACGCTGAACACCAGGGCCTTGGCGTTGACCGCGCGAGCACCCAGGGCGCCGGACCGGAAGATGGAGTGCAGAAGGAACAACGCGAAGCTAGTCTTCGTCGCCACCCCGGAAATACCGCTGATCGACACGTGGGCCCCGCGCGTGCCGTCAAGGAACTCCATGTTGACGTAGATCGGAGCGCCGTCGCGGCCACGCCCTACCGGCACCCGGGAAGTCATCTGATCGAAGTACAGGGCCTGAGCGCGCTCCACGCCGGTCGCCCGGCGCACGATCTCCCCGGGCCGCGGCGGGACGTACATCTCGGGCTCCACCCGGGTCGCGCTGACCTCGGCGATCTCCTGTACCCGGGCCGGCAGCACGCCATCAGAAATGAGAAAGACGTCCGAGCCGAAGCTCGCGCCCTCATGCCGGGCCCGGACCTGCGTCACTATGCCACTGGTCAGGACCGGTCCCACCCCAGGTATCTGCCGCAACGTGACCACGACATCGTCGAGCTGCAGGTAGGAAGCCTCGTCAAGGGCCACTGCGAACTGGAGCGGGGTGGAGTCCTCAGTTCCCGCAACCCGTCCGACCACGCCAGCAGGGCCACCACCATCCTGCCCGTCCGCTGCCGCCACCCCGGTTGACGAAGCTGAAGCGTAGTCGACCGGGGAGTCGGTTTGAGCGGAAATGTAGCTGTCCGACACAACGCCCCTTCACATCATGCGTCACCGGGTTCCGTCCGCAGCTGCTGCGGAGCACCCTAGGCAGCGCGACCGACAGAACTGGCTTAGCATCCCA
>Ga0335079_10011007_pt1 | contig 10306 bp, 9 predicted proteins | sample Lox_Sample_33_FD_206719 | JGI IMG/M metagenome (GOLD analysis project Ga0335079, IMG submission 206719) | Soil microbial communities from Loxahatchee National Wildlife Refuge, Florida, United States - Lox_Sample_3.3 | ecosystem: Environmental > Terrestrial > Soil > Wetlands | place: USA: Florida...
CATTTCCATGCTCACCCGAGAGAGCCTGAGCGACCAGGATGGGCGGCGGGCGCTGGAGATCATCTCATTCTCCATCAATCTGGAGCATGTAGGCGACATTATCGACAAGAATCTGATGGAAGCCGCCGCCAAAAAAATAAAGCACCGGATCGTCTTCTCGAAGGAGGGCGTCGCAGAGCTGGTCGCCTTCCATCAAGAGGTCTGCGACAACCTCAAGTTGGCCTTCGGCGTCTTCATGTCCGGAGATCTCACCACCGCGAGGCAGCTGATAACCGAGAAGGCAACCCTGCGCGCGGCAGAGTTTGTTGCTGCAGAGAACCACCTGGCGCGGTTGCGCGAGGGACGTCCGGAAAGCATCCAGTCCAGTCCACTGCATCTGGACATCCTGCGCGACCTCAAGCGTATCCATTCGCATATTTGCTCCGTTGCTTATCCGGTGCTTGAGCGAGCGGGGGAATTGCAGGCCAGTCGACTGAAGGACGTCGAGGCAGAATCGAGTAGCTCCGCTCCAGCAAAGGCCGCAGCGGCGGGGCCAATTTCGCACGATGACGAGGGGTAGAGTCCTCCTAAGACCGCGCAGTTGGCGAGTTACTGACACCTTCACTCAGTCAGTCGCCGAACACATCCTTCCCAAAGGTAGCCAAGTCCGCTTGTCCGGCGTAGCCAAGGTGGCTGAGTCGGAAAATGTCTTCGATGCTCCTCAAAAGGGAGTAGTGATTGTAGGGTGTATCGGAGACGGTTCCGGGGTGGATAAAGGGCGATAGCAGCACGGCGCCGATACGATCTCCGCCGTATCCTTGTATCTTGACCAAATAGGTCACGGTGGGCGATTCAACGAACGTCTGGATGACTGGCCGGGTGACGTTAGGGCCGATGCGTTGTGCACAGCAGTGCTCGCCCGCCGCGTGTGTGGTGATTGTGGTCTTGCCTGTGACTGGGTCGGTTGTTGCCTCCGGCGGACTGAAATCTCCCTCATCGAACGTAATGATGAGAAGGCCGCTCTCCTTGTAGGCAGGGGAGTTCAGGATCCTCGGCACCCAAGTCCTCAGGAATGCGTCGGAGGAAGTGAGACCTCCCGGCTTCCCATCAACGCATCCTTTCCCTGCTGCTCCAGTACCGTCCCCATCGTGCCCGTCATTACAGAGGTTCGGGGTAATGAAGGCAAAATTAGGCGTTGTACGGACAGACCGGAGATCCTGGGTCAGCGCACTGAGATTAACGACATTACGGGCGCAACTCGGATGGTCGATGATCGAGTGAAAGTACATGAAGGGATTGTGGCGCACTGCGTACTGATCGCCGGCCGGTAACCCTTCGCGCGGAGCTTCCGCGGCCTGGGTCTGATCCTTCGTATTTACAACCGGATGACCGCACGTCCGATTCTCGCGGGCAGGGTCATTGCCCATATCCTCCATGTAGGCCTTCCAGGTGAGGCCAGCCGATTCCAATTGAGCGGACAATGTCTTGATCTGAGCGGGGTACACACAACCGGTCCCGACGGCCTGACCCTCCCCGTCGATGTCTTTGAGAGCAAAGTCGGTGAATTCCTCGCAATCGGCCTCGGTAGCGAGCGTCGAGGCCTGTCCGCTGATCATGGAGATGTAGTTGTCGAGGCTCGAATGCCCCGTTCCGTAATACTGCGTGAGGAGTACTCCTCGTTGAGGCAACGTCTTCTGTAGGTATGGGTCTTGAGTGCTCGTAGCGAAGGTGTCTGCGTAGTTCTTATTTTCCAGCACGATGAGGAAAACATGCCGGATCGGCGGGGTTTGGTTTGACGCGCTTGCCGCAAATGCAATCGCGGCAGCCAGACAGAGCGCGAGAGCGCTGATCTTCCCGTTGCGAATTCCCATTCCGCTCCCTTGCAACAGATCGGTGCGCAGATTTAGTTTGAAGACTGCGCACTGGATACCCGAAGACGCTTGCGGCTGAGCTTCTGGTTCACGATCCGTAATCAGGGATCGATCACCCGCGCGTCGGTTGCAAAATATTCTGTATCACCGAAACAGGATGTGGGCACCCACTTGTGCTGCTCGTAATGCAGTGCCACTCGCTGGCCGGCGCTCGCATTCAGCTTGGCGGCGACTGCGTCGGAGGCCACAGAAAACTGAAACCGCTCTGCGACCGCGCCCGGCACGGATACCATCGCGAGCTCGCCTTCCCAGGTCTTGCACGCCCAGCCCCTGTGCGACAACTGCTGCACGTAGCCGGCTCGCTGACCGACGGAATAGGTCCAATGCAGGGCGCCCCACACAAAACCCACCATGGCAACCAAAAGCAGCACGATAATTCCGGTCACTACTTTCATGACCCACCTTCTGGGCGTGTCGTTTGTCGCGGTGCTGGCATGCAGAATACCGTGCCCCCCTCCATTCCCGGAACACGTTGATGGCCCTATGCTCAAGCTCACGCGTGATGGGCGGCGAAACACCCTGCTGCCTGCGCGTGAAGCACGGTCAGCGGAGGTTACAGGATCGTGAAACACCGCACTGGGGTGGCGCAGTGATCATCAGTGATGCCCGGCGCCGCTCTTGATCCGCCAGCGTCGTACTGCGACGGCTGCCCAGATGGCTTCGACGATCCCGAACGGCCATGCCCCTTGCAGAAATCCGTACGCAGACCCAAGCGCACAGGAGCCAGCGAAGCCGATGATGTACAGTGGATTGCGGTCCTCAAGTGCGTAGAAGACGAGCATCGCGGTTACAGCAAACAGACCGAAGATTGTCAGCGGATTCATCAGCGATTCCTTGTCCTAGCGAATGTGTTGAGGGCCCTCGGTCGGGACGATCCGCACGAACCGTAGCAACGGCGACGGGAACCAGACGTGTCGGCGTTTTATCGTGACTGACCGCCGGAAAGTGTACGTCACACTCTCGAACGTCAGCTCGTTGTCGGTTCCTGGCCTGGCGGGCAATGCGTGGGACCACAAATTTGCAGAGGCAGCTTGCGCCGGGCGACCATCGGTTTCGTCATGCGATCTGCCGGGCAGTACAAGCAGCCGTCCCCGGAGGATCGTCCAAGCGCCATCGGCGGGCGACGGAAGGCCGTTCTATTGATGCATGATCGTGGCTTCAAGAGGTTGCGTTGTGGAGGCAGAGGCGTGCTGGCTCGGCATTGATGCTGAGGCCTGCTACCAGTACACGCTTGGGCGGCAGACGAGCGAGGGAGGTTTCTGTTTCTATGCCTATCCGCAATGGGGCGTCGAGGAGCCCAATGCACCGGATACGTACGCCGGGGTTGAGATTTGCGCAACGTTGGGCAGACCTGTCCCCGAGCTACAACGCTGCAAGCGGTGGCTTCGCGCGCAACAGGACGGCTCCGGAGGCTATCCGACACTGATCATTGGTTATGCGGCGCTGAGAGCCTTACATCGACTCGGCGCCGGGCCCGAACGTGACCCGCGCCCGTTTTTGAGAGCGACGGCGGAGAGATTGAGGCTTGATAAACCGCTCGCACGGAGAGGGCCTGGATGGCTCCGTGATGCATTGCGATGCGTGAGTCTCTGGAAAGTGCACGGTATCGCCATCACGGTCGACATGCGGTCGGCGATCGGAAGCGCCCTCGCGTCCCTAGTTGGGGACGAGGGTGGCTACGGTGTGTGCGGGAGCAATCTGCCGGATTCGGCGCACGGCCTGGGGCTAGCGCTCGCGGTGGGCCTCCCTGCTCCTCCACAAGTCCTTGTCTATGCTCGGCTCTGCGAGCGCGCCCCGCACGGATTCAACGTGACGTCGCATGCGCGGAGCAGTTCACTGGAGTGTCAACGCGCGGGACTGCGAATCCTGAGACATTTCGGCGCCTGTCCCGGCGAGCCTGAGCAGATTCGCAGCTACGTGGCATCCTGCCAAACCGCGACAGGTGGGTTTGGACGAGCACCTGGGGCAATCGCGCGGCTCGACGACAGCATGCGCGCCGTGCAGGTTCTCGCGATGCTTTTCGGGTTGTGATGGAGAGAAAAACCCGCCGAGCATGGTAACGGGGCGTCCGGGCGCTCGCCCCGGCTTCGCGAGCCGAGTTGCCCGATGCATTTATTGTGCGGGGTCGCGTCCGACTGGAGGGACTCGACCAAGCAGCGCTTCTGTTCGCCGCCGTTCCTTATCCTCGGCCTTGAGATCCCGGCGCACCGACTGCAGCGCCGTAACAATCTGCGTGGGTGTGAGCTGGCTGGGATCGCGCGCGGTCTCGACGCTCGAGGCAATGGCGGCGATGAAAGCCTTACGCAGGCGCCGGCCGTCCACCCCTTTCGATACCGCGGCAAAGAAGGCAAGTTCCTGTTCGAGGCTGGCGAGGTTTGGCCAATGACGCGCGAGATGATCCAGCATTTCTGCGATGATTTGCTTGCGCGCCTCGGTGTCGGGCAGTCCGATCTCCTCGACAAGGTCGGCGCGGGAGAGGAGGGCCGTGTCGAGCGCTTGCGGAAAGTTCGTAGTCGCCAACAAGAGAACGTTGGGATGGCTTCGGCTCAACCGGTCGAGCCCCACGAGCACGGCATCCGTACCCCGGTGCATGTCGATGGGATTCACCTCGAGGCTAAGCTGGTGGCGATCGGTCACCAGGGTATCGATCTCATCGAGCAAAACGACAACGGGGCCCGCTGCGGCGAGCTCGGGAATGGTCTCCTGGAATACTTTCGTGATCTCTCGCTGAGTGTGCCCGGGTGCGACGCTCGCGAGCGCGTGAGGATCGATAGCCACGAGCGTCGCGCGAGGGGGACTGAGCACCCGGGCGATCTCGTTTGCAAGGCCGCGCGCCAGCGTCGTCTTACCGGTGCCGGGCGGACCGAAAAGGACGATGAGTCCGTGGACAGGTGCGACCTCAAATGGCAGTTTCTGGCGCACGGTGAAGGCAAGCGCCGCCTGTGCCAGGAGTCGTTCGCGGACCGCGGAGCTGACTTTGATGGCCCGCCAACAGGCGGCCAGCCTGCGATCCGGCAGTTCCACCCGCTCCGCTATGACATCCATCGCGAGCCCCTTTGATACGCGAACAAAGCGCCGCTTTAGCCCACGTTGTCCTCAGACGTTATCTGCTTCTGTCGTCGGATCGGCACGGTCCGGGTTGATGACGCCAAAGAGCGCCGGGACCTGAGCGTAGAACAGTCGCACCTTGTGCTCGCGCAAGAACGCCAAAAGATCCTGTGCTTCCTGGTCGGTGAGAATGAACTCCACTTCCACCGTGAGTGAGCCGGCGAGTTCGAAGAAGGTGTTCTCGTGCACGATATGATGGCGGCCGAATCCTGCCACGGCCTTGAATGCGGAACCGCCGCGAATTCCCCGTTTGTTGGCGTGCTCCATGAGCCATTCCCAAACCGGCCGCCCGCGATAGCGATGATCCTCGTGGACGTAGAAGCGGAAAAATGAGCCTTGCACGGCGTTACCTTTGGCGACTCCGGCTAGTCCGTCTTTCTCAGAGCGAATACATTGCGATGGCCACCAAGTACCATCAACGCTCGACGCTCGGCACTCAGGTCCTCTTCGCTCGCGAGCGCACGGCGCAAGCCATCGCGCTGGGAGGCATACCGGGACATGTCTTCGGACAGTCGCCCCAGTGCTGCAGCTTGCTCGTGGAGGAGTTGCCGGGCCACGTGGTCCGAATCGATGGCGCGTAGCACGTGTTCCAAGTGGTGAAGACACAGTCCCGTTCGCGGCGGCGTCGATGCGCAATCGGCTCGATCCAGGCCCTTGACGAGCTCGCGCACCGCAGAGTTTTCGATGCTGACTTGAACGAGGCACAGCTTGCAGCTACCCGAGAGCGGCTGCAGTCCGGGCCAGTCGGGGTTGCGACGACATCCAACGACGCTTGTCCCAACGTCGCGCAGATGTGAGGCCCAGTGATCGATCAGCAGCGAAAGGCCAACGCAGATGCTCTGAGGACTCGCTACCGATCCAAACTGCCAATAGTGAAACGCGCACAGTCCATAGCGCTCGGCCAGCTCGACTTGCGCGGCATGGCGAGTCGTGAGTTCCCACTGATATCGACAAAGAAAATCGAACAGACCTCGGTCGAGCCGCTCGCATACTTGACAAGCGGTGAATCCGGTCGTGCTGGCGGCGCTGCTGTCAAGTGCCTGGCATCGCGAACCCGCTTCCGGATGGCTTTGAACCACGATTTGTTGGACCGCGTGGAGGCGATCGAAGTCCTCTTCTGAGTAAGGCGCTTCGCTGAGCGCGTCGGCGGCGCGCTCGCACATGCGGAGCAGAAAATTGCTCTGCTTCTGTGTGAGCAGAAAGTCGGTGACGGCGGCCCTTAGCTGGCGCACGCCACTCTCGCCGTACCGCACATCGTCCCGCTGACGGGTAGCCTCCAGCGCCTCCCGCGCGGAGACCGAGAAGAGTTTTGGGACGTGGTCGCCGAAGACCTGCCGTAGTTGCCCCTCGACATGCGCTAATGCCTCTGCCCGTTCGGCGGCGGAGACCACGTCCTGTTTGTTAACGACGAGAAAGATCCGGGTCGGAGAAGACGCCACCCTGCGCAGGGTCTGCAATTCTTCATGTGAGAGGGGACTATCGAAGCTGGTGACAAGCATGAACGCGTCAGCCTGAGGGATGAAGCGCTCGGTCGTCTTGGAGTTCTCCAGAATGGCCGAGCCGAGACCCGGGGTATCGACGAAATGAAAGCCGCGCCGGAGAAGCTCCGCGGGGAGCTCGATACGGGCCAAAGCGACCCGGCGCCGGTTGCCGGGATTGCCTTGTTGCGTCACGTAGTCCGCGAGGCTTCCCATCGTCACCTCGAGCGGCCACTGCGATCCCTCAAATTCGACCGAAGCTCGTTCCTTGCTGCCATACGATACGGTGGTGATGACGGATGTGACGGGGACGATTCCAATCGGCAGGCGTTCCGTGTCCAACAGAGCGTTCATTAGCGAGCTCTTGCCGCGACTGAAGCGTCCGACGACTACCAGGTTAAATCGGTCCTCCGCGAGGCGGGCGAAGAGGTCGGTAAAGGGTGCCTGGATATTTGGGTGTTCAGAACGCAAGCGCTCCTGGGCAGAGCGCAAGACCGCAGCGAGTTGAAACTTCGCTCGTTCGTATGTAACCAAGTCCACGCCGGACCTCTATGTTGGCCTTCTACTCACTTGGATACCGCACACCCGCGACCGCACTCGTGGACGAAGGTGCGGGAGCTCGGGCTTGAGAGCGGCGTCCGTGGTTGACTTAAACCTTCGATCTCGGGGGAGTGAAGCATCGCTGCCTAATAGGGTTTGCGCGGTGGTGCCGGCCGTGTGTTCTTCCAGAAGCGGTCCTCGTCGTAATCGGTCAGCGGGCTGGACCATACCCGCCCGGCCTCGGGGGTCCATGTCTTCGGCGCGAGGAGCTGCAGCTCCCCTTGCCGCAGTGCTATCTCGGTGTCGGTGCAGAGCAGGGTGGGATAGAGGTGCCCATCGTGCCAATACCGTGCATCCGCCATCAGCGTCGTGCATTGCACGATCCACCCGGGACGGCCGCGAGCGGTGCGCAACAGCTGGTGCTCTGCCTCCGATTCGAGCGAAAAGCCGTGCTCGGCGCATTTCACGTGCAGCAGGCTGCGCAACCTCAGGGTGGAGGTCGACGGCATGCGCACCGAGAGCGCCAGGCTTCTCGCGCGCTTGCGCATGTGCATGCGCTCGCGCTCGACGTCGACATCGACGACGAACAGCACGCCGGCCACGCCTCCGCGAAGACGACGCAGAAACCCGATCATCGCTGTGTTCACGTCCGTCAGATGATCGAGCAGCAGCACGCAGCGGCGCCGGTCGGCGGCACTCCACAGCCTGTACCGAGCGGTGCGGCGGTTCACCAGTTCCGTATTTACCTTCGGATAAGCCGCTTCCATCGCTCGCGTGATGTCATCGAGACACGATGTCGACGGGGCGATAGCACAAGGGACGCTTGCCCGCAGAAAGCGCCCATGCAGCTGCGTCACCAACCTTGACTTGCCGCTTCCGCGTGGACCATAGAGGACCAAATGCTGGCCTTGTCCCACGCGTTCCAGCAAATCCGCGCGTAATTCACCGACATTAGCGTGCACGGCTACCGACCATGGTGTTAGACAAATGCCGAAGCGACGAGGAATACCAGCAATGTCACGAGTACGTACGCCACATACGCGTTGACGCGGCCATGGTGCATGCGCGCGAACCAGGCGGCCACGACGTTGAGAGTCCTGGTTAGACCCTCGAGCACGAATCGGTCCACCAGATGCGTAGGCTCTTCGGAGCGCTTGATCGCGACGCGAAAGTGTGCGGAGACCGTTTCTTCCGTGTCCTCTACCGTTCGCGGCCGCAGGATCGCGTCAAAGACCACGCGGACGGGGTTGGAGAAACCGGTCGCCGTGTAGGTCATCTCTGGGAACAGCTGTCTCACGCCGCCGGCCCACGGGACCTCACGGCGAATCCTGCGGCGGTGACTCACTCGAGCGAGCACCAGCCACGTGATCAGGAGAAGCAGCACGAGGACCACCACGCCGTAAGAGGTCGACATGGCAAAAACCACCGGATTGGCGGCGCCGCCGCGGTGAAGTACCACGAGTCCGCGCCCGGGAATGATCCGCTCCCCCACCTGTGCCCCGAGGTCGTGAAACTCCGCCGCAAAGTCCGCCGGGAGACCTGCGTGATCGGTCTCCTGGGCAAAGAACGGCGGTACCAGCGCCGCCGTCGCTTGCGGGTTTCCGAGCGGTGCGAGCGCTCCGCTCAACGTTGGAATGACAAACGTCGGAACCACTCCAAGAATGAAGGACGTGACCGCAAGTGCGCCCATGGGCGCCAACATCGACGCCGGAGCCTCCGCCGCCTCTCCCGCCTGTTCCGAGCGGGCCAAGCCGAGGAAACCCATGGCGAATGCCTTCACGAAGCAGGTCACGGCCAGCGCTGCGGTCAGCGCCAGGCCTACGCCGCACAACGCGAAGACGATCTTGATCCCGGTGGAAGAAAGCTCCGCGCTGCGCAGAAGCGCCTGAAGCGTCAGCCATTCGCTCGCAAAGCCGCTGAACGGATAGATAGCCGCGATCGACAAGGAACCGATCAGGAAGAATAGAGCGGTCCACGGCATCCGGTGAATGAGGCCACCCAGGCGATCGAGGTCGCGAGTGCCTGCACGGTAATCGACCGTACCGGCGCCAAGAAACAGCAGGGCCTTATAGATCGAGTGGTTGGTCATGTGATAGAGCGCTGCAACTAAGGCAATCGCGGCGAGGGCGGGGCGCCCGGCGGCCGTAAAGATGAATCCCGCACCGAGCCCTGCAGTGACGATGCCCATGTTCTCGATCGAACTGTGCGCCAGCATCCCTTTCGTGTCGTTCTCGGTGGTCGCGTACAGAATGCCGACGAACGCCGATATCGTGCCGACGATGAGTGTCACGACCCCGGTGCCCATGAGGTCCGGTCTCAGGAGATCGAGGTTGACGCGTACAATGCCGTAGATGCCGAGGTTCAAAATGACACCCGAGAGCAGCGCTGAGATGTTGGCGGGCGCCACGGGGTGCGCGCGCGGCAGCCAGGAGTTGAAGGGGACCAAGCCCGCCTTGACCCCGAATCCGAAGAACGAAAGGAGAAATACGCTCCAGCGCATCTCAGGTGAGAGACTCCCTCCCGCCGCCTTGAGGGCAGAAAAGTCCAGTGCCCCGGCAGCGCTCGCGAGCAACAAAAGCGCCAACGCCGCGGCCAGCGTTCCGCCTTCGCCCATGGCGAGCATCAGGTAACCCGCCCGGACATTCTGCTCGCGCTCGTATTCAAAGTTGACGAGCAGATAGCTCGTAATCGACATGAGTTCCCAGGTAAGCAGGAAGGAGAAAACGTCGCGCGCGATGATGACGGCAGTGATGGAGGCGAAGAGCCCGAAGTACAGAACAGTGAAGGACCGCAGGCTGTAGTGACTGAGATAGCGACGCAGATATCCCGCCGAGAAGACACTCGTCGGGAGGAACACGGCGCCGACGATGAGCAGGAACAAACCGGACAAGCGATCGAGACCGATCCGCAGCGTCCCTCCAGTGGGCAGCGGCCAGAGGTGTGCTGCGAACGGCTGTGCGGCAAAAAGCGCGTGCGCGCCTGCAACACACGCAGCGAGCGCTGCAGCAGCTCCGATCAAGGCCAGCAACACCGGGTTGCGTTCTTGCTTCGTGACAAGCCCGAGCAACGCACCAAGCCCACAGAGGACAAAGAACACCGCAACGGCGGTCGCCTCGGTCACGTGGGACCCTCTTCTTCGCGGCGCTCGCCCGCTCGCCCGGCAAGCAGAAGCAATCCGTGCAGGATCGCAAGCGGCGGCGGCGGATTGCCGGGAACCTCCGCGTCCACCGGAATGATTGAGCCGATGCCATCGCTGCACATGAAGCTCGG
>Ga0335079_10011011_pt1 | contig 10304 bp, 10 predicted proteins | sample Lox_Sample_33_FD_206719 | JGI IMG/M metagenome (GOLD analysis project Ga0335079, IMG submission 206719) | Soil microbial communities from Loxahatchee National Wildlife Refuge, Florida, United States - Lox_Sample_3.3 | ecosystem: Environmental > Terrestrial > Soil > Wetlands | place: USA...
CCACGACCTGGCGGTCATGAGGAGAGCGGTCGCACGGGCCCGCCAGGATGGCAAGGACGATCGGCGGGACGCCGCGGCAGGCCAGCACGTGCCCGGCCCGGCCCCGGCCACTGAACAGGCCCGGGACGCTCGGCCGCCCGAGCCCCGGTGTCCGGTGCCACCGCCCGTGATAACCCAGGCGCTGCCCGCAGCCAATCCGGCGTCGCCATGGGGCACGGTGCCGGCCAGCACCATCCGGTTGCGGGCCCGGCAGCGGTTCTGGCCGGCGACCACGCGCTGGCGGGTGATCAGGGCGCTCATCATGGCCGCCGTGCTGTTCTGCGGGGGAGCCGTCACTGTCGCGCTGGGCCGCGGCGCGATAGCTGGGAAGGGGGCGGCGGGCACCGCTCAGCTGGCGGGTACGGGACGGGCGGGTACGGGGGCGGCGAACGGCGGGCAGTCCCCCGGCGACGCCGCGATCGCGGCCGCGGCAGCGGCCCGGACCGCGGCTGCGGCGTGGATGGCCCGGCAGGTCGCCCCGTCCGCGATCGTCGCCTGCGACCCGCAGATGTGCGCGGTGCTGCAGAGCAAGGGGATTCCGGCCGGCCGCCTGCTCGTACTCGGGGCCGGGAATGCCGGGCCGCTCGGCAGCGACGTGATCGTGTCCACGGCAGCCGTCCGAGAGGAGTTCGGCAGCCGCCTGACCGGCGTGTACGCCCCAGTGGCACTGGCCACGTTCGGGTCAGGGAGCGCTCAGGTGGCGGTCCGGGTCGTTGCCGCGGATGGGTCCGCCGCCTACCGGCGCAGCCTGCACGCGGATGTCACCGCCCGGCGCGCGGCCGGTGCCCTGCTGCTGCGCAACCCGCACGTGCGCGTATCGCCGGCCGGCCGCCGCGAACTGGCCGCCGGGCAGGTCGATGCGCGCCTGCTCAGCGCTCTCGGGGCGCTGGCCTCGCTGTACCACGTCGACGTCGCCGGCTTCGGTGCGGCCGCGGCTGGCGCGGACCCTGGCGTGCCACTGCGCTGGGCCGACATATCGTCGGTCCCGGCAGGTCGCGGGCGCGACGCGGCGACGCTCAACTCCGTGAAGAGGTTCCTGCTCGCCCAGCAGGACCCCTTCCGGCCTGCAGATGTCACCCCCCTGCGGCTGGCTAGCGGCCATGCCGCGCTGCATGTCGAATACACCGCGCCGAACCCGCTGGGACTGCTCGGGCCGCCTAACTGAGATAAGGAGATCATCATGACACTCCGGCTGAACGCGTCGCGCCGGTGGCGGCTGCGCCGTCACGGCTCTGGCAGAGATGCAGGCCGGCACGGTACCGGGCTGGCGATGCTGCTGGGCGCGGCCGCGCTGTCGCTGGGCACGCTCGCCGGGACCGCCGCAACCGCGTCTGCGTCTTCGATGTCCGGGATGGGATGGGTGCGGTGTGCCCACCTGTCGCCCAACACCGCCCCGGTGGACATCTACATGTACTCCTTCGGTGATCCCAAGGCGATGGATGTGCTCAGGCACGTGCCCTACGGTGAGGTGGGCATGTACATGAAGATGCCGACCGGGGAGTACTCGGCCGCCATACGGCCAGCGGGCGCGCCGGCCAGCACTACGCCGGTAATATCCGCCAGCTTCATGGTGCGTGCCGGGCGGGCATACACCGTGGCCGCGATGGGCCCGGCCAGGGGCCTGCGGCTCCAGGCGCTGAACGACCAGCTGACCACTCCCCACGGCAAGTCGATGGTCCGGGTCATCCAGGCGTCGCTGAAGGAGCACCAGGTCACGGTGCGGACGGGCAGCGCGACGCTGGCCAGCAACCTGGCTTTCGCCAGTGTCACCCCGTACGGAGCGGACAAGCCAGGCCGGTGGATGGTGCACGCCGCAGGCGGCAGCGAGACCTGGTCCGGGAAGGTCAAGCTGACCGCTGGCTCGATTCACACCCTCGTGGTGCTGGACTCCGCCAGCGGCCTGAAAGTCGCTGACCTGCTGGATGCAGCGGGCAGTAGCATGATGCCCCACGGTGGCGTAGCCACCGGCCTCGGCGGCACGGCCCCGGGCCGGGCGCCCTCGCCGCTGCCCTTGCTGGCCGGGCTGGCCGGCGGGCTGCTGGTGGTGGCCGCCGCGGCGATCCGGCTGCGCCGGAGCAGGGCAGTGGCGCGGCACGCGCGCTAATGCGGGCGGCCCCGCCCGCGCCGGCCGCCCGCGCTGAGCCAGGCAGGCACGCACGACACAGCCCGCCTTGGCGCCAGGTGGCACGACGGCCGCTCACGGCCGCCGTGCTGCTCGGCGGCGTGCTCACGATGGCCATCGCGGTAGCCGGGTTGCTGGTGCTGACGGGCCGGGCGGGGCACCCGCCCGGGACGGCCAGCGCCGCGCCGGATGTCCCGACGCCGCTAGGCATACCGGCCCCGCTGCCGAAGCCCGCCACCCTCACCGCGCCGCTGCCGGTCGCGCTGCAGATCCCGGCCATCGGGGTGCGCACCAGCCTGACCCGGCTGGACCTCACCCGGCAGGGAACGCTGCAGGTGCCAAGCAGCCCCTCCGTGGCCGGTTGGTATACCGGCAGCCCGCGTCCGGGCGAGATCGGCTCTTCGATCATCGCCGGGCACATCGATTCCTACCGGGGCCCAGGGGTCTTCTACCGGCTGCGCGAGCTGCACCCAGGCAACCGGATCTACGTGCGGCAGGCGGACGGCAGCCTCGCCGTCTTCCGGGTCACCGCGGTGCATCAGTACCCGAAAACGCACTTCCCCGCGGCCGCCGTCTACGGCCCGGTACCCGATGCCGAGCTGCACCTGATCACCTGCGGTGGTACGTACGACTACACCACGCACAACTACCTCAGCAACATCGTTGTCGACAGCACAGAAGTCCGCTGAACCCAGGTCGCGCCCGCGTTGCGGTCGACTGGCTCGTGCTAACGGCGGCTGCGGTGTAGTAGCGGGTGTAGTAGAGACGCCGTGGACAGGCAGCGCGAGCGGAGACGCGGCGAGACACCGCGGTGCGCACAGTAGCGCACACGCTGGAACTACGTGGACGCGGTGAGCCTGCGTAGACGGGGACCGGTTTACTCATAACCCAGAGGTCGCCGGTTCAAATCCCGCCCCCGCTACCAAGGCCAGAGGCCCTTTCTCGAACAGAGAAAGGGCCTTCTGAATGAGGTTTGTGCACGGATTTGTGCGCGGGAGCCTGACTCAAGCCCCGCCCTCGGTCCTTGTGACTTCCATGGAGGCGAGCGCGCCGCCGATAATCAGCTCGGCGAGCGTGTTGGCGACCTGACGGTCGGCCTCCAGGTCAGTCTGGACGTACTGCTTCATGGTGAACGCCACGTCCGCGTGCCCGATCCGCTTGCTCAGCGCCTTCCAGTCGATCTTCGCATCGCGGCCCGCGGTGGCGTAGCTATGCCGCACGTCGTGCAGGTCGATCTCTGGAAGCCCGGCTGCCGCGGCGAGCTGCTTCCGGCCGCCGACGGGACCGGACACGCCCGGACGGACCCCGGGAGCCGCATCCGCTTCCGATTCTGTAGCCCCTCCAGGCCAGGCCGGTCAAGGGGCGCTCCCTCCGGTCGCGTCGCCGAGGCGATGGCGCAAGCGCCACCCTCACCATAACCCGCGGCTGAGCGGCGACACGCTAGGGCCGGCGTCCCGTGACGCCGGCCCTATGTTGACGATGCCTCCTGTCAGGTGTGCAGGATGGGCGGTCCCAGCGGGACTTCCTTCCCTCCGGTGGCAGCGGACGCCGCGCCGAAGAAGAGGTACACCACGATGGCCGCGACGGCCATCAGGATCCACCCGGAGGCCTTGTTCAGGTTGTCCGAGGTCTGAATGACCGAGAGCAGTTTCACGATCAGGGCAACGTCGACGACCGCGAACAGGAATGTGTAGCCCACCGGCAGCCGGAGCGTCGCCAGGATGAGCACCGACACGACGGCGATCCAGCTGATCAGGAATACCTTCTCGGTGCTCGCCACCGCGGTCGGCGCGATTCCGAACCAGTTGTGGAGCAGCCCCAGCACGAGCAGGGCGTAGCTCAGCAGGAAGCTCCCCACGATTGCGGATATCCCGGCCGGCACGCTCTCGCCGATCCTGGCCGCCCAGATCGTGGCGATGAACATCCCCACCGCGGCCGCGAGCACGATCGGCATCGAGGCGCCGATGGCCGTGGCCGGCACTACGCCGATGGACACCATGCCGACCGTCACCGCGCCCACGACGAAGCTCGGGAGCCCCACCAGGGACGGGTTGGCGGCCGGTACCGCAGGGTGTTCCTCGACCTGGGGAACGAGCCGTACCGGCTGCTGCGGAGTTGGGCTGGGAGTTGGACTTGGAGTTGCCATTTTCTGCCTCCTTCGGGAAGCATTCGCGGGGCGCGCCGATCGCGCCTGCCGCCTCGCTTGACGAGCTATTGATCTCGACCGCATGCCTGTCGCAGCCGGCGCAGTAGGGACGCTGGTCGGGAGTTATCGGGCCCTATGTCCTATCCCGGGCCGCCTGACTAGCGGTCGATCGGCGAGCGCGGCCCGGGCGCCATCGACGCGATCAGGTCCAGCGCGGCGTACCCGCTGCACCGGCAGCGCCGCCACCAGCGGCCGCGAACCGAGCAGTGCGGGGGTGCAGGTGCGAATCGGCGCGGTGACCGCAGCGGATGCAAGGCGCGGCCTCCGGCCGACCGTCATCGGGGTGGCCCGCACCACGCCCCGGCCCGCGATACCTTGTTGCGACAAGCCATGGCGCGGGCTGAGCAGGCCGTAGCCGAGTCCACCAGCGGCGATTATCCGCTCAATGACCTGCAGCAACGGATACTTGCCGCCACGCGGGAGCTGAGAAGGCGCGGGCACCCACCGGACGGACCATAGACGGCCTGCGTACACGGCGCTTGCCAGGGCTGTGGAACGGCTGGCTCATAGGAGCGGCAGAACCGGCTCGGCGCGGGTTTCTGCCCCATAGCTGGGCTATTAGATTTGTCCCGTGACGGCCCAGCCGGCCGGCGCTGCTCACGCCCGTTCGAACCCGGCTATGCGGCCTGGCGGCAACCATGGCGGCCGCCAGCGGCCAGACACAGCCGTAGACAGTTGCGTGCTCTCGCGGATCGACCTGAGCTGGGCACCCGCTACACCTGAAGATGGACAGTCGCGCGGTCGAGCAGACGTTACTGCCTGGCCGCTCTTTGGGCCAGGCGCTGCTGGCCCGCTCGCACCATAGCGCCACCCTGGCCGGGCCCGGCGTGCTGCGCGCCGTCATCGGCAGCGCGCGGTACATCACTCTGTGCGGGCTGTTCGCGTTCGCCGCCGCAGCGATCATCAAGAACACCGCAGGCACCATCACCGCGATGATCGGCCTGCTGTTCGTGATCCCGGCCCTGGTGAACGTGCTGCCACACGGCTGGCAAAACGACCTGGTTCGGTGGCTGCCGAGCTCGGCCGCCCGGACCATCCCGGACGACAACGCCCTCCAGCTCGGCTACGCCTGGGCCAGGTGGGTCTGCCGCCGCAATCTCACCACCGACGGAACCACGATCGACGCCGGACGCGTCGAGGCCGCCCTCACCAAAGCCCGCCAGGCGCTCGCCAGGCACCAGTCCGCCCGGAGCTGCTTCACCGCAGCGACCAAGAAGATCGATGAGGGAGCCGGTCATGTGACCACCCTTGTCGAGGAGGTCCGCGCGGCGCTCGCGGAGCTGTCTGAAGAGCTGAACGGGAGCTGATACGGCAATAGACGGAGGCTACCGCCGAGCTGATACGAGCCGGTTGCACGAGCGGCGTAACGTGCTGCCTTGGAGGCTGGGCGAGGCAGCGAGGCGGGTGGGGTCGGGTAGCCACGAAGGTCGAGATCATGACTGCATCCACCGGTAACGTTCCGGGCCGGATCTTCATGAGCTACCGCCGCGATGACACTGCCTATTCCGCCGGCTGGCTGTTCGACCGGCTCGCCAGCCATTTCGGCAGTGACCAGGTCTTCAAGGACATCGATTCGATTGAACTAGGTGATGACTTCACCGAGGTGATCACCACCGCGGTCGGATCCTGCGACGTGCTGCTGGCGCTGATCGGCGACCGGTGGCTCACGATCACCGACCAGGACGGGCGGCGGCGGCTGGAGGATCCCCGCGACTTCGTGCGGCTGGAGATCGAAACCGCATTGACACGCAATGTCCGTGTCATCCCCATCCTGGTGGAGGGGGCCCGGATGCCCCGCGCCGAGGAGCTGCCAGCGAGCCTGGCCAAACTGGTGCGCCGACAGGCCCTTGAGCTTAGCCCGCACCGGTTCCGCCAACCGAGGAACCCGCTGCGGGGACGCTGGCCAGCGACCCGTCCATGGTGGCGTTCCCAAGCTTCGTTGTGGGCGCCGTGACGCTAGGCATGGTTCTCATCGGCGTCGTGCCGGCCACGGCCGTCGGCGCCTCAATGCCGATCATCATCGCAGCCGCGGCGGGAATGTTCCTGGCGACGATCTGGGCGGCCAGGATCGGCGAAAGCGCGTCGGCTGGGATATCCAGCATCGTCGGAAGCTTCCTCCTGAGCTACGCCCTGCTCGTGCTCGGCCTGACTCACAACTGGTACGGGATCGCCCCGACCGCGGCGGAAGACACCCAGAAGGTGTTCGTGATCAGCTGGATCGTCATCGTGACGCTGCTCGTCCTGGTGGCCGTCCGGATGCCAACGATCTTCCTGCTGCTGTTCACGCTCGTCGATGTCTCGCTTGTGCTGAACCTGCTCGGGATCATCCAGGGCTCGGCGAACATGAGCAAGGCAGCCGGGTGGGCCCTGATGGCAGTCGCCGCAGTAGTCGTGTATCTCTTCCTCGGCGCGGCGACCCACGACACCGGAGGCAAGGAATTCCCGATGGGCCGGCCGATCCTGCACGGCTGACACGTGACCAGCGCTGGCGCACCGTGCGACGCCAGCGACCACCGAAAGGATCTAGCCTGGCCAGGGCCGGCGCGCGGTCACAGCACGCCGACCCTGGCCGATGCGTGAAGGCCGCCGGCCCCGGCCCCTGGTGACCGCTCCCGACCCGGCTGGCTAGGTGGTAGCGGGACCTAGGTCCCCGGTCGGCGGGCCGATCCGTCCTAGTCCGTCACGGCAAGGCGATGCAGCTTGGTCCATAGGTCTACCAAGACCACCGTCGGCACGGGATATGACGGGAATGACAAGACCAGGAGCCGTCCGGTGACAGGAATCGCAGGTGATCACCGGCTAGGGGCTGTCACGACGCAGGAACTGCAGCCCGGGGATCCGCAGAAGGTGGGTCCGTACTGGCTGCTAGGCCGACTGGGCAGCGGAGGCATGGGGCAGGTGTTCCTCGGCCGGTCACCAGGCGGGCGACTGGTCGCGGTGAAGCTGGTCCGGGCCGAACTTGCCGGGCAACCGGAATTCCGGAGCCGGTTCGCCCGCGAGGTCGCCGCGGCGCGGACGGTGAGCGGCGTGTTCACGGCGGCAGTGGTGGACGCCGACGTAGACGCACCGGTGCCCTGGCTGGCCACCGCCTACGTACCCGGGCCGTCACTCAACGAGGCGATCACCAGGCACGGCCCGCTGCCCGCTACGTCCGTGCTCGCGCTGGCCGCGGGACTCGCCGAGGGCCTAGGCGCGATCCACGCGGCCGGCATCGTGCACCGCGATCTGAAGCCATCGAACGTGCTGTTGGCTGAGGACGGGCCCCGGGTCATCGACTTCGGGATCTCCCGGGCAGCGGAGGCAACCATGCTGACCGGCACCGGCATGGTATTCGGCTCGCCCTCCTTCATGTCCCCCGAACAGGCGCGAGGCCTGCGGGTCGGCCCGGCCAGCGACGTGTTCAGCCTGGGCGCGGTGCTTACTTTCGCCGCGACAGGCCAAGGGCCGTTCGGCAGCGGGTCCAGCGCCACGCTGCTGTACCGGGTGGTCTTCACTCCGCCGGACACAAGTGGCCTGGCCACCGAGCTCCGGCCGCTAGTCGAGCGGTGCCTGGCCAAGGACCCAGAGCTGCGGCCCACGACACATCAGCTCCTGGCCGAACTCGATACTGCCCCCCCGGCAGCAGGCTGGCTGCCAGCGACGACCACCCGGACGTTCCCGTCACGGCCCCCATCAGAACCCGGCCCAGCCGCGCTCACGGCCGTCGCCGACCTGCCGCCCAGGCTGGCGACTCAGTCGCCTCCCGTGCCCCGCGCACGCGCACCGGAAGGCCAGAAGCCGACGCTGATCTTGGGGGACATCCTCCCGCCCGCGACCACGGGGACCGGGGCACCCGGTGGCCGGGAAGGAGGGCGGCCGGGTCGCTCCCGCCTGGGACTCGCCGCCGCCGCGGCGGCCGTCTCACTCATGGTTCTCTATCTCATTGCGGCCATGACCATGCACCTGCCTCCGTTCAGCAAGGCGACAGTCGCGCCCACGTCACCGGCACCAGCGACTACTGCCCCCGCCTCACCCGGACCTCGGTCATCCCCCGAGACGACCTCCCCGGCCACTTCGACGCCGGCCACCGGAGCCACGTCCCCGGCGACTTCCCCGGCTACTTTTCCGGTCACGTCCCCGGCTACTTCCCCGGTCACGTCCCCGCCGACCTCTCCGGTCACGTCCCCGCCGACCTCTCCGGCTACTTCCCCGGTCACGTCCCCGCCGACTTCCCCGGCTACTTCCCCGGTCACGACCCCGCCGACCTCCCCGGCCGGTTCTCCGGCCGGTTCTCCGGTCAGTTCTCCGGCGGCGTCCTCCGCCACTTCCCCGGCAGGGTAAATCGCCGGCTCAGCTAGGCACACCCTGGTCGGGAAATCGCACGAACGTCGCGTAGCCGGGCACGGTGTCAGTGAGGCCCATGTCTTTCAGCTTGGCTAGTGCGCGCCTGGCTGTGCTGTGGCTGACGTTGTAGGTCCCGACCAGCTCGGTAACGCTCGGCATCCGGTCACCAGGCTTTAGCTCACCTGACTTGATCTTGTCTGCGAGCACGTAAACGATCAGCATGTAGGGCGCGTGCGGCCCCGTAAGCTCCTGGCTCATATTAGCTAAGCCTGCCAGATCTGAGTTGCAAAATCCGCTGCCTTCGCACGGGTCTTTGCCTCAGCCAGCCAGACCGGCCGGCGCCCCGGGCGGGCCGGGCTGGGGTCCGTCCCGGGACGCTGGCCGCACAGGCGGCCAAGGGTGTTACCTCCTTACCGAGGCAGGTGGGCGTAGTCGGTCCAGGTGTAGACCGAGCCACCCCACGTGCTGGCCGACGCGGTGCCGCGCAGCTGCGCGCCGGTACCGTTCGGGCTGACGACCAGGCCGGTGGCGGCGTTGCGCAGCGTGCCGTTGGCCTGCGGGTACCACTGCTGCCACGCGCCGGTGTTGGCGCTCCGCAGCACCAGGCCGTGCATCAGGCCGGTACCCGCCGCGTCATAGCCGGGGTCCGACACGCACAGCCCGGTCGCCACGCCGTGGGGCGCGTACTCGAACAGGACCGCGCCGCGCAGGGTGCCCTGCTCGCGGATGAAATGGGTCGCCGGGTCGGCCTGGGTGGCGGTCCACCCGACGATCATCGTGTTGACCGCCTGGTGCTGCCGGTAGACGTCGAAGCCGTTCCCGAACGGGTTGACCTCATTGCCGTAGTTACCGGGCACGTACACCGGGTGCGCGTGCACCACCAGCTGGTAGACCGACGCCGCGTGCGCGCCATACTGGTCGGTCGCGACGACCCCCAGGGGCGAGTACGTGCCGGGCGCCGCGGTCGAGCCGGTCACGGTCAGCGTGCCAGCGGGGCTGTTGACGATGCCCTCCGGCAGCCCCGGGAAGCCGAAGCTGTAGGCCGGGGCCGGATCGAGCGCCGCCGCGCTGGCCGGCTTGGTCACCACGTACGGCTCGGCGAACTGAACGCCGCCGACCTGGTAGCTGCGGGTGATCGCGCTGGGCGTGTCGACATAGACGTTGCCCAGGGCCAGCTTGCCGGTCGCCGGGTCCACACTGAACTGGATGATGTCGGCGAGTACCGCGCCGGACGGCGAGGCGTCGTCGACGACCGCGAACCCGGGGACGGGCCTGGCCGCCGGCGGTTGCCCGATGGTGCCGCCCAGGGTGACGACGCCGCCGCTGACGGTAGCGGTCACGCCGCGGGGCAGCCTGGACGCATGACTGTTCACGGTCAGCGTGTCGGCTGCGACGGCGGGCGTCACCGTGATCTTGCCCTGGCTGGCCGGGGCCACGGCCGGGGCGGCTGAATTTGTCGCCGTGACGTGCAGCCGGTTCACCTGGATTGAGGTGTCCTGCCACGTCGAGGCGCTGGCGGAGCCCGCGGCGAACGCCAGCGTCCCCGCTGCCATCAGCGGGGCGGCCAGCGCCGCCACGATAGTGCGAGACCTCATTGTCCGCACCTCCTTCAGG
>Ga0335079_10011012_pt1 | contig 10304 bp, 10 predicted proteins | sample Lox_Sample_33_FD_206719 | JGI IMG/M metagenome (GOLD analysis project Ga0335079, IMG submission 206719) | Soil microbial communities from Loxahatchee National Wildlife Refuge, Florida, United States - Lox_Sample_3.3 | ecosystem: Environmental > Terrestrial > Soil > Wetlands | place: USA...
TATTTCCTCATACAGTCCGCTTGGATGTGTTCTCCGCCTATCGGGCCTCCAGAGCCTCAGCACGAGGCCCGATTGATTTACCAAACTTTGTATTTGTCTCAAGAGGCCTGATACCTCAGATTCGGGAGGAAGTTGCTGCGTCAGGATAACCAGCCGCTGCTGCAAGGCTTTTACTTCGATTTTAAGGTCGTCGAGCTTTTTAATTTTATTATCGTTTTCGCGTATTTTTGACTGCAACTCTGATAACGATCTATCCAGATCCGTTATTTGCGTCTTCATCGGGATTTGAAACTGAATGATATAGCCGCTCACGATCAAGACAAGAACGACAATAAATGCAATCAGTCTTGTTTTCGGCGGAATCTTATGTATTTTATCTAAGAAGGAAGCCATTATAATCCCTTGTAAGCAAACTGCAGCCGATACCGATAAATGGTTGTGCTTCCCTGACTCCCCTGACTCGTTTCCAGTAATGTAACATCCGCGAAAAAGCGGGAGGCTTTCAAGTTATCGACAAATCGTACGATGTCATCATTCGTGAAAGCCGTTCCATCAATGCTTATATTATTGTTGTTCTCAGAAAGAGAACCTATATTTACACCTTGAGGAAGCGCCCTGCTGACCTCATCGAGCAACCGAACCGGTCCGGCTTGATTTTTTTTGAGTCGTTCGATAACTTCAATTTTTTCATATACCTTTTTCCGCTCTTCCTCCACATTCTTGACTTCTTTTAACATGTTGTCTTGCTCTTTGATGCGCCCCTCTGAGGCTATTTTATCTTTTTCTAGGCTGGCTATCAGGTTCTTCTGTTTGTTCCAAAAGTACCACATGATAATCAAGCTTAAGATGATTACAAGCATTCCGAGAAGCAGCTGCTGCTGCAGGTCAATAACTTTTTTAGGGGCCTTTTTCTTAGTAGGCAGAAGATTAATTTTTATCATCTGTCTCCTGGCCTCCTAATCGCCAATCCCACGGCAACGGCACACAGGGGGGAGGAATTTTCAATAATTTCTGTATCGAACTTTTTAGTATCTATTTTGACGTTTTTGAAGGGGTTCGCAACCTCCACGGGAATCTCAAGACGCTCGGACAGCATCGTAGTAAAATGGCCGATCCGCGCACACCCGCCGGTCACGAGGACATGGGACACTTTCTCATTGCCTGTTGTGGAGCGGAAAAATTCAAATGAACGCTGAGTCTCGGCTACGATATCTTCGGTAACCGACGACATAACGCTCGAAATCTGCTCCTTGTCTGCTCCCTCAACATCCTCTCCCCGCTTAACTTTTTCTGCTTCTTCATAGGTGAGGCCGAAATCCCTCTGCAGCGCTTCTGTATAACGGTTGCCGCCCACGGTTATGTCACGTGTAAAAATCGAAGCACCGTCCTTCAGAATGTTGATATTCATGACCGAAGCGCCGATATTGAGCAGTGCCGTGATTCCTGTTTCAACATCGTAATTGAGTTCATACATGTTCGCCAGGGCAAAAGCATCGACATCCATCACGACGGGATCCAGCCCTGCTTCTTTAACGAGGTTCACATAATCATTAATCTTGTCTTTCTTGACGGCAACCAGAAGGACATCGGCTTGACCCTCAGCAATACCGGCCCCCAATTTCTGAAAATCGACGTTTACATCGTCAATGGAAAAAGGAATATATTGCTCGGCCTCCCACTTGATGGATTCGGCAAGCTCTTCATCGGTCATGTCGGCCACTGATACCCGCTTAATAATCACCGAGCTTCCGGATACGGATATGACAACTTCCTTGGTCGTGACTTTTTGTGCGCTGAGAAGTTCTTTGATGGCCTCAACGACCCGCCCGGCGTCCATGACCGCCCCTTCCACGATCACCTCGGGCGGCAGCGGAATCATGCCGAATTTAACGAGTTGATAGTTCCTGTTCGAGCCCTTTAGCTGAACGAGCTTGATAAAGTTCGATCCGATATCTAGCGCAATGGGCTCAATTTTTTTTGAAAAAAACATCCTGACTCCGAATGCTGAAAATGCGCCGGTTCAACCGGCGTTTTTGCTCTTGATGATCTTCTGAATAGTTTGCAGGTTATGCTCAGTATAAACTCTCCAGCCGCGCCAGTCACGCTCTACTCCACGCAGGAGCCCGTCGCTTTCCCAACGAAAAAGCGTGGCGCGGGAAATATCGAAACGATGGCAAATCTCACTGGTTTTGTATTTTTTCAGATTTTTACTGGTGACCATGGTACCCTCACTGGATAGTCTGATACTATTGACCATACTAAGTATAGTTATTAGGATACATATAAAATAAATAATGTCAAGCAATTTTTTTTGTTGCTGCACTTTTTTTTATCCGGACATAAGCAGCAGGGAAGGCCATAAAAAGCTAAAGGACGTACAAGATTACCGCGAAGTAGTGGCAGATACTGCCGGCAAGCACAAAAAAATGAAATATGCCGTGGCCGTAGGGTATTTTTTTGTCCAAGGCATAAAAAATGACACCCACGGTGTAGAACAGCCCACCGGCAACTATCCAGACAAAACCGGCGACCGGAAGGGCGCGTATGAGGGGCCGGATGGCAATGATGACGAGCCAGCCCATCAGCAGATAGATGACTACCGAGAGAATTCGCCGCTTCGCAATCATAAGCATATCCTGCAGGATCCCGATGACCGCCAGCCCCCAAATTGTACCGAAGAGGGACCATCCCCAGGTGCCTCTTAAGGTAACGAGGGTAAACGGAGTATAAGTGCCTGCTATGAGAAAATAGATGGCTGAATGATCAATTTTTTGAAGAATGGCTTTGACTTTACCGCGACTTGCGTGATAGAGGGTAGAAAAAAAATATAGCGCAATCAGCGTGACGCCGTAAACGCTGAAACTGACAATTTTCCAGGGATCCCCCTGCGTAGTTGCCTGGACGACGAGAATGACGAATCCTGCAAGCGCTAAGGCTGCGCCAATAAAATGTGAAGCTGTATTAAGACGTTCACCCTTGTACATAACGGTAATAATTATAACATCATTTTTCGCATTCAACAATTACTGCTTCAGAAGGAGACACATTTTCGCCTGTCATCGTAAATGCCATGCAGCGACATTGAGCTCTTTTGACAAATACTGACGGCCATCACCCATCGGGACGATATTCCATGTCCAAGAGGCATCCGGCCTTGGCAACTCTAGATTGTATACCGTTGATCCCCTGCTCGCGATTCTCCTTTCCCGGTCACACTTTATGACCTCATGATCCGCGATGAGGCAAACAGAGCTGGGCATAGACCTTAGGTAGGCATAATGTGATTCTACGATCTGCCTACACCAATCATGGACAAGTTCCTCATCGAGACTGGGCAGTCTCCTGAGAGCGTACATGCGTGGGACGACCCAGAGCTGGGAGAGGATATTGAGAGACACGACCAGTCCGGTTTTTTCGTCGATTTCAGGCACAGCGGGAGTTGACTCCGGTAGTTCAAAATTGCCGCGTTGTATGTTTTCGTAAAGTTTCTGCGCAATATTTGTCACATCATAGAGGACAAGCTTCACGTTGTCAAATCTGCTCGCGCTCCTTCGGGCCTCCGGCAAAAAAACAATATCTACAAGAACTACTTCCCCGAACAGTGCAGATAACTCCTCAAGCGGAACATCCAGCAAAAGCCCGGCGCCGAGAATTACAGCCCTACCACGATTCCGGCATCGATCAGCTGCAGATACGATGAACCTGCGGGAGTGCTCGAGGTGCGGCATCCATAAAGCGCGGCTGCGCCGGTAGCGCTCCCGCATGGCAATCACCTCGCCGACATAGTCCATGTGTCGGACGTATTGGGGGCACGGCGTCATTATGTAAGTAATTAGTTCAGCAAACATGGAGCAGAAATAACTCTTATGAACTCGAGCAACTCCTATTTAAATCACAAATGCAATCGACAGAAATATCAAGAAATAAATTAACGCGATAAGTTTAGCAGAAATGGCTATTTCCGTACAAATAATTTGACAGTATCATACAATATCAGGAGTTAGGTTGTCGTTTTAGCTATTAAAATATTCGCACCAAACATTGGCGATCTTTTTTACTTTCAGGGATAGTAGGGACATGAGCAACCAAAAAAGGGCGGCCGCAGAGGGCCGCCCTTGCGTCAGAACATCAAACGCAGCTTTAACATGTTCCGTTCATATTCCTACGGTTGCGGTAGTTTCAGAATCATTCCTTCTCCGAGCGTCAGGTCATCAATATGCCCGGCAGCCTTGCTTACGTGCGAGACGAGATGGATGTGGATCTCGTTCCGTATGCCCGAGCCCTCCTTGATAGCAGGCGAGAACTGGTTTAGGAACACGCCTGCATGGTGGTCGGAATAAAAGCCAATGATGTCGACAGGCTCGTTTTTCGTAACAAACGGTTCCTTTGACTTCATGAACAGACTTTTTGTAATCGGCTTGCCTCCAGTTCGATCGACATTAATGTGCCATTTGATCTCCACTGGTGTCCCTGCGAGCAGGAACGGGAAAGGCTTCGTCACATCGATCCCGGCTCTTTTCGCTTGTGCTTTGACGAACTGCTGCAGGTCAATGTATCCCTTCACAGAAGATGGAACCGGCACGTCTTGCCACTTCATCTGTTCCGTCCAGACAAGAAAGAATGCGCCATGCTTGAATGTGTTGTCCATGACAAAGTCTTTGCCGCGCACCTTGGTGATATAGGGTTTCGAGTCATAAATCGTGATCTCACCATCTAGGCCGTCGATCGGCCCCATGGCATACAGTCCCTTACGGCCTGCCAGGTCTTCCAAAGACACAACGCTCAAAGCCTTGCCGCTCACAAAGATGTCCTTCTGGGCGCCGACATACTCGACCAAGCCTTCTTTTATCGACCCAACGATGGCCGCATATGCTACAGCGAACGACATCCCCAATATCAGGATGGTTGTCAATACTTTTAAAATGGATCGTTTCTTCACGGTTATCTCCTAAGTTTATTTTTTGCACTCCACAATTTGAATCCGCCATAGATTAAAACACCGGTGTCGGCACGCTTCCCCACCCGCTGCCGTGAGGCAACTCTTTGACCTCGATCAACTTCAGGTTGTGCACGTCCACATCCGCCATGAACTGCGGCACTCGAAGAGCGTTAATGGAGAACAAGTCTGAAGGATTTTTCACCGGAACATCTTCTATGGAAATGAAAATTAACCTTCGGACCATGCCACCCTCTATGCCTGCACCGTTTTGATGCTGCATTTGCATATTTTCGTGCATTGCGTGGTGCCCCTCGCGCAGATGACCGAATGGGTTGAATATCCAGTCCGTGATCATAGCCATCGAGTGGTGTTGATTAAAAAGCTTCCAGTCTCCCCCGGTGTCTGCGATCATTCCCTGCATAATATAGTATTGCGGTATGAAGTAGACCAGATACTGTTTATTGTCTTGCGTCCGTTCCTTAACTTCCTTCAGTGCAAGGATATCGGACATCCTATGGTCCATCATGACCCCGTCCTCGGGAAGGATGGCAACGGCGGTAACGTTCTGCGCTTTAGTCCAGGTCGTGAGCTGACTGATGGTATACGTCCGAAGCAGGAATGCCGTGCCGATGACCACCGCCGCGGAACCGACCGCGAAAAAGATTTTCCCAAAAGTTGACGACGGTGTCAGCAATTTTTCAAGACCTCTCGGTAAAAACATCCCTGTCGTACTCATATACTTGTGGTACGTCACTTCATGGGTATTCAGCATCCTCCGCTCCTCGTCTTTGGCAAGAAAATAATAGACCAACGCCATGACAAGCCACAGCACGATCGTCAGAAACCGCGGCCAGAGGATTGAGAGCCCGAGACCGGCTATCCCGAGAGCGAGATACTGGGGATGACGGATAGTGGAGTAAAGACCGCCAAGCACGGCGCCCTTCCTCCTGAACTTGGCGGTGTAGATCTGGGCGGCACAGACAAGGAAAATGGCCATCCCGGCGACGAACAGGACCGATCCCATAACGCGTAAAAATTGCAGGAACCAGTCCTGTGGCAGGACCATGTGAGGTAAGTAAAAAGCGCTCAGCCACCGCGTGGAAGAATTACTCGCAAGTTTAAGCAGTATGGGGTTAAAGACCGAGTAAAAGAACCCGGCAAAGGGACTGATCATGATCAGCACTTCAAATGCGATGACAAAGTAAAGGACAAGCGCGCTCCGAAGAAGCGTCTTTTGTGTGTTCATACGTGTGACCTCCCTGAAAAGAATTTTACCACGGAGCCACGTGACAGGGAGAAAAGACAGAATCTTTAACACGCAGAGACACTGATTGATTCATGATGCTCACATATTTTCTAATCAGTCGTCATCATATTTTTTCAGCGTAAATGCGTGGCGATCCGCATTCTCTTTGTCACGGGGGCATGGTTGTAGCGCGAAGAGGAGATCAGGCTCGGGGAGGTCTCAGAAGTTCGTCCGGCGAAATGTCCTTATAGTTATCAGCAAGAAGGAGTCGCATGGACTTGATGGGATCGAGTTGAAATGTATGGATCGTTTTCGGAACAGCGAAGACGTAAAGAGGAAAGTGGACAGAGGAAGAATCTGATACAAGTTCCTTCTGTCCGTCAGTCATGACGATTTGGCTGTGATGCATCGGACAGTTTGTGCACGATGCGGCTACCGTGGATTTGCCGGCGGCGCCGAACGGGCAGGTGTTCTGGATGAGAAGAGCAAAAGCGAGGATGAATATGATTGACCTTGGCTTAAGCATCAGTGGTTATTACTATAGGCTCTTTACTCGAAAAAGTCAATCTGTTTTCAGGGCCGTGTCAGGGCCGTCAATTCATTGTCGCTTCGTCATCCCAGATATGCTTCGATCACGCGCTCGTTCTTCCGAAGTTCCGCCGGGTTCCCCTGGATGACAACCCTTCCGTGCTCCATGACATAAACATAGTCAGCAACTTCCAATGCCTTCTTGGTCATTTGCTCGACGAGCAGCAAGGGTATGCCGGTCTCCTTGAGGCGCTTGATCGTAGCAAACACCTCCTCCACGATGACCGGAGCCAACCCCATGGAGGGCTCGTCCATGAGAATCACTTTGGGGTCCGCCATCAGAGCACGGCCGATTGCGAGCATCTGCTGTTCACCACCTGAAAGTGTTCCAGCCGCCTGGCGGCGCCGTTCCTTCAAACGGGGAAACAACTCATAAACCCGCTCAAGGTCACTTTCGGCCTTCTTGCGGAACCCGAAGAACCTCGGCAAACGCCGATATCCTCCTAAAAGCAGGTTATCCTCGGTGGACAACGGTCCGAAAACCCGCCGTCCTTCCGGCACGTGAGCGAGACCAAGCCTTGAGATTTGCGACGCATCCATTCCTTGCACCGGCTTGTTATCAAGAAGGACCTGACCTTTCGTTGGTTTTATAAGCCCGGAGATGGCGCGCATAGTCGTGGTCTTGCCTGCACCATTCGGGCCGATCAAAGCGACCAGTGCCCCTGCCTTTACCTGAAGCGAGGTGCCGACCAGAATCTCGCTGGCGCCATATCCTGCGTAGAGGTTGTCGACGATCAGCATGGGCGCTTTCCCCCATTCTGGATAAAACTGATCGAATTATAGGTGGCCCCGCCGTTTCTGCGTCGTCCATTCATGCACTTTCTCCCAGATAAGCGGCGATGACTTTAGGATGCCGCTTCACATCTTCCGGCCGCCCCTCTGCAATGACAAGACCACCGTCCAGGACAGTTACAACGTCACAGAGCTCGCTCACAATATCCATATGATGTTCAATCAGGATCGTCGTGATTCCGATCCTATGTATGGCCTGTATGATCTCGACGAGCTTCTTGACGTCGGGATGGGCGACACCTGCAGCTGGTTCATCAAGGATCAAGAGGTCGGGACGGCAAGCCAAAGCACGGGCGATCTCAAGTAATCGCTGAGCGCCATAAGGCAGGTCCTTGGCTGGTGTACGTGCCTCGTCACGCAACCCGACCAGCTCGAGCAGGGCCAAGGCTCCGGACTGGCCGCATCGCTCCTCCCCGCGAGCAAGACCGAAAAGCACCAGCGGAAGGGGTTTATTGTACGTGTCCTTCATGGCCACCATGACATTATCCAGCGCCGTCAGCTCTGAAAAAATCTGCAAATTCTGAAATGTCCGCGAGATCCCCGTTCTCGCAGCCTTGAAGAGACTGCCCACGGGCAGCGGCCTGCCTCGAAGCAGCATGGTTCCTCCGCTCGGCGTGTACAATCCTGAAATGACATTCACCAGCGTGCTCTTGCCGGAGCCGTTCGGACCGATTAGTCCGTGGATATGGCCGGATCGCACTACCAGGGAAACACCGTCGACGGCCTTTACGCCGCCGAAATTCCGTTTCAACTCCCGAAGATCGAGCAGGGGGCTACCATCGGCATCTTTTTTGATCAGCACCTTATCCAACGAAGCCGGCTCGGCCAACGTTGCGGGAGCTATGTGAAATAATTTTGAGAGGAATCTGGCGGCAAAACCCATCAGACCTTCAGGAAGTCCTACCACCACCGAGAACAGCATCAAAGCAAAGATTGCTCTTCGAAGGTCTTCGATGTTCTGGACCGAGAAAGCGACAACGACAAGCAACCCCATGGCAACGATCGGCGCTCCCGCCTGGAACAGCTTCGCTGTTTTACGGAAGTAGCTTCGGCCGCCAGCAGCGAATGCGGCCAACAAGCCGGTAAGCGAGAAGATCTGGAACAGGAAGCGGTTCGACAGCAGATTGGGCAATAGGACGATGAACGCAGCGCCGACAAAGGCACCCCAGAGGCTCTTCCTGCCCCCGAGCACTACACCGAGCAGCAGGATCACCATCAACTCCCAAACAAAACTCTGCGGCTGGAGATATTGAAAATTGAACGCATAAAGCCCACCGGCAAGTCCGCCGAGAGCGGAACCTAGTGCGAAGGCAGCAACCTTGTGCCGAAACGTACCGACGCCCATGGCATCAGTGGCAATGGGGCTGTCCCGAAGGGCCTCGAACGTCCTGCCCCATTGAGACGTGAGCAGATTGTGCATTGCCATCCAGACGAAGGCCAGGAGGACCAGGCAAAGCCAGTAGAAACCCTGTGCTGCGAGAACCACCCCGAACAGGGTTGGGCGAACGAGCGAAAATCCCTGTGCTCCGTTTGTGACCGATTCCCATTCATTGAGCGTTGTCGCGACCAGAGCGGAAAAGCTGAGAGTCGCCAAGGCGAACTGGGGACCTTCCAGACGAAGGGCAGGAAAGGCGATCAATGCGCCGAACACAAGGCCTATCAGCAGGCTTGCGAACAGCGCGCTCACCAAACCGAACCCAAAGTGCATCACGGTCAGACCTGCCGTATAAGCCCCGAGGCCGAGAAAGGCCGCCTGGGCGAGGTTGGTTTGACCGAGATAACCCACGGTCACGTCCAGCCCGATGAGCAGGATCCCATAGATGGCGAGGAGCGTCAACAAGGCGAGGGCAAAGGGATTTATTACGACCAGCGGGACGGACGCCAGCAGGACAAACACCAGGAGTTCCGCGCCGTGGATGAAAAAAAGTCGCTTCACCATCGATCCATCAGACCTTCCGAATCACGGCCTTGCCGAACACACCGGTGGGGCGAACAGCAAGGGCAAGTATCAAGAGAATGAGGCCGGGCGCTTCGCGCCAGCCGCTGCCTATGTAAAAGCTCGTCAGACCTTCGAGCGCGCCGAGAATCAAGCCGACCACGACAACTCCGAAGCCGGAATCCAGTCCGGCCACGACCGCGACGGAGAATGCCTTGAGCACCAGGACCGATGCCATGGTCGGCCCCACTGTAGTGATCGGAGAAACCAGGATGCCCGCCACTGCTGCGGACACGCCGGACAGACCGTAGGAGAGCATGACCGTCCGCGTCGCAGATATGCCCATAAGCTCCGCGGCATCGCGGTCCGCCGAGACGGCCTCGAAGGCCTTGCCGAGCAGGGTTGTGCGCTTGAACAATTCGATAAGTCCCATGATCGTAAAAACACCAACGGCCACGGAGATCTCCAGGGGAGTGATGCTGATGCCGAACAGGTGGACCGCCTCGGAAGAGATCGGGGTCGGAAACGGCTGGTCGTCCCGGCCCCAGATATTCTCCGCCGCCGAAAAGAAGAACAGGCCGATGATGATTGACAAGAGGATCCAGCCTTCACTCTTCTGCTCAAGGGCGAGTCGCACGCCTGCGCGCTCCACGAAGAGGCCGAGGATTGCGCCAAAGAGCAAGCCCCCAGGGATCATCAGCCAGTAAGGGAACCCCAGCTTCGTCAAGCTCAGGCTGACGAATGCGGAGACCATCACCAGTTCGCCTTGACCGAAGTTGATGCTCTTGCTCGTGGCGTAGGTG
>Ga0335079_10011014_pt1 | contig 10301 bp, 9 predicted proteins | sample Lox_Sample_33_FD_206719 | JGI IMG/M metagenome (GOLD analysis project Ga0335079, IMG submission 206719) | Soil microbial communities from Loxahatchee National Wildlife Refuge, Florida, United States - Lox_Sample_3.3 | ecosystem: Environmental > Terrestrial > Soil > Wetlands | place: USA: Florida...
GCGTCCCTCTCACTCGCTCGAGGCTTAAACCAACCCGGGACGCTGTGGAAAGCCTCCCTACCGGCACAGTTACCCAGGTAGCAGGAAGTCGCAATCGCGTCGTTCCTGAGCCGGTTAATACTGCACAGGCGGTGTAACGGCTTCATATGCCATTCACCCGAGCCGTGCCGGGCTTCAGGGTAGCCTGTGGGTAGCCCCAGGGTAGCCTCAGGGTAGCCTCAGGGTAGCCTCAGGGTAGCCTCGGGGTGGCCTCAGGGTAGCCTCAGGGTGGCTTGAGGGTGCCTACCGGTTGGCTACTAGATGGCCTGAGGGTGGCTTGAGGGTGGCTTGAGGGTGGCTTGAGGGTGGCCTTGGGTGGCGCTGCTGTCCATGCGTGATTTTTCACGCATTCGCCGCTCGTTCAAACCTGCGTCCCGGCGGCCCGTAACAGCGCGCCCCCCCACAATTGACCCATTGCCTTTCCCCTGCGCGTTTCCACCCGCATCCAGCATTTATGCCATCTATCCCTGGCAGCGGTGAGCCCGCGACGAGCGATGGCGAGGTCTTTGTGCCAGGCCCGCGCCTCGCGCCTGTGCCTACCACGCCGTCAACCACGAGTTGATTGACCGCTACTGGTGCATCGGTGAAATCATCACCCCCCAGATTACCGCCCCTGGTTGGGGCAAGCATACCGTCAGTCACCTTTCCGCGTTCATCCGTGCTCGCCGCCCCGGTATGAGCGGATTCTCTGCCCCGAATCTCTGGCGCCTGCGCCAGTCCCATGACACGTATGTGCCTCAGCCAAAACTCGCAGCACTGCTGCGAGGACTAGCCTGCACGCCTGAGAGAAGCGCCTGACTACCATCGCAACTCGCGATACTCGCCGGGGCGGATGGTGTCCACAGCAGTCAGCACCTCGGCCTCGTGCTGCCTGATCTTGGGCCAACTCGTCGTAGGCAATACGAGGATAGCAAGCCGCCGCCCGGCCAGGTTCTGCTGATGGCGCAGGTTCTGGTCGGTGGTGATGAGCAGGTCAAACTGGGCCTCGGCTTGTTGGAGGAGGTCCCCGTTGGCAAGGTCGGACCAGCCCAGCTCGAAGGCAGTGGCCACTGTATGACCAGAAAGCGCACGCCGCAATGGTGCGGGAGTGCCTTGGTCGAAAATGATTCTCATCCCCAGGTGGCCCGTGGCGCGCTCAGGCCACCGCCAGGCTGCGCTCGGCGTGTTCCAGCACGCCCTCGACCTGCTCGCGGGTGACACCGGGAAACCAAGTCAGGAACTCGTTCACGGTCGCGCCGTCTTCGAGGTTCTCAAAAAGTGCGCGTACCGGCACTCGAGTGGTCTTGAATACCCAGGCGCCGCTTACCTTCCCAGGCACGCGTTCGACCGCCGCGCATTGAGCCCAATCCAACATCACCGGGAACATACGTCAACGCCCGCAACCCGACAACCCTTTCCGGCAGCCGCGGCAGGCGGGCGGCGGCTGGGGTCGCGAGTGTCCGATGAAGCTCGTGCATAAGACTGCCTTGGCGGCTGTGACTTGGCGGTGCACGCCCCCAAGAGTTTCATCACATTGACGGCAAATGACTCCGCGCCATGGCGAGATTTGGCTGGTGGGCCATCGGTTCGTTGCCGTCGGTCCGATTTGAAAAGCGGCTCGGCACTTTGCCAGCGACGGAATTGAAAGCCGTCAAGATTGCCCTCGCGAAAGCCTGCGCCTTGTGAGCCGCCTTCGCCCCGTGGTGGCTTTAAGGTCCCTGGGTGGCTTTCAAGGTTCAACGTTTCAGGTTCCACGCTCCAGGTTCGATGTTCGGTGTTGGCTGTTGGATGTTGGATGTTACCAAGCGAGCCAGCCGCACCGATTTTGGCTCCTGTCTTCTTCTTCCGCCCTGGCGTGGCTTCGGGTGCCTTTGCTGGGGTCGTTTCGTTACTGACACCCTCGCCTCCCATCCTGTAGAACAACCTTCATGTCGCGTGAGGATAAACTGGCTGAGTTTGTCGGCTGGGCGCAGCAACACGTCACCGGCGATGAGAAGGGCCAGGCCCAAATCTTCCTGGACCGCCTGTTCCAGGCGTTCGGCCATCCGGGCGTCCTCGATGTCGGGGGCCAGACCGAGTTCCGCATCCGCCAGGCCGCCGAGGACGGCGGCGGCACTGCCTTTGCCGATCTCGTCTGGAAACCCGTCGTCCTGTTCGAGATGAAAAAGCGCGGCGTGGACCTCCAGCGCCACTACCGCCAAGCCTTCGACTACTGGTCACGCCTTGTCCCCAACCGCCCGCGCTACGTCGTCCTCTGCAACTTCGACCAGTTCCGCGTCTACGACTTCGAGACGCAGATGGATGCCCCAGTGGACACGCTGCCTATAACCGAGCTGCCTGCCCGTTGGGGACCGCTCGCCTTTCTGTTCCCCGGCGACCACAAGCCGACCTTCAACAACGACCGCGTCGCCGTCACTCGCGAAGCCGCCGACGCCTTGGCCGCCTGCTTCAAACGCCTCATCCGCCCCGACCGCTCGCCGCCCGTGCCGCGCCCCATGGCCCAGCGGTTCACCCTACAAATGCTGGTGGCGCTCTTCGCCGAAGACATCGGCCTGCTCGAAAAATACTTCGTCACCAACCTCCTCAACGAGTGCCACAGCCCCACCGAAACCTACGACCTCATCGGCGGCCTGTTCGCCGCTATGAACTCCCGCGAAGCGGCCCACGGCGGACGGTTCAAAGACATCCCCTATTTCAACGGCGGTCTATTTGCGGAGCCCGCCAGGCTCGAATTGCACGATCAGGAACTCATCCTGCTGCGCAAAGCTGCCGACTATAATTGGACCAAGGTTCAGCCCGAGATATTCGGCACCCTCTTCCAGCATTCGATGGAGGACGAAGAACGCCACGCCTTCGGTGCCCACTTCACCCACCCCGCCGACATCATGAAAATTGTCGGGCCCACCATCGTCCAGCCCTGGCGCGAGCAGATTGACGCCGCCAAAACCCTCAAGCGTCTTATTGAGTTGCGGGACCGCCTCCATAATTTCCGCGTACTCGACCCTGCTTGCGGCTCCGGTAATTTCTTGTACATCGCCTACCGCGAGCTCAAGCGCCTCGAAGCCCACCTCATCGAGCGGATGCAGGAATTCCCCAGCCGCGCCGAGCCCGGCCAGCGCATGTTGAGCTTTCTCAGCGCCCAGAACTTTTACGGCCTCGACATCCAGCCCTTCGCCGTCGAAATCGCCAAGGTCACCATGATGATCGCCCGCAAGCTGGCGATTGACGAACTGCACATCACCGAGCCGGCCCTGCCCCTGGATAACCTTGACCAGAACTTCATCGCCGCCGACGCCCTCATCACCCCCGGCGGCCAGCCCGCCCGATGGCCCAAAGCTGACGTCATCATCGGCAACCCGCCGTTCCTGGGCGCAAAGCTCCTTAAGCCCGAACGCGGGCCGGACTACGTCAACAGCCTCCGCCAGGCCTACCCAGACATCCCCGGGATGGCTGACTACTGCGTCTATTGGTTCCGTAAGGCTCACGACCAACTGCCCCAATGCACGGCTGACGACCCTGTGGCGGGCCGCGCCGGTCTGGTTGGAACTCAGAATATCCGGAACAACCAATCCCGCGTGGGCGGCCTTGATTACGTAGCCAAGACCGGGACGATCGTGGAGGCAGTGGACAATCAGCCTTGGTCCGGCGAAGCCAACGTCCACGTGTCCATCGCCAACTGGGTGAAGACGCAGGAAAAGGCACTCCTTCCACAAACGCGCCACCTTTGGTTTAAGGTCCAGCCAGCGCCCAGTTCCGCAGGGAGCCGCCGGGGAAAGAGAGGCGGCTCGGCCGCCAAGGATTACGAGTTGGCCTTCCGGCAATGCGACTCCATCAACTCAGCGCTCTCAGACCAGACGGATGTAAGCGCCGCCACGGCGCTCCGGTGCAACACCGACCCCCAGCGCTGCTTTAACGGCCAGATGCTCGGTCACGAGGGCTTTCTGCTAAGCGACGCCCAACGTGACGAAATCGTGCGTGGGGACGGCAAGTCCAGGGAAGTCATCTTCCCGTACCTCAACGGTGTGGACGCACTCACCGGCGCCGACCTGGATCGCTTTGTCATCGACTTTGAGCAGCGGAACCAACTGCGGGCCGCAGCCTGCTCCCACGCTTTTGAGTGGGTCAAAACCCACGTTCTCCCTGACCGCGAGCGCAAAGCAACTCAGGGAGTTGATAAAGACGGCAAAGTGCGCCCTCACCACAAAGCCTTTCTCGCCCGCTGGTGGCAACTTTCCTTCGGACGGCCTGAGATGCTTTCGGTGATCAAGCCGCTCCCGCGCTATCTTGCCTGTGCCTACGTCACCAAGCGCCCCATCTTCATGTTTATCTCCTCGGGGATCCGCCCGAGCAATCTGATTCAGGTGTTCGGTTTCGCGGACGACTACAGCTTCGGCGTCCTCCAGTCTCACGCCCACTGGCTATGGTTTATCACCAAATGTGGCAAGCTGACAGAGCGTTTCCGCTACAGCGCCGAATCCGTGTTCGATACCTTCCCGTGGCCACAAGAGCCCCAAGCCAGGCAGGTGGAGGCGGCGGCTGCAGCCGGCCGGGAGGTCAGGCGAGTTCGCACCGAGGCTTTAGCTGAAATGACAGGCGGCCTCCGCGCCCTCTATCGCACTCTGGAACTCCCCGGCGCCAACCCCCTCAAAGACGCCCACGCCGCCCTGGACGCCGCCGTCCTCGCCGCCTATGGCTTCAGCGCTAAGAAGGATTTGCTTGCCCAACTCCTCGGCCTGAACCTAGAAGTTGCCGGCAAGATCGAGAAAGGTGAACCCGTTACCCCGCCGGGCATCCCAGCCCAGTTCCCCAATCCCGAGACGTTGATTTCGGGCGACTGCATTCGTGCTCCCCTTCAATCCTGAAGGGATTGCCTCCTTCAGCCCAGGGTTGGATCGCCGCTCCGAGTCCCGCGGCGATCCTACCCTGGGTAGCTGCGGCATAGGTGCCATCAACTCTGAAAGAGTTGCATCCGCCCCCGCTCCCGACCATCCTCCCCCCATGCCGCAATCGCTGGCCAAGATTGTTCTCCACACCGTCTTTTCTACTAAGGACCGCCGGCCGTTCTTGCGCGACCCGGCTTTGCGCGAGGAAATGCATTGGTACCTGGGCGGCATCCTCAGCCGCCTGGATTGCCAACCCATTATAGTGGGCGGAGTTGAGGACCACGTGCATCTGCTGGCGACCCTTTCGCGGACCTGTCAAGCGGCTGAGATGGTAAAGGAGGTCAAGCGAGGTTCGTCACTCTGGATAAAGGAGCGGGTACCGAGCCTGAAAGATTTCGGATGGCAGAATGGCTACGGCGTTTTCTCCATAGGCTTTTCGCAGATCAAGGACGTGCGGGATTACGTCGCGGGGCAGGAGACTCATCACCGCAAAGCTTCATTTCAGGATGAGTTCCGCGCACTGCTGCGGCGATACGAAATCGCCTTCGACGAGCGATACGTCTGGGATTGAGGCAGCGGCTCGATACAACTCTTTCAGAGTTGGGGATGCTCCAGGCACGACTACCCAGGGTAGGACCGCGGAGACCCGCAGCGCGGTCCAACCCTGGGCTCAATGAGACTATCCTTTCAGGATACGCCTGACCAGGCGCACTCGGATGGAATGCATTGCCGGCTGGATAACGGTACGGAAGGTGCGGCAGAGCGCTCGCTCGTTTCGCGAGCCGTTAATTGCAGCGGGATGATCAGCGACTGTTACATCTGGGTGTGGAAACCGGAAAGTGAAAGACCGTGAGACCTACGAACTTAGTCCTCCACGGCGGAGGATGTTTTGGCCCCACGGCCACAACAAAAATAACAGCGATATAAGCAAAGTCACCCCGGTTCCAGATCACTCGTCCTCACCCGCGGCCTTGATCATGCTGGAGGCGACGAAGGAACTCATGAAGCCGGCCATGGAGGATTTGGGCTGCATGAGCGCCTGGGCTTGGGCGGCCTCGTAGTGCTGCTTGTTTTCTTTCACCACCTCGACTGCGCGCAGGAAGTAATCAGTGGTCGGTTTTAGCTCCGTGCCCTTGGCTTTGTCATACACGTAGATGGCTTTGCCATCTTCAACCAACCGTTTGAGATCGGCCCCCGTGAATCCCTCGGTGGCGGTGACGAGCCGGGACGCATCGGGCTGGCGCAGTTCCTCCGGCAGGTTCTTCAGATGATCGGAAAGAATCTGGGCGCGCGCCTCCGCGTCGGGCAGTTTCATTTCGAGCCACACCTCGACGCGGCCCGAGCGGACCAGGGCCGGAGGGAGGCGCCCCACGTCCATGGCGGTCATCATGACGCAGACGCGGCCGGCGCTTTCACTCTCCAGCCCATCGATCATCGTGAGGAGATACCGGTAGAGCCCTTGCTCCTCGCCGTCCTCGAAAATGGCGTCGGCGTCATCAATGAAAATGACCGAGGGCGCATTGTCCTTGGCGGCCTCGAACACCTGGTTGATGCGTTCGTAGAAGCCCTGCGTGCCGGCGATGAACGTGCCGTCAATGAGGAAGAACTTGCCCCTGAGCCGATGGGCCAGCGCCCGGCCCACGGTCGTCTTTCCTGTGCCCGGGGGTCCGTAGAGCAGGACGCCGCGCTTCGAGCGCAGTCGGAACCGGTTGGCCAGCTCATCGTTCTCCAACGGCAGGACGATGTTGATCTCCAGTTTCCGCAGCACGTCGTCCACCCCTTTGAGGTCCTTCAAGTCCACGGTCTGGACCTCGCCAAGGTCCACGTTGCTGGCCAGCTTTTGGGAGCGGAGGTATTCGATGAAGACCTCGGTAGTGAGGTCGTCGCAGCCGGCCAGCCATTGGCAGGCGGCCTTAAGCTGATGCGCATTGAGCTTGGGGGCGAAACTGAAGACCTTGTCGAAATCCAACTGTGCGGCGGGCTTGCCGCAGAAGGTAGCGACGAGGGCGGCATAGTCTTCGGCCTTAAAACGCTCGATGCGGAACGAGTAGCTCCGTTGCTGGGCGGCCTCGGCCAGATGATTCCCGGTGCTGAAGATGAGCTTTTTCCCGGTCTCCAGCGCGTAGGTGCAGAGGCCCATCATGATGGAATTGAAATAGCCCCCACGCGGATAGAAATGGCAGCCACAAGAGTGAAGGTCGAGCAGATGCAGGTCATCCATGACGACCAGCGGGTGCGAGTTAAGCGCGTCCAGGAGCAGTCGGTAGAGGGTTTCTTCTATCGCGAGCGGATGCGCCTTGGCCGAGACCGCGACGAAGTCCTTCATGTTCAGGTAGGCCCCGCCCGCCTGTTTGTGCACTTCTTGCAGAATGGTCGTCTTGCCCCGACCGACACCGCTCGACAACCGCAGGATGGCGCCGCGTTGAAGGCCCGCCGTCAGGGATTCGAACGCCTGCTTTTGCGCCGGGCAGAGGTGTGTGTGTGAATTGGTTGGCATAAACCCGATGGCTTCACGCTAGCTCAGCAGCCCGAAACCGCAAGGCGCCGCACCGTCCGCGTCGTTGTCCGATGAGATTACGGCTTGGCCGGTTCATTGGTCTTGGCGACAGGCGGAGACGATGGCACCGCGAGCACGGCGACTTCCAACCTTCCATCCGTATGCCAGGGGTCGCCGCCGCCATTCTTGCCCTGCAACGCTTGAAAGCCATCCAACCAGAACACTTTCTCCGTCACCTTTGCTTGCTGCAATCCGAGGACGAGCCGGTCGCGCTCCGCATCGAGGTCCGGGCCGATGTGGTGAGTGACTTGGCCGGTGGTATGGCTGAAGCCGACTCGCTCATCAAACGTGACCGAACCGAACCAGACCTCCCGTCCGTCATAAGGCCGGTCCCAGTGCCAGAACCGGACGTGATGCCGTTGGCGCGGGCTATCCCCTACCGGCTGTTCGAAAGCAAGGTCCTGCTTGCGGCCAAAGAGTTCGAGCGTGCTGACCGGGGCATCGGGGTCCGGGCGCCGGAATACGGAATCCACCGCAATGCGCAGGCTGCTGCGCAATGTGATCGGGTCGGCGGGATCCCACTTCGCGGCCAGCATAGCGCGGATTAGCTCGGCTTCGGAGCCAAGCAGGGCCACATTCACCGGGTCGCCGGGAATGCCATCGGGCGTGTGTGTGATGCGCGGCGCGTCGAAGAGTTTGGGATGCAGGCGGACGTCCCTTTTCCAAACGAGGGGCATAATGACATAGGCAGCCAGGAGATAAAGCAGGCCAGCTCCGGCTAGCCAGAGGAAGAAGCGGCGGCTGCGACTTCGCGGGGACGGGGCTTGGGGCGGAGGGGTTTCCCCCGAAGTATTAGGATGGGACTCCATAAGCTGCTAAGAGTGTTTGTGTGTCGTTTGGCTATCCTCCGTCTCCGGCACAGGCCAGAGCTTGGACATGAGCCAGAGAAGGGACGTTGCGATAAGAACGTTCACGGCGAAGTGAACGCTCAGCCAGGCATCCTCAATGTATCGCTCCAGCCGTTTCATAGCCCGCTCTGCGGCCCCCCGCCGGCCGGTGGGCCCGCTTTGCCCAAGGCTTGCCCGCCCGCGGGACCGGGGTTAGGCGTGTGCTTCGACCTTCGCTGCTTGAGCCGCGACATCTGTTGGTCCTGAAAATCCTGGGCCAACGTCAGCATGATGCCTGTGGACCAGGCAAACGTGAGGAGTCCGGCCACGGCGATCATGCCTTCGAGCAGGCGCCATCGCAGGTGCAGGTTGTAGGCGCTGCCCAGGGTGGTGTAGTCCATCAAGGCGAAGTAATAGCAGAGGCTGGCATTGGCCTTGGTGTCCGTGGTTGTGTTCACCGCGTCTGTCCACAGGAAGAACCCCGCCCAGGCAAATACCTCGAGCAGATGGACGAGGAGGATCATCCAACTGGCTACCACAAGAATGACCATGCCCATAGTGAAGGAAGGCGAATGAGCAAACCGCTGCTTGAACGCACCGCTGGTACGCAACACCGACAACATGCCAAATCCATGCATCACCATGGTGATGGCCACCAAGGTCCCTCCCCAGAAAACCTCTTCCAGCGAGGTGACGTATTGCGGACTCGTCGCGACGTTCATCGTTTCCGGCAAATTCGCACCGCACTCGTGGGCACTTGGAGGATTGCCATTGAGTCGGTACACTGCACCGGCCTTGGTTGTGCCGAGCGCCGGCCAATCCTGCGCGGCCTCGGCCTTGAACTTAAGGCGGCTCCGACCGAGTCCAGAACAAGGACGCGCTTGGGCGCAGTGGCCGAGACGCAAAATGCGGCCAAGGCAAACGCCAGCCCCGAAAGGCAAGGCGCAACGCTTCGCAGGATGGACGGCCGCGTCATGAGTACTTCCGCTGGGAGCTTAGGGACCAGCTATCACTCATTCAAGCCCGGCAAGCATGTCGGGTTCTTGTTGCTGATTCCCGGCGCGGGCAACAGCCGTTCACGATATCCGGCCGGGTCGGTTCAGCGGTTGGCCGGCTCCAGAGCCCGGGTCGCTGTTTCCGGGACCTCACTGAGTGCCGGAAGGCGACGCGGTTCAGCCAGAATCAGCCCGGCGGCCAGGAGGCCGAGAAGGCCGCAGCCGCACCAAAGGGCGAGCGGACTGGCGGAGAACAGCCACATACCGAGGCTCGGGCCGCAAATGAAGGCCACGGACCACATCATCCCGTAGGTCCCCATGTAGAGGCCGCGCTGATGAGCGGGAGCAAGGTTGGCAACGAAGGCGCCGGAGATTGGCATGGCGATCATTTCGCCCAGGGTGAAGAGGGCGACCGTCAGCGCCAGGAGGGGCAACGTGCGCGTCAGGGCATTCGAGGCAAACCCCACCCCGATGAGTGTATAACCGAGCGCCATCATATGTCGTGCCGGATAGCGTTTGGTGAAGATCGTCAGTGGCAACTCGCATAACACGATCAACACGCCGTTCAGAGAGATCACCAGGCCATAAATCGAAGGCCCAAACCCGTGCCGTGTGATCTCCAGGCTCATCGTCGAGAAAACCTGCACGAACACGAGGCCCACGGCCAGGGATGCGTAAAGCATCCGCCGGAACTGCTTGTCCCGGCGTAGCACGTTCCAGGTCTCCCACAAGCTGCTGTCGCTCCGCGTGCCCTGCCGACCGGCCGGCAACGCGAGCCACGCTAACAGCCCATAGAGGAGGGACGTGGCGGCATTACCGACGAACAGCCAGAGGAAGGAGTATTTGGCCACCAACCCGGCGGTGGCGGCGCCGAACGCAAATCCGGCATTCAGGGACATCCGATATCCGGCGAACGCTGTCACGCGCTGACCGGCAGGCACGAGATCGGTCAGCAACGCGGTGCTGGCCGGGCGGTAGAACTCGGCCGTCAAGCCCGCCAGCCCTGAGAACAGGACAATCA
>Ga0335079_10011015_pt1 | contig 10301 bp, 9 predicted proteins | sample Lox_Sample_33_FD_206719 | JGI IMG/M metagenome (GOLD analysis project Ga0335079, IMG submission 206719) | Soil microbial communities from Loxahatchee National Wildlife Refuge, Florida, United States - Lox_Sample_3.3 | ecosystem: Environmental > Terrestrial > Soil > Wetlands | place: USA: Florida...
AACGACAGCCGTCCCGCCGCGCGCTACGCCGGCGCCACCTGGCTCAATCACCAAATGCCCGCGGACGGCAAGGATCTCTACGCCGCGCTCGCCGCCAGCCCCTTCGGCAACGAGCTGATCGCCGCCTTCGCCGAGCGTGCCATCGAAGTCGAAGAACTGGGCCGGCACGACGTCACCGACGTGCTGGCGGTCAGCTTTTCCTCCAATGATTACGTTGGCCATGAAGTGGGTCCGGATGCCCCGGAAGTGCGCGAGATGTCCATTCGAACCGACAAAGTGCTGGGCGAGTTGTTGGCCGCCGCGGAGAAATCAGCCGGGGCCGACAACGTACTGATCGTGCTGACGGCCGACCACGGTGTGGCGCCCGTGCCCGAAGTCAATGACGCCCGCCGCATGCCCGGCGGGCGCCCGCCGGCGGGAATCTTCAACAAGACCGCCGAGGACGCGTTAACCAGGAAGTTCGGCAGCGGAAAATGGATTGTCGGCGGCGGCGAGCACACCTTGTACTTCAATCAGGAATTGATCGCCGAAAGGAAACTCGATCCCGCCGAGGTGAACCGCACCGCCGCCGGGGCGCTTTCGAAACTCCCGCACGTTTTCCGCGTCTACACGCGCGACCAGCTCGCGCGCGGCGCGGTTCAGCAGGACCTGATCAGCCGCCGCGTCATGAACGGCTTCTACGCCCGCCGCAGCGGCGACGTGGAAATTCTGCTCGAGCCCTACTGGATTTTCACTCAGACCGGCGCCACCCACGGAACCGCATTCGACTACGACACCCACGTCCCCGTCATCTTCATGGGCACGGGCATCCGGGCGGGCCGTTATTACCAATCGATCGCTGTCAACGACATCGCGCCCACCCTGGCCGCGATCCTCGAAATCGAAACGCCCAGCGGCTCGGTGGGCCGTGTCCTTTCCGAGATCTTCGCCGAGTGAAGAATCCACAAACCCCAAAAGGCGTCTAGCGCCTTTTTCCTGCTACACTACAGATATCGGTTTCAACCCATAAGCAGGAGTAGTTTCATGCGTTTACGGATCGGGCTGCGGATCGTCCTGGCTGCCATGGCGCTCAGCGCCACGGGCGGCCTCTTGTCCGCGCAAACAAAAATCGCGGTGATCAACTTGCAGCGCGCCGTGCTGGATTCCGCCGAGATCAAGAAGGCTTCCGCCGACATGGAAGCCAAGTACAAACCCAAGACCACGCAGATCGAGCAATTGCAGAAGGAGATCGCCAGCATCTCCGATCAACTGCAGAAGGGCTCCGGTAAGCTCTCGCCGCAGGCCGAAGGCGATCTGAATGCAACGGGCCAGCGCAAGCAGCGCGATCTGCAGCGCCTCCAGGAAGACGTGCAGGCCGAGGTCGACCGCGAGCGAAATGACATTCTCGGCAAGAGCGGCCAGAAGATGGTCGAAGTCGTGAAGAAGATCGCGGAAGAAAAAGGCCTCGACTTGGTGGTCGATATCTCCAACCCCATCGCCATCTATTACAAGCCCGCTATGGAGATCACCACGGAAGCAACCGCCGCGTACGACAAAGCGTATCCGGTCAAATAATCGGCGCACGAGGCCATGACCGGGTACCTGGAAAACTACGGCGCGGGCGACGAGCGGCGCACGAAGATCATCAAGATCGCGGTTCTTTCAGCCCTGGCAGTCGTCGTGGTCGCGGTGCTTGGTTACGCCTTCTTCCATAACTACCCCGAGGAACGGCAGGCGAAACGATTCTTTGATCTGCTGCGCGCTCAGGATTACAAAGGCGCCTACGCGCTCTGGGGTTGCACCGACGCCACCCCCTGCCGCGATTACCCCATGCCCGAATTCATGAAGGATTGGGGCCCGGGCGCCGCTGCCGTGAGCAATGCCGACGTGCTCGATGGCGAGTCCTGCGGCTCCGGTGTCATCGTCGAGGTTGATGCCGGCAAGGCCGGAGACAAAAAGCTGTGGGTCGAGCGCAGCTCGCGCGTGCTTAGTTTTCCGCCATATGACCGCTGCCCCCAAGGCAATCGCATTCACGATCTCTGGCGCAATATCCGTTTCCGGCTGCGAGGCAGGCCCGTGCCGCCGGAGGGGTCCTGAGCGTGAGAAACTAGGCAGTTGGCCCCGTTCGCGCGCCATGCGCACCTCGCGGAGCCGATGATCAGGGAGAGGACGAGGACAAGAACAAGGACATGGGAACCACAATGGCAGGTTTGGAAGGCGTCATCGCCGGCGAATCGGAGATCTGTTACATCGACGGTTATCAAGGCATCCTGAGCTACCGCGGATACAACATCCATACGTTGGCCCAGAACGCCCGCTTTGAAGAAGTCATCTATTTGCTCTGGCATGGCCGCCTGCCCAAACAGAGCGAGCTCGACCAGCTCAAGAAAGACCTCGTGGCCGAGCGCCCGCTGCCCGCCGCCGTTACCGATTTCGTCCAAAGCGTGCCCAAAAGCAACGCCATGGACATGCTGCGCACCGCCGTTTCGATGCTCAGCCTGCATGACCCGGAAGCGCAGGACATGTCGGCGGAAGCCAACCACCGCAAGGCTGCCCGCCTGATGGCCAAGACCGCCACCATCGTCAGCACCTTTAACCGCCTGCGCAATGGGAACGCGGTTCTCGAGGGCGACCCCAAGCTCGGCTTCGCTGCAAATTTCCTCTACACCCTGACCGGCAAGAAGCCGGACGACGTCATGGAGCGCGCCTTCGACATCGCTCTCACGCTCCATGCCGATCACGAGCTGAACGCCTCCACCTTCGCCGCGCGCGTTACCGCCGCTACCCTTTCCGACATTTATTCCTCGATCACTTCCGGCATCGGTGCGCTCAAAGGGCCCCTGCATGGCGGCGCCAATCAGGATGTGATTCACTGGCTGCTCGAACTCGACGATGAAACCGCCGCCGCCGACCGCGTCAAGAACACGCTCGCGCGCAAGGTGAAGATCCCCGGCTTCGGACACCGCGTCTACCGCACCGAAGACCCCCGGGCCACGCATCTTCGAATGCTCTCCGAAGAACTCGGCAAACGAACCGGCCACGAGAAGCTGTACCGCTTCTCGAAAACCATGGAAGAGACCGTCAAGTCGGTCAAAGGCCTGAACCCGAACGTCGACTTCTATTCCGCTTCTACCTACTATTCGCTGAGCATTCCGATCGATCTGTTCACGCCCGTCTTCGCGGTGAGCCGCATGTCGGGTTGGACCGCCCACGTGCTCGAGCAGTACCACAACAACCGCCTCATTCGTCCGCGCGCCGAATACAAAGGCAATCCGGACGGCCAGACCTGGATTCCGATTGGGGAACGTTGAGGAATGGACGAGCGCGCGTTTTATAGCGAATCGCAGACCACCAAGCCGGCCACGCTCAACTGTCCCTATTGCCGTTCGGCGGAGAGCTACGAGCTGCGCTGGATGGTGCGCAAGAAAAAGGACCGCATTCCGCAAGGCGCCGACGAGCGCGACCGCGCCAAATTCCAAAAAGCGCAAAGCTACATGGTTCTGCTCGATGACAAAGTAGCCTGCAAGAACCTGCGCTGCCGCAAGCGCTTCGACATCTCCGGCGTCAAGACCATGGCATTCCTGTAGCGCCGGCGTTTTCGATGAACCCGGCGGAACAATAATCCACGCCCAGTCGTCTTGTAACACGATGCCCCCGGTCGGTATGAACGGTAAAATCTGTGTGGTAACTGGCGCGAACAGCGGGATTGGCAAAGAGACGGCGCTCGGCCTGGCTCAGATGGGTGCCCGCGTTGCCATGGTCTGCCGGAACCCGGACAGAGGAAAAGCCGCGCTGGAGGAGATCCGGCGGGAATCCGGGTCCTCGCAGCTCGATCTGCTGATCGCGGACATGTCATCGCAGGCATCCGTTCGCGCTCTCGCGGCGCAGATCCAGCAGAAATACGCCCGTCTCGACGTGTTGGTCAACAACGCAGGCGGTGCCGCGCCAGCACGCACTCTTTCCGCGGACGGCATCGAACTGACGCTCGCCACGAATCATCTGGGCGCCGCGCTTCTGGTGCTTCTCGTACTCGATCTGATGAAGGCCAGCGCGCCGTCGCGCATCGTCAATGTCTCGTCCGGGGAGGCTCAACGCCCCACGCGCCTTGACATGAACGATCTCCAGTTCGAGCGGCGGAAATACCGTGGAATTGCCGCCTACGCCCAATCGAAACTACTGATGAACGCGTTTACGTTCGAGCTGGCGCGGAGGCTGGCGGGAACGGGCGTCACCGCGAACTGCCTCCATCCCGGCGTGGTCGCGACAAATATCTGGAGCGCCAACCCGGCGCCGCTGATCGGCAGGTTGATCATCACCGTGGTGAAACCGTTCATGCTGACTTCAAAACAGGGCGCCGCGGTGCCCCTGTACCTCGCCACCTCTCCGGACGTGGCACAAGTCTCTGGAGAATACTTCGTCAAGTCCAGGCCAGCCAACGCCAATCCGCTTTCGCGGGATCCGCAGTTGATGGCGCAAATCTGGCAGTTTACGGAAAAAATGACGAGCCTGCGTTGACATGACGCGCGGCGATCTTCACGACGCCTGGTGCGCGTACTCCGCCGCAGCCGCCGGCAGCCACTCCTTCGGCATGACGATCCAGCCCACAATGTAGGCGATGAACCCCACGCCCGTGCACAGCGCCAGCGCCAGCCACAGCACCCGCACCAGCACGACATCCACTTCCAGGTAGCGCGCAAACCCGGCGCACACGCCGGCGATCTTCTTATTCCGCATATCGCGAGTCAGACTGTGTGAGACCGGGCGCGGCGGCGCGTCCACACTAGTCCGGTGTCCGCATTGCCGGCAGAAGCGGTCCGAACTCTCCAAACCGACACCACATTGCGTGCAGTACACAGAGCCTCCTTCACCACACTACGAATCCGGTCCCTCAGAAGTTCCGTCCCCTACCACCGCGCGTGCACCAGCGCCCGAACACGCTGGTTGTAGACCTCTTCGATCCCCGCCATCACCTCCGCCGGCAACGCCGCCAGCGCCGACGCCGCGCAGTTCTCCGCCACCTGCGCCGGATGCTTCCCGCCCGGAATCGCGCAGCTCACTGCATCGAACATCAGAATCCACCGCAGCGCAAGCTGCGCCATTCCGGATCCCGCGGGCAAAATGCGGCGGATCTCCTCCACCGCCTTCAGCGCCGTGTCGTAGTCCACACCCGCGAACGTCTCGCCGGCATCGAACCGCTCACCGTGCCGATTGAAACTCCGATGGTCGTCGGGCGCGAATCGCGAATCCGCGCCAAGCTTGCCCGTGAGCATCCCGCTCGCCAGCGGCACGCGCGCCAGAATCCCCACGCGCCGCTTTTGCGCCTCGTGAAAAAACAGCCCTTTGGGACGCTGCCGGAAGCAGTTGAAGATGATCTGAATGCTTTGCACATTCGGAAACTCGATCGCCTTCAGACCTTCCTCCACCTTCTCCACGCTCACGCCGTAAAACCGAATCTTCCCCGCCGCAACCAGATCGTCGAGCGCCCCAAAAACCTCCGGCCGGTAGTAAACCTCCGGCGGCGGACAATGTAGTTGCAGCAGATCGAGGCAATCGGCCGCGAGATTGCGCAAGCTGTCTTCGACGAACCCCGCGAGATTCTTCGCGTTGTACCCGTCCGCGGTATGTGGCGCCAGGCGCCGCCCCGCCTTCGTCGCCACGATGATTTCGCGCGGCCGGTCGCGCCGCAGTTGCGCGATCAGGCGCTCGCTGCGCCCCATTCCATAAACATCGGCCGTATCAAAGAAGTTGACTCCGCAATCGACGGCCTGATGCAGCGCCGCCAGTGATTCGCTGTCGCTCACCGCGCCCCACTCGGCTCCGATCGCCCACGCCCCGAAACTGATCTCGGAAACTTCCCATCCGGTCCGGCCCAGTATCCGATATCTCATCACTCACCTCGAGTGGCGCCGGCGATCTTGTCGCCGGCCAGCGCCGCCGAAACATTGTTGACCAGCACCGTAAACGTCCCGCCCGGCCATCCGCCCACCGTGAACACGAGTTCCGGCTCCATCAGGTTCATATCGCTCGGCAGCCGGAAGTTGACTTGCACCACGCCGGCCGCGAAGCCCGGCGCCGGCCCGGCATACGTGATCTCAAACGGCTGCGCCCGATCGGGCGAGCCCACTTGCACCGATTCCGTCAGCGCCGGCAAGTCGCCCCCGAGAACCTGGCCATCAACCGGGAACGGAAACATCCAGCCAAACCCAGTCGCGAATACGGAGACGATGCTGCCCGGATGGGCGCGGTTAGTCGCGGTATTCACGGTGGCGTCCTCATTCAGCGCCGCCGCCTGCGAAGTGCCGCCTATCTTGAAGGCTTCCGGCGATGCCGCCACCACGCCTAACACTGCTGAATCCGAAGAAACTCCGTCCTTATTGATGACCAGCCGCGTAGTCCCCGTCATGAACGCCGGCACTACACTGAACGGCACGATCGCATTGATCTGATCGTCCTGCACGTAAAAAACCGGCGCCGGCGCGCCGTCGAACAGCACCTGGACGCCGCCGAGTATCTTCGGCGTTTGTCCCGAGCTCAGGTCCGCGACGACCGGCGATGGCGGGCCGATATGCACCCCGTACAGGCTGATTACCTCTCCGACAGAAACCTGCCCGGTGACCGCTCCACCGCCCGCGTTGGTTACTGCATAGAGCGACGGGCCATTGTCATTGCCGGTCTGTAGATAGGTCACGACATTTTCCACCCCGGAAACCACCAGCCCCGTCGGCGTCGTCGCCAATCCAGTCCCCGTTGTGCCATTCGCGAAACGCGTCAGCCCGCTCACCCCGCCGCTTGCCGGGTCCAGACTCGCCACAAAATCGGTGCCGCGCGTGAACCCGCCTGCCCCAACGGGCAGCGCCGCCGATTCCGAGTGCCCCGCAAACAGAACCGTTCCGTCCGCGGCAATCTGCAGATTGCTGATGCGGTCGTTCCCCTGCCCGCCAAAATAACTCGCGTACACCAGCCGGTTCGCCGCCGGATCGTATCCCGCGAGGAACCCATCGGTGAGCTGGCTCCCATCCGCGTCGGCCCGCTGCTTCTGAACCGCGTTCGGAGTCACCGGAAAGTCGTCGCCTTCCGTCGTGCCCGCCATCCAAAGCCGGCCGGCCGCGTCGAACGCCGCCGCCGTGATCCGGTCGTCTCCATCCACCCCGATCGGCCCGGTCCCGGTTCCAATATACGTGGCGTAGAGTAGACGCGTCCCATCGCCGCTGAATTTCGCGAAGAATCCGTCGTACTGCAACATGAGGCATCCGCATGTCGTCTTCAGAGCATCCGGGGTGATGGGCAGATCCGTCGTGTTCGTCGCTCCCGCCACCCAGATGTTACCCTGCCGATCCAGCAACACCGCGTTTGCCGACGTGGTCCGCACCGTGGAGACACAATCGGACCCAAAGCACGCTATGCTTTTGCCGCCGTACCGCACCGAGAACACGATCTGGTCGGTGGCCGGCGAATAGCGCACGATCGAAACCTGCGACCACGAGTAGTCTCCAGGAGGAGATGCGTATGCGCCCGCAGTGGTTTGCGGCTGACCGTTTCCCACCAGGATCACCTGCCCGCTGCTATCCACCGCGATGCCGGTCGGGCACGAGCCGTAAGCCAGCGACGTGGAAAACACGATCGTGCCATCGCCGCCGCGAAGCTTCATCACGAACAGAAACCCCGGACGGCTGGTAAAGGGGAATTGCGCCTGCGCGTAGGTGCAGCCTGCGACATAAATATCGTCGTGGCTGTCGATCGCGATCGGCATCTGATCGGCACCGGGCAGAAACAACGAAAACTGTTCCTCGCCATTCGAGTCGAGCTTCTTAATCAGCCCGTACGAGTTCGGCGGCGGTTCCAGAGGCATGGATAACCACGCCGAGACCACCAGGTTGCCCTGCGAGTCGGTTTTCGTGCTGTAAACCCGCTGTGCCGGCAGCGCGGGAATTTGAACAAGCTCCTGCACCCGAAACGAAGCAGCGCTCGGGATCGAGAGCGAGGCGCCCAGCGCGCCCAGAAGAAAAAGCCAGGTCATTTCGCATCCCTACTGGCAGAAATGCCACAGGGCGGGTCACCACGACTCGCCCCTCCTCGGGGTCGGGCGGGATCGGGAGGAGATTCGAACTGATCACGAGCCGCTTCCACCCCAGGCAGCGCTGCGTGGAATCGGCCGTACACTCGATCCTGCAATTCCTCGACCACAGTACGCGGCCCACCTGCCGCCCGCCGCGCCGGGCGCTACACTCGGATTTGGGGGTGAACAATGTCCGAAAAGGACGACACGCACGGCTCCATACACCCGCGCACGGCGGTGCTGACCCGCGGGTTTGATCCCAGCCTCTCGGTAGGCTCAGCGCGGCCGGCGGTCTTTCGCAGTTCAACCTATGTGTTTGCCAGCCCGGAAGCCGCCGAACGCGCCTTTGCCATGGCCACCGGCAAGATCAAGGCGCGGGATGGCGAGCGCGCCGACCTCATCTATTCCCGCATCTCGCACCCCAACGCCGAGATCCTCGAGGACCAGATTGTCCCCCTCGAGCACGGCGCGCGCGAAGCCGCCGTCTTCAATTCCGGAATGGCCGCCATCATGACCGCGTTCTTTACCTTTGCGCGGCCGCAAAGCACCATCGTCTACACCACCCCGCTCTACGGCGGCACCACCGGCCTGATTCATAATTTCCTCGAGCCGTTCGGCGTCAAAGGCATCCCCGTTGCGTCCGGCGATGCCGCCGGCCTCGACCGCGCCATCCACTCCGCAAAAAACTGCTGCATCGTTTACATGGAGACGCCCGCCAACCCGACCATGACCATGACCGACATCGAGCGTGCCTGCGAAGCCGCGAGCCGGAATCCCGATCGCCCCGTCGTCATGGTCGACAACACCTTTCTCGGCCCGACCTTTCAGCACCCCCTGCAATTCGGCGCCGACCTCGTGCTCTATTCCGCCACGAAGTACCTCTCCGGCTTCAGCGACATGGTCGCCGGCGTGGCCTTGGCTCGCGATCCGGAAAAGATTCACACGCTCCGCAGCCGCCGCGTGATGTTCGGCAACATTCTCCAGCCCGACGAGTGTTGGATGCTCGACGGCCGTCTCCCCACCGTCGCCCTGCGCATGAACCGCCAGAGCAAAAACGCGCAGCGCATCGCCGAAGCCCTGCACGGCCACAAGCGCCTCACACACGTCATCTATCCGACGCTGTTCCAGGACCAGGAGCAGATCCGCATTTTCCGCAAGCAATGCGCGTACCCCGGCGCGCTCTTCTCCATCGATTTCCAAGGCGGCAAAAAAGCCGCTTTTGATTTCCTCCGCCGCGTCCGCATCGCAAGAAACGCCGTCTCCCTAGGCGGGGTTGAAACGCTGGTCTGCCACCCCAAAACGACGACCCATTCCGGCATGACCCCTGAAGAGCTGGCCGAATCCGGCGTGACGGACGGCCTGGTCCGCGTCTCCGTCGGCATCGAAGACTGGCGCGACCTCCTCGCCGACTTCGAACAGGCGTTGGCGGGGTAGGACATGCTTTGACTTGACCATAGCCATGCCTCAGGCCTGCCGAAGCACGGCACGTGCAGAGGAGTCCCGCGCATCTTCCAACCGTCAGTCTTCATCATCACCAAAATACTCGGCCGTCCTTCTGAGGAATTCGGGCCTCAGTGATGTAGCAAGGCCAAGTCGTCTGATACCGTCGACTTGGTCCATCAACTTCTCAAAGCTCACGAATCCACAGACCCTGGGAAGCGGTTTTTCCCTGTAGGCGAAAGTAGGGCGCGCGATTTCTTGTCGCACCTTCGCTCGCCTGTCATCAGGCGCGACTAGGTACAGCGCCAGATCCAGGTTGGGTTGGAGCGCCAGCAAATCACTCATGCGCAGGAGACCAGAGTATATGGATGTCGTTGCCTCAATTTCGAATGCCGCGATAATCGTGTTGCCCTTCAACCAGAGCACGTCGATTAGCTCGATGGTCCGGTTCGTCGCTTCGTTGAACTGCGTCGGCAATTCGTCCAACATTCCAGACATGGAGCCTAGGAATTCACCGTTATGCCGCTTTCCGCGATCGTTTCTCGCTACCCACACATCGAGTCCTAGCTCCGAACCGAGTTTCAGCAAGTTATACTGGATTTCCGTATGCCGTGTGGCTGGTTCCGCAGCCTGCTTGCCTTCTATAGCGGGTGATTCTTCCTCCTCCTGTTCCGGGATGCTCACTACCGTCGGAACAGCAACCTTGCCTTTACGAAACTCAACCTTGAAGTAACTTGCTTTACGTGCCAGCTTGCGTGGGTCAACCGGCGTAGCCACAGGATTCCGGTCCGCTTCGCGGAGAGCATCCACTATCAGAGGACCGTCC
>Ga0335079_10011016_pt1 | contig 10301 bp, 9 predicted proteins | sample Lox_Sample_33_FD_206719 | JGI IMG/M metagenome (GOLD analysis project Ga0335079, IMG submission 206719) | Soil microbial communities from Loxahatchee National Wildlife Refuge, Florida, United States - Lox_Sample_3.3 | ecosystem: Environmental > Terrestrial > Soil > Wetlands | place: USA: Florida...
CTGGGCGTGATCGACCCCACCGCCTACGGGAAGATCACCAGCCTGAGCTCGGTGGCCGGCGGCCTGGGCTACGGCATGGTGCTGTCCGGCGACCCGATCACCAAGATCCTGTTCGCCACCGCGGTGCCGCTGGCCGAGATCGCGGTCAACCTGGCCTTCCTGACCGTCACCACCCGCGTCCTTTTCGCCCAGGCCTTCGACCGGCTGCTGCCGGTGAGCGTGGCCAACATCGGCGAGCGCAACCACGCGCCGAACGTCGCCATCAGCATCGTCGTGGTGGTCGGCATCGGGTTCTGCTTCCTGACCAGCCTGGTCAACCTGGGCAGCATCGTGGCCCTGCAGAGCCTGTTCTTCGCGCTGATCCTGCTGGCCGGCGGCGTCGCCGCGACGGTACTGCCGATTCGCCGGGCCGACCTGCTCGCGACCCCGGGCATGCCGGACGACGCCAGGAAGAAGTGGCTGCGCAACGTGGCGCTGGTCGGCGGGGCGACCACGGTGCTCGCCCTGTTCACCGTGTACGAGCTGGTCGCGCACTCCAGCGTGTACGGCAAGTTCAGCTGGGAGTCGATCCTCACGCTGGTGATCGTGCTCGGGGCCGGGCCGGTGATCTACGTGATCGCCCGTACGGTCCGCAGGCAGCGCAACGCGCTGGACCTGAACATGGCCATGCGCGAGCTTCCGCCCGAGTAGATGACGGAGCGTAGCTGGATGTGGGGTAAAGCCAAGGGCTCCAGGAAGCGCGAGCTGCGCATCTACTTCGCCACCGACGTGCACGGCTCTGAGGTCTGCTTCCGTAAGTTCCTGGCCGCGGCCCGGGTGTACGAGGCGGACGTGATCATCCTGGGCGGTGATTTCGCGGGCAAGGCCATCGTCCCGGTGCTCACCGAGGGCGGCATGCTGCGGGCCCGGGTCGGCGGCGAGGAGGTGACCGTGCCCGAGGCGGAATGGGACCGGCTGGCCGCCGACCTCGGCAAGGCCGGCCTGTACCCGGTCCGGATGGATGCGGCCGAACTAAGACGGCTTTCCGCGGACGAGGCAGCGCTCGACCGGTTGTTCCGGAGCGAGATCGCCGCCCAGATGCAGCGGTGGTGCGACCTGGCCGCCGAGCGGCTGGACGCCTCGGTGCGCTGCATCATCACCCCGGGCAACGACGACCCGGTAGACGCGGACGCGGTGCTGGCCGCGCACGGCCGGGTCGAGTGCCCCGAACTCGAGCTGTGCGACCTCGGGCCGGTGACCATGGTCAGCCTGGGGGTCGTGCCGACCACGCCGTGGAACACCGAACGGGAGTGCACCGAGGAGGAACTGGGCAAGCAGATCCGCGAGATGCTGGACCAGGTGCCGGCCGGCCGGCCCAGCATCGTGAACCTGCACTGCCCGCCGTACGCCTCGGGGCTCGACGACGCCCCGGAGCTCGACGCCACGCTGAAGCCGGTCATCCGCGGCGGCCGGCCCAGCATCATCCCGGTGGGCAGCCACGCGGTGCGCGAGGCCATCAAGCGCTACCAGCCCGTGGTGGGCCTGCACGGGCACATCCACGAGTCGCGCGGCGCGCAGAAGATCGGCCGGACGCTGTGCGTCAACCCGGGCAGCGACTATTCCTCCGGGGTGCTGCGCGGGGCCGTGATCGACATCGCGCAGGACGGGTCCTGCCTGGACTTCCTGCTGACCACCGGGTGATTCCCGGGGGTGCCAGGGTTATCGGGCGGGGGGCGGGCGTGTTCGCTGAGCGGGTCGCGGAGCTCACCCGGGTTCGCGCGCGCCGGCCGGAGGCGATAGCCGAGGCGGCGGCCGGGCGCCGGCGGCCTGCCGCGTTCCCGGGCCGCCTGGTGCTCATCGCCGCCGACCACACCGCGCGCGGCATCCTGCGTGCCGGGCGGCGCGAGACCGCCATGGCCGACCGGGCCGGCCTGCTCGAGCGGCTGTGCATCGCGCTGGCCCGGCCCGGCGTGGACGGCGTGCTCGGCACCGCCGACGTGCTGGAAGACCTGCTGCTGCTCGGCGCGCTCGAGGGCAAGGTGGTGATCGGCTCGATGAACCGGGGCGGCCTGGCCGGGACGGTCTTCGAGATCGACGACCGGTTCACCGGGTACGACGCGGCGGCGGTCGCGCGGATGGGGTTCGACGGCGGCAAGATGCTCATGCGCATCGACCCTGGCGACCCGGCCACCGCCGCCACCCTGCAGGCCTGCGCGCAGGCCGTGTCCGGCCTGGCCGGGCACGGCCTGATGGCGATGGTCGAGCCGTTCATCTCGCACCGGGCCGAGGGCCGGCTGCGCAACGACCTCTCGCCCGGGGCGGTGATACGGGCCATGTCCGTGGCCTCCGGGCTGGGCAGCACGTCGGCCCGCACCTGGCTGAAGGTCCCGGTGGTGCCGGACATGGAACAGGTCATGGCGGCCACCACGCTGCCCGCGCTGCTGCTCGGCGGCGAGGTGCCCGACGACCCGGAGGCCACGTTCGCGAGCTGGCGCAAGGCGCTGCGGCTGCCGAACGTCATGGGGCTGGTGGCCGGCCGGTCCCTGCTCTACCCGGCCGACGACGACGTGGCCGCCGTGGTCGACGCCGCGGTCAGCCTGCTCTGAGCGCTCTGGGTGCTCTTAGTGCTCTTGGCGGAGGTGCTCAGCGGCGAGGGCGGGCGGGGCGCAGGCCAGCCAGCCGTCGGTAATGGCGTCGCGCAGCGCCTGGGCGGAGACCGCGGGGAGCCGGATGAGGATAGCCGAGTAGCCGTCGAAATGCGGGATAGGCTATCCGGGCCACGTCGTCGAGAGTCGCCATGCTCCGTACTGCATCCACCGCCTCAGGGACACGGTGGTGCCGCGGGCCACCGCGGGGACCGGGGTGACGGCCCTGATCGGCGGGCAGACCGCGGCGTCGATCGACACCGCCGGGCTGATCTCCGCCCGGCTGGCGGTCGTGGTGGCGTTCGTCATCGGCCTGTCGGTGCTGCTGCTGATGGCCGCGTTCCGCTCGGTCGTGATCCCGCTGGTCAGCGCCGGGCTGACGCTGCTGTCCACCGGCGCCGCCTACGGCGTGATGGTGGTGGTGTTCCAGTGGGGCTGGCTCGGCGGGGGCATCGACAACGGCGCGACCGCCCCGGTCGATCCGTGGATCCCGCTGATGCTGTTCGCCCTGCTGTTCGGGTTCTCCATGGACGACCAGGTCTTCCTGGTCTCCCGGATCAGGGAGGAATGGCGGGCGGGCGCCATCGAGACCGGCGCGGTGGTGTCGGATTCCGACGCGGTGGCCAACGCGCTGGCCAAGACCGGGCGGATCATCACCTCGGCGGCGGCCATCATGATCTGCGTCTTCGCCGCGTTCGTCCTGGGCGACCTGCGGGTGCTCCGCGTCATCGGGCTCGGCATGGCGGTGGCGGTCCTGCTGGACGCCACGTTGGTGCGCATGGTGGCGACACCCGCGGTGCTGCAGCCGACGGGCCGGGCGAACTGGTGGTTCCCGCCCGCGCTCGAGCGGGCCATACCCGGCTTCCTGGCCGAGATCCGGCCCGCCCACGTTGCCGTCGACAACCGGATCAGGCCGGGCGCCTTACAGCAGGCGCCTGGTCTGATCCGCGTGCCAGGAGAGACCCATGGCCTCAAATCGCGCCAGTGCCTGCTGCAGGAGCGCTCGATCGTCTCGGGCGACGCCGAGGGCGCGGAGCGCGAACGGCTCGGTGAACGATCCGGGTTGCAGCCACTTCGGCGCTTCCGCCTCGAGGCGCTCGCGCTCGCCGAGCGCGGCGAGCGCGTCCAGGAAGGTTGCCGCTGGCTCCCACTCCCAGTCCAGGTCGTGCGCCGCGAGTTCGGCGAGCGTGCCCAGGTCGTGCCGGGCCAGCGCGATGCGCATCCCGGGCGGATCGGACCAGCCCTGATACCACCGGCCGCCCTCCATGCCGATCCCGTGCGCTTTGCGCTCCAGCCGACGGGCCTCGTCCTGGTCGCCGGCCAGCGCACTGGCGGCAGCGCAGTTCAGGAGGATAGAGACGTCCATCACGCAGGGCGTGGCCGCGGCCTGGTTGGCGTCCACCGTCTGCTCGGCCTCGGCCGCCCGGGCCCGCACCTCATCCCAGCGCCCGGCCAGCGTCGCCAGCTGGGTCTGCCAGCACGCCGCGTGCAGGCGGTGATGGGGGGTCAGGCCGACCGCGGTCTCGACGGCCTGCGCACTGGCCCGCCCCGCCTCGTCGAGCTTGCCAGAACCCAGGTAGCCGAAAAACGCGGACATGAGTACCACGGAGCAGGTGTCGGGATTGGGCAGCCCGGGGAGAAGCGCCATCACCTGATCCAGCAGCGCGCAGGACCGGTCGAAGTCCTTGGCCATGAGGGCTATGTCGGCGAGAGTGGCCAGTGCCACGCAGCGAAGCTCAAGGTTTCCCAGGCGTTCGGCGGCCGCCAGGGCGGAGCGAGCGGCGGATTCGTCTCCGCTGATTATGGCCCGCGCGGCGAGCGCGTTCGCCTGAGCGAGGGAGCCTTCCCCGGCGAGCTCCAGGGCCCGCTGGATCCAGCCATCGACAAAGGTGAAGTCCGGCTGCTTGATCCACATGCCGGCCCGCTGCACCGATTGCAGGGCGAGGTCGGCGTACACCTCGGCCGAAGGGCCGCCGACGTCCATCGCTTGCTGCATGGCCTGCCAGAAACCCTCTCCGTCGTACTTGAGGGCGCAGGCCAGGCCGATCCGCCGCCAGATCTCGGCCTGCTCTCGTGGCTGGCTTTCGAGGCCGACGGCCCGGTGGAGCAGCGCCACGCCCTCGTCGATCTCGTAGCGGCCGATGGCCAGCTCCGCGGCCCGCCGCGACCACCGGATCGCCTGGCCGCGCAGGCGCTCGGCTTGCTCTTCCCGGCCGGACCAGGCCAGGTCCAGGTCCTCCGGGCGGACGGCCTCGGTGTAATGGTGCGCCAGCAGCGGCGCGTGCTCGTCCTCGCCCTTCCCGGTCCGCTCGAGCCACTGCGCGAAGCCGGCGTGCAGCGGGCCCCGCTTCGCCTTGAGGAGGCTCTCGTAGGCGACTTCGCGGGTGAGCGCGTGCTTGATTACGTACTCCTGCTGGCCCGCGATCGACGAGCCGACGTGACGGTGCACGAAGTCTCGCTCCTCGAGCAGGCCGAAGTCCGGGTCCGCTCCCGGCACGAGTTCGCCGACGGGACCGCCCCAGAAGACGCGCCCGATCACCGCGGCGGTCTGCAGCGCCGCCTTCTCGGCCCGGGGCAGCAAATCGATGCGCGCGGCGAGCACGGCCTGGACGGTGTCCGGCACGGAGAAACCCGGCGGGAGCTGACCGAACAACCAGCCGCCATTTTCGCGGCTGAGCACGCCCCGGTCGATCAGCGTGGCGATGAGCTCCTCGACAAAGAACGGGTTCCCCTCCGCCCGTTCGGCGACCAGCTCGGCTATCGGGCGCGGGCAGTCGTTTCCGAGCAGCGCGCCGATCAGCTGATCGGCCTCCGCAGACGGCAGCGCCTCCAGCCGGGTGACCGTCGCACCGGGCGACCGGACCCAGCCCGGCCGCTGATCGAGCAGGTCGGGCCGCGCGGTCGCGAGCAGCAGCAACGGCCCGGTCACGCGCTCGGTGAGCATCGTCAGCAGGGCGCACAGCTCGTCATCGGCCCAGTGCAGGTCCTCGACGAGGATCGCGACTGGCCGCGCCGCGGTCAGCTCCTGGAGGAAATTTACCCACGACGTCTGCAGCTGGTCGCGCACGGTCAATGGGTGCAAGTCTTTCGGCGGGGCCAGGCCGAGCGTGAAGCCGAGCCCCTCGCGGCCGGCCACCCGTCCGGCGGCCACCTCCGGCGGGTCGCTCTCCAGGATTCCGAAATGCTCCTTCAGGACCTCGCCGAGCGGCCAGTACGTGGTCCCGTGACCGTACGAGAGGCACCGGCCGCTGCGCAGCAGCGGCTGCGGCGATTGCCCGCCCAGCCACCGCCAGAATTCGCCAAGGAGCCGGGTCTTGCCCACCCCGGCATCACCGACGACGGTGACCAGGGACGGCCTGCCGCTGGCGACGACGCGGTCATAGGCCTGCCGCAGGTCCGCCAGTTCGCCGTCGCGGCCGATGAACACCGGCTGCAGGCCGCCGACCCCGCGCGGGCGCACCAGCGACAGCGCGCGTACCAGGCGGCGGCAGCGGATCCCGCCGGGTTTGCCCTTCGCCTGGACGGTGGCCAGCTCCCCGAACTCGAACGCCCCGCGTGCGGCGGCCACCGTCCGCTCGCCGACCAGGATCTCCCCCGGGGCGGCCGCCTGCTCCAGCCGGGCGCTGACGTTGACCGTGTCGCCGGTGACAAACGAGCTGCCCTCACGGGGTTTCCCCGCCACCACGTCGCCCGTGTTCACGCCGATGCGAAGCGCCAGCCGTCCGACGAACAGCTCACCCAGCCGGCGCCGCATCCCCAGCGCCACGTGCAAGGCCCGCTCCGCGTCGTCCTCGTGCGACACCGGGGCCCCGAAGGCCGCCATGACGGCGTCGCCGGCGAACTTCTCGACCGTACCCTCCGCCCGCTCGATCTCCGCCGCCATCGCGTCGTAGAAACGGTCGAGTATCGCCCGGATCCGCTCCGGATCCTGGTCGCTGGCCAGCTCGGTCGACCCGACCAGATCCGCGAAGAGAACCGTGGCCAGCTTCCGCTCTCCGGCCGCCGCCGGGGCAGCATCTGAACGGGGCATGGCAGGCTCCGATCCCGGATGAATCCCGCCACTTCATCTACCACAACCCGCCGCCGGAAGCGAGAGGCGGCCGCGTGGCGCACCTGCTACGGGGTTCGCAGTGGCGCCCGCACGTCAGCTTCGGCGTGGATCAGCGCTGCGACGGCCGGGTCGCGGCGCAGCTGGCTCAGGCAGCGGCTGCGGGTGGGCCCGATGCTGCCGATCGGGATGCCCAGCCTGGCGCTGATCTCGGCGTACGGCACGGGAGGATCCTGGATCAGGGCGGCGAGGAGCTGCTGATAGCACGGGGACAGGCGGGCGAAGGCCTCGCGGAGCGCAGCGCGGTGCTCCGCCGCGATCAGTTCCTGGTCGGCCGGCCGAGCCTGATCGTCCGGGATGATCTCGGCATCCAGCGCATACCTGGCAGTGTGCTGCCCGCGGATCGTGCGCAAGACTCGCAGGCATTCCCGCCGGGTCGTGGTGGCCAGCCAGCCTGGCAGTGCAGCCGGATCCCGGATCTTGTCCAGCTGATCCACCAGTTGCAGCCAGACGTTCTGTCCGACGTCCTCGGCGTCCGCACGGCCCAGGCAGTGCCTGCTGCAGATAGACCAGATCAGGGGGGCGTAGCGCTCGACGAGCGCGTCCCAGGCTCGCTTGTCGCCGTCTCTCGCGCGGGTCACCAGATCGATGACCATCACGTCATCGCGCATCGGGATCACCTCCTGCCGGATGCGAGTACCAAGGGCGGGCAGCGCGGACGTACACTCCGTTCAGCAAGCGCCCCGCCCGTGTCACCGGGTCGGTGGCCGCGCTGGTCAGCGTGAGGCGCTTCTCCTCCCGGTGGATGGCCACGCTCACTATGCCGATGATCCCGGTGACCATCCCGGCGACGAACAGGCCGAGAGCTGCCAGGGCGATCGGGGAAGTCATGGCCGGCGTCCTTTTCCCTGATGATGGCCGGCGGCCGCGGTGTGGTTCATGGCAACCTCTTCGGGTCGTTGCGAGCGAACCCGGTCCACGAACGGACCAGTTGCCGTCAGCATGGTTTATCGCGAGGTGGCGGTCAGTCACCTGGCCGACAAGGCGACTGTCAGCTTGGCGACAGATAGCTAGCGCGGCCTCGGGCCGCGTAGCCGGCTCGCGATCAGCTGGGCGATGCCCGGCCCCCGGCGGCTGCGCGGCTCGGGGCCGTCCCCCGCCTTGGCCTGCTGCCCGGCGGGCTCGGCGGGACCGGGCACGAGCTGCCTGCGGGCCAGCTCGAGGACGGCCGCGTGGGTGATCCCGCGGAGCCGCTGAGGCTGGGCGCGGACCACGCCGAACACCGCCGTGATCCTTTCTGCGGACGCCGCGGCGGCGGCCCACAGGCGCGCGGCGTCAGACATCGGCCACGCGTCGGTACCGTGGCGCAGCAGGCTCACCGGCGTCAGCTGATCTCGCCCGGTGCCGGTGCCGGCGTCGTCCTGGCCGGCGTCGGCCGGCCAGGAACCGGCCAGCGGCGCGTACGGCGTGAGGTGCGGCAGCCCGGCCCGGTCCGAGGCGGACAGGGCCCAGTCGGGCGCCAGCCACCGGTCGTACACCCCGGCGGCCCACGGCACCCACCGGGTCGTCAGCACCTTCCAGGGAGGGATGGCGGCCGGGTCCGCCCAGGGCTCGGAGACCCACCCGACGAAACAGTAGGTCGGCCGGCCGCCGGTCTGGTTCATGGTGCTGCTGAGGCGTTCGCTGAGGCAGGCGACGCCGAACAGCCAGCTCTCCCCGTCGTGCGCGAGCAGGAAACGCGAGTGCCGGTCGAGGTCGTGCCCGCCGGCCACGACGATGCGCACCTGCCCGGCCAGCCAGGGATCCTGGGTCCGGTCATGGGGCGCGGCGCGCCACCAGGTGTCGTCGTGCAGGGTCCGCGCGTACAGCAACGGCGCCCAGCTAGCCATGCTCGACGCCCATGCCGGGCTCGCCGCCGAAGTAGGCGGGCGTATGGCGCAGGCTCGGCCGCAGCAGGTCCGCCCAGCGGCGGCACGCCTGGCTGGCCTGCTCCGCCGAACGCTGCCGGGCCAGCGCTTGCTGCCGGGCCGTCTGGAGGGCGCGCCTGCGGCGCCGTTCGAGCCACCTGGTCCGGGCCAGTTCCACGGTGAGCTTGCCTGCCTCGGTGCCGAAGGCGGCACGCTCGCGTTCCCGCCGGTCGCGTTCGGCGTCGAGGTGAGCGACCACGCTGAACTGCACGGGCTTCTCGGGCCAGAGCGGGTTGATGTTCGCGGGGTTCACCTGGCCACCGGGATGGTCACCAAGGTGGCCGACGGACACGGGACAGATCAGGGCGCGCACCCCTGCCTCCGACAGGACCGGCAACAGCGTCCGTACGCGTTGCGTTGTCGCGTCCATTGTCCGCCAGATCTGCGCGTCCTCCCACATGCCCTGCAGGAGCAGGTCGGCCTTGGTGATCAGGGCGACCAGTGACGGCGGCGCCTGCCCAGCGGCTTGCCGCCTGCGGATGGCGTGCCGCACCAGCGACGTCATGCGCCGGGTGAGCATGGTGGCGGGAAGGGAGTCATCGGCGGGGCTGGCAGCCAGGTGCTCGCCGTCGAGCACGAGGTAGATGGAGTCCGAACGGCTCAGGCGAGCGATCAATTGGGCGGTGTCAGCCGAGTCATCATCATCGGGAACCCGGGCGTCCATAGCCCCGCCGCGGAAGTCGGTCCAGTCCAGCTCGGCGACCGGGGCCAGGTCGTGGGTGAAGGTGAACAGGTACTCGTGCGGCTCGTCCGCCGTCGGAGGCGGCAGCCGTCCCTCGCGGCTCAGCCGGTCCCAGTTCTCCCCCAGCTCGTAGTCCTGGTTGGGGTCGGCGACCAGCGACTGGCGGCCCACGCCGAGGGAGAGGGTCCCGTACATGGTCAGCAGGTAGGTGGTCTTGCCCGAGAGCGAGGTGCCCAGCATGGTTATCACCAGGGGCTTTACCGGGCCAGGCGGGGCAGTCGGCTGGGTCATGGCACCCGCCGCTCGCGGTAGGGCAGCCAGGCGTACCGCCCCGTATCCTCGGCCGCGTCCCAGGCGGCCCGGAACCACGCCGACGTCGTGGCCTGCCAGCCGGCCGTGACCGCACCGCCGGCCTGCGATACCCAGCGATCCAGGCACCACAGCAGCGGCAGCGCGGCGTGCGGCGGCGCCGGGTCGTCGTCGAGCGCCACGGTCGCGCCGGCGATCACCGCCGACGCGCTGGTCTCCAGGCCGTCGAACGGGGTGGCCAGCATGGCCAGCTCGCCCACCGCCGGCCTTCGTCCGGCCCGGGTGACCACGATGACCACGGACTGGATGCCGCCCGGGCCGGCCGGGCCGGCCCGGGCAGCCAGCAAGGCCCGCCGGACGGGCACCACGAGGGACCGGCAGCGACTGAGCCGGCGGCTGCGGGCCGACATGAGGTCCTCCTGCGAGATGACCATGAAGATCCCGTCGGCCTGGGCCAGGTCGGTCTCGAGCCGGCGCGCGAGGCCGGTCGGGCCGGCTCCTACGGCCCGGCCGGGATGATCATGTACCGTCACGGAAAGCCCTGGCCCGGCGCTGGCCTGATCACCGGCGGTCAGGGCCAGGGAGGCCACCCGCGGCGTGCGCGTGGCCCCGATCGGACGGCCGGCGGCGAGCCGGGCCGTGGTGCGGTGCAGCCGCCACCGGTCGACCGG
>Ga0335079_10011017_pt1 | contig 10301 bp, 9 predicted proteins | sample Lox_Sample_33_FD_206719 | JGI IMG/M metagenome (GOLD analysis project Ga0335079, IMG submission 206719) | Soil microbial communities from Loxahatchee National Wildlife Refuge, Florida, United States - Lox_Sample_3.3 | ecosystem: Environmental > Terrestrial > Soil > Wetlands | place: USA: Florida...
GCGGTGAGGCCGTACTCGGGATGGCCCGGCGTCTTGCTCCCCAGCTGGCGGAAGGACTTGATGTCGTCGAGCGAGACCGCCGGCGTGTCGAGCACGCGCCCCTCGCGGTCCACCTGGCGCACTCCGGTCAGGTGGAGCACCGAGTAGAGGAGCATCGAGGCGTGGCCGTTGGAGAGGACGAAGCGGTCCCGGTCCGGCCAGGTCGGGTCTGCCGGGTCGTAACGGAGGACGTCCTGGTAGAGCGCGTACGCCACCGGCGCCAGGGCCATGGGAGCGCCGGGGTGGCCCGAGTTCGCCTTCTGCACCGCATCGATCGACAGGGTGCGGATGGTGTCGATGGCGAGCTTCTCGATTCCTTGCTGGGGCACGTGGACTCCCGATGTGGGGAAACGGCGCCGTTAGGCCGACGACCCGTTTCTGGCGCACCGCAGGGCTCTACACAAGGCGCAGGTAGGTGACGGTCGCCGGAGCGGAGGGTTGCGTTACGGCTTCAACAGGCACCGTGCACGCTTCGTGGACCCAGGGTTGCCGGGGTACACTCCGACGCGACAGATGTCCGACACGCGCGCGGCCATCCGCGAGCTGCGCTCCCTCAGCGAGAAGCGAAGTACCCAGGGTCTCACCGAGCAGGAGCGGAGCCGACTCGCCGAGTTGCGAGAAAGGCTGGGGTTGCCGGCCGAGCCGGCGGAGGCCCGTTCCGGCGGACCTCCTCCGGGCGGACCGCCCGCCCCCGGGCCCGTGCCCCCGTCTGCGCCGAGCCTGGCGGCCGCGGTCTCGATGGCGCCCTCCGCCCCGGCCGCCCTTCCCACGTTCGAGTCGTCTCCTCCCGAGGCGTCTCCCACGCTGCCGGACCTGCCACCTCGCGTGGCAGCAGCGGCAGGTTCCCCGGTCACGTCTCCCGTGGTGGCGCCGCCGGAGGACGAGGAGCCTCTGCCGGACGCTCGGACCACCGACCCGGAGCTCGATCTCGCCGCGCTCACCGCGAGCCGTTCGCCCGACGCCACGCTCACGCTGCCCGATCTCGGCGGGGGAACCGAGGCGGTCTGGGACGGTGCCCGGGCCGACGCGCTCGAGCTGACGGGGGATGCCGCGGCGCCCGAGGCGGAGGCATGGGCCGGTCCCGCCGAGGCCGCCGACCTCCCGCCCGCTCCCGAGGCGCCGCCGGACGCCGCGCTTCCCGCCGACCCCGCCTGGGCCGTCTCCGCGGGCGAGGCGTTCGACGGCGCGGGCGAGGCGCCCGCTGCCGAGGATGCGCCCCCGGCCGACGCCCTGCCGCTCGAGCCCGCCTGGACGACGAACGGTACCGACGCGTTCCAGCATGCCGACGCGGCCTGGGGCTCCAACGGCGTCTCCTCGCCGGCGCCACTCCAGCTGGTCGACGCGCTTCCGCAGGAGCCGGCCGAGCAGGAGCCTCCCCCCGAGCCGGTGGCCGAGACCGAGCCAGCCGCGGCGCGACCGGCGCTGTCCCTCGCCCAGCGCATCGACGCCGCCGAGTCGTCGAGCGAGGACGACACGGGGCGCGCGCCAGCCACGGACGCTGCGTGGGAGGCACCGGAGGCTCCGCTCGAGCTCGGTGCGACCCCGCTCGACGATGCCGATCCGGGCTCCGAGCCGGGCTTCGTGGATCCCGACGCCCTGATCGAGCTCTCGTCGGCGGACATCGAGCCGCTCGACGAGGAGCCCGGCACCGAGCCGGACCTCTCCGGCCAGGCCTCGGATCCCCTGCCGCTCGCGGGCAGCCTCGCGGAGATGCTCCCCGAGCAGCCTCCGGATCCCCGGGCGCTCGCGTTCGACGACCAGGGCGAGGAACCCACCTTCGTTCCGGAGGACCTGCAGTCCACCGAGGCCGAGCTGACCGCCGAGGCCGGCACCTACCAGCCGGCCGACCTCCAGCCGCCGCCCGCGGTTCCGACTCCACCGCCGGCCGCACCGCGCATCTCCGTCCCCAAGCCTCCGGCCGGGCCACCGCCGCCCCGTCCTGCGGCGACCGCGCCGCCCCAGCCTCCAGCCCCGCCTGCCGCGACGCAGCCAACCGTCCCCGCGCCGCCGCGCTCCCCCATGCCCGTCTCGGCCGTCACCGCACCCCAGGTCAGGGGTCCGCCTCCGCCGCCACCGGCCGCATACGCCCTCGGGGACGACGGCCGCCGAGTCCAGGTACCGGCGCTGAGCGTCGCCCGCCCCGAGCCTCCGCAGCTCAGCGTGGGCTTCGGCCGGAGCGGGCCCTTCGCCCAGGGCAAGCCGGTGCTCCTCACGCCCGCCCCGCTGGACACGATGGACGCGCTGGAGGACGCCGAGGCCTCTTCCCGGGAGCCGGAGGCTCCACCGGCGACCGACGTCGCGACCGGCGCCGAGGTCTTCGGCGGCGCCTACCTCAACCCCACCTTCGTCGAGGGAGAGCACCGAGTGGTCCTCCACACCCTCGAGGGGCAGGTGAAGCGCGGGATGGTGAAGGACCTGGATCTGATGGACCCGGTCATCCGCCTGGCCCAGCCCGGGCGCCCGCCGGAGGCGATCGCCGCCGAGCGGGTGAAGGCCATCTTCTTCATGCAGGAGCCCGGGACCACGCCGTTCCCCGCGGCGGGGAGGCGGATCCGCGTGGGCTTCGCCGACGGCCGGCAGATCGTCGGCTTCTCCGAGGACGTCGACGCCGGCGAGCAGGGCTTCTTCCTCGTGCCCGCCGACACCCGGACACACACAGCCCGGATCTACGTCTTCCGGGCGGGCGTGCACTCGATCAGCCCGGCCTGACGGGCTGGCGGATCACTTGGTCGCCGTGGGCGCGTCCTGCTTCACCAGCTCCATCTCGACGGTGAGCTTCGCCTCGTCGCCGACCATCACCCCGCCCGCCTCGATGGCCTTGTTCCACATCAGGCCGAAGTCCTTGCGGTTGACCTTGGTGGTGGCGGTCAGGCCACGGCGCGTCTTGCCCCCGGCGAGCGTCTCGGGCGTGAACTCCACGTTCAGCACCACCGGCTTGGTCACGCCGTGAATGGTGAGGTCGCCCTCGGCCTTGAGGGTGTTGCCCTCGCCCTTGGTGATCTTGGTCGACTTGAAGGTGATGGTCGGGAACTTCGCGACGTCGAAGAAGTCGGGCGACTTGAGGTGGGCGTCGCGCTGGGCCACCCGGGTGTCGATGGTGGTCGTGTCGATGGTGATCTCCGCCCGGCTCTTGGTGATGTCCTTGTCGTCCTGAAAGATCGTTCCGGTGGTCTTCCCGAACTGGCCGCGGACGTTGGACACCATCATGTGCTTCACGACGAACGAGCTCTCGGTGTGATTCGGGTCGACCTGCCAGGTGGAGGCGGCGGCGGGCAGCGCGACGAGTGCAGCGAGAGCGGCAACGAACGAACGCATGAAGTGTCTCCGGATCGAGGGTTCAGTCGAAATTGCAACGCGCCGTTGGATGCCAGCCCCGCTCCCGCGATTCAATGATTCCGCCGTGAAACGGACCGTCTCACTGGAGGAAACGGTCCGAGTCCCGGGGCGTGTTCCGGTCGGGACTGACGAGCGTGAGGTGCTTGCTCCGGGAGCGGAGCTGCCGCTGGAACCTCCAGCTCCGGAGCCGGAGCAGCCAGTCCGAGGGGCCACCCAGTCGCAAGTAGGCCCAGGTGAGCAGCAGGGCCAGCGCCTCGGGGATGACGGGCAGGAAGCGCGGTCTGGAGAACGCCCCCTGGAGGAAGACGATGCCCACCCCGATCAGCGCGAGCATGTACCCGCTCACCGGAAGACCCCAGAAGCTGGTCTGGCGCCGGCCGAAGCCGAGGCCGTACGCCACCCAGAGCGCGAGCCCCATCACGAAGCCGCCTGCGAACGATGCCAGCCGGAGCGCGGGCAGAACGAGCGCGAGCAGCACCGTCGCGACGCCGGCGAGGACGGTGGTGCCGATGGCGAAGGCGACCATCCGCCGGCTCCCCCAGCTCTGCTCGAGCGCACCGCCGATCTGCCAGAGGATGAGCGCGCCGAAGATGCCGCCCCACGGCGAGTCCGAGATGAATCCGTAGGTCAGGGGCTGCCAGACGAATCCTCGCAGAACCGCCTCCGGCACGAGGAGGAGCAGGGCCCCCACGCTCTCGGCCAGCAGTGCGTACAGGACGGTGCCGACGATCAGCGCGACGGCGAGCTTCGCCGCCGCACTTCTCAGACCGGGAAAGACGGGGCGGAAGCCCCCGCGCATGGGACGCATGGCTGGAAGTCGGCACGACCGGGCCGCGCGACGCAACCCCCCTCGGGGCTCGGGTGTCTATCCGGTCCGCGGCGCCGGCTCGCGCGGCCGGAAGAAGAGGGTGATGGTCAGGCAGTGAAACTCCTTGTCGGAGCTCTGGGTGACCACCCGGTCCACCACCTCCACGCCGGGGTTTTCCCGGAGCCATTTGGTGATGGTGTCACCCATGGTCTCGCGGTCCCGGGCGAGCGTCGTCGAGAACACCTTCACTCCGGTGAAGGGAACGCTTCCCATGCGGAGGTCTTCTTACATCCCCTCCGGGCGGACGAGCAACCGCATTGGAAAGCTACAGCGAGCGTGCCCTTCGGGCGAGGCATCCTGACTCCTCGCGGCATGAGGGTCCGATGCCATCCGGGTGGGGCCCCAGGGGCGTTCGGTCCGACTCCTCCACCCCACACAGGACGCAGTGGCGCTTCCGCTGCCGCCGCTCCGCACGTCGCTGTTCGGCGATCCCCTTCGCCCGCTCCCGAGCGGTCTTCGCGCCATCGATCGTCATCGCGCCGTCACCCTCTGGCGCCATCGATAACACGGCTTGCCGCGAAGGGGGGGCCCCGATGATGCTCGGGACGGTCTTCCCGATGCTCCCATCCCGCGCGCTCCCGGCGATCCTGGCCCTCGGATGCCTGGCGCTCGCCGGGTGCGGCCCGGGAACCTCCGCTCCGGAGTCGGAGGCGGCGGCAGCGGCCACGGCACGGGCGCTGGTCCGGCCACACGTGGCGCGCAATGCCCTGAGGGCACCGCCGGTCCGCGACGCCTCGGGCGCGTGGGTGACGCCCGGTCCGACGGCGGTGGTGCTCGGCCACGTCTCGCCCGAGGGCGCGGTCACCGTCGGGTGCGTGGACAGCGAGGACGGCGCCGAGGCGCTGGTGCGCTCGGCCGACGAGAACCGATGAGCGGTCGTCCGAGCCTCTGTCTCGCCGTGCTGCTGCTGAGCCCCGTCGCACTGGCCGGGGCCGAGATTCGCATCCTGGACGGGAACGGCTCGAACGAGGGTCTCAACGACCAGACCCCGGCGACTCCCCTGGGCGGCAATCCCGGGACGACGGTGGGCGAGCAGCGGCTCATCGCCGCGCAGTACGCCGCCTCGCTGTGGTCGGCGATGCTCGGCAACCGCGTGCCCATCTCCGTCCAGGTGGAGTTCACCGACCTCGATTGCTCGGGCGGCACGGCGGTGCTCGGCGCCGCGGGACCGAGCCTGCTCTACGACGACAACCGGTACCCGGCGGCGCTGGCCAACGAGCGGGCGGGCCAGGACCTGGACGCCACCCGGGAGGAGATCGACGCCCGCTTGAACTCCCGGCTCGGGCAGCCCGACTGCGCCGTCACCACCTGGTACCCCGGCCTGGACAACGCCGCCCCGACGGGGACGACCGACCTGAGCTCGGTGCTCCTCCACGAGTTCGCGCACGGGCTGGGGTTCATCAAGTCGGCGACCGCCTTCCGGGACCAGGCCCAGGACGACAGCACCAGCCTCCTCCTCTCACAGCTGTCGGCGAATGCCTACGACTCTGCCGTCCGCCAGCCCCTCGGCGTCAGCTGGGTGGGACCGGCCGTCCGGGCGCTGAAGGACTCGATCCTCGACAAGTCCGACGGGGTGATGCGTCTGACCAGCGGCGCGGCCTACCCGCTCGCCCGGGCCCACTTCGGGCCTGCCCACGTCGTGGTGACCGCACCGGTGGTGCTCGCCCGGGACGCGGACGGGGGGCTGGCCCACGACGCGTGCAACCCGCTCGCTCCCTCTCCCGGTGCGCTGGTGCTCGCCGAGCGAAACCTCCACCCCGACGGCGGGCTCATCTGCTTCGTCTCCCAGCGGGCGCTGTACGCGCAGGCCGCGGGGGCGGTGGGCCTGGTGGTCCGCCACGGCGTTCCCGGCTCGGGCCCGACCGCGTACACCGGTGACGCGGGTCCCGACCTCGCCATCCCGGTCTGGGGCATCGGCTACGACGACGGCGCGGCGCTGGAGCAGTACATCGCCGGGGACCCCGCTCCGGTCCTCGTCGACGGCGACGGGCGGCGCGCCGGCGAGAACCTCGCCGGCGACGTGCTGCTCTACACCCCGGCCGTGTACTCGGAGGGCTCGAGCGTCGGGCACTGGGACTCGAGCGCCTCTCCGAGCCTCCTGATGGAACCGGTGATCAATCCGGACCTGCCGCGGAACCTCGACCTCACCCCGGCGGCCCTGGAGGACGTCGGCTGGTCCCCGCCGAAGAGCCTGACCATCGGGGCCACCACGCTCGGAGCGAACTTCACCCCCGGCCGCGCGCCCCGCTTCATCGTGCAGGTGATCAACCGCGGCCCGGTGACCGTCACCGGCGTGGTGCTGGACGCCCGGGACGACGCGACGCTCGCCCTCGATTCCACCGCGCTGGACTGCACCGGAACGCTGCCCTGCGCGCTCGGGGACCTCCAGCCCGGAGCGATGAAGACGGTCATCGCCTCCACCCGCTTCATCCGCGGCACGCCCAGCCAGGCCTCGGTCACCTTCACCGTCTCGGGAAGCCCCGCGCCCAGCCGCCTCGACGCCAGCACCACCGTCATTGCCACCCGGGCGACGTCGGGCTGCAGCAGCACCGGTGGCGGACCGGGCGGTGGGCTCGCGCTGCTGGCAGTGGCCGGCTGGCTCGTGCGGCGCCGGCGCAGCGCCGCCCGAGCCCTCCCGGGCCTCGACAGCGGTGGCCCGTCCGGGCCATGACCCTCGCCACGCCCACCGGGAGCGCCACCATGTTCCAGCCCCTCTACACCGCCACCGCCACCGCCCACGGAGGCCGCGAAGGCAGGGTCGCGACCGACGACGGGCTGGTCTCGCACGCGCTCAGCATGCCCACCTCCCTCGGGGGGAAGGGCGGGCCGGGGACCAATCCCGAGCAGCTCTTCGCCGCCGGGTACGCGGCCTGCTTCGAGAGCGCGCTCCGGCTCGTCGCCCGCATGCAGAGAAAGACGCTCCGGGACGCCCGCATCACGGCCCGGGTCACCATCGGCAAGACCGACGACGGGGGATTCGGGATCGCGGCCGAGCTGCAGGGCCACATCGACGGCGTCTCGCGCGAGGAGACCGAGGCCCTGATGAAGGCCGCCCACCAGGTCTGCCCCTACAGCAAGGCGACCCGGGGCAACATCGAGGTCCGGCTGGTCGCCGAGTAGCTCAGGTGGGGGTGAGCGCCGTCGTCTCGGACGCGTTCCGCGCCCGGCGCCGCTCGATGAGCCACGCGGCCACGACCCCCACCTCGTAGCAGAGGAGCATCGGCCCGGCGAGGATGCTCATGTTGATCGGGTCGCCGGTGGGGGTGATCACCGCCGCGAGGATCAGGCACACCACGATCGCGTGCCGCTGGTACTTCATCAGCCAGCGTGCCTTCACCAGGCCCAGCGCCGCCAGCAGCGCCATCACCAGCGGCAGCTCGAACACCACCCCGAGCGCGAGGAGCAGCATCAGCACCAGCGACAGCTGCTCGCTCATGGTGAGGAGCGGGCGGGTCCAGGCCTCCTGCGCGAGCGAGCCCTGACCGGCGGCGAGCGTCTTCTGCATCTTCCACGTCCGCGCCACCGCCGAGCCCTGGCTGCCCGCGGCGCCGGCGAGCAGCGAGGCCGACTGCTCCAGCGCCTCGGAGGCCTTCGAGGTGGCGCCGGACTGGAAGGCGTCCACCGCCTCCATCCGCTTCTCCAGCGCCTGGCGGAGCGCTGGCGCCGCGCCCAGGCCGAGCCCGTCGCGGGTGGCGTCCACCAGCCGTCCCTCGGCGTCGAGCCGGGCCTGCAGCTCGACCACGCCGCTCGCGAACCGGTCCGGCGACGACACGCGGCCCTCGCCCAGGCCGGTCAGCCGCTGCACCTCGCCATCGGCCAGGTTGGCGGCGCGGTCGAAATCGCCCGAGCGGGCGAAGCGCAGCGCCTCCGCCTCCACCGCCCGGGCCCGCTCCACCCGCGCCTTGATGGGCCCCGTCTCCCCGCTGGTGAGGAGGAACTGGAACATCGTGGGAAGGACGACCAGGTAACAGAACGCCGCGCCGAGGAGGAAGGCGAGCGAGCCGAGGAGGACGAAGGGCATCGCGTACTTCCGCTCCCGCGGATACAGGCCGGGAGCCACGAAGCCCCAGAGCTGGGAGAGGAGCACCGGCGTGGCGAGGAAGATGCCGGCGTAGAGGCCGACCTTCATCAGCACGTTCAGCTCCTCGATGCCCGAGGTGTAGATGAGGCTGCGGTCGGTGGGGGGGAGCGCGTCCAGCACCGGCTTCATCAGGAAGCCGAAGATGGGCCGGGCGAAGACCAGGCCCGCGCAGCCGAGCACGAGCACCGCGATGACCACCCGGAGGAGCCGCGTCCGGAGCTCGCCCAGGTGCTCGGAGAGGCTCATCCTCCCCTGGAGTGGTTCCTCAGCCATGCTGGGCGGGGTCGCCCTCCGGACGGCCCGCGGCGACGGGCTCCGAGGGTGAGGGCGACGGGGCCGGGGCCCGGGCCGCCTCGGGCGCCGCAGCCGGCGTCTCGGAAGTCAGGGGCGCGGCGGACGCCGGACGCGAGGCGACCACCCCCTCGGGGGGCGGGAAGACCGACGGGTACGCCGGCGGGGTCAGCTCGCCGCCCTCGGCCGGGGCGGGCGGGGAGACCGGGGTGGCGGGAGCGGGCGGCTCGATGCGCTTGGCCTGCTCCTCGGCGAAGACCTCCTGGTCCATCTTGTAGAACTCGCGCTCGACCATGCCGCGTACGTCGTCGGTCTGGCGGCGGAACTCGCGCATGAACTTGCCGATCCCCCGTGCCAGCTCGGGTAGCTTGTCAGGGCCGAGCAGCAGCAGGGCGACGATCATGATGACCGCGATCTCGCCGGCACCGAGGTTGAACATGCTCCGTCGCTCTTAAACCCCTTTGGCCGCGGTTGCCATTCCCCCTGGCATCCCCCGGGGACTGCCGCCAGGTTGCACGAGGAGCACCCGGGCCGCGCGCTCAGAGCCGGAAGCGGCGCACCTCGGCCCGGAGCACCTCGGCCGAGTGCTGGAGCTGGGCGATGGCCTCCTCCAGCTGGCGCACCGAGCGCGCCTGCTCCTCGCTGACGCCGCGGATGGCCTCCATCGTCTTCAGCACCATGGCCGAGCCCCGGGTCTGCTCCCGCTGGGTGCGCTCCAGCTGCTGCACCCGCTCGCGCATCGCCTCGAGGCTCCGGGTGATCTGCCGGCTTCCCGCGGCCTGCTCCTGGCTCCGCCGCTGCACGTCGGCGGTGACGGTCTGCATGGCGCGGGCGGACTGCGTGATGCGCGCCGTGCCCCGGGCCTGCGCCTGGGCGGACTGGGTCACCGACTGGACGGTGTCGGCGATCCGCTGGACCGCCGAGGTGACCTGGCGGCTGCCGCGGGCCTGCTCCACCGTCGCCCGGGCGATGGCCTTCACCATCACCGTGCTCCGGTTGGCGGTGGCGCTGATGCGCTTGAGCGCGGTCTCGGCATCGCGGCCCAGCTCCACCCCCTCCTGGACGTGGCGGACGCCCTGCTCCACCGCCTCCACCGCGTTCCGGCTCTCCTCCTGCACCCGGGCGATGAGCTCGGAGATCTCCTTGGTCGAGGCGCCGGTGCGCTCGGCCAGCTCCTTGATCTCGTCGGCCACCACGGCGAAGCCCTTCCCCTGCTCCCCCGCCTGCGCGGCGATGATCGCCGCGTTGAGGGCCAGGAGGTTGGTCTGCTCCGCCACCTCGTCGATGACGTCGAGGATGGCCACCACCTCGCCCACCCGGCGCCCCAGACCCTCGATGACCCGGGCGGCCAGCTCGCTCGACTCGCGGATCCGGTCGATGCCGGCGAGCGTCTTCTGGAGCGACTGCACGCCGCTCGCCGCCTCCGCCGAAACCTGCTCCGAGAGCCGCGCGGTCTCGTTGGCGTTGGTCTCCACCTGGCCGATGCTGACGTCCATCTGCTTGATGCTGAAGGAGGTCTCCTCCGTGGAGCCGCCGAGCTCCTCGATGGCCTTCGCCACCTCGAGGATGCTGCGGGCCATCTCGTCGATGGACGCGGTGGTCTCCTGGACGCTGGCCGCCACCTGCTCCACGCCCTCGGCGACCTCCTCGTTGCGCCGGGCGATCTCCCCGAGGCGGGTCGAGCTC
>Ga0335079_10011018_pt1 | contig 10300 bp, 13 predicted proteins | sample Lox_Sample_33_FD_206719 | JGI IMG/M metagenome (GOLD analysis project Ga0335079, IMG submission 206719) | Soil microbial communities from Loxahatchee National Wildlife Refuge, Florida, United States - Lox_Sample_3.3 | ecosystem: Environmental > Terrestrial > Soil > Wetlands | place: USA...
CTGCACGACATCGAACACGGCCTCGGGATTGCCTGCCATGTCGGGTGGAAGGACGACGTTGCCCCGGATCTTGGCCTGGACGCGGCGAATGTAGTCCGCGTCCGCTTTCGCGCGCGCGGCGTTCAGGGCGATCTGCTGCTGCGCCCGCTGCTCGCGCTCGGCCTGCGCTTTGAGCGCCGCGGCTTCGAGTGCCTGACGCTCGCGCGCGTCGGCGAGACGCTTCTCCTGCTGCTTGCGCTCCGTCTCACGCTTCTGCGCTTCCTGCTTTTCGCGTTCCTTGCGCTCGCGCTCGGCCTGCGCCTGCTTTTCCTTCAGCGCAATGTCGGGCTTCGCGGGCGGCTCGGCCTTGGGGACGGGCTTCGGCGGCTCCGGCTTGGGAGGCTCGACCTTAGGTGGCTCGGGCGGCTCCGGCACTGGCGCGGGCTTGGGCGGCTCGACCGGCGGTTGCGGCTGTGCCTTTACTGATTCCGTCTTTTCCACCGGCGGGGCGTAGACTTCGACCGCGACCGTTTCTGGCAATGGATTGCGCCACGAAACGTGAAAGATCAGGAACAGCACGAACCCCAGGTTGACCGCGATCGCCAGTATCGCGGCGATCCATTTGCCGGCCGAACGGCCGGAGTCCGCTCGCTGCGGTCTCATGCCGGTCAGTTCTGCTTCGTTTGCAGCACGAGCCCGACCTTGCGCACGCCGCCGCGCTGAAGGATGTCCAGCACATCGATCACGTCGGCGTAACGCAGCGAACGGTCGGCTTCGATGACGACTGCTTGGTCCGGTTTCTTCGCCTGGCGCTCGCGCACGCGTGTCACGAGGTCACCGCGCGAGATGCGCACTTGCGGCGCGCTCGGAGTATCGCGCAACCAAAGCGACTGGTCGGCCTTCAGGACGACCTCGAGCGGGGCCACCGGCGCCGCGAGCTTCATACCGACGCTCGGCAGGTCGACTACCCCCGGCGTGATCAGCGGCGCGGTGACCATGAAGATCACGAGTAGCACCAGCATCACGTCGATGTAGGGCACGACGTTGATCTGGTTGATCGATTTGCGGTGATGGCGCAAGACTCAGCCCTGCCGCTGCAGAATGTTCGAGAATTCCTCGATGAAGGTTTCGAACCGGGTCGCCAGCCGATCGACGTCGTGGGTATAGCGGTTGTACGCGATGACCGCGGGAATCGCGGCGAAGAGCCCGATTGCGGTGGCGATGAGCGCCTCGGCGATACCTGGAGCCACCTGCGCCAGCGTGGCCTGCCCGACGCTGGCGAGCCCCCGAAAGGCGTTCATGATGCCCCAGACGGTTCCGAACAGCCCGATGTACGGCGATACCGAGCCAACGGTCGCGAGGCCGGCAAGGTTGGCCTCCAGCGCGTCGGTCTCCCTCTGGTAGGAGGCGCGCATCGCGCGGCGCGTGCTGTCCATCGTCGCGCCCGCAGTGCTTCCCTGGCGGCGGTGCTTGGCGTACTCGCGAAAGCCCGCCGAGAAAACGCGCTCGAGCGCGCCGCCGCGGTTCTGGCTCGCCCGCTGGAACAGCTCGTTCAGGTCGCCTCCCTTCCAGAACTCGTCCTCGAAGCGGTCGGTCTCGCGCGCGGCACGCTTCAGGCTGAACAGCTTGATGAAGATCTGCCACCACGACCAGAGCGAGAACGCGAACAGCAACGCGATCACCGACTGCACGACCACGCTGGCGTTGGCGATCATTGCGACGAAGCTCAGGTCCGAATGCAGGTTCAAGCTGAAACCTCCATCTTTGCGGCCACGGCGGCCGGTATGCGCACCGGCCGCCCGCTCGAGCGATCGAGGCAGGCAAGCGTCACCGTGGCGCGGGCCAGGGTAGCGCCGTTGCGCAGCACGTCCTGCGCCATCACCAGCCGCCCGCGGCCGCGCTCGCGCAGCATGAGCGTGACCTCGAGCGCGTCGTAGAGCCGGGCCGGCTCCTTGTACTCGATCTCCAGGCGATGGACCACGAAGCTGACGCCATGTTCACGCTCGAGCGCAGGCAACGCGAAGCCCGCCCGGGCGAGCCACTCGGTGCGGGCGCGCTCGAGAAACTTGAGGTAGTTGGCGTAATAGACGATCCCGGCGGCGTCGGTGTCCTCGTAGTAAACGCGTACGGGCCAGCGAAAGGGCTCCGCCGTCGTCATTCGCTCGAGAAGAGCTCGCCCACGGCACCGGGAGGGGCAAGGCCGAAGTGGCGGTAGGAAAGAGCGGTGGCGACGCGACCGCGGTTCGTGCGCTGGAGAAACCCCTGCTGGATCAGGAACGGCTCGAGCACGTCCTCGATCGTGTCGCGCTCCTCGCCGATCGCTGCGGAGAGGTTGTCGATGCCTACCGGCCCGCCGGCGAACTTGTCGAGTACGCAGCGAAGGAGCTTGCGATCCATGACGTCGAGGCCGGACGTGTCGACGTCAAGCACAGACAGCCCTGCGTCGGCGACATCGCGCGTGATCCGGCCGGTTGCCCGGACTTCGGCGTAATCGCGTACTCGGCGCAGCAACCGGTTCGCCACGCGAGGTGTTCCGCGCGCGCGCCGCGCGATCTCCAGGCTGCCTTCGGGGTCGAGCGCGATCTCCAGCAGCTTCGCGGAGCGCGTGACGATGCGGGTGAGCTCCTCCGGGGTGTAGAACTCCAGGCGGGCGACGATGCCGAAGCGGTCGCGCAGCGGATTGGTGAGCATGCCGGCGCGCGTGGTCGCGCCGATCAGCGTGAACGGGGGCAAATCGAGCTTCACCGATCTTGCTGCCGGTCCTTCGCCGATCATGATGTCGATCTGGAAATCTTCGAGCGCGGGATAGAGGATCTCTTCCACGACGGGCGAGAGACGGTGAATCTCGTCGATGAAGAGCACATCGCGGGGCTCGAGATTCGTCAGCAGCGCTGCCAGATCGCCCGCACGCTCCAGAACGGGGCCGGAGGTCTGGCGCAGGTTGACGCCGAGCTCGTGCGCGATGATGTGCGAGAGCGTGGTCTTGCCCAAACCCGGCGGTCCGAACAGGAGCACGTGGTCGAGCGACTCTTTGCGCCGTAGCGCAGCCTCGATGAAGATGGCGAGCTGGCTGCGGATCTTCTCCTGGCCGACATACTCGGTCAGCGCGCGCGGGCGCAGCGTGCGCTCGAACGCCTCCTCCTGCGGAGTCGCGGGAGCTGCGACGAGGCGATCGGTTTCGATCATGGGCGGAGCGTGCCGATGCCGAGCATTATGCCTTGGCCAGGAGCTTCAGCGCCTGCTTGATGCCGTCGGCCACGGCTACCCCATCGGGGAGCTGCTTGACCGCGTGCACCGCCTCCTTGTCGCTGTAGCCGAGCGCGAGTAACGCGTTGAGCACATCCGAAGTCACGGGAGGCGCTCGATGCACGCCGACTGCAGCCGTGAGATCGGCGCCGAGCTTGTCCTTGAGCTCCAGCAGCAGCCGCTCGGCGGTCTTCTTGCCGATACCGGGGATCTTCGTGAGCCGTCCTGATTCCTGCAGGCTGACCGCCTGCGCAAGCTCGGCCACTGACAGCCCGGAGAGGACGGAAAGCGCGGTGCGCGCACCGATGCCGCTGATCCGGATGAGCTGGCGGAATGCGCGCCGCTCGGCCTCCGAGCCGAATCCGAACAGCAGATGCGCGTCCTCGCGCACGATCAGATGCGTAAGCAGCGTGATGCTTTCGCCAATGCCGGGGAGGTTGTAGAACGTGCTCATCGGGACGTCGATCTCGTAGGCGACGCCGCGCACGTCGAGCAGGATCTGCGGGGGATTCTTCTCGACGAGCGTTCCGGAAAGACGACCGATCATGGGCGAACCGCGGGCGGCGTGAGCGGCATTATCCCATGACGACCGCCGCCCGACCGGTGCGCTGCGCGAGCGCGCTAGCGAAACCGCCCGCGCCGCCTTCCGCGCTTCGCATAGGCGACGCCGCCGAAGCCCTCGCCGCCGTGGGCGTGACAGATTGCGCAGGCGAGCGCATCGGCGGCGTCGGTCGAAGGGCGCGCCGGCAGCGCAAGCAGGCGGCGCACCATCTCCTGCACCTGCTCTTTGGCCGCCTGACCGTGTCCGACCACCGCCTGCTTGATCTGCAGCGCCGTGTATTCGTTGACCGGCAGTTCGGCCAGGACCGCGGCGGAGATCGCGGCTCCGCGTGCCTGCCCGAGGAGCAGCGTCGAGCGAGGGTTGACGTTGACGAACACCTTCTCGATGGCCACCTCGCCCGGCGCGTGGGTCGCGATGACGGTGCCGAGGTCGCGCAGAATGATCTTGAGTCGCTCCGGGAGCTCGCCCGGGCTCATGCGGATGCAGCCGCTCGTCACGTAACGAAGCCGCGCGCCGTTCGCTTCGATCACTCCGAATCCCGTGACGCGCAGACCGGGGTCGATCCCCAGTATTCGCCGCACCCTTGGAGCGTCAATGCGCTCTGACATGGACCGGGGGAAGGCGCACGGCTACACCGGCTCGAGCACCGCGGTCGTGTAGACTTCCTGCACGTCGTCAAGCGCCTCGAAGGCGTCGAGGAGCTTCTGCATCCGGGCCGCGTCCTCGCCCTTGAGCGACGTTTCGGAGAGCGGCTTCATCGTGACCTCCGCGAGCTCCGGCTTCAATCCCGCTTTGGCCAGCGCTTCCCTCACGGGGACGAAGCTCTGCGTGGTCGTGACCACTTCGATCGAGCCGTCGTCGTTGTTGACGACGTCTTCAGCCCCGGCGTCAAGAGCGATTTCGAGCAGCTTGTTCTCGTCGGTTCCCGGCGCGAAGACGAGCTGTCCGCAGTGCTTGAACAGGAAGGCGACCGAGCCGTCGGTGCCCAGGTTGCCGCCATGCTTCGTAAATGCGTGACGGATGTCGGCGACGGTGCGCGTGCGGTTGTCGGTCATGCAATCGACGATCACCGCGGCGCCGTTGATGCCGTAGCCCTCGTAGCGCACCTCCTCGTAGTTGGCGCCCTCGAGCGCGCCGGCGCCGCGCTTGATCGCGCGCTCGATGGTGTCCTTCGGCATGTTGTGATCGGTGGCCTTGTCGACGGCGAGACGCAGGCGCGGATTGCTCGAGATGTCGCCAGCGCCGAGCCGCGCCGCCACCGTGATCTCGCGTATCAGGCGACTGAAGATCTTGCCGCGCTTCGCGTCGGTCGCCGCCTTGCGGTGCTTGATGTTGGCCCACTTGCTGTGTCCGGCCATGGGCGATGCTCGATGAAAAAACCGCTTGATTATACGCGTGAGGTCACCGCCGCACCGTGCGTGGCGACGACAGACGGTACTAGATCAAACCCTGCTGCCGGAGAAACTGGGCGAGGACCTTGAGGCGTACTTCGCAGTCGTTGATCTCGAGCATGCTCTGCTTGATGTGCAGCGGCAATGGCAGCAACTCCGCGAGCCGGTAGCCGACCCACGACGCGTCGTCCAGCGCAAGATCGGCAGGAAAGTTCTCGCGTCCGACGCGTCCGATGAGCAGTTCGAGCAGCTTCGACAGCGGCGCGTAGCTCTCGGGAAGCGCGAGCGACGGCTCCGGCGCGAGGGCCGTCACCTGGCCGATCACGAGACCGTCCTCGGCGACGGAGTGCGATTGAACCTGGAAGCGCGTGTCGCCCTCGGTGCGCAGATGCAGGATTCCCAGCTGCGGCATGTCCCAGTTCGTGATGCGGGCGAGCGTTCCGATCGGCGCAAACTCGGTTACGGTGCTCGCCGGGTCGGCGCCGGACACTTCTTCTCCCCGGGTGAGCAGGCAAACGCCGAACGGCCGGTCATCCTTCAGACAGGCCTTGGTCATCGAGACGTAGCGCTGCTCGAACACCTTGAGCGGCAGCACTCCCCCCGGAAAGAGCACCGTCTTCAGCGGAAACAGCGGCAGCGGGCTCGGTTCCCGCGTTCCCGCGGCGCGCAGGAACGACAACATCTCCTGCGCTCCGCCTCAGCTGCGCTCGACCGCGGGAGGCTTCACACGGGCCTCGCCCCAGCGAGGTCCGAGCGCATGCGCAATGCCGAGCTGGTCGAGAATGCGGGCAACGACGAAGTCCACCAGGTCTTCGATGCCTTGCGGATGGCCGTAGAAGCCCGGAGACGGCGGAAGAATGACCGCGCCCGCCCGCGCGAGCTTGAGGAGATTCTCCAGGTGGATCGCCGAAAGCGGCGTCTCGCGCGGCACGAGCACGAGCGGACGGCGCTCCTTGAGCATCACGTCGGCTGCGCGCTCGATCAGATTGTCGGCGAGGCCGGAGGCGATCGCGCCGATCGCGCCCATGGTGCACGGACAGATCACCATCGCGTCGGCAGGATTGGAGCCTGAGGCGATCGGGCTCAGCCAATCCTCGCGGCCGAAGACCGTGAGCTGTCCGGCGCGAGCGCGATAGCGTTCAGCGAGCAGCGCCGCCGCCGCGTGCGGCTGTGCCGGCAGGACGAGCTCCGATTCGTGGCGGGCGACGACCTGCGCTGCGGGCGAATAGACGAGAAATACGCGCGTCTCGCCCGCAAGCAGGCATTCGAGGAGGCGAAGGCCGTAGGGCAGGCCGGAAGCCCCAGTGAAGGCGAGCGCAATCGTGCGCGGCGCAGACATGCACGCATTGTAGCAGCGCCGCCTGCAGCGGCGTCCGCTGCTAGGACAGCTCGCGGTGGCGGACGAGCACCTGGTAGCGGGGCGTGAACGCTCGGGCCAGCCGCTCAGCGAGGTACACCGAGCGATGCTGACCTCCGGTGCAGCCGATGGCGACAGTCAGGTAGTTGCGGTTGTCGCGCGCGTAGTCCGGTAGCCAGCTCGCGATGAAATGATAGATGTCTCCGTACATGCGCTGCACTTCCGCCAGGCCTTCGAGGTAGGCGATGACCGCGGGATCGCGCCCGGTCTGCGCAGCGAGGGCCGGTTCGTAGTGCGGATTGGGCAGGCAGCGAACGTCGAACACGAGGTCGGCGTCGAGCGGGACGCCCTGCTTGTAGCCGAAGGACTGGAACAGCAGCGTGAGCTTGGATGGATCCACGCTCACGAAATCCTTCATCCACGAGCGAAGGGCGGCGGCGGTGAGATCGCTGGTGTCGAAGTTGTAACCGAGCGAGCGAGCCTCGGCGAACAGCGCCCGCTCGAACTCGATCGCCTCGGTGAGCGTCCTCTCGCCGCCGGAGAACGGATGGCGCCGCCGCGTCTCCGAGAAGCGCTTCACCAGCGTGTCGGTCTTCGCGTCGAGCTGCAGGTAGCGCACATTCCACCCCTGCGCGTGCGCCGTGTCGATCGCGGCGGGCAGGCCGGCGAGGCCGGGCCCGGTCTTCACGTCGAGGGCCACCGCAACCCGATCGAGATTCGCCGCCTTGAGATGCGCGAGCAGCCCTGCGAGTTGCGCAAGCGGCAGGTTCGAGACCGCGTAGTAGCCGCTGTCCTCGAGCGCAGTGAGCGCCACGCTCTTGCCCGAGCCGGACACACCGCCGATGAGCAGCAGATCCATGCGCTCAGTGTCCGGTCGCGGTCACGTGCTCCGGCCGCACGCCGATGCCGATCGCGCGCGCCGGGATGCGGCGCAGGATCGGCAACCACCGCAGCAGACGGAATATGAACGGCAGACGCGGCGCGTGGCCGCGCTTGTCGTCGAGCACGCGCGCGACTACGCGGTCCTGGATTGCCACCTGCACGCGCTGCGTCACGCGCGCGGGCCACTCGCGTCGCGACTGCACCGCTTCGAGGTCGGCGACGCTCGCTGGCCCGCTGCGCAGCGGTCGGGCGAGGATGTTGGCCGCCGCCACCGCGTCCTGGATCGCGAGATTGATGCCGACTCCGCCGACGGGCGACATGGCGTGCGCGGCGTCGCCGATGCACAGCAGCCCGGGCTTGAACCACTGGCGCAGGTGGTCGACCTGGACGGTGAGAAGCTTCACCATGTCCCAGTTCTCGAGCGCGTCGACGACGGCCGCGGTGAACGGTGCGGCCCTGACGATGCGGGCACGAAATGCCGCGATGTCCTCGCCGCGGATGGCTTCGAACGAGCCCTTGGGGATCACGAACCCGCACTGCCAGTAGGTGTCGCGATTGATCATCACGAAAAAGGAGCCCGGTTGCACGTAGCCGCCCGTTTCGGCACGATCACTCGGCCGGCGCGGCAGCCGAAACCACAGCACGTCGATCGGCACGCCGAGCTCCTCAATCGCGAGCCTTGCGCGGCGGCGCACGATCGAGTGGCGGCCGTCGGCGCCGACGACCAGATCGGCGTGCACGTCGAGCAACCCTTCCTGGGTGAGCACCTTGACGCCGCAGACGCCGGCCGCAGTCTCGATAAGGTCGGTGGCTTCAGCCTGCATCCGCAACGCGAAACGGGGAAAACGACGCGCCTGCGCCGAGAGGAAGTTGAGGAAGTCCCATTGCGGCATCAATGCGATGAAGGGGCAACGCGTCCGCAGGTGCCTGAAGTCCGCGAGCGTGACGGAGCCGCCATAGACCTCGCCGGTGAGCTCGCGCACCTCCTGGTGGGGTAAGGCGAGGAAAGCGTCGAGCAGGCCGAGCTCGCGGACGATCTCGAGCGTGGATGGATGGATCGTGTCGCCGCGAAAGTCGCGCAGGAAGTCGGCGTGCTTCTCGAGCACCAGCACGTCGACGCTGGCGCGGGCGAGGAGCAGGCCCAGCATCATGCCTGCCGGCCCGCCGCCGACGACGCAGCAACGAACGGCAACGGACTCGACCGCCATTGCCTCTCCTCAGCCGCCGTCTTCCATCAGCTTCTGCTGTCTCTCGATGAACTCCTTGGTGCTGTCGATGCCGCGCTGGTTGAGCACGAAGTTGCGCACGGCCGCCTCGACGAGCACGGCAAGGTTACGCCCGGCAGCGACGGGAATCGTAACCTTGCGAATCGGCACGCCGAGTATCTCCTGGAACGTGGCGTCGACCTGCAGCCGGTCGAGGTCGGAGAACTGCTCGGTGCTGTGGTCCTCGAGGTGCACCATCAGCTTGAGCAGTTTGCGCGGTCGCACTGCGGTTTCCCCGAAGATGGTGCGGATGTTGAGCACGCCGATGCCGCGCACCTCCAGGAAGTCGCGCAACACCGCGGGACAGCGCCCCTCGAGCGTGTCGGGCGAGATGCGGTAGAGCTCCACGATATCGTCGGCCACCAGGCCGTTGCCGCGCGAGATGAGCTCCAGCGCGAGCTCGCTCTTGCCGATCGCCGAAGCGCCGGTGATGAGCACGCCCATTTCCAGCACATCGAGGAACACGCCATGCAGTGTCGTCGACTCGGCGAGCACTCGGGACAGATACAGGCGCAGCACATCGACAACGTGAGGCGAAGGCTGCGGCGAGGTGAGAAGCGCGATGTGGTGCCGGTTGCACTCGTCGAGCAGATTGGGCGGGGTCTCTTCCCCGTTGGCGATGATGATCGCGGCGAGTTCCGTGGTGAACAGACGGCCTGTCGATGCCCTGAGTGCATCCTCGGGCAGCCCGCGCAGGTAGCTCGCTTCCGCCGCACCGATGATCTGCACGCGGAACGGGTGAATGAAGTTCATGTGGCCCACCTGTCCGATGGTGGGCCTGAGCTCCGCCTCGCCCGTGAGAACCTTGCTGCCGCCGCGCCGGCCGGCGAGCCAGGTCAGGCCGAGCCGCTGCTGGTTATCGGCGAACAGCTTCTCGATGCTTACCTGCCGCATGGCATCGCCCTCGCTCACAACGCGGCTTCCCAGTTCGAGAAAAGACGGTACAGCGTGCCCGCGTCGGTGGCGGTCGTGAGCTGATCGCGGAACGAGCGCTCGCTGAACATCCCCGCCAGCTCGGACAGCAGGTGCAGGTGTTCTTCGGTGGCATGCTCGGGAACGAGCAACACGAAGACCTGCGTCACGGGTTTGCCGTCCGGCGCGTCGAAGGGAATCGGCTGGCGCGGGCGCACGAACGCGCCGAGAGCCTTTTCCAGCCCCTTTATGCGGCCGTGAGGAAGCGCGATTCCCTGGCCCAGCCCGGTGGATCCGAGCTTCTCGCGTGCGAACAGGCTGTCGAAGACCACTGCTCGCCCGATCTGCGCGCGCTCCTCGAACAAGGCTCCGATTTGCTCGAACAGGCGCTTCTTGCTCGTGGCCTCGAGGTCGAGCAGGATGTTCGCTTCGGGAAGCAGCTGCGCGATGCGGTTCATGGGGGCGGCGGGAGACGCGCCGGCAGGCATGCCTCGCCTGCCGGATGCCGCGGAATCATACGCCAAGGAGCCTAGGCCTGCTTTCTGCGCGCGGACGCGCGCGAGGGCGGCCCCGAGGGCCCGGGGTCACGCCGATGGCCGTTGCGCTTTTCCTTGTACTTGAGTACCTGCCGGTCGAGCTTGTCGGCCAGAGCATCGATGGCCGCATACATGTCGGGCTCGACGCATTCGGCGTGAATGTCCTTGCC
>Ga0335079_10011019_pt1 | contig 10298 bp, 3 predicted proteins | sample Lox_Sample_33_FD_206719 | JGI IMG/M metagenome (GOLD analysis project Ga0335079, IMG submission 206719) | Soil microbial communities from Loxahatchee National Wildlife Refuge, Florida, United States - Lox_Sample_3.3 | ecosystem: Environmental > Terrestrial > Soil > Wetlands | place: USA: Florida...
AAGTTATTTCGATGGGGGCGCCGCGCAGGGCTCCTACCGTGCCCAGCAGGAGCTCGAAAGACGACACAGAAGCGGTTTCTTCCCCGACGACTTCAAAGCGTGCTTCACGGAGATTCCGGTAGGTCCGATCCAAGGGCCCGTTCGTCCCGCGCAAGGCCACGTGCACTTTCCTTTCAGCCACCGGATGAACCTTCACCAAGGTCGCTTTGTAATGACGGGCATTGTAAATATAACAAAGCGTTTCGGGCGTAGCGCGGCCGGCCACCGCATCCTCAATCAATTGCAACGTGGTGGAGAGGAATTCACCGACACGAGGACATGCGCTGCGGGCACCGTCATCGAGACTCCGTATATGGCGCGAGGGGTTGGTGGATAATTGCTGCAACGTTGCCTTCTCCGCCTCCGGATACTGGTGCAGGTCAAAATCCTGGCTCGAGGAGTAGGGAACTGTGGTGGATAGCGCCCGGTGCTCGTCTACCCGGCTGATGATTCCTTCGAATAGATGGTCGCCGCTGGTCTTCTCCTTGGACAGTTCTTTCTGCATTGCCATCACCGACTGGCCCTTGGAGGATTTCATAAAACCGAAGAAGGCGCTTTCTATAGGCTGCCCGGAGTCGCTCCGCCGCAGAACTTCAGTTCCCGCGCCCCAGCGGTTAATCGAAAACGGCGTCCTGGCGGGGTCCGACCCAAAGAGGATCTGGATCATCGTCTGCCGATCGTCGACAGATGCCTTCCCGATCCGGACATATCCTCCCCCCACGTCATCCCGCCCGGCCCAAAAGAGCAAGAGGCGCAGCTTGCAGGTCATCACGTACTGATAATCGGATTCAACTTTGTCTTCACGGGCGATCCAGTTGGCAGCCTCCAGGATGGCAGCCTGGTCGGAGGAGTCCGGTGCGGATGGAACGTGGCCCGATTCTCCCCGCGCGGGGAATGCGGCAAGAAGTAGAATCCCCAAGGCAAGAAGAGCATTGCGGGAGCACATGACTTCATCATAAGCGCATTTCATATTTGTGCGGTGGCCCAAAAGCGGGGTTTGATGCGGTGAAGGTCGCGAATTTTCGAAACTAAATGTCGAGTCCCATCATGAGAAAATTAAGCTAACTGGATTTTTTTCAATAAGATATTCTGATTAAAGCCCCAGATCCCAGTTCCCAGTCCCTAATCCCCAGTCCCCGGCTCTCAGTCCTGCGGCGCCGCTTTAATGCCGTCACACGGTTCCAGACGCCAGATCTCGGAAGCGTATTCCTTGATGGTGCGGTCGGAGGAAAACTTCCCGGCGCGCGCCACATTCAGGATGGCCTTCCGGTCCCAGCCCTGGGTGTCGCGATAGGCCGCATCCACCCGTTCCTGGGTGTGGATGTAATCGCGCAGGTCGGCCAAAAGCATAAAGTGGTCCCCACCCTCGAGGAGAGATTGCACCAGGGGCTTGAAGATGCCAGGTTCCAACAGACTGAAAAAGTCCTTTTGGATGAGCTGGAAGGCGCGACGAATCTCTTCGTCGCTATTGTAAATGTCCCAGGGATTGTAACTCCCACGGCGGCGTTCCACCTCTTCGGTCTTCATGCCAAAGATGAAGATGTTGTCCTCGCCAACCTCCTCCAGGATTTCTACATTGGCGCCGTCCAAGGTTCCAATGGTAACCGCCCCATTGAGCTGCATCTTCATGTTGCCCGTCCCGGACGCCTCGGTGCCGGCCAGGGAGATCTGCTCGCTCAGGTCGGTGGCGGGGAAGATTCTCTGCGCCAGTGACACCCGGTAGTTCGGCAGGAAAACCACTTTGAGCTTGTCATGAAGCTGCGGATCGCCGTTGATAACCTCCGCGACCTGGTTGATCAGCTTGATGATCAGCTTGGCCATGAAGTAGCCGGGGGCGGCTTTGGCCCCGAAGACGAAGGTGCGTGGGTACACGTCGAGGCCGGGATTGGTCTTCAAGCGGTCGTAGAGCACGATAATGTAAAGGACGAGCAACAGTTGACGCTTGTATTCATGCAGCCGTTTGACCTGGACATCGAAAAGCGAGTCGGGGGAGACTTTGATCCCCGTTTCCTTGGCAATCAGCTTGGCCAGGAGTTCCTTGTTCTGGCGCTTGGCGGACCGGAAGCGGTGCTGGAATGAGGGGTCATCCGCCAGCGGCTCCAGCTTCCGAAGCTGATCCAGATCAGTGATCCAAGCGTCCCCGATGACACTGGAAATGAGGGAGGCGAGTGCCGGGTTGGCCTGCAGGAGCCAGCGCCGTGGGGTGATGCCGTTGGTCTTATTGTTGAACTTTTCCGGCCATAGCTCCGCGAAGTCCTTCAGGACCTCCGTCTTCAGGAGTTCGGTGTGGATCTTTGACACGCCGTTCACGGAACACGAACCCACCGTGGCCAGATGAGCCATGCGGACGTATTTTTCCCCATCCTCATCGATGATGCTCATGCGGCGCAGGCGGTCATTCTGCAAAGGCCAGCGTACGGAAACATCGCGCATGAACCGGGCATTGATTTCGTAGAGGATTTGCAAGTGCCGGGGAAGCAGATGCCGGAACATCTGGATAGGCCATTTCTCCAACGCCTCCGGCAGAATAGTATGGTTGGTATAGCCGGTAGAGGCAGTCGTAATTCGCCAGGCCTGGTCCCATCCCAAGCCTTCGCGATCAATCAGCAGCCGCATGAGTTCAAGGATGCCCAGAGAAGGATGTGTGTCATTAAGCTGCATGAACGCCTTCCGGGGGAACAGCTCCAGATCGCTATGATCAGTCTTGAACCGGCGAAGGATGTCCTGCAGGGTGCAGGAAACAAAGAAGTATTGCTGCTTCAGGCGCAGTTCCTTGCCTTCAAACACATTGTCGTTGGGGTAGAGGACCTTAGTGAGATTCTCCGCCAGGACTTTGTTGGCCACGGCGTCCACGTAAGACCCGCGGTTGAAATCGTCCAGGTCGAACTCTTCCGCCGCCTTGGAGGACCACAGACGCAAAGTATTGACCGTGTGCCCCCCGTATCCCACGATCGGGTAATCGTAAGGAATGCCGACCACCGACTTGGTATCTACCCAGTGCCATTCTGTCCCCCGCGGTCCCGGCCGGCTCTCTACGCGCCCCTCAAACTGCACTGGGAAAGAGTATTCGGGATGGGCGATTTCCCACGGATAACCAAATTTAAGCCACTCATCCGGAACCTCCACCTGGTATCCATTCCGGATGCGCTGGTTGAAGATGCCGAAGTCATAACGCAGGCCATATCCAACGGAGGGATAGTGGAGGGTGGCCAGCGAGTCGATAAAGCACGCCGCCAAGCGTCCCAAACCGCCATTACCCAAGCCCGCGTCTACTTCCTCTTCCAACAGGTCTTCCCAGTGGAGCCCCACCTCTGCCATGGCCTGGCGGCAAGCCTCCTCCACGTGCAGGTTGATCACGTTATGTTCCAGCATGCGGCCGATAAGAAACTCCAGAGAGAGGTAATAGATTCTCTTCACCTGCCGGTTGTGGTGCATCTGCTGGGTGGCAATCCACCTCTCAATCATCCGGTCGCGCACCGCCAGGGCAAAGGCGTAATAACGGTCGCGGTTGGTTGCCGTGTAGCGGTCTTTGGCAAGCGTCCGTCGCAAATGATGCTGGAAGGAACTCCGTAACTCCCTGGCCGACTTCATCACCTCACTGGGCTCGGAGGGACTTGCTATTCTCTCGTCAGTAGCCATCATTGCCTCCCTTGGGAAAGACTGGTTTCGGGTTCCAGGTGTCAGGGGCTCGGTGCAGGGCTCTAGTGCATAGAGGGCAAGCTGCGCACAATGGATCGGACGCCAGCCGCCCTAACCTTGATATTGTACCCTTATCCACTCACAGGTTCCCAGATCCTGGCACCTGACGCCTGGCACCTGACACCTAACCCTTCTTGACTGCTCTTGCGATCAGGGCGCGGCCTTCTTCCTGAATCCTGCGCAGGTGCTCCATGCCGTTCATGCTCTCCGCGTAGAACTTATACACATCCTCTGTCCCGGAGGGCCGTGCCGCGAACCACCCGTGCTCGGTTACGACCTTGATCCCGCCGATCGCGGCTCCGTTACCGGGGGCGTCGGCGAACTTGGCCACAATCTTCTCGCCAGCCACCTCCGCATCCTTTATCTGATCGGGCGAAAGTCTGCCCAGCACCGCCTTTTCATCCGGAGTGGCAGGCATGTCCGTGCGCTCGTACTCCAATTCGCCAAATTCCTGGGTCAGGGCGCGATAGTGCTCCGCCGGATCGTGTCCTGTCTTCGCTATGATTTCGGCAGCCAGCAAACCCAGGATGAGGCCATCTTTATCGGTGGTCCAAACCCGTCCGTCGGTGCGGAGGAAGGACGCGCCGGCGCTCTCTTCGCCTCCAAAACCTAACCCGCCATCAAGAAGGCCGTCGACGAACCACTTGAAGCCCACCGGCACTTCCACCAGTTTGCGCTTCAGGCGCAGGGCGACACGGTCAATCAGGCTGCTGCTCACTACGGTCTTGCCTACCGCGGCTGTGGGCGGCCAACCGGGTCGGTGCTGAAAGAGATAGTCGATGGCCACGGCGAGGTAATGGTTGGGATTCATCAGCCCACCCTCACGCGTCACGATCCCATGCCGGTCGGCATCGGTATCATTGGCAAAGGCTACGTCGAAGCTACCTTTTCGCTCGATCAGGCTCGCCATGGCGTAGGGCGAAGAGCAATCCATACGGATCTTCCCGTCCCAATCCACAGTCATGAAGCGAAAAGTCGGATCGACCAACTCATTAACCACGGCCAGATTGAGGTGGTAACGGTCGCGGATCGGGCCCCAGTAGTGGACGCTCGCGCCACCCAATGGATCGACCCCGATCTTAACACCCGCATTCCGGATGGCCGCCACGTCTACCACGGACTCCAAGTCTTCAACGTAGGAAGCCACGTAATCATGCGCGTGGGTTGAGTCGGCGGACCGCGCTCGGGAGAAAGGAACGCGTCGAACTTCCCGGAGGTTACCCTCCAGGAGCAGGTTGGCCCGCTCTTCGATCCATTTCGTCACGCCGGTATCCGCGGGCCCGCCGTGGGGAGGGTTGTATTTGAAACCTCCGTCTTCGGGAGGATTGTGAGAGGGCGTGATTACAATCCCATCCGCGCGACCCGCCGGCTGGGGACGATTGTAATTCAAAATCGCGTGAGAAACGGCGGGGGTGGGAGTGTAACCGCCACCGGCGTCGACCATGACGTGAACGTCGTTGGCCGCCAAGACTTCCAGGGCCGTGGCAAAACCGCACTCGGAGAGCGCGTGTGTGTCCTTGCCGATAAAGAGCGGGCCTCCGATCCCCTGCTGTTTCCGATACTCGCAGATGGCCTGGGAAATGGCGAGAATGTGGGATTCGTTGAAGCTGCACCTGAGCGCCGATCCCCGGTGTCCCGAGGTTCCAAAGGAGACACGCTGTTCGCGCACGGCCGGGTCGGGATGTTCAACAAAGTATGCGGTTATGAGCCTTGGGATATTGGCCAGGTTGCTGGCGTCTACCGGTTTGCCGGCTTGGGGATTCACATTCATCGTATGGTCCCTCCCGCCGTATTGTATCGCAGTCTCGGATCGTTTCCGCGGCTTCAGCGACTGGAGGGCGGGTCCAGATTCCCGTTAATATCGCCGTTCACCGTGAAGCATGATAGCGGGCTTTATTACAATGGCATTAAATCAGGCGACCGGGTTGACCCGGCGGAGTTTCCCGCTAACCCCCGAAAGGCCTCAAAGCGAAACCCAACTCGTGCCCAGCCCGCGCTTTGTCGCTAGAGTTCAAACGACAAATCTGGGATAATCTCCCCATCACAAAGCAATGAGTTTAGGGAATGGCTGTCCTCAAAGCGCCTCACTTCTCACTATGGGAGCACCCATGCGCCGCTTGTTTCTGACAAGTCTGATTGTCTTATCGACTTCCATCTTTACCTTCCCGGCGGATTCAGGGCCATTGCTGCTGCAAAGCCCCACCCTCAGCAAGGCGCAAATCGCTTTCGCCTATGGTGGCGACATCTGGATCGTTGCTCGCGCCGGCGGCGCCGCCCAACGGTTGGTCACAGGAACCGGCCTGCTGAGCGGGCCACACTTTTCGCCGGATGGGACTCTGATCGCCTACACCGGTGATTATGACGGCAACCTCGACGTCTACGTTGTGCCCTCGGAAGGAGGACAACCGCGACGTCTGACCTACCATCCCGGCCCGGATGTGGCGGTCGGTTGGACTCCCGACGGCAGGTCGGTTCTCTTCCGCTCCAATCGTCTCAGTTACTCGGACCCCAACCAACTCTTCACGGTTCCTGTCGAGGGGGCGTTTCCTTCGCCGCTGCCTCTTCCCATGGCCGAGGATGGCGCTTACTCTCCGGACGGCACGCACCTCGCATATGTGCCCGTCTTCCAATGGGAACCGGACTGGAAGCACTACCGCGGCGGTCAAACCACGCCGGTATGGATCGCTGATCTCGCCGATTCCAGCGTCATGAAGATCCCGCGGGACAACTCCAATGACCACAATCCCATTTGGATCGGCGACAAGGTTTACTTCCTCTCCGATCGCAATGGGCCGGTAACCCTGTTCGAGTACGACACGAAATCGCAGCAGGTGAAGCAGCTTATCCCCAACCAGGGATTTGACCTCAAGCACGCTTCGGCCGGTCCGGGCGCCATCGTCTATGAGCAATTCGGCGCCATTTATCTCTATGACCTGCATTCCGGGAAAACCAAGCGGGTTGATATCACCGTGAACGGCGACATGCCCCAGGTCAGGCCGCGGTTTGAGAAAGTCGATAAGCGCATTGAGAACGCGCAGATCTCGCCCACCGGCGCGCGGGCGGTCTTTGAGGCGCATGGGGAGATCTTCACTGTCCCCGCCGAGAAAGGCGATGTCCGTAATATCACCAATTCCCCGGCGGTGGCGGATCGCGATCCCGGCTGGTCGCCGGACGGCAAATCCATCGCCTACTTCTCCGATGAATCCGGCGAATACGCCCTCCACATCAGCCCGCAAAACGGCCTGGGGGCGGTTACCAAGATCGATCTGGGCAAGCCCCCCTCCTTCTTCTATTCTCCCACGTGGTCGCCCGACAATAAGAAGATCACCTACTCCGACAAGCGGCTCAACCTCTGGTACGTAGACCTGGAAAAGAAGACACCCGTTCACGTCGATACGGACCTTTTCGACGGCGCCTCCTTCAACACCGTGTGGTCTCCGGACAGCAAGTGGCTGGCATACACCAAGCAACTTGATAACCGCATGCATGCCGTGTTCGTTTACTCGTTGGAGACTGGCAAGGCCACGCAAATCACCGATGGCATGAGCGATGCGCTCATTCCCGATTTCGACAAGAACGGCAAGTACCTCTACTTCACCGCCAGCACCGACCTCGGCCTGGTGGCGGGCGGCGACATGTCGGCCATCAACCGGCCGGTAACCCGCGCCGTGTACGTGGTCGTCCTCAAGAAGGGAGTGGCCTCGCCTCTGGCCCCCGAAAGCGACGAAGAGAAGGCCGAGAAGAAGGAAGACGACTCGGCCAAAAAGAACCCGGATGACAAGGCGACTGTGGATAAATCCAAGGAATCGGCGGATGCGAAGGACAAAGACAAGGACAAGGAGAAGTCCAAGGAACCGCCCAAAGTGGAGATCGACTTCGACAAGATCAGCCAGCGCATTCTGGCGATGCCGATTCCCGCCCGGAACTATTTCGGCCTGAACGCGGGGAAGGAGGGGGAGGTCTTCGTAGTGGAAGGACCGCCAGTTATTCCCTTTGACGAGCAGCCTGTTCTCACCGCATATAAATTCACCTTCAAGACCCGCAAGACCGACAAGCTGGTGGAAGGCATTTCCGCTTTCGCCGTGTCGTTCAACGGCGAGAAGATGCTCTACAAACAAGGGCAGGCATGGTTCATCAATCCCACCGAGAAGCCGCCCGAAGCAGGCAAGGGCAACCTGAAAACGGCAGACATGGAAGTACAGGTGGACCCCCGTGCCGAGTGGAAGCAAATCTACCATGAGGTATGGCGGATCGAGCGGGACTTCTTCTATGACCCCCACTTCCATGGCCTCGATCTGCAGCAAGCGGAGAAAGCTTTCGCTCCTTTTCTGGACAATGTTGCCAGCCGCAGTGACCTCACCTATCTCTTCCGCGAGATGCTGAGCAATATGTCGGTCGGTCACATGTTCGTGGGAGGCGGCACGCAACCGGAAACTCCCAAGATCAAGGTTGGCCTGCTCGGCGCCGACTACAAGATCGAGAACGGCCGGTACCGCTTCTCACACATCTACGACGGCGAGAACTGGAATCCCAAACTGCAAGCCCCCCTCACCCAACCGGGCGTGGATGTGAAGGAGGGAGAATACCTGCTGGCGGTGAACGGCCGCGAGGTGCGCGGGACCGACGAGGTTTACCGCTTCTTCCTGGAGACGGCCGGGCAGCAGACGGTTCTCAAGGTCGGGCCCAATCCCGACGGCTCCGGCTCGCGCGAAGTCACGGTGGTTCCCATCGACAGTGAGAGCGGCTTGCGGCACCGTGCCTGGATTGAAAACAACCGCCGCAAGGTCGATCAGATGACGGGCGGAAGGGTGGCGTACGTCTATGTGCCGGATACCGCCGTTCCGGGCTACACGAGCTTCAATCGCTACTTCTTCGCCCAGGTTGGCAAAGACGCCGCGGTCGTCGACGAACGGTTCAATCATGGCGGATTCCTGGCTGATTTCATCGTCGACTACCTTCGCCGGTCCCTGCTCAACAAGGTCATGACTCGCGAAGGAAAGGACCAAACCGAACCGGCCGGCGCCATCTACGGCCCCAAAGTCATGATCGTGAACCAATTCGCCGGCTCCGGAGGCGACGCGCTGCCTTGGTACTTCCGCAAGCTCGGCATCGGCCCCATCGTGGGCGAAAGGACTTGGGGCGGGCTCATCGGCATCGGGGGCTATCCCACCCTCCTTGACGGAGGCTTCGTAATGGCGCCCCGCTGGGCCATCTACGGCCTGAAGGGCGAATGGGAAGTGGAAAACCATGGCATAAAGCCCGATATCGAAGTATGGCCGGACCCGAAGCTGATCCGGGAAGGCCACGATCCCCAACTCGAAAAGGCCGTGGAGACTGTGATGCAGTTGCTCAGGGAGCATCCTAGTCCGGAGTATGCCAGGCCGGCGTATCCCAACTACCATCCCGTCATCCCGCCGCTGCCGTGAGGGGTGAACTGGAGGGCCTATGAAGCGTCGCTTGTTTCTGCAACTGGCAGGAGGTGGAGGGGCTGCGGGCCTTGCTGGTCTACCCTCGCACGGAATGGCCACTTCTCCTCCTTCCATGAAGATCACCCGGCTTCGCTTCTATCACAACCCGGGATCCGGCCCGACGTTCAACCAGAGCTACCACGTGGTCACAATTGAAACCGACCAGGGAATCACGGGCGTGGGCGAAGGCGGCAGCAAGGACATGGTGGAACAGTGTGCCGCCATGCTGATTGGCGAGGACCCCTTCCGTATCGATCACCTCTGGCAGATGATGTTCCGTGGCTACTTCTACCCGGCGGGGCGTGAGAAGTTGGATGCGCTCGGCGCGCTTGACCTGGCGCTTTGGGACCTCAAGGGCAAGGCGCTGGGGGTGCCCGTTTGCGACCTGCTGGGAGGTGTTTCACGCGACCACGTGGAGTGCTATTCCACCGGCTTCCCCTCCCATGGCAACTTGAAGGAGACCGCGCGCGCCTGCATCGAAGCCGGCTTTCGAGCCTTCCGCTACGCCACCGCCGACCCGCCGAAGGGCCAACCCTTCAGTTCGCGCCAGATGGTGGACAAGACCTACCAGGATTGCGTCGAGATTCGCGAGGCGGTGGGCAAGGACGGGGACTGGGCGCTCGATTACCACACACGCCTCGACTTCCCCGATGCGGTGCGCCTCAGCACGCTGATCGCACCGCTCGAACCCTACTTCGCGGAGGATCTGGTGCGGTCCGAGAACCCCGGAGTCTACCGGGAACTAAGGCAGCACGTGAAGGTTCCGATTGCCGTGGGCGAGCAGTTCGGCAGCAAGTGGGATGTAAACCAACTCATCGAGGAACAGCTTATCGACTACGCCCGGGTGACCATTCCCAATGTGGGCGGCATCACCGAGTACATGAAGATCCAGGCGCTGTGCGAAACCCATTACGTGGGACTGATCCCGCACTTCACCGGGCCGATTTCGGAAGCTGCCCTCGTGCACGCCTGCTCGGTGTTCCCGGGTCCGGTACTCATGGAGATGCTGGGTGACGGCTCGCATACATTCCCGCACCTGCCCGAATGCTATGACTTCCGCAGCGGCAAGCTTTGGCCAAACCGCCGCCCAGG
>Ga0335079_10011022_pt1 | contig 10296 bp, 8 predicted proteins | sample Lox_Sample_33_FD_206719 | JGI IMG/M metagenome (GOLD analysis project Ga0335079, IMG submission 206719) | Soil microbial communities from Loxahatchee National Wildlife Refuge, Florida, United States - Lox_Sample_3.3 | ecosystem: Environmental > Terrestrial > Soil > Wetlands | place: USA: Florida...
CCTGGCCCGGGGGATGCTGCCGTGGCCCTTCATCGGGGGCAGGTGCAGCAGCATCGTGAACCGGGTGGTGCGCCCGGCCAGGGTGCCGATCGCCGACCTGTTCAGCCCGATGATCAGGTCGCCTTCCCAGTGCCCGGGCACCGCCCGGTCCGCGGCCTCCGCAGGCCGCTGGCTGATCATGATCTCGGGTGTCACGAACTTCCTGCCCCGCCCGCGGGTGCGCGCCCGGGGAACGCGCAGCGCCCGGCCGGTGCGCAGGCAGGCCGTCAGCTCACGCCGCAGCGCGCCGCGGCCCTGCACATACAGGGCCTGGCAGGTCGCCTCGTGCGAGACCCGCATGGACTCATCATCAGGGAAGCCGGTCCGCAGCCGGTGCGCGATCTGCTCCGGGCTCCACGACACCGCCCAGCGCCGGTCCGCCCGGGGACCGTGCCGGCGCCCGATCCAGCGCACGTCCGGGCCCGCCGCGGCCGCGCCGTCCGGCCTGGTGATCGTGCCGGCGAGCCGGTCTTGCACGACTCCCGCAGGGCCTGGTTCGCGGCGAGTTTCGCGGTCTTCGGGCGGCATGCCCGCCGGTCCGCGTGCCACTGGGCCGTCGTGGCCCGGTACTCCAGCAGGCCGCCCCGGGTCGCAGCGTTCCGGCGCAGCTCCCGCGAGATCGCTGACGGCGACCGGCCCGTACGCCTGGCGATCTCGCGGACGCCGCACCCCCGGGCGCGCAAGACCGCGATCTCCTCCCGCTCCGCGAACGACAGGTACCGCCCCGACAGCGGGGCCAGGCTGACCGGCCGGATCCCGCCGCTGTCGCGGAACCAGCGGGTACCAGCTGCCGGGGACACGCCAGCCTCAATGCCGGCGTCCTCACTCGGCATTCCCCGCGCGATCGCCACCCAGAACCGCTGCCGCTCTTCCCTCCTGGCCACCGGCGGCGCCCCGGCGAACGCATCGCCGGGCGGCCCGCCCGAGCAGCTGCCCATCCTCGTGGTCGTCCCATTCGCCCACCTCTACATGAAGGTGTTGCGACGACCGGTTGAATTCGCCGTCGATGAGTCGGTCGTTGTGCACGAACCGGGCCACGACGATCTTCTTCTTGCCGGAGGCGCGGGTGATCGGGCTGGCGGCCGCGTAGTTCCTGCGGGCCTTGGCGCAGGCATAGCGGTGCGGGTCGTCGCCGAACTCGCCGAGCACCCGGGCGCCGGTGATCGCGCCCAGGCCGGGCTGGGACCGGTAGATCCCAGCGTCCGGGTGCTGGCCAAAATGTGCCTCCACCTGCCCCTGCAGGGCGGCGACCTGCTCGTTGAGGGTGGTGATCACCGCGATCAGGGACCGGACGGTGGTCGCGTACGCGGCGGTGAGCGCGGGCGGCTGACCCAGCTGCGGGCTGCGCAGCGCAGCCAGGATGGCATCGGTCCTGGCCGCAATCTTGCAGCGGCCGGCGTGCCTGAGGACCGGCCGAGATCTGGGCGCGGGTCAGCTTCTTCGCGCGGGCCGGGTCGGGTGCCCTGGCCAGCAGCTCCAGGTTGTCCGGGGCGTCGAGGTCGTCGAACGCGGTCACCGCGGCCGGGAAGTACTCCAGCAGCTGAGCCCGCAGCCGCTGTGTCACCGCGGCCCGCTCCCAGATCAGCGTCTTGTGCGTGCGGGCCAGCACCTTGACCGCCTCGGCCGCCGGGCTGTCCCCGGCCGCCGGGCGCAGCTGGTGCGCATCGGTGCGCACCACGTCGGCCAGCATGTGCGCGTCCCCGGCGTCGCTCTTGGCCCCCGGCACGCTATGCCGGCTGCGGTACCGGGACGCCTGCAGCGGGTTCACCGGGAACATCCGGTACCCCGCGGCGATCAGCGCCGCCACCCACGGCCCGCGGCCGGTCTCGATCCCGACCTGAACCTCCACGTCCGTGCCCTGTTCTGGCAGGAACCGGCTGATCAGCTCATGCAGCTGCCCGATCCCGGCCACGCCTTCCGGCACCCGCCTGCGGACCAGCACATTCCCGGCCCCGTCCATCACCTCGATGTCGTGATGATCCTGCGCCCAGTCATCCCCTGCCAGCAGACGCATGCATCCTCCCGCGCACGATGCCGATTCCGGTCAGCAGCCAGCGGGAGAACCATCAGCAGACTAATGAACAGTGCTCACGCCAGATGGCGGGCACGACATCCCAGCGATCTACTCTCCCGGACACCGGCGGGGGCACGTTCTTGGGCTCAGGGACTCCAGCGCCCTGTCAGGTAAAGTGCTCACCCGCCGGCGGCCACCAGCTAACGAGTCTGCCGGACAGCGGACCCGTTAACTCTCATTAGTCAGGTACGACGGCCGGGACATCCTCGCGGGCTCGGCCATGTCGAGAGATGAGCCCCCCTCTCCCCGCATTTTCGACAGGCTAGCAGATGCTTGCCCGCGACAAGCAAACGATAAAGTGTGCGACAAGTCGGCCGCCATCGTCTGATATTCGCACACGCATTCCGGGATTCACCCTGAGCATCGGCTCAATTCTGGACCACCCTGCCGAGGATCCCCGGGGAGCCGAGCCAGTGAGAGTTCAGGTGACGCCATAGTGCGAGGTCTGCAAGGCTCATCCTTTCGGCTCTGCAACGCCCCAGTGACCTTGACGGCTAGCATGATGACCACAGCCGACCGAAGGACGGTGAGCATGCCGGGAAGGCCCTGCTCATAGTGCAGCGCGGCGGTTACGGCACCGGCCAGCAGGACCATTCGCGCAGGCGTCCAGCGCCGGAACAGCACCCGCTCCGCCCGTCCGCATACCGCACCTAATAGGGCAAGAAACAAGATCAGCCAGAGCGGCGACAGGAATCCCACGTACATCCCCGCCAACCCCGGCAGGAAGTTAATGTTCTGCAACCCCAAGTCGCTGATCTCCATGGCCACCGGGTTCAACTGATGATCCAGTTTCGACAGCCATATCGCGCTGGGCACGGCAAGCAGCAGCGACTCGGGAACCTCGCCAGCACTAAGCCGGGGCCGCCCGAAATTTACGGACTGCAGGATCGCGCCGGCGAAATCGACACCGTCCAAGCGGACCGCAGCCTGAGCGATGAGGCCGGGACCGTCGGCACCGGATGAACTGCCGAGCGCGGTAAGGCCACCGCCAAGCGCGGTCACCCGCGCGCTCAGCCCGCTGTTGTTGTAGAACAGCGATCTGCCCCGCTCTGCTCGGACGCCCGTTATGGCGAGGACGGCGATCAGTGTCAGCCCGGTAGCCGCCTGCATCTGCCTGCCCGATGGCCGGTAACCGGCATGGCAGAGCAGTACGATCAGCGTGATCCCGTCGACGACAACCGGAGTCCGCTCCCCAGCCGCGGCGAGAAGGAGCGACTGCGCTAACAGCGTGGGAAGGAACCACTGAGGGCCGTGCTTTAGCACGAAGCCGAGCGCCGCGAGGGCGACGAGGATAACAAAAAACGTCGACGCCAGGCTGGACGCCAGCGGGGCGCCCGCTCCAATGGTCAGCGTACCGTTGTTGTAGCCCTTCCCCTGATAAGTCAGGACGGCCAGGGGTGCACAGGCGAGAGCCAGGAACCGCCAATCTAGTGCCTTCACCGCCACTCGGATGTCCGTTTCGCCTGCGCTGCAGGACACGCGCTCAGGGCGCGTCAGAAGATAGGCGATCGTGAACGCCAACATCCCCGCCGACAGGATCAGAGTGGCGTCATCGACGAAGGACTGCCGGACGCCGATCCGGAAATTATCCCACACTCGGACCGATGGGAGCGTTAGGAGCACAGGGGAGATGCCCTGGTAAACGGTGGATGTCACGACGAGTAGCGTCACCGGACGGCGCAACCACAAGCGTCCCAGGCGGCGCCGCAGCAGTCCGATCGCGATGGCCTGCAGCAGCAGGGCGGTCAGCAGTGTGACGCTCACAGCAGGCCGTTCCGGGCAGTGACCATGGCTGGAATCCTATCCGTAGCGGCGTGATTTCTTTAGGTAATTGAGGCAGGGGCTCGGCGCCTTCCGCGAGTTCAGAAACCCAGCTATCGGGGGATAAACGCCACGACAAGGCTAGTGGCCGAGGATGTACGGCAGATCAAGGATGACTTCGAGGCGATGTCGCGCCACGCGCGGAAAGGAGTCGCTGTGAGGTGGTAACGGCGTTCTTGAAGTGTGTTTGGTGCAAAGGAGATGAGGGCTTTGTGGTTTTCGACGCTGCCATGTGGGGGAGGGGTTAAATCACCTCAAGTCGCATTACAGTAAGACACCACGGGCCCTAAAAGGGCATCTGATCCCGGCTGATAACTGTCTGTCCCAGCGTGAGGAAAATCCGTAGCTATTCATCCCTGAAGACGTCCCAGGAGCTTGAATGTCAAGCGGCAGGCTTGTTTTCTTCGCGGTGAGACCAGGCGGTGGCCTCGTCGTAGAGGGTGCGGGTCTTCAGGCATCCGTGCAGGATGCCGACGAGCCGGTTCGCGAGCCGCCGCAGGGCGTCGTTGTGTTCGGTTCCCCGGGCGCGGAGGCCGTCGCAGGAGGCGCGGGCGCCGGGCGAGGCTTTCAGCGCGGAGAAGGCCCGGGCCATGAGCGCGTCGGCGAGCCGGTCGTTGTGGGTGAAACGGGCGAGCGCGATCTTCTTCTTGCCCGGGGCGCGGGTGATCGGGCTGGTGGCGGCGTAGTTCTTGCGGGCTTTGGCGCCGGCGTACCGGTGCGGGTCGTCGCCGGATTCTGCGAGCACCCGGGCGCCGGGGATGGCGCCCATGCCGGGCTGGGACCGGTAGATCTCAGCGTCCGGGTGCCGGCCAAAATGGTCTTCCACCTGCCCCTGCAGGGTCCTGACCTGCTCGTTCAGGGTGGTGATCACCGCGATCAGCGAGCGGACGGTCGTGGCGCAGGCGGCGGTCAGGGCCGGGGCTGGCCCGGGTGCTCGCCGCGCGGCGCCGCGAGGATCGCATCGGTCTTGTCCGCGATGTGGCGGCGGCGGGCGCGCTTGAGCGCGGCCGGTACCTGCGCCCGGGTCAGCCTGGCGGCGCGCGCCGGCTCCGGGGCCTTGCCCGGCAGCTCCAGGGCGTCAGGGGCGCCCGGGTCCTCGAACGCTTCCAGCGCGGCGGGGAAGTACTCGCGCAGCTGGTGCCGCAGCCGCTGCGGGTGCCGGGTGCGTTCCCAGATCAGCGTCTTATCCGTGCGGGCCAGCACCTTGATGCCCTCCGCGTCCGCGCTGTCCCCGGCCACCGCCGGCAGCTGGCGGGAATCGGTGCGCACCATCTCCGCCGGCGCGTACCAGCGCCCGGGCGCTGCCTTGCCGGTCACCGGATTCCGCGTCCCGGCCCGGGCATCGCCCGGAGCCGCGACGGCCAGGCCGGATACTGATGCGTACCCCCCGTCACCCCCCTGGCCCGCGCCGGGCCTGGCGGTCATCTGGGATCCACCGGCAGAAGTCACGGGCTTCTGCCCGGGTCGCTTGGTCCCGCGCCACCCCCGCCGCCCACAAGAACCGGAACCAGCGCAGCAACGCGATCGAATACGTCCGCAGCGTGGCCTCCGGCCGGCCAGCTGCCTGCAAGTCCCGCAGGTACGCCGCTACAGGACCCACCACCGCCCCGGCAGGGTCACACAGCCGCCACGGCTCCCAAGGGTCGCCGGCCCACTCCAGCCAGCCCGCCCGTGGAACCACCAAGGCCGCCAGATCCCGCGGCTCGCCTGCTCCGATCATGACCAGGGAACGTATCGGCGCGCATCCCGGCATGCCCTGTGAACTGGGAAGACGGTCGCCCTAGTTCAGATAACAGGTAGAGGCTTTCCAGGCAGTCCAGGTCCAGCTTCACGTGCCCGTCCAGCACATCGCTGATCGAGACCGGCACAGACTGGGTGATCCGGGACGCCATGGCAGTTCCGCAACGTGGACCTCGAACGGAGAATGCGCTTAACCGCACGAACACGCCAGCCCAAGCTGCAGACCTCGGCGGTATCAGGCGGCGCCTGTCTGGATCAGATGCCCTCTAAGGTCTGGACCGCCGTCCACCGCGACTGCGAACAAATCCGCATCGACATGCAGACCCTCTTCGGCGATCTCGGCCTCAGCGCCGTGGCCACCGCGGCATAAACAACAAATTATACAACAAATTGTATAGACAACAAATTGTCGAAGGGGAACGTCAAGAGGCTAGTCGGTTCGGTCGCCGATCCGGCGAGCGGGTCAGGCTTCATTGGAACTATTGTCGATCAGGTCACGGATGAGTGATTTGACCGCTCTATCGCCGGTAAGACTTTCTCCGCGTTACCAATGCATCCGCTTAATGACAGAGGGTAATGTACCCAACCGGCGGCCTGTAGACGAGTGGGGAAATGCGGCGCGATGCGAAATGGCAGAGATACGGCATAGAAATGGAGAGTCGTGAACGACACAACTTTTCGTGACGATACGCGGCGCAGACCCATAATCCGTACCCGCCTGCAACAGCGCCTGCATTACCGGGTGTTAGAGGCAGCCAGCGACGTACTTGCCTGGAGCTGCGGGCTGGCAGCGGCTGCCTGGATCACTCATGACCTTGCGTTGGCGGGCATAACACTCCCCGTCATGCTGCGCGGGGCGGTCGCGGTGGTTGTCCTCTCGGCTGGCTGTGGCCTCCTCGGCGGGCTGTACCGGGGCCGCTACCAGCGGGGCAGTTTCGACGAGCTGATCGGCGTCGGCCGGGCGGCCTGCGCGACGGCGCTGGCACTTGCGGTGCTGGGCGGCGCGCTGGTTCCCGGTCAACGGGCCGCGCTGCCGACCGTTGTCGGGGGTTCCGTCTTCGCCCTCCTCGCGATGGTCGGCGTCCGGTACCTGGTGATCGCGGAACGGCAGTGGGCCCGCCTGACCGCGTCCTCGGGCGTGAAGATCATCGTTTTCGGAGCGGGCAGCGCTGGTGCCCAGCTCGTGCAGAGCCTGGCCCGCCAGCCAGCAGCCGAGTACCGGCCGGTGGCGTTCCTGGACGACGACCCGGCGAAGCGGCGGTTGCGGATCCACGGCATCCCGGTGCACGGTGGCCGGACGCGCATGGCCGAGGTCGCGGCGAAGACCGGCGCAACCGTGCTGGTCATCGCCATCGCTAGGGCCAGCGGCACCGCAATCCGTGACCTTACCCGCCAGGCCGAGAAATGCGGACTCATCCCGAAGGTGATCCCGTCGGTGACAGAGTTGCTCAGCGGCGGCGCGCGCATCGACGGCGTGCGCGACCCTCGGATCAGCGATTTGCTCGGCCGCAGGCCGGTAACTACCGATATGAACGTCGTCGGCGAGCACTTTGCCGGAAAGCGGATTCTCGTCACCGGTGCTGGCGGGTCGATCGGCTCCGAGCTTTGCCGCCAACTGCACGGCTTCGGTCCCGCCGAGCTGATCATGCTGGACCGGGACGAGTCGGCGCTGCACGCGATCCAGCTTGCGTTGCACGGCCAGGCGCTGCTCGACTCCGACCAGGTGGTGCTGGCCGACATCCGCGACCGCGGCCGTGTCCGGCAGGTTTTCGACGAGCGGCGGCCCGACATCGTCTTCCACGCCGCCGCGCTCAAGCACCTGCCGTTGCTGGAGCGCTATCCAGCCGAGGCCCTGAAGAGCAACGTCTGGGGAACCCTTACGGTGCTCGAGGCCGCAGCGGCATGTGACGTCCGGTCGTTCGTCAACATCTCGACCGACAAGGCGGCCGACCCGGTTAGCGTCCTTGGCTATTCCAAGCGGATCGCCGAACGGCTTACCGCACACATGGCCCGCCAGGCGACCGGCACCTACCTTAGCGTCCGGTTCGGCAACGTGCTCGGCAGCCGGGGGTCATTCCTGACCGCGCTCAGCGCGCAAGTCGCCGCGGGCGGCCCGCTGACCGTCACCCATCCCGAGGTCAGCAGGTACTTCATGACGGCCAGCGAGGCCGTGCAGCTCGTGCTTCAGGCCGCGGTGATCGGACGCGACGGCGAGGTCCTCGTGCTCGACATGGGCGAGCAGGTGCGCATCGTCGATATCGCGCGCCGACTCGCGGCCAGCGCAAAGCAGCAGATCGAGATCGTGTTCACCGGGCTGCGGCCGGGCGAGAAGCTGACCGAGAATCTGCTTGGTACCGGCGAGACCGGGGAGAGGCCCAACCACCCGCTGATCCGGCACGTTCCGGTGCTCCCGATGCTTCCCGAGCAGGTCACCGGCCTGGACGCCGCGTTGCCCGGCGATGAACTGTGCGCCGTGCTCGCCCGGTGCGCTGACGCGCCACGGCGCTCTCCGGTCCTGTCGGTCCCGCAGGGCCAGCTGGCTCAGGTACTGCCTAACGCCAGGCAAGCGCCACTCGCCGTGCGAGCAGATGACCCAGCCAGTCGGCGGTAGCGGCATGGGCCTGCGGCGGTCCCGCCAGCCGGGTCGGCCACGTCGGCCGCGGATATCGCCGAGCAGCGTAGATCTTTCCCGCCCGGCGGGCGGGCAGCACAGAGATCACTTCCGGGTAGAGCCATCCGGGTCGTGACTTAACGCAGTCGAGTGTACACTCATCGCACATGCTCGGCTGGCTAGGACGCGTCGGCCAGTTCTGGGGGCCGCCTCGATGCCATCGATCAACGTGGAGGACGTGGATGACGACTGAGTTGGGAGGGGCTCCGACTCTGCGCTCCTACATTGGGCTCGTCCGCAGGCGGAAGTGGTGGATTGCCGCGGCGGCGCTGCTTGGCCTGGCGGCGAGCCTGGGCCTGTCCTTAACTCAGGCAAAGCAGTACTCAGCCAGCGCGCAGATTCTCGTGCAGTCCTCAGCCACTGCCACTCAGTTGCAGACGGATATCCAGCTGGTGACCAGCGGGCCGGTAGAGGCGCTGGTCAGCAGCAAGCTTGGCAGCAAGCCGGGTGTCTCGGTGGCCGAGGTCGCGCAGACTAGTGTGATCGCAATTACCGCCATCAGTTCCAGTTCGCCGCGCGCCGCGCTGATCGCCAATACCTACGCGAAGGCATTCGTGAGCTACATGCAGGGTGTTGCCACAGGCAGTCTGATGGCCGCCGAGAGCCAGCTGCAGACGCAGATCCGTAAGGTCGGCGCGCAGCTGAAGGGCCTGAGAGGGACTGGCGGCTCGGCGGGGCAGCAGGCGGCCCTATTGAACCAGCAGGCGGTGCTCAGGGCGCAGCTGGAGCAGATGCAGGTCAGCGGCGTCCCGGCGCTTTCGGGCGGAGCCGAATTCGTCACGCCCGCGCAGGCGCCGTCGTCGCCGAGCTCGCCCAAGCCCGTGCAGGATATCCTGCTAGGCCTGGCGGCCGGGCTGGTTCTGGGCCTGGCTTTGGCCTTCCTGCGCGACAGTCTGGACGAGACGCTGTCTTCCACGGAGACGGCCGAGCAGGTGGGCGGCGCGGCGGTGCTGGCACTGGTCCCGGAGGTGACCGCGGGCAAGAAGCGGGACCGGCCACTGGTGATAGCGGTTTCGAAGCCGCTCTCGCCGGCTGCCGAGTCGTACCGGTCGCTGCGGACGTCGCTGCAGTTCGTCCGGCAGGAGCGGGCGCTGCGGACGGTGGTGGTGACCAGCCCGGCAGTGGATGAGGGCAAGACTGCGACGGTCGTGAACCTGGGCGCGGTGTTCGCTCAGGCAGGGGAGCGGGTGGTGCTGGTCTCGTGCGACCTGCGCCGGCCCCGGCTCGCACACTTCTTCGGCCTTGATGAGCAGGCCGGGCTCACCGCGGTGTTGCTCGGCGAGCGGTCACTGGACGAGGTCGTGCAGCCGGTCAGCGGCTTTGAGACGCTGTGGCTGCTCGGCGCGGGGAAGGTTCCGGCCAACCCGGCCGAGCTGCTGACCGGGCCCGCGGCCCGGGAGGTGTTCGCGGCGCTGCGGGCGGAGTTCGACCTGGTGCTCATCGACAGCCCGCCGGTGCTGCCGGTCAGCGACGCCGCGGTGCTGTCGAAGGATGCAGACGGGACGCTGATGGTTGTGGCCGCGGGCCTGACCAGGCGGTCGGACCTGCGCCGTGCCACGGAGAAGCTCGCACAGGTCAACGCCCCGGTAGTCGGCACGGTGCTGACCGGGGTGACAAGCCAGACCGGGTACGGATACGGATACGGACACGGGGACGAGGCGCTGAACTCCGATCTGCCGCTGGCCAGCGTGCCAGTGCAAGCCAACGGCAATGCGTCAGCCGAGGCCGCCAACGGGACCAGGCACGCCCGCCGGAGGTAGATCTCACGCGGGGTTACTCCCACATCCCCCGGGTGTCATAGATGACCTTCCCGGCCAGCTGCGTCTTCCTGATGGCGCGGAACCGGCTGTGATCCACCAGCAGCGCGATCACGTCAGCTTCGCCGATCGCGTCCTCGGTACCGGTCAGCAGGACGTTGCCGAGCTCGTCCAGAGAACCGGGCAGCTGGGGC
>Ga0335079_10011024_pt1 | contig 10296 bp, 7 predicted proteins | sample Lox_Sample_33_FD_206719 | JGI IMG/M metagenome (GOLD analysis project Ga0335079, IMG submission 206719) | Soil microbial communities from Loxahatchee National Wildlife Refuge, Florida, United States - Lox_Sample_3.3 | ecosystem: Environmental > Terrestrial > Soil > Wetlands | place: USA: Florida...
CGCGACGGAATTGCGATCAATTGGCCGATTCGCTATGCGGACATCGCACCCTGGTATGACTACGTTGAAGACTTCGCTGGTATCTCCGGTGAAGCGCTAGGCCTTCCGCAATTGCCCGACAGCAAATTTCTTCCGCCAATGACGATGAACTGCGGAGAGAGATTCGTCCGTAACACTCTCGCGAAGCACTTTAGCGGTGAACGCGTGCTGACGATTGGACGAGCCGCCATCCTCACTCAAGACCATCGAGGACGCGCAGCGTGTCACTACTGCGGACCATGCGAGCGAGGGTGCATAACCCGGTCGTATTTCAGCAGCTTGAACGCGACTCTGCCCGCGGCTGAGAAGACCGGCCACATGACGCTGCGCCCATTCAGCGTAGTGCACAGCGTGAGCTTCGATGCGAAAACGCGGCGTGCCACGGGAGTGCGTGTCATCGACTCGCAGACTCGCAAGGCGGTGGAATTTCGCGCCCGAGTGATCTTTCTCTGCGCTTCCGCTCTGGAATCCGTCCGCATTCTCCTGAATTCATCCACGGAGGAGTTTTCGAATGGCCTTGCGAACTCCAGTGGCGAACTCGGTCACAATCTCATGGATCATGTAAAGGCTGGTGGCGCGGATGCCTTAATCCCATGCTACGAGGATCACATCGAAGCAGGAAGAAGGCCGAATGGCGTATACATGCCCCGCTTCCGGAACGTGAAGAACAAGAGCGGCGACTTTCTTCGTGGTTACGGATTTCAGGGCAGTGGCTATCGCCGGGGATGGGACCGTGGCATCAGTGAAACCGGCTTCGGTGCCGATTTCAAGAAGTCCTTACGCACTCCCGGACCGTGGCGATTCCGCTTCTACGGGTTTGGCGAGTGCCTGCCTCGCCACAGTAATTTCGTCGAGCTCGACAGAGAGACCGTCGACGCCTGGGGAATCCCGACGCTCAAGATTCACTGCTCGTGGAGCGAAAACGAACTCGCATTGCGCAACGACATGGCCGTTTCAGCGGCGGAGATGCTCGCGGCGGTCGGCGGCCGCGACATTCAGCCGTTTGCAGAGGAAGAGCCGCCCGGGTTCGCGATCCACGAAATGGGGACCGCCCGCATGGGGCGCGATCCGAAAACGTCAGTCCTGAACTCCTTCAATCAGGCGCACGACGTGAAGAATCTCTTCATCACCGATGGCGGAGCGATGGTGTCGTCATCGTGCGTCAACCCGTCCCTTACGTACATGGCACTCACCGCTCGTGCGTGCGACTATGCTGTTCAGCAGATGAAGAGAGGAGAGCTGTAGCCAATGAACACTCGCCGGGAATTCCTGAAGACCGCGTCAGTTGCCGCTCTCGCGTCCGTTTCGCTGCCGAGAAACTTGCTCGCAGACGCAAAGCCCACTCGCATTCCGATCGCATTCTCGACGCTCGGCTGTCCTGGATGGGAATGGAAGAAGATTCTCGACTTTGCTCATGATCATGGATTCTCAGCTATCGAACTGCGAGGACTGCAGGGCAACATGGATTTACCCTCGAATTCATTGTTCGCCCCGGACAGAATTGAGCAAACCAAGAAGGAGGTTCACGCCAGCGCTCTGCGCATTGCATGTGTGAGCAGTTCTGCGAATCTATATTTCGAGGATTCTGCACAGCGCGAAAAGGAACTGGCTGACGCGCGGCGCTTTATCGATCTCGCGTCCGTTCTGGGTTCGCCTTATGTCCGCGTCTTCGGCGGCAAAGCGCAGACAGACAAGAATCCGGTTCCGGACGACCAGACCAAAGCTCGCGTGGCTGCAGGATTACGGCAGCTTGGTGACTACGCCGGTCCGCGCGGCGTGACTGTGATCATCGAATCCCACGACCACTTTACGTCGTCGGCGACATTGAAGGACGTGCTGCACGCGGCTGACTCCGAGCACGTTGGATTGCTCTGGGATGCGCACCATACATTTGCGACATCCAACGAAGATCCCGAGTTCACGGTGAAGCAACTGGGCTCCTGGATCCGCCACACGCACCTGAAAGACTCCACCGGCAGCGGCGAAGACCGCAAATATGTTCTGACCGGCCGCGGCAATGTTCCCGTCCAGCGCCAAATCGAGGCGCTGCGGAAAATCGGGTACAAGGGCTTCTACTGTTTCGAATGGGAGAAAGTCTGGCATCCCGACCTCGAGGATCCCGAGATCGCAATCGCTGACTATGCACGCGTGGTTGGGCAGTGCCTCGGGAATCTGAAGACCTGCACAAATTAACTCGGTCGATTGTCCGAGAATGTCTCGGTCTTCGAGTCCCAGAAGGTCTTCCTTCCCTTCCAGTACGACTCAGCGGCCATCATGCACGTCACCGAGTGAGCAAACCCCGCATGTACTGAGGCGTTCGGCTCTTTGCGCGAGCGCATACAGTCGAACCAGTTACCCATATGCTCGAGGCTGAGGTCGTCAATGCCCATCGGAGGCACCCCTTTCTCTCCGGGTAACGAGATGAACTTCGATGCTCGTTTACTGTCGATGTCCGCGTCGTCTTCGTGGGTTCCTTTTTCCTCGATCAGTTGATAGCGCGGTGCGCCTTCGCCGCCAATGTTGATGAGCGTTGCCTTCTTTCCCATATAGCGCGTGAAGCCAGGCGCGTCATTGCCAAAGCTCGTGGAGTAGCTGACGAGGAAACCCTTTGGATATTCGAGCAGGGCCTGGAAGGTGTCGGCATTCTCACGTCCATCGTGCCAGGCGAAAACGCCTCCATGGGAGACCACGGATAGAGGATAGTTGTCCTCCATGAACCAGTGCACGAGATCGATCGCGTGGCTCATCCACTGGTCGGGGATGCCGCTGGAGAATTCCTTATAGAGCCGGAATTCGAAGTACAACTGCGGATCAAACGGTCGCGACGGTTTCGTCAGCAGCCACTTGCCCCAATCCGTGTCCTGCTCGCGGATCTGTTTGACCTCGGGTCGCCCGCGCCAGCGAGGCCCGTGGTAGTTCCAGACGATCTCGACCTTGCTGATATCGCCAAGAGCGCCGCTGCGCACGACATTGTGTGCGGCGACCTGGTACGGTTCGCTGCGATGTTGGGTTCCGACCTGCACGATCGCCTTGGCCTTGATCACCGCTTCCCGCGCGGCCTTCGCCTCTGCCAAAACGTTCGCCATCGGCTTCTCGACGTAAGCGTCTTTCCCCGCATCGACCGCCATCTTCAGAATTGGAGAGTGGGAATGTTCCGGCGTCGAGATCAGTACACCGTCTACGTCCTTCATGGAGAGCAGTTCTTCCACAGAGTGAATGCCACGCGGCGGCCTTCCGTAGTACCCCGCGTTGGTAGACACTGCCTCTTCTCGGTTTACCTTCCACAAGTCGCACACCGCAATCATCTCGACCTTGTGGCTGGACTTGAGTTTGGAGGCGATCAGGTCCAGGTCACGCCCACGACTCCCAATCCCGATATGCCCCAGCGAGATCCGGTCATTGGCGCCAACGATGCTTTCATAGGAACGGGCGGTGGTAGGCAGAACCGCGCTCGCAGCGATGGCCGCTGACTTCCCAAGAAAGTCGCGGCGATTCATGGAAGAAGGCTCACTCATGATTGGCTCCTGAGATCGATACGGCTGGTGTTGTCACACGGATGAAAAACAGAAACCCGACAGACAGAGAAAACTTCGGAGACCACTCGTGTTCGCTAACTCATCTTCAATCCGTTCGGGACCAGCGGGAGTGCTCGCAACCTTTGTCCAGTCGCGTCGAAGATCGCATTCGCGATTGCCGGGGCCAGGCCGATCATTGGACATTCTCCCGCACCCACCGATGGAATGTCCTTGCGATCGAGCAACACAGTCTCGAGAGCCGGAGCATCGCTAAAGCGCGGAACGCGATACTGCGACAGCCTGCCGTTAACGATCTTGCCGTTGTCGAATTGGATCGCTTCGAAGAGCGCTCCGCCCAAACCCTGTACGTTCGACCCCTCAATCTGGTTGCGCAGGTTATCGGGATTCACGATCGCGCCGCACTCGAATGCCGATACTACGCGAACCACTTTCACCTCGCCGGACTTGCTGTCAATGCTGACTTCGGCAAAGGTCGCGATGTTTCCCAGCTTCTCGTAGCCACCGCCCATCCCGAAGCCCTGCCCCGCGCTCTTGCTCTTTCCCCATCCAAATTGTTTCGCAGCCGCTTCGAATACGGCACGCAGCCTGTCGTTTTTCAAATTCTTCAAACGAAATTCAAGGGGATCCATCTTCACCGCGTGAGCGATCTCGTCCATGTGCGACTCGCGCGCGAAATGATTCGCGGTCGCCGCCAAGGCACGGTACGACCCTTGGCGCAGCGGAGACTTCACCGCATGAAACACAATCCGCTGGTTCGGGATCTCATAGTACGTGCGGATTCCCGCTGAACCCGAGTTGTAGTTATGAAACTCCCAGACGGTAATCGTTCCATCGTTGCGCATGCCGCTGGTTACGTCTATGACTCCGGCCGGACGAAAATAAGCCCAGGAGAATTCTTCTTCCCGAGTCCACACAACTTTGACCGGACGCTTCGCTGCGCGCGCAAGTCTCGCCGCTTCGATTGCAGTCTCCCCAGTATGTTTCCCGCCGTATCCCGATCCTGTATCCGGCATTACCACGCGCACGTGGTCTTCGGGAATGTGAAATGCTTCGGCGAGTTGTCCGCGCACGCCGAAGGGCCGCTGCGTCCCGGTCCAGACTGTTAGTTGATCACCATCCCACTTCGCCAGCGCCGCGCGCGGCTCGAGCGGTACATGCGCAATGTATGCCACGGTGTAGGTCTGGTTCAGGCGATGATCGGCAGACGCCAGGGCCTGGTCGACCGCACCCACATCGTATCGCTCACCGTCGCCTGTCGGGTCTTTGCCCTCTGTCGCATTTGTTTTCAGATAATCGAAAAGCTCTCTATTCGAAATCTGAGGCTCAGCCTTCCATTCCGCGTGAATCGCCCCGAGCGCTGCATCAGCTAGCGTCGAACTCTCCGCCGCGACTCCGAGGAAGTTGCCATCGTGCACGACCGTCGCGCCCATCTTCTCGGCATTCTGCGTGTCGACCGATGCCAGCGTCGCGTCGAACGCCGCCGGCCGCAGCACCTTCCCGTAGAGTATTCCGGGCAGAGTCTGGTCCGATGGATAGCGATGCCGTCCCGTCACGAAATCGCGTCCGTCCACTTTCGGTGTCGACTGACCCGCAACCTTCCAATTCGCCGCAGGAATGAGAGGGTCTTCGGCGGGAAGCGTCTCGGTGAGCTGCTCTCCCTTGATCAGTGCGGCATATTCAACAGAACGTTTCGTCTGCGGATCGCTGACTCTGCCGTCGCTCGCAGTCAATCGTTGCGCATCGATATTCCATTGTTTCGCTGCGACGCCAATCAACACATCGCGCGCCGCAGCTGCAACTTTGCGAAGTTGCAGATTCATGGTCGGCGTCGTCCGGCTTCCAAACGTCCCCATATCGAACGGCGTGAGCTGCGTGTCACCCATGACCATTTCGATCTTCTCGATCGGCACATGAAGCTCTTCGGCGACTGCCTGGCTCAGCGACGTCCGGATATTCTGCCCGACTTCGACTTTGCCTGTGTATACCGTTACCTTGCCGTTCTCCGCGATATGCAGCCACGCGTCGATCTCTTTGGGAAGGGATTCGCCGCCCCGTCTCCTGCCGCCGCCGAACTCCTGCGCCACGACAGCCGGTCTCAAAACTGAAACCACGAGCACGCCTGCGCCCAGAAATTTGAAAAAGTCGCGCCGGTCTAAATCAAACCGGCAAGGAGCCGTTGCCCTGAGTTCATAGCGCTCCGGTTCGAGCACGGTTTCGAGATTTACTCCCTCGCTCATCGGCTCGCTCCTTTCGCCGCTGCCGATGCACTTCCCGTGCGAGCAGCCCGCTGAATCGCCCGAACGATTCGTGGATACGTTCCGCATCGGCAAACATTCCCATCCATGAAATCGATAATCTCGTTTTCCTTCGGCGTTGGATTCTTCTGAAGCAGCGCCACCGCCGACATGATCATTCCAGAGGTACAGTACGCGCACTGCATCGCTCCCTCGTCGAGAAACGCCTGTTGCACGGTGTGCAGATGCTCTCCAAGAGCCAGACCCTCGATCGTCGTAATCTGCTTGCCGGTGACGGTTCCTACTCGCGTGATGCAGGAGCGCTGTGCCTTGCCGTCGATCAGCACGGTGCAGGCACCGCATTGACCTTCACCGCAGCCATACTTACTCCCCGTCAGATCGAGGTGTTCGCGCAGAACCGTGAGAAGGCTGGTCTGGGCATCGGCATCAATGGTGTGAGGCTGGCCGTTGATTGCAAGACGAATCGTAGCCATTTCTATCTCCAGAGCGGAGAACTACGGTTAAGAACTGCTGAGGACGTCGTTATACGAATTCTATACCCCGCTGTATGCCGGTGTGCAGCCTTCGCACATTTACAACCGAGACAAAAACACCGAGCAGCGCCAAAAGAGACCTTCCGGCCCTGCCCGGTTCCGAGAACTGGATCGCCTTCTGCGATTACGACTTAATTGTTTTCGATGCCGCGTCCCAAGTAACAGGCTTCTGCCGGAAGTACGATTCATTCGCCATGTGACACGCGATCGCCGCACTGTTGCCGAAGACCGCGTCTTCCGTCACCGGCTTCCGCGACTTCACCGCCTGGAAGAAAACATTCAGATGAGGTTTCATATCATCCCAGTCGTGACCCTTATAGATCGTGTCCTCGTGGGTCGGCTCTTTGCCGAGTTGCGGATCGCGTTCCGCGTGCCACTGCTTCACATACTCCTCCCGCATCTTTGCCGGGAAGCTGAAACTGTAGTAACTGGGATCCATATCGACGCCAGTTTGCGGCGAATGCCGCAACTCCAACTCGCCAGCGTCGAGAACGCCCTTAGGTCCCATGAAGCGGGCCAACTCCGGCGTTTCGCAACCCAGGTCGAGGCGAACGTACACAGGAATGCCGTGATAGTCGAACAGCACGGTATGAAAGTCGGGCATATCACGGCCGTCGTTAAAACGGAAGATTCCGCCCATCGCCATCGCCGAGCGCGGAATTTCGTTCCAGCCCAAGGTCACCATCATGCCGCTTAGCAGATGCACCATCAGATCTCCAGCTACACCAGTGCCGTAAGCCTTCCAGCAACGCCAGCGCGCGAAGTGGAGCTTGTTGAACGGAACTTTCGGCGCGTCGTTGAGCCACGTATCCCAGTCGAGCGTCTGCGGCGAAAGATCGGGCGGCGGCGGGTACTCCCACGCTCCGGTCGGATCGTTGCGCCCCAGCGTCAGTTCGACCATCTCCACTTCGCCAATCGCTCCGCCCTTGTAAAGTTCGGCAGCTTTCGCGCACAACACCGAACTCACGCGCTGCGACCCGATCTGGACGATGCGGTTATTCCTCTGCGCCGCCTCCACCATACCGAGGCCGTCAGCCACGGTGTGCGACATGGGCTTCTCGCAGTAGATATCCTTGCCCGCGTTGCAGGCGTCCACGACGACGCGCCGGTGCCAGTGATCCGGCACGGCGGCAACGATGCAATCAATATCCTTACGATCGAGCAGTTCCTGATACTTGCGCGTCGTCGGCAGACTCGGGTTGGCTGTGATCTCTCGGGCCAACGTGTGCCGCCCGTCATACAAGTCGGCAGCGGCAACGCACTCCACACCGGGAATCGTGATCGCTCCCGCCAGCAGCCCCGATCCCTGCATGCCAATGCCGATCATTCCGAACCGTACGCGATCACTGGGCGCTACGGCTCGCCGCAGGATCGGTTCTGCTTTAAGCATGACTGTCTTGGAAGCCAGCAGGCCGCCTGTGGCTGCCGCACTTCCTTGCAAGAATGCACGTCGAGAAAGAATGCGTTTCATGCGAATCCCTCCTGATGAGTGACTGCGGCTTGATTTGAAATGTTGGTTACTTCTTCAGCGGCTTGATCGCCACTTCTTTGAAAAACACGATGTCGTTGTCGCTGTGGTTCTGCAATCCAAAATATCCGAAGTTCGGCCGTGGTCCGCGCTGCGGTTCGAAATCAAACTTTTTCTCCGGGACTGGATCCCCGTCCTTGTAATCCGTGACCTTTTGTCCGTTGAGTATCACGATCGTGCGGGGTCCGTCCAGGGTGATATCCATCGTGTTCCACTCAGGGCCGGGCTTCCACGCATTCTTGACGAGCGGCTTGGTCAGCGAATAGAGCATACCGGTCTCGTGATACTCATCCTCGTCCGACTTCTCTGGATGGTTATCGATCTGCACCTCAAATCCGTAGTGCACCGGCATCCACTCCTCGCGGGGTTCGACCGGAATCCGGACAAAAACTCCGGAGTTGTCATTTTCGTCGCGCATCTTATACACCACATGAATCTGGCAGTTTCCGATCTTGCCTCCGGTCCAATAGAGCAACCCCATTCCGCCATGTGTACGTATGAGTCCGTCTTCCACCGTGTCGCCACCGGGGCCCACATGTTTCCACTCCATAAGATCTTTACCGTTGAAAAGCTGATGCCATTTGTCGGGATCGCCCTTGCAGGCGTTTTCGTCGGACGCGAAGGCGAAACCCGCAAGCCCCGCAAGCACAAAAATGCATATAGTGAATCGTTTTAGCATGGGAAATCTCCTGGGGTGTTCTGGCGTGAACGCATGGACAAACCAATCTACTCGTAGTACCCGTCGGGAATCAATCATGCGTTGGGGTAGTGGGGAGAGGAGGTCAGTCGGAGGGCCTGCGGCGCGGCCATCTGTCGGATCTACGAAGATTTTCGTTGACACTACGAATATCTTCGTAGTATGGTCTTGCCCATGACACGGTCCCCGCAAAAACCTACTGCTTCCGAGCTCGAGATCCTCCGCGTTCTCTGGAGCCGAGGCCCATCCACAGTCCGCGAAGTGCATGAGGCCCTCAGCGAGAAGAAGTCTCTCGGCTATACCACGGTCCTCAAGCTCCTGCAGATTATGACCGCAAAAGGGACGGTCCGTCGAAACGAAACCCAGCGCGCGCACGTCTATGAAGCAGGCCTTCCGGCCGAGCAGACCAAGAGGCAACTCGCAGGCGACATGCTGCAGCGGGTGTTCGAAGGATCGGCCAGCGAACTTATGATGCACGCGCTTGCCGGGCGCAAGGCGTCCCACGAAGAGATCGAAGAACTGCGCCGCTTGCTGGATGAATACGAAAGGAACCGCCGATGACTGCCATCCTGTTCTCAAGCTTCGCGACGACCCAATTGACCCGTCTGCTCTCGCCGGCGGTCATGCATTCTCTGGGATGGGCCCTGTTGCATTTCGTATGGGAAGGAACCGCGATCGCTGCCGTGGCTGGAGGCGCCATGGCAGTGCTTCGTCGCACATCCGCACGCTACGTCGTCGGCATCGTCGCGTTACTCTTGATGCTTCTCAGTCCGCTGGCGACGTTCGGCTATTACGCTCATCAGGATTCAAGCGATGTGTCCGGAAAGTCGTCGCCGCTCGCCGCGGTCGCTTGGCCAATTGCGAGAGGCAGTGCTTCCGCGGCGAGTGCGGCGACCCCGACACCTCAGGCAGCCCGCCCGCTGGACGCCTTCCCATGGCTGGTGGAAGCATGGCTGGTCGGAGTCGCATTTTTCAGCCTTCGGTCTGCAGGCGGATTCTTTCTTGTCGAATATGAGCGGCGGAAACGGTCCAGCATTGTAAAAGACCGCGTGCTTGAAATCTGCCACACGTTGCAGGACCGCCTCGGCATCAGCCGTGCCATTCAATACTGCGAATGTAAATGGCTCCAGGCGCCGGCGGTGATTGGATGGTTTCGGCCCGTCGTCTTCCTGCCCGCGACTGCTCTGACCGGCCTATCCGAGGAGCAACTGAGTGCGGTCATCGCCCACGAACTCGCGCACATTCAACGATTCGATGCGTTTGTGAATGTGTTCCAGGTCTGCGTAGAGACTCTGCTCTTTTATCATCCTGCCGTCTGGTGGCTGAACAAACGAATTCGCACGGAGCGCGAGCACTGCTGCGATGAGACAGCGGTTGCCGTTTGCGGCAACCCCGTCGAATACGCCCGCGCCCTTACTTTGATGGAGGAGTGGCGCAGTGCTCCGGTCTTTGCGATGGCCGCCAACCGTGGCCCGCTGACCGAACGGATTCTGCGGGTGCTGGGACTGAAAACGCTCGGAGTTGGAATGCGTGGCCTCGGCATCGCAGGTAGCGCTCTCTGTCTTACGGCAGCTCTCGTTGCGGGAAGCACGTTACTCGGAATCGCACATCCTCCAGCGGTACATGCAGCCCTCTTGCTTCAGGCTGCTCCGTCTACAAACGCGACTCCCCAGCCTTCCGCCAAACCGGTCCCAGCTCCAAAGCCTTC
>Ga0335079_10011025_pt1 | contig 10296 bp, 12 predicted proteins | sample Lox_Sample_33_FD_206719 | JGI IMG/M metagenome (GOLD analysis project Ga0335079, IMG submission 206719) | Soil microbial communities from Loxahatchee National Wildlife Refuge, Florida, United States - Lox_Sample_3.3 | ecosystem: Environmental > Terrestrial > Soil > Wetlands | place: USA...
CTCGAAGTCGAGTTGGTCAAAGCGGCATAACGTTCCCCACACTTGCGCCCGGCGGCCCCGGGGCCGGTGCGTCGCCGGAGTTCTATATCGGCCGCGCAGAGACCTCCGCGGCGCGCGTCCGCCCCGCATCGGCGTGTTACATTGTAGAATCTAAAATCCAGATGCGTAATGTCATCATCATCGGCTCCGGCTGCGCCGGAAACACGGCGGCCGTGTATGCGGCGCGCGCCAATCTCAAACCCCTGGTGGTCATGGGAAAACACGCCGGGGGCCAATTGTCGCTGACCACCTTGGTCGAGAACTTTCCCGGTTTCCCCGAAGGCATCAACGGCCCCGACCTTGTCGAGAACATCCGGAAGCAGGCCGAAAACTTTGGCGCCGAATACGTCCATGGCGACGTCCTCGACACCGATCTTTCGCGGCGCCCCTTCCGGATCAACGTCGAACACGAGTGGTTGGAAGCGCGCACTCTGATCGTCGCCTCGGGCGCTTCGGCGCGTTGGTTGGGCCTCGATTCCGAGCAGAGCCTCATCGGCCACGGCGTCAGTTCTTGTGCGACCTGCGACGGCTTCTTCTATCGCGGCAAGAAGATCATGGTGGTCGGCGGCGGCGATTCGGCCATGGAAGAGGCCAACTTCCTGACGCGCTTCGGTTCCGAAGTGTCCCTGGTCCACCGCCGCGACCAGTTCCGCGCGTCCAAGATCATGCTGGACCGCGCGCAGCGCAATCCCAAAATCAAGTTCCTCCCCAACACCGTTGTCGAAGACATTTTCGACGCCCGCCAGCACCTGGTCACCGGCGTCCGGTTGAAGAATCTGGCCACTGGCGCGATTTGGGAGCAGGATGTGGACGGCTTTTTCGTAGCCATTGGACACATCCCCAATACGGCTGTCTTCAAAGGTCAGATCGACACCGACGCCGACGGCTACATCCTCTCCAAAGGCGGCGCGCGCACGAATGTTCCGGGCGTGTTCCATGCCGGCGACGTGCAGGACCGCGTCTATCGCCAGGCCATTACGGCCTCGGCCGCGGGGTGCATGGCGGCCATGGAAGCCGAACGTTTCCTCGAAGCGGAGGGTCACTAACATGATCGAACGCCTGAGCCCGCCGGGTGTGCCCGCGCCGCGCGGCCCTTATTCTCCTGCAGTGCGCGCGGGCGGCTTCATTTTTGTCTCGGGGCAGGTGCCCGTGGACCCGGCCACCAACCAGGTGCAGCTTGGCGATATCCGCGAGGAAACCCGCCTGGTGCTCACCAACATCCGCCGCGTTCTGGAAGGCTGCGGCGCGTCGATGGGTGACGTGGTCAAGTGCTCCGTGTTCCTGGCGAACGGCAACGACTTCGCCGCCATGAACGAGGTCTACACCGAATTCTTCGGCGCGCAGAAGCCCGCGCGGACGACGGTGGCATGCCAGTTTGCCATGCCTGGCCTGAAGGTGGAGATCGACTGCATCGCCTACCATCCGGACCCGCCCGGCGCGGCGTGAGCTACTTCTTCTTCTCCGACCACGGCGGCACGATGTGGTTGACGCGCGCGTAAGCGATGGCCTGGCCCAGGTGCTGGCTGAGGTGGTCGCCCATTTCAATCAGCAGGCCATTGAGCCGGATGGGCTGCCCGAAGAAATCGACCTTCTTTTCCAGGCCGCTGTCCGGCATGTCGCGAATCAAATCGCGCGCCATATGGAACGCCTGGTCCATGATTTCGATCGTCGCCGCCTTGCTCCGGATGGCCCGCTCGGACGCAAAGATCTCGGGCATCTCGAAGCCGCGCTTCATGTAGACCGCCGCCAAATCGTGCGCCGGACCTTGCGGCGGCTTGAGCCCCGCGTAGGAGCAGAACAGCAGCGTGCTGCCCGCCATGTGCACGAACACCTCGCCGAAGGAGCGTACCCCTTCCATGGGCCGCCACGAATATTTTTCCTCGGGAACGGCTTTCGCCAGCTCCAGACACTCGCCGGCCGCGCTTAGGAACGGCTGGAGCAGTTCCTGGCGGGCTGGGGAGATCTTGGCGTCGGTCGAAGCCCCTTTTTCCTGCCCAGGCAGAAGCAACGGGGAAAGAACCAGAACGGCCAGCAAGCGGTCAATTCGCATCGTGCTTCGCTTATATCACGTCGCCGGGGGGCAGCCAATCCCGGCCGCCGCCGCGACCCCCACCGCACAGCGCATGCGCGAGAAGTCCGCAGCCGCAATGGCGGTGCGGCCATGCGCCGCGCGCGGCATACTTCCCGACCGGGCGCTTCGGCGAGATCGGCCTTGCCGCGTTCACGCGCGCCGGGATCCGCCGGCGGTGTGCCACAAACAGCCGCTCATCCCGCCAACCCCGGCGTCCCGCCCATCGTCGGCGCATTCCGGACCGCTCGCACAACCGCTTGCGCCACCGCCTCCGCCGCCGCGATTCCCAGCGTGTTCACATCCGCCTGCGCCTCGCCGGTCGACAGAGCGAAAACCATATCGCCATCGAACATGGTGTTCACCGGATAAATGGTTCGCGCCATCCCCAGGCTTGCCAGTTGCGCCAGCTTGGTGGCCTGGACCTTCGACAAGCGCGCGTTGGTGGCCACTACGGCCAGCGTCGTGTTGCGGCGCTCGAAGCCGCCGCGTCCCGCGCCTGCCTTCATGTGCGCTTCCGTATCCGCCAATTCGCGGCTGTCCGGGGAGCGGCGCGCGCCCGCGATCAGCTTGCCGCTAGCCGGATCCCGCACGTCGCCGAATGCGTTCACCACCGCCAGAGCCGCCACCAGCAGGCCGCCCTGGAGTTCCACCAGCCCGGAGCCCGCGCCGGACTTCATGGCTTGCCGCATGCCGAAAATCTTGCCCACCGTGGCGCCGGTGCCTGCGCCCACCGCGCCTTCCTGCACCGGATCGGTGGTGGCCGCGGCCGCCGCGCTCTCGCCCATTTCCCGGGTGGGCCGCACGCCCGCTTTGCCGATATCCAGGTCGAAGAGAATGGCGCACGGCACGATGGGCACCACCGCCCGTCCGGCTCGAAATCCCACGCCGTGTTGCTCCAGGTAGCGCCGCACGCCCGAAGCGGTTTCCAGTCCGAAAGCGCTGCCGCCCGAAAGCACGATGGCGTGCACCCGCTCGGTGATATGGCCTGCCTGCAAGGTCTCGAGCGAGGACGCCTCGCTGGCGGAGCCCCGTATGTCTACGCCGCCCACCGCGCCGCCCTCGCACAGGATCGCCGTGCAGCCGGTCAGCGCATCGAAATTCGAGGCGTGCCCCACTTTGATTCCCGCGATTGCGGTAAGTCCTTTCATCGCCGAATTGGTATGGTAGCATCGAAGATCGGAGATTCGCCGGTTTGCTCGATTTCTTAAAAGAACCGTTCATCGCGATCCAGGAATTCTTCCTGTTGACGGGCCGCGCCCTGCGCAACCTGGCGGCGCGCCCGCATTACGGCGACGATATCGTCCTGCAGATGGACCTGATCGGCGTCGGCAGCCTGCCCATCGTGATCCTCACCGGCCTCTTCGCCGGCGCGGTGATGGCGCTGCAGATGTCCCGCGCGCTGGCGCAATACGGCCAGGTCGATCAGACCGGCACCCTGGTTTCGATCTCCCTGGTGCGCGAACTGGGCCCGGTTCTGACGGCCTTGATGATGGCCGGAAGAAACTCCTCCGGCATGGCCAGCGAGCTCGGCTCCATGAAAGTCACCGAGCAGATCGATGCCATGCGCGCCCTGGGCACCGATCCGACCCAGAAGCTGGTCACGCCCCGCATGGTGGCCACCGCGATCATGTTGCCGCTGCTCACCATTCTTTCCGATTTCATCGGCATGTTCGGCGGCTGGTTCGTGGCCAAGTTCTTCCTGGATCTGCCCAGCCGGATGTACTGGTCGAGCGTGTGGCGGGCGCTCGAGTGGAACGACATCACCCAGGGGCTGCTCAAGCCGTTCGCCTTTGCGTTCATCATTTCGCTGGTGGGCTGCTACTACGGCCTGCGCACGACCGGCGGCACCCAGGGCGTGGGCCGCGCCACCACGCAGGCCATGGTGGCCGCCTCCGTTCTGATCCTCGTGCTGGACTTTTTCCTGGGCAAGATCTTCGTCAGCCAGGGCGCCGTATGATGCCGGCGGACCCCCAAAAACCGGTCCTCGAATTCGATCGCGTCAGCGTCTCCTTCGACGGTACGCCCGCGTTGGCCAACGTTTCCTTTCGCGCCTGCGAAGGGGAATCGCGCGTGATCATGGGCGCCACCGGGAGCGGCAAAACCGTGCTGCTCAAGACCGCGCTGGGGTTGCAAAGACCGGACTCCGGAACGGTCTATGTCTTCGGGCAGGACATCAGCCGGATGTCGGAGCGCGAGTTGTTCGAGATCCGCAGCAAGATCGGCATGCTGTTCCAGGAGAGCGCCCTGTTCGATTCGCTGAATATCGAGGAGAACGTGAGCTACCCGCTGCTCTACCAGCCGTCGATCCAATGCCCCAAGGCGGAGGTCCTGCCGCGGGTGCGGGAGGCCCTGCGCTTCGTGGAGCTGGAGGGCACGCTGGCGAAGTTTCCGAGCGAGCTTTCCGGCGGCATGCGCCGGCGCGCGGCCATCGCCCGCGCCGTGGTCACGCAGCCCCCCTTGCTGCTCTACGATTCACCCACCGCCGGGTTGGATCCCATCACCGCGCAGACCATCGTCTCCCTGATCGTGAAAGAACGCGATCTGAACCGAACCACCACCCTGATCGTGACCTACCGGTATCAGGACGGCAACTTGGTCGCCAAATTCCGCTACAATTCTGAGAATGGAAACCTGGAGCCGGCAGGCAATCGTAACGGCGGCGCGGCGTCCCGAACCACCTTTATGATTCTGTCCGAAGGCCGTCTGATCTTCGAAGGCCCCCAGGATGAGCTGGAGGCGTCCCGGGATCCATATATTGCGAAGTTCGTAAAACAACGGGGATAGAGCATGCCGGAGCGCAGCAAAATCCGCTGGTCTGAGTTGAAAGTCGGAATCGTGGCGTTCGCCGCCATGCTGGTCGTGGGGGTGCTCATCTTCCTGCTCACCGGAAGCCGCAGCATCTTCGAGCTCAACGAGAGCGTGCGCACCTACATGGCGGATGCCGCCGGTATGACCGAGAGCACCCCGGTGCGGCTCAATGGCATCCTGGTCGGCGCCGTGCAAGGGATCAAGTTGTCGGGCGCGAAAGACCCCAAGCGCGCCGTGGAGTTTGAACTGGCGATCCAGGGCAAGTTCATGAAGGAGATTCCGGAAGACTCCACCGCCGCCATCAGCGCCGCCAACCTGCTGGGCAATAAATTCATCGATATCACCAAGGGACAAAGCGCCACGCCGGTGAAGGCCGGCGGCGAGCTGCGCAGCCTGCAGACCCAGGACATTCCCGAGCTGATGGCGCAAGCCGGCAACCTGATCGGCACCCTGCAGGATATTTCCAAGCGCTTGAACGCCATGCTGGCCGATATCGACGCCGGCAAAGGCAATATCGGCAAGCTGCTCAAGGACGAAGAACTGTTCGCCCGGCTGAATGGCATCGCCGCCGAGGGCCAGCAACTGCTCGCGGATGTGCGCAACGGCAGGGGCACGTTGAGCAAGCTGCTCTACGACGACAATCTTTACGAAGAGATTCGCGCGCCGATCAAGCGCATCGACGCCATGCTGGCCGATTTGCAGCAGGGGCAGGGCACCGCGGGCAAGCTGCTCAAGGATCCGCAGGTTTACGATGAAGCGCAGCAAACGCTGGCCGAAATGCGGCAGCTTACGCAGGATCTGAATGCCGGCAAAGGCACCGCGGGCAAACTGCTCAAGGACGATGCGCTTTACAAGCAGCTTAACCAGCTCACCGCCAAGCTGGATTCCACCATCGACAAGATCAACTCGGGGCAGGGGACCGTGGGCCAGTTGCTGGTGAATCCGCAGATGTACGACGCGATGAACGGCGCCATGCGCGAGTTCCAGGGCCTTGCCAAGGACATGCGCGCCAACCCCAAGAAATTCCTGCGCATCAAGCTGGCGATTTTTTGATCCCGCGGAAGCGATTAATCGTCAACGCCGACGACTTCGGTTTTACGCCGGATGTCAACCGCGGCATCGTGGCGGCGCATCGCCAGGGCATCGTGACGGCAACCACCTTGATGGCCAATGGCGATGCGTTTGACGATGCCGTGCGGCTCGCCAAACAGAACCCCACGCTGGACGCCGGCTGCCACCTGGTGCTGATCGGGGGCCGCGCGCTGGCGCCGCCGCACGCGCCGCTTCCCGCGTCGCTGCCGCAACTGGTGCGGGCGCTGGCCGCGCGGCGCATCCGCGTATATGACGAGCTGGCGGCGCAGGTCCGCCGGATTCTGGCGGCTGGCCTGCAGCCTTCCCATTTGGATACCCATAAGCACACGCACCTCGCGCCGCCGGTGCTGGATGCCGTGGCGCGCATTTCCGAGGAGTTCCAAATTCGCTGGGTGCGCCGGCCCTTCGACCTTCCGCTCACCGCCGTGCGCGGCGGCGCCTCGTGGATGAAACGGGCGGCCAGCGGCGGACTCGGCGTGCTCCGCGGCCGGTTTCATCGCGTCCTCGGGCGGCACGGCTGCCGCACCACGGATCATTTCGCGGGATTCCAGATCACCGGCCGGTTGCGCACCGCCGGGCTGGTCCGGTTGATCCGCGAATTGCCGGACGGCGTCACCGAATTCATGTGCCACCCCGGCTATTGCGGCGAAGATCTGCGGAACGCGCGGACGCGGCTGAAGCAGAGCCGCCAGCGGGAGTTGGAAGCCCTGGTGGCGCCGCAGACGCGCGCCGCGCTGGCGGATGCGCGGGTCGAGTTGGTGGATTACCGCATGCTCGATTGATCCGGCGGCGCAATCCGGCGCTCCGCTTGCCAGGGCGCAGTGGCACGTTTTTATCGTTCGTGCTACGGTAAAACAAGCCCCGTGCATATTCCCGATGGATTCCTGGCTACGCCGGTTTGGGCCACGCTCGACGCGGCCGCCGCGCCCGCGGTGATCTACGTTGCGCGCCGGGCGCAGCGCGGACTCGAGGAGTCCCAGGCCCCGCTGTTGGGCGTGATGGGGGCTTTCGTGTTCGCCGCCCAGATGATCAACTTCCCGGTGGGCGTGGGCACCAGCGGGCACCTGGTGGGCGGCGCCCTGCTGTGCTATACGCTGGGGCCGGCCGCCGCCACCGTGGTGATGACCGCCATCCTGGCGATCCAGGCGCTCGTATTTCAGGACGGCGGTATTCTCGCGCTCGGCCCCAACATCGTGAATATGGCGCTGCTGGGCGTACTGGCTGCCTGGCTGCCCTATCACTTGTGGGGACACGGGCGGCGGCGCAGGCTCGCCATCTTTCTGGGCGGCGCGTGCTCGGTGCTGGTGAGCGCCGTGCTGGCCCTTTCCGAACTGCTGATCTCGGGTGTGCGGATGCCCGGCTCCCTGCTGGGAATCTCTCTCGCCCTGTTTGCGGTGTCCGCCGCGCTCGAGGGCGCCATCACGGTAGCCGTCATCGCCGCACTCGAAGCCGTGAATCCGAATTTCGTGCGCCCCTCGGAAAACGGCGGGTCCCGTATTCTGGCTGCAGTCGCCGCCGCGGCGGTCTTTCTCGCGGTGGCCGGAGTGATGTTCGCCTCCACGCATCCGGACGGGATCTGGCGGCTGGCGCAGAATATCGGGCTGGCATCCCACGCGCGCGCGCTGCTGCATACTCCGCTGGCATCTTATGAAGCGGATTTTCTCGAATCGCCGTGGCTGCGCAAAGCACTGGGCGGGCTGACCGGATTGGCGCTGATCTTCGGAGCCTGCCTGCTGTTCGGCCGGTTGGCTGCCCGGCACAGGAGCGCCTAGTTGCATCATGTGGTATTGGAGCGCTGGAGCCGCGGTGACAGCCCGCTGCACCGCCGCGATCCGCGCGCCAAGACGGCCGCCCTGCTCATCTTCCTGGTCCTGATCGCCACCAGCCGCGCGCACTTGCCGGCGCTGGGCGCGGCCTACTTGCTGATGCTGCTGGCGGGTGTGGTTTGGGCGCGCCTGCCGCTGGCGGCGGCGCTGGCGCGCTCGAGCGTGGTGTTGCCATTCAGCCTGGTGTTCGCCGCGATCAGTTGGATGGCGGGAGACGCCGCGCGCGCCGGCGCTTTGCTCACCAAGAGTTATTTTTCCGCCCTGGCGGTCTTACTGGTAATCTCGACCACGCCCCTGCCCCAATTGCTGCGGGGACTGGAGGGTTTGGGAGTTCCGCGGTTTCTGCTGATGGTGGCACAGTTCTTATACCGCTACCTGTTTGTGATCTCGGAGGAAGCGCAGCATATGCGCGCCGCCTCTCTCGCGCGGGGCGCGTCGGTGCGCGGCATGGCGGCGCACGGCGCGCGCTTCCGTTCCGCGGCGGGCGCGCTCGCGGTCCTGTTTGCGCGCTCGTATGCGCGCGCCGGAAGCATCCATCAGGCCATGCTGGCGCGCGGTTTCGAAGGCCGCTTTCACCTGCTGAGCGCCGGCCGGTTCCGCTGGCAGGATGGGATATTCCTGGTCGCGGCGGGCGGCCTCCCAGCCGCGATGCGCTTCGCCGTGGAGCGCGCGGTCCGATGACGCCGCTGATCGAAGTACGCGGGCTGCACTTCCACTACGACGACGGCACGCGCGCGTTGAACGGCGTCGACTTCCACCTGTTTCCGGGCGAGACCGTCGCCTTGCTGGGAGCGAACGGCTCCGGCAAGACCACCTTCGTCCTGCATCTGAACGGACTGCTGATGGGCCAGGGCTCCATTGAAGTCTGCGGCATGCGCCTCAGCCGGAGCACTCTGGCGCCGATCCGGCGCAAGATCGGGCTCGTCTTTCAGGACTCGGAAACGCAGCTTTTCATGCCGACGGTTCTCGAGGACGTGGCGTTCGGGCCGCTCAACTCAGGAATGCCGCCGGACCAGGCGCTGCAACGCGCACTCGCGGCGCTGGAAGTCACCGGCATGCGGGAGGCCTCCCACAAGGCGCCTTACCATCTGAGCGCCGGTGAGAAAAAGCGGGTAGCCATCGCAGGCATCCTGGCCATGCAGCCGGAGATACTAATCCTGGATGAGCCGACCACGTACCTCGATCCGCCAGGCCAATCCTCTCTGATCCAACTCTTGCGCAGCCTCCCGCAAGCCAAGATACTGGTGACTCACGACACAGGCTTCGCCGAAGCTTTAGCGCAACGCGCCTGCTTCTTCGAGCGCGGAGCTATTACCGGGATGGGCCCGGTCCGCCAATTAGTCCAACGCTTCCACTGGGACCGGACCGGGGCGGGATGCGCCCCCGAGTAGCTCCGGAGAGGCTTGGCAGGCGAAAGCGCCTGCCCGTGGCACGAACTTAGCGCTAGCCTCCAGCAGCTACCTTCTTGCGGTGTTCCGCCCAGCGTTTTCTTTGGGCCGCGGCGATGCGCTTGCGCGCGGCGGCGCTCAGGACCCGCTTCTTAGGCGCAGCCTCTTTCTTAGCCGCCCCCCCACGGGCCGATGTTGCATGACCCAGTTGCGACCGTAGCTCTTTTATCTTATCTTCCACGCGCTGCTTCTCGAGTTCATAACCCACGAGAGCCATCTGTAGAGTTGCCTGATCTGGTGCGTTCGCTTTGCCTCTTGGCATTGGTTTCTCCCTCGGACACTATATCATAGGTTCTAAAGATTTCATTAAACAAAAGCTATAATATCAGATCCGGCCTTGCCCACCAGTGGGCCGCAACGGAATTTTGGTAGGTTTCCGCCGTGCGAATCGTCATTCAGCGGGTCAAACAGGCGCGCGTCGAAGTGCGCGGACAAGTGACGGGAGCTATCGGCCGGGGGTTGCTCGTGCTGCTGGGGATCGCCAAGACAGATGCGGAACAGGATGCGGACTACCTGGTCGACAAAGTACTGCGCCTGCGGATCTTTTCCGACGATGCCGGCAAGCTGAACCGGAGTATCGGAGAAGCCGGCGGCAGCCTGCTGCTGGTGTCTCAGTTCACGCTGTACGGCGATTGCCGGAAGGGCCGGCGGCCCAGCTTCGACTTAGCAGCCGGTACGCAGGAGGCCATGCGGCTTTATGAGTATTTCTTGAACCAATGGCGTAAGACCGGCGTGCCCGTCGAGACCGGCGTCTTTCAAGCGCCCATGGAAGTACACCTGGTCAACGACGGGCCGGTGACGCTGGTCTGCGACAGCATCCCGAAGTAAGCGCGGCGCGCGCCGCCCCGCGGCACTGAGCCGGGAGCCTGTTCCACGGGTTGCCCTACTTAGCGGGTGAGATACTTCTCATACAAGCGGTGGTGCTTGTTATCCAGGTCGACCGGGGCGCCCTTGATAAACACCTGCTTGACTTCCGTGCGGGTTTCCAGCGGATCGCCGTCGGTGACAATCA
>Ga0335079_10011027_pt1 | contig 10294 bp, 9 predicted proteins | sample Lox_Sample_33_FD_206719 | JGI IMG/M metagenome (GOLD analysis project Ga0335079, IMG submission 206719) | Soil microbial communities from Loxahatchee National Wildlife Refuge, Florida, United States - Lox_Sample_3.3 | ecosystem: Environmental > Terrestrial > Soil > Wetlands | place: USA: Florida...
CCAGACGATGCATCATCTCTATACGGCGGTGTTGCTGGGTGGCAGCGAAGCGATGCTGTCCGGACATCCCGAGTTTTGCCCCAAGCCAGTGCAAGTCGCGATTGCGGGCTCGACTTGGGGAGGCTCGATGCTCAAGCTGCAATACGTCGGCCGCGGCATGCACCTCGAATTTCGCCACCCCAGCTATCCGAGCCCGATCATCACCAGCCCCATCCAGGAGATCCGCGACCGGATCGTTCCCGAGAAAATCCAACTCCGGCCTGTCGAACTCGACTCGCGCCCTCACGGTGCGCACTCGTAAATCTAATCTTTTAAGCGTTGTCATCCTTCGCGAAGCGAAGAACCTATGCATTCCAGCGCGCCCGGATGCCCGAGTTCTCATCGGTCTTTGGCTACTTACCTTTCTTATCGGTATCGCACGGCACACTCTTCATCGGTGACGGGTGTTCCGATTCGTCGAGCACGAAACGAACATCCACCAGCGCCTGAGGACAGTCCGTTGCGATCTGCACATTACTTCGATCGAAGCCCTGCGGCAAGAATTCCCGATTCGTTTCAACGTACCGATCCAGATAGGTGTAGTCGTAGACCGAACCCTCCGCCAGCTTCCACTGCACCTGCAGGCGGGAAGTCACCTCTTTTTTTCCCACGAACTCTACCTTTTGCAGCCGGTACTGGGGGCCCTCTTCGACGGTGAGCTTTAAGTCGATGGTCCCATTCGCATTCGGCGTAGTTTCGGGGATGGACACCGCATCCAGATATCCATTCTTTCCATACATCTTGCGCAAGCTCACGAGCCCACTGGCGACCTTGCCTCTTTCGAATGTGTCTCCCTTCTTCATGGGGAACTCCGAGCGCAGCCGCTCAGACGCAAACGCCCTGTTCTTTACAAACGAGATTTCCCCGACCTTGTATTTCGGACCCTCTGTGACGTCCGCTTCCATCGCAACCGGCTTCGGATTCCCGAGTGGATCACCCGGCTTGAATTTCACGCTCTTTACTTCGACCGTGAAATATCCCTTGTCCTGGAACAGGCCCCGTACACGTTCTCCCATCTCCTCTGAGTCGTCGTTGTAGCAATTCCCAACAAAGTTTCCCGTCATCCCCGCCAGTTCGGTGGCACTGAGCGACTGAGTGCCCGTGATTGCGAAATCGGTCACCAGGATTCCATCCTTCTTCTCGTCGCGATGATCGTTTGAACACTGCGCCGCAATCGCACCCGTCAGAAGTACTAGCGCAATCGCCAACCGCGTCCATTGCCTTGTCATGAAGACCCTCCGAACGTCTCAGCGATAATGTTGCAGATTCCCGTGGATACCCTCAGGTTGCCCAAGCTGCGCTTGCAGTCTTGTGATTGCCAGCCCGAAGTTTCTGAATCGCAACTCAACCAAATTTCCCTTTGACTTCGCCCATGGCACCCACTACCATCGGCCCCGGAGCCCATCATGCCGCTCACCATCGACACCCGGGAAGTCTCCCACGTCTCCATCCTCGATATCAAAGGCCGCATCGTTCTGGGCGAAGAGATTCGCGACCTTCGCGACGCCGTCCGATCCCTGGTTGCGCAGGGAAAGAAGAAGATCATTCTGAACCTCGCCGGCGTTGACTACATCGACAGTTCGGGCGTCGGAGAACTTGTCGGCTGCTTCACAACCGTGCGCAACGCGGGGGGCGAACTCAAGCTCCTCAATCTCACGCAGAAAGTCCACGACGTGCTGCATGTCACCAAGCTCTACACCGTGTTCGACATCAAGGACGACGAGTTTCAGGCCGTGAAGTCCTTCGACTACTTTTTCGCGAAGTAAGGCGATGGGAAGAAGAGCAGATATTCCTACCCTCTTGCTGACTTTACGTTCCGAACCCGCAAAGCCACGCCCCAAGCGGCGCAATTCGCGCTAACATTCAGCGAAAAACGGGACACATGGGCCATGCAGTCGCTTTGGTGCGGAAGCGGGAGCCGTGCAGCTCATGGATCAACGCAGTACCAACTCCAGGGAACTCGTCTGGAGCCTAGACCGGAGTTTTCAAGGCTGGATCTGTTCGCAGTGCGAGTGGAATTCCCCTATCCCTACGCTCCTCAACGATCCTGAGGCGAAGACTGCGTACGATCGCCTGGCGATCACGAAGTTTCGCGAGCACAAATGCGAAGACCACCTCAGGCGGCTGCTTCCGGTCAGCGATAGCTTTACCAGCCGCATTCGCAAGATGATCTCGCACGGGTATAAACCCAAAGATGCGGTTGAACTCATGCTGCAGGAAGTTCAACTCGAATGCCGCTCGCAGCCCAAGGTTCTGGCCCAGGCGCAATCGGAGGCAGACGACTTCCTGCGCCGCCTCCGCGCCGGCTTGATCTGAAAGGATCCAAGATACGAACATAAAATGGGGATGCCCCACTTCTCGCCGTATTTGCGAGAAGTGGGAACGTCAGCTTTGATTTCTAACGAAGCATTACAGAATTACTGGCGACTGACCCAATATCGACGAATTGACGTCAGAAGTCTATGCTCGCACTATCCTCTGAGGTTTTCATTTTGATCCCAACGCTCGCACGATCTCTTCGACATCCCCCATCTTCTCGCCGAGCAGATTCAGCTTCCGCGCCAGCCCTTGAATCTCTACTTCGGCACGCCGGTTCACGTCGTAATCCAGTTCGCCGCGCAGGCGGTCTTTCGTATCCTGCCGGTTCTGGCTCATCATGATGATCGGCGCCTGCACGGCCGCCAGCATCGACAAGAACAAGTTCAACAAGATGTACGGATACGGATCCCAAGCCCGCCGGCCCATTACATGATCGATTAACAGGTAGACAGCGAGCCCGACCGCGAAGGTAATGATAAAGGTCCACGATCCGCCGAACCCGGCCACGGAATCGGCCACGCGCTCGCCGAAGGTCGCGTCTTCCTCAATTACTTCATTGGGATGACGGTTGGCTCGAATCCGCACCAGTTGCTGCGACGCGTGAAAATGCTTGCCCAGCACACGCAGCATGTCCATGCCGGCGAGTGGCTTGCGCTGCAGCAGCACTTCGATATCTTTGCGCGTGATCTCGAGGCACACCGCCTCCTCGACCGCCGTGGCTTCCGTCTGATGCGGCGTCTGCTCGAGCATCGACGCGAATCCAAAAAACTCTCCGTGCGATGGCTCGTCGACTACCACTTCCTGCTGGTCCTGATCGACGGTTGACACGCGCACGCGCCCCGACACCACGACGTAGGCTTGGCCGTTGGCGTCTCCGATCTTGTAGATGCGCTGCCGGGGCGCAAACGTCTTCAACCGCACCTGCCCGGCCAGCACCGCGGTTTCTTCTTCATCCAGCGACGCGAACAACGGGACATGCTTCAAAACTTCGGGATTGCAGGCCATCGAAAATCCTCTCCACGCAATCTCAACTGCAATCAATCGCAAAGAGAATTGCATAAAAGGCGGCGAGCAACAACAGAAGTTCGTCTACGTCTTCTGCGGTGAAGATGTTTTTGACGAGGCCGGACATGGCAGACAAGCCCGAGTCCGCGTTAGAGTGGGAGGAGATGCAATCATCCAGGGACAAGCACGTGAACAATGCAAAGTGTTTCAATCGATATGCAGTCATCGCAATCGCGGCCCTGACGCTAGTCGCCGCCTGCCACCGCAACAAAACCACGGCAAAACGCTATCCCTTCACCGGGCGCATCGTTTCCATCAACGCGCAATCCCAATCCGCCATCATCGACGGCGACGCCATCCCCGGTTTCATGGAAGCCATGGCGATGGACTACAAGTGCAAGCCGCCCGAGGTTCTCAAACAACTCGCTGCCGGCGATTCCATCACCGCGGAAGTCGTCGTCATCCAGCCCGACTCGGGTAGCGATGCCGCGCCCGACTACTGGCTGGAAAACGTGAAGGTCACTGCCCACGCGAAGCAACCACCGGCAAACGCCGCCAACTCGATGCATGTGCCCTCGCCGGGGGAGGATGTCCCCGACTTCGCCTTCGTCAATCAAAGCGGCAAGCGCGTCTCGTTGCACGACTATCGCGGTAAAGTTCTGCTCGTGACCTTTATCTATACGCGCTGCCCCTTTCCTGATTTCTGCCCACGGATGAGCGGTAACTTCAACGAAATCTATAAGCAAATCGGGTCTAATCCATCGCTCGCCGGCGCGCATCTGCTAAGCATCAGCTTCGATCCGGAGCACGATAAGCCCAAAGTTTTGCGAGACTATGGATTCTCCGTCGCTCACACGCACGACGCCGCGCTCTTTAAGAATTGGGAGTTCGCCGTTCCCGGCGCTGCCGATCTACCCAAGATCGAGGATTTCTTTGCGCTCACCGTGAAGCCGGAAAACGGTCTCATCACACACAATCTGAGCACCGCTGTGATCGGCCCCGACGGCAAGATTGTGAACTGGTATCACGGCGGCGATTGGCAGGTTTCTGATCTAATAAAGGACGCAGCATCGGTCCACCGCATAAGTTAGGAGAAAACTGCGGCTTCAAGCCACTGAGGGATCAATGAAATACGTCCTACTCATACTTTGCGTCCTCGGAATCACCGTCTCTGCGCTCGCGCTTCGCGAGCACTACCGCGAATACGGAGACTCGCCCTGCAGCATCAACGAGCGCTGGGATTGCGGCGTCGTCAACCACAGCCCCTACGCCTTGCTAGGCGGTGTTTTCGAAGAAATGCATCTCCCGCACATTCCGCTGATCAGCGCAATGCCCGTCGCCACGGCGGGAATCCTCGGCTACCTCGTCATGGCCGTGATTGCGTTCCGCCGTGCCTATCGATGGCTGCTGCTGCTGGCGGTCGGGAGTCTGGTGCGTCTACTGCGTCATCTCGCTGGGGCTCATTTCAATCATGACGCTTGTTACCCTAGGCACAGTAGCCGTGCAAGCGATCCGAAAACCCCGCGAGGCCTGAATCGCAACTGAACTGGGTGTGCGATCTTGGAGTGGGACTTTGCCTTGTTTTTCCTCGTGCCACGGTACTCGCTCCAGGCAAATCCCGGCGAGATTATCGCCCAGCCTGGACCCTAGCCCCCGGCCCCTGACCCCTGCTTCTTCCTCGATCCCAACTTCCGATTAATATCCCCGCCGAATTCAATAAAGAAATTCAACAGCGTTCCCCACCCTGCCTGTCCCAGCATGCCGCGCCCGCCTTCGGCAAACGCATTTCGAGGATGTGGCTTCCATGCGGTCGACACGAGTCCTCCGGCAAACGCCCCGCCATACAAGGCAAGCTGGGGGACACGATGCTCCTCGCTAGAATCGTAGGTCATGAAGTTTCGCACGATTGCATGCCGCGTTCTGGGCCAGAATCCCTTGCATTGGCACTGATCGTAGCGCGGTTCGTATCTTAGCTTCGCGTTGCCCAGCGCGGCCACGCTGTTTGCGGTGATGAACTGTCCCTCGCGCGACGCAAATCTCGCTCCGTATCCCGCCCAATTCGCGTCCCACTGGGGAGGCGCCTTGCGCCACTGGTCGACGCCCGCCTGAAACATCCGCTTCAGATAAGCGCCGGGCGTGGTGAGCGTCTGCGACAGGTAGAGATCCCGCCGTTGCTGTGCATTCAGTGGCGTCATCACCTGGCCCTGTCCGACGAACACGCCGGTCAGCCAGCTGCTCTCCCAGTCGCGCGCCTTTACTAGCGCCGTTTCGCCCACCTTCTTGGAGATTTCCGCCGCCTGCACCGTCACTTGCACGGTTTTTTCAGCAACTGCTTCGGCGGGGTTTTCATTCTGCTTTTCGTCATTGGGACTCTGGGGCGGAGGTGTTTGCGGTGGCAGCGGATTCTGCGGCGTGGGCGCATCGGGAAGGGGGCTCTGCGCCAGCGCAATTCCACAAGTGAGGACGAGACAGATCCACAAGCATAAGTGCAGAACGATTCTCACTCTCACCTCATGACCAGCGCCAGAGGCGCTTGCCCGCAAAGATTTTGCCGATCTTGACTAAACGCTCTAAACTTCCTTTCGATGCGCTCCCTCTACAACCGTGTTGCAGGACAAAGTGTGGAGCGCCTCGCCGCGCTCAGCGACGGAATCTTCGCCGTCGCCATGACCCTTCTCGTCCTCGATCTGCGCGTGCCTGCTGGCGAGGCTGTTCACTCCGAGCGCGACTTGTGGCACGTCCTCGTCGCGCTCTCGCCACGTTTGCTGCTCTTTTTGATGAGCGTGATGACCCTCGGCATCTTCTGGGTCGGACAGCAAACGCAACTCAACCATTTCGCGCGCTCTGACCGCAATCTGGCCTGGATCCACATCGCCTTCCTCTGCGCCGTCTGCCTGGTTCCGTTCTCCACGTCGCTGCTGGCAGAGTTCATCCACTACCGCACGGCCCTGCTGGTTTATTGGTTCAACATACTGTTACTCGGCGCGACATTATTCTGGAGCTGGAGCTACTGCACGCGCGCCCGGCTCCTCGATGACAACCTGCCGCCGGAAATTCATCCAGCGGTAGTGCGCCGCATCGTAATCGCCCAGTCCCTCTACGCCGCCGGCGCCGCGCTGTGCTTTTTCAACACGTACTACAGCATCGCTACGATCGTGTTAGTGCAAGTGAACTACGCGATCGCGCCAAGGTTCTGCTGGGGATTGTTCTCGCGATCGGAATCAAGGCCGGAGGTTTAGAGCAGGGAGCCGCGAAGGTTTTGGAGGGCGGCATCCTGAGCGCAGCTGCTTTTCCGGCGGAGTGAAGGATCTCGCAGGCAGAATTTTTACGTGCTCTGAGCTCCTATGTATGGAAGGAGCGACAACTCGAAACTACCCTCTCTCGTACGCGTGCTTCTTCTCCAACTCCTCAACGGCTGTTTGCCGTGCCGCTTCAAATCGCTCGCTTTGATGCATCAATCCCTGGGTGGCTTCGGCATACTCACCTTCGATGCGCAACAATCCCTGCGCCGCCACGAGCCGTGCGGCAACCTCCAGCAAGTGCGCTGGAGTTGTCTGCAGATACTGCGCTTCAGCTGGATCGCCAATCCACGCGCGGTGGTCCTCGGAAGCACCTAACTTCGTCGTCCAATAGACTTTTCGCTCCACGAACTCCGCCATAGCGTCATCGGTGGCCTTGCCGAACACCCACTGCTGCCGTTTGAAGTCGTAATGCCGGCTGGAGAAGGGCACTGGCAATAGCTTCCCGGACTTGAGAAACTCAATCTGCCGCCGATCGACTTCCTTGCGCAGCGCATTGATCACCGGTGTCTCCGCCTCGGCTGGATCCAGCGACGGCATGACCTCCCGCACTGTTTGCGACAAATTCACCGCCACCGGCGCATGCAGCCCGTCCGATCCTGCGAGCACGATGTCGCCATGCAGCACCCAGAAATCCGCGCCGGAGGTCGACTGATGAAACGGCCAGTTCAGGCGGATCATCAACGGCAGCCCGGTGAGCGTCACCCAGATTTTCTTGTTGGCTGCGTCGCGGACTTCGTCCAACACACCACCACTTGCCTGCGTCATATCCATCCTTAGTTTTGGGAAACCTCGAAGAGAGAACCCTCTTCAATTCTACGAATCACTGGAGTTTCCGTCGAGCGTCGAACGCACCTTTGCCGCCAGTTCCAGCTTGGTGAATGGCTTTTGCAGCAGTTGCACACCCGGCTCCAGTACGCGATGCTGTGCCACCATGTCGTCGGTGTAACCCGTCATGTAGATAATTTTCGTCGTGGGACGCTTGCTCAGAAGTTTCTCCGCCAGTTGCCGGCCGCTCATGCCCGGCATGATGACGTCGCTCAGCAGTAAATCGATGGGTTCGGCATGCGTCTCCGCCATCCGGATGGCTTGCTCCGCGCTTCCCGCCGACAGTACCTTATAGCCGAAGCCTTCGAGGAACAGGCATGTGAGTTCGCGCAAATCCGGCTCATCTTCGGCAATCAGGATGGTCTCGCGTCCGCCTCGTACCGCTTCACCACCTGTTGCGCCCTGCACCCGCCGCGCACTCTCAGCCGCTGCTGGTAGATAAATGCGGAACTCGCTCCCTGATCCCGTGTCACTGCGCGCGCGAATGCTACCGCCGCTCTGCTTCACGATTCCGTATACCGTCGCCAGTCCAAGTCCCGTTCCTTTTCCCATCGACTTCGTGGTGAAGAACGGCTCGAAAATATGCTGCAACGTCCCCGGGTCCATTCCATGACCGCTGTCGATCACCTTCAGCATGACATACGATCCGGGATCCAGTTCCAGCTTCTGCGCCTGTTCCGCAGTCAGGTCGACATTGGCCGTCTCCATCACCAGCTTTCCGCCGTGCGGCATCGCGTCGCGCGCATTGATCGCCAGGTTCATCAATACCTGCTCGATCTGGCCGGGATCCGCCTTCACCGACTTCAACGACTGTGGCAGCTTCGCCACCAGCTCGATATCTTCTCCGATCACGCGGGACAGCATTTTCTGCACATCGGCCACGGCTTCATTGAGGTCGAGTACTTTCGGTTGTAAGACCTGCCGGCGGCTAAATGCCAGCAGTTGTTGCGTCAGCGACGCCGCTCGGTCCGCCGCGCGCCGGATTTGCTGCAAGCCACTACGGGCACCTTCGTCCTTACCCACCGTTGCCAGCAGCAACTCGCCGTGCCCCATGATGATGCTCAAGATGTTGTTGAAATCGTGCGCCACGCCGCCAGCCAGCCGCCCGATCGCTTCCAGTTGCTGTGCGTTGCGCAGCTGTTCCTCCAGATGAACGCGCTCCGTGACATCGCGCGTCACACCCCAGGTTCGCATCCAGCAGCCATCCACGACCATGCCGTTCATCGTGTTGCGGAAAATCTTCCTCCGGCCCTGCATGTCCACTTCCCGCGATTCTTCGTCGGTAATGCGGTAGCCGTTTTCGATGAATCGCACCATGAACCGCTCCGTCACCGGATCCCGCAGCACAAGAAAATCCGTTAGCGGTTTCCCGATCAGCTCCTCCGCCGACGCGCGGCCGTACATCCGTGCCATCGCGTCGTTGCACTCCGCCATATAGCCGTTTTGAAAAGCGAGCCTCAGTTGATCCGGCGCAGGCAGATCGCTTGGGATCGGCGGCCGGTACTCCATGCGGAAAATTCCTTCCGACGTCTGCTGCAGAAAAGCCCGATACCGCTGCTCGCTCTCCCGCCGCGCCGCTTCCGCCTCTCCCCTGGCGTGCTCGGCCATCCTCTGATCGGTGATGTCGATCATCAACCCGCGGGTCAGCCGCGCACCGGTCTCCGGATCACGCACAATGACGGCCTCGTCGCGCAGCCACACATACTCGCCATCGTGCCGCCGCATCCGGTAGTCGATGCGGAACGGAATCCCCTCCACCCATGTGTCTTCCAGCAACACCACCGGCTTGTCATCCGGATGTACGTGGTTCCACCAGAAGTTGGGATCTTGAAGGCATTCATCGGGCCGATAGCCGAGGATGGTCGCCACCTGCGGGCTCAAATAAAGGAAGTGGCCGTGAATCCCGGTTTCCGATACGTAGGAAATCGCCGGAACCTGCTCGACCAACTGCCGGTATTTTGCCTCCGCCTCGCGCAGAGCCGCCGCCGTACGCCGGCTTTCTTCCTGCGATCGAATGGCCGTGATGCCATACGCCAGATTGTTCGCCATCTCGGTCAGAAGCTCCACTTCAGCGCTCTCGAACGAACCCTTCTGCGCCGAGTAAATCCCTAACGCCCCAAACGAACGTCCGGCAACGCGTAAGGGCAAAGCGATCATGGCCTCATATCCGCGCTCTAATGCCCGCTGCCGCCAGGGCGTAAATCGCGCATCGTTTTCTGTAGAGGCGACGACGCACGCCTGGTTTTCCCGGATCGCCCTGCCAACCGGGCCCTGGCCCGATTGCTCCTCTGACCAGGTCACCACAATGTTGTCGAGGTATCCCCCCTCGTGTCCAGCATGCGCCATTGGCTGGACAGTCCGCGCCTCGTCCATTTGCGCGTAGCCGATCCAGACGAAGCGGTACGCGCCCATGCGCACGATGATGTCGCAAATCTGCTGCAGTAGTTCGTGCTCGCTTCCCGCCTGCGCCAGCGCCTGGCTGCACGCACTCAGGGCGCGCAATGCCCGCTTCAGCCGCCGCAATTCCCGGTTGACCTCGTTCTCGCGAACGGAGTCGACGGACGACGCGGAGTCTTGCAAAGGGGAAATAGCAGGAGAGGAGTCATCGTCCGAGTCTTGCGCTGAAGCGGGATGTTTTGAAGCAGGAGGTTGGCTGGGCGAACTCACATCCGGACTAGCCGAAGAAACAGAACTATCCCTGGAAGCCTTGTCTGCCTCAAAGGGATCATTGGACTGAGAACGCCCCTGTATCATCGAAGCCGCCGGCGTACCGGCCGTGGATGCAATTCCTAGTAGTCTACAGG
>Ga0335079_10011029_pt1 | contig 10293 bp, 8 predicted proteins | sample Lox_Sample_33_FD_206719 | JGI IMG/M metagenome (GOLD analysis project Ga0335079, IMG submission 206719) | Soil microbial communities from Loxahatchee National Wildlife Refuge, Florida, United States - Lox_Sample_3.3 | ecosystem: Environmental > Terrestrial > Soil > Wetlands | place: USA: Florida...
CGCAATCCGCAGAATCGCGGCAAGTCGGGCTATGTGCGCATTTCCTGGGACGAGGCGATCAAGATCGTCACCGACGAGATCAAGCGGCAGAAGCGCGAATATGGCCCCGGCGCGATCACCTTCTCGCACGGCTCGCATCATACCTGGGGCAATATCGGTTACTACCTCTCGGCGCTGTTCCGCTTCGCCAATGCGGTCGGCATGACGCGCATCCACCACAATCCGGATTCCTGGGAGGGCTGGTACTGGGGCGCCGTACACCATTGGGGCTACACGCTGCGCGTCGGCCAGTCCGAAACCTACGGCACAGTCGAGGACTGCCTGCAGAACTGCGACATGATCGTGTCGTGGGCGGCCGATCCGGAATCGACTTCCGGCTCCTACGGCGCCCAGGAAGGCACCACGCGCCGGCAGTGGCTGAAGAATCCGAAGCTCGGCGTCAAGGTCGTCCACGTTGATCCGTACTACAACGCCTCGGCGCAATTCCTGCCGGGCAAATGGTTCGCGCCAAAGCCGACCACATCGGTCGCGATGGCGATGGCGATCGCTTACGTCTGGATCAAGGAAGATCTCTACGACAAAAAATATGTGGAGACCTACACCGTCGGCTTCGACAAGTGGAAGGCCTATCTGGTTGGCGACGACGACGGCATTGCGAAGACGCCGGAGTGGCAGGAGAAGGAAACCGGCGTGCCGGCGAAGGACGTGCGCGCGCTCGCCCGCGAATGGGGCAAGAAACGCGTTTATCTGGCGCCGGGCGGCTGGGGTAACGGCCACGGCGGCGCCTGCCGCAACCAGACCGGCATTCCGTGGGCGCGCGTCATGGTGTGCCTCGTTGCCATGCAGGGGCTCGGCAAGCCCGGCATCAATATGGGCAACCTGCAATGGGGCACTCCGATCGACTTCAATTTCTATTTCCCGGGCTACGCCGACGGCGGCATGTCGGGCGACCTCGAAAACACCGCGATGCCGGTCGAGCTCTATCAGCGCATGCCGCAATTGCCGACAATGAACTCCAACGGCCAGCGTATCCCGCGCATCTTCGTGCCGGAGGCGATCATCGACGGGAAGACCGAAGGTTATCCATGGGTCGGCAAATCGATCGAGCACCAATTCGCCCGCTTCGGCTATCCGGCGCCGGGCCATTCTCCGGTGCACATGCTCTACAAATACGGCGGCTCGATCCTGTCGACGATGAACAACACCAACCGCTGGGTGCGGATGTACCAGACGCCGAATCTTGAATTCGTCGTCAACCAGTCGATCTGGTTCGAGGGCGAAGCGAAATTCGCCGACGTCATCCTGCCGGCCTGCACCAATTTCGAACGCACCGATATAAGCGAATGGGCCGGCCTCGGTGGCTACGGCCACCACGGCCAGCAGCAGCTCAATCACCGCGTCATCGTGTTTCAGGCGCCGGCGATCAAGCCGCTCGGCGAATCAAAGTCCGATTTCTGGATCTTCAACGAGCTGTGCAAACCACTCGGCCTCGCCAACTATTTCTCCGAGGGCGTCAACGAGATCGATTGGGTCAAGCGCGTCTATCTGTCCTCCGATTTGCCCAAATACATCTCGTTCAAGAAGTTCCTCAAACGCGGCTACTTCGTGGTGCCGGCCGAGAAGGAAAAGCTGCGCGCGCCGGTGTCCTTCCGCTGGTTCTGGGAGAACCGCTAGAAGGACGTGCCCGAGGCGCAACCGCTGCCGTCCGACTATACCGAGGAGTATCTGCGCGGCCTGCAGACGCAGTCCGGCAAGCTCGAATTCGAGTGCAATTCGCTCAAGCGCTTCCACGATCCCGAGCGGCCGCCAATCGTCAAATATGAACCGTCATGGGAGGGCCCGCATTCCGGCGAACGATTCGAGCTCTATCCGTTCCAGCTTCTGACGCCGCACTCGAAATATTCGTTCCACACCCAGGGCGACGGCAAGGATTCGTTCCTGCTCAACATCGAGGACCATCGCGTCAGGGTGGATGGCTACTACTATTGGGTCCTGCGCATGAACGCCGATGATGCCAAGGAGCGCGGCATCGGCAAGCACGATCTAGTCAAAGTGTTCAATGACCGCGGCGCGGTAATCTGCGCCGCGCTGCCGACGCAGCGTCTGCCGCGCGGCGTAGCGCACGGCTACGAATCGTCGGCGGTCTACGATCCGATGGGCGAGCCGGGCAAATCGGTCGATCGCGGCGGCTGCCTCAATCTGCTCACCCCCGAACGCACGCAGACCAAGACCACCCACTCGCTCGCCGGCGCCAACTCGCTGGTACAGATCGAGCTGTGGGACGGTCGCATCGAGCATATGTCGGCCGCCTTCGCCGCAATGGAGAAGGACAAGGAGATCAAGCGCACCTTGCAGGAAGCGCATCTCGTGCCGGCGAAGTGACGGCACCACGCGCCGTCATCACCGGGCCGGCGCGCAGCGCCGTGACCCGGTGATCCCGAAAGCCCTGCGACTGTTCGATCAAGATCGCCGGGGACAAGCCTGGGGATGATGGATTGTAGAAGTGTCATCATGAAAAAATGGAACATGATCATTGACGTCGCGGAGTGCACGAATTGCAATCTCTGCACGCTCGCCGCCATGGATGAGTATGTCGGCAACGATTGGCCGAAATACTCGGCACCGATGCCGAAGCACGGCCACAAGTGGATCAATATCCTGCAGAAGGAACGCGGGCAGATGCCGATGATCGACATCGCCTACGTTCCGACCATGTGCAACCACTGCGATGACGCGCCGTGCATGAAGGCGGCGCCGAAAGGCGCCATCAAGAAGCGCAGCGACGGCATCGTGCTGATCGATCCGGTAAAGGCCAAGGGCCAAAAGCAGCTGGTCGACGCCTGCCCCTATGGCCACATCTGGTGGAACGAGGAGTTGCAGTTGCCGCAGGCATGGACCTTCGACGCCCACCTTATCGATCAGGGCTGGGAGCAGACGCGCGGCCAGCAATCGTGCCCGACCGGCGCGATGCGGGCGATCAAGATTGAGGACGAAGAGATGGCCCGCATGGCCCGTGACGAAGGCCTCGAAGTGTTCAAGCCGGAACTTGGCACCAAGCCGCGGGTCTACTATCGTAATCTGTGGCGCTATTCCAAATGCTTTATCGGCGGCTCGGTCTCCGAGGAACGAAACGGTGTCGTCGAATGCGTCGAGGGCGCAAGCGTGCAGCTCGTCAAGGACGGCGCTGCCATCGCCATCACCACCACCGACAATTACGGCGACTTCAAATTCGACAAGCTCGATGCCGATTCGGGACGCTATACGGTGCAGGTCTACGCCAGCGGCCGCTCGAAGATTCTGGAAACCACGCTCGGCGAAAGCATCAATCTCGGTGAGATCAGGCTGTAAATCGCCGCCGTCCACTCACTTCCGGCTCATTTGCCGAAGAGCGGCTTCGTGCCGTCGCTGCAATGAGCAGAAATTTTCGTGCTTCAAAAGCCGCGCGGCCCGAACACTTTGATGCCGAGCTTTTTCTCCATCGCCCGGCCGAAGCGATATTTCATCTCCGGCCCTTCGTAGGTCGCCGGCGGCGCGCGCTGATAATCAGGCTCGGCCTCGATGCGCAGCCTGATGAAGTAGGGTCCCGGCGCCGCCACGATCTCGGGCATCCGGCGATCGAGCTCCGCGAGGTTGTCAATCGTCGTCGCCTGCTGAATGCCGGCTCCGCGCGCCATCACGGCGTAGTCGGCGCCGTCCTGATTGACCATCGGCATGGTCTCGACGGTTTGATAGCACTGATTGTCGACAACGAAATGCTTGAGATTGCGCGGCTGCTGCCCGGCCTCGGTGAGCAGACAGCCGGTATTCATGCACAGCGAGCCGTCGCTGTTGAGAACCCAAACCGGCGTATCGGGAATCGACAGTGCAAGCCCAAGCGCAAAGCTCGCGGCGAAACCCATTGCGCCGTGCATATAGAACGAGTCCTCGCTCTTGGTGACCGCCCACCACTCGTTCGCCGCCATGCCGAGCGCACACACCACGACGGCATCGCCACGATGCTTGGCAAGCACCCGCATGCATTCGTTGGCCTTCATGCGTTGGTCCCCAACAGCTTCTTGGTCAGGAACAGCACAAAAGGCCGCTTCTGCAGCCGGTGCCACTCGTAGGCATTCGGGATGTCTTCGATCTCTTCTTCCTTGTCGATGATCTTGTACGGATAATCATAGGCCTGCAGCAGCGGAATCGTGCGCCGGCCCTGTACCTCCTGATACACCTTGTGATCGTCGATCGACCCGCGGCCGCTGACGATGCAGAACACCGGAATGGCGTGGCGCAGGCACAGCGTCGCCATCTCGCCGGTACACGTCAGCAGACCTGTATTGCCGAAGATCGCGACTGAACGCACCCCGCCGAAAAACGCGCCGGCACAGATGCAAATCGTCTCCGCCTCGCGGCCGACACGGACATGGCGAATGGTATTGTCCTGCTCGACCTTGTTGATCAGCCCGTTGACCCAATCGTCCGGCAGGCTCGCGGCAAGCCGCACCCCGGCTTTGACCAATTGGGCATGAATCTTGTCGTTGACGTCCATTGAAGTTCTTTCGGATCAGCCGGTCGGCACAATAGGCCATTCAGTCGATGATCAGCAACTTGTCGGTGTCGAGATAATCGGACAGAAGCTCGCAGCCGGTCGGCGTGACCAGCATCATGTCCTTGTTCTGCATTCCGAAGCCGAATCCGGTTTCGTAGATCAACGGCTCGACGCCAAGCACCATTCCGGCTTCGAGCGGCTGGTCGGCGGTCGGGCCGAGATAGGGATCTTCATGGAGATGCAGGCCGATGCCATGGCCGACGAAAGAAATCGGCGGCAACCCGAGCTCGGCCAGCTTCTTCAAGTAGACTTCGTAGATGTGGCGCGTCGAGGCGCCGGGCTTGATCACGTCGAGCAACAGATGCTTGCAGGCGGTGAGGTTGGCCCAGATGCGGTCTGCTTGCGGCGGCGCAATGCCAATCGCCGCGGTGCGGCAGACGCCGGCGTGGTAGCCGCCGATCATCGGAAATATCTCGACGCGACAGACGTCACCGCGCTTGAGCACGCGCTCCGTCGGACCGACGTTGGGGAATACGCTGCGCTCGCCGGTTGCGACGATCATGAGCTTGAAATATTCGGCGCCCTGCTCGTAGACGCCGCGCGTCAATGCCGCGGCAATGTCCATCTCGGATGCGCCGGCGCCGACGGAGCGATACGCATTGGTGATCGACTTGTCGGCAATGCGCGACAGCCGGCGCAAAATGTCGATCTCCTCCGGCGTCTTGATCTCGCGCAGCCGCGACAAGAGTTTCTGCGCCGGCGCGAACCGCGCCTGCGGCAAGAGCTTTTGCAAGGCAGCAAAATCCTCAGCCGGCAGATAATCCATTTCGACGCCCAGTCGTGCGGCAGCGAGACCGTGTTTGCGCAGAAGCTCAGCGAGCACCGCCATGGCGTCGAATTCAAACTCGCGCCACACCGCGACTTCGGTGCCGGGCGCCGCCTTGGCGCGGATCGTCGAGGCTTCCATGTCGACACTGACAAGGGCAACGTTGGCATCAGCAGTCACCAGCGCCATGGCGTGGCGCCAGCGCATCAACGGCTGCGTCGGCGACAGGAAGCCCGTCACGTAGGCAAAATTCTCCGGGGAGACCGCAACCAGCGCATCGAGCCCGGCCTCCTTCATGGCGCGGGCTTGCCGCGCGATCACGTCTTTGCGCATCGCTTTACGCTCCGCCTGACGATGCGACCGTGTAACGACGCACTTTCGCCTCGTCGACCGCAATGCCCATGCCGACACCGGTCGGCATTTCGATCGCGCCGTCCGTCAGGCGCATCGGCGCCGCGATGAGATCGTCCTTGTAGTAGATGCCAGCGATGTTGCCGGACTGCGCCTCGGCAGGCATCGAGACCGGCACCACGCAGGACAGCACGACAGGTTGCGCCGCGGCAGCAAGCTGCAGATTGGCAAGATTGCCGACGCCGGTTTCAACCGAGCCGTTGACATTACAAATGATGCCCGCAGCGCGCGCGACGGCGGCGACCTCCATGGCGCGATAGAGGCCGCCGGGCTTGGTGGTATAGATCGAAACGATCTGCGCCGCGCGCTTCTCGACGATCTGAATCACATCGTGAGCATTCCAAGCGCTCTCGTCGGCCATGACCGGCACGTCGATGGCGCGCGCAACCTCGGCGAGCTTTTCGATGCCTTCGACAGGCTGCTCGAAATAGATCAGATCGAAGCGTTCCATGCGCCGCAGCGTTCGGATGGCTTCGCCGGGCGTGCGATAACCCATATTGGCATCGACACAGAGCGCCACGCCGGAACCGACCGTTTCGCGCACACGCCGCACCATCTCGACATCGCGATCAGGATCGACACCGACCTTGATCTTGATCGTGCGGATGCCTTCGCGGGCCACTTGCGCCACCTCGCGTTCGGCCTCCTCGAAGCCGATCAGACCAATCGAGTGGGTCACCGGAATTTGGCGGCGGACCGCGCCGCCGAGGAGGCGATGCACCGGCAACCCGCTCTGGCGGCCGGCAAGGTCGTAGGCAGCGAATTCGACCGCCGCCTTGGCATAAGGAAAACCCTTGATGGCGCGGTCCATCCGCGCGTGCAGATCGACGATCTCTCCGGGCGCACAGCCTTTAATCGCCGGCGCGAGATATTGCGTTATGACGTGCAGCGTCGTGCCTGGACTCTCGCCGAAATAGCGGCCGAACTCGCCGCCCCAGTCCTTCAGCGCCGGCGCCTCGCCCCAGCCGGCAAGGCCCGCCGCGTCCGTCATCTTGACCAGCACATAGCCGCCGATGGGCTCGGTGAGACCGGTCCATTTGTGCTCGCGGCGCGTCGGCAACGCGACATGGACGAGTTCGACCGCAGCGATAGGTGCTTCCGGCATGCGCACAGGCCGCTGTTGTTGAGGCGCGCGAGACTACCGGCAGGACTCCGTGATGGCAAACGCCAAGCGACACGCAGCGATTGTTGCGGCGATCAGCCGACTCCCGAAGCGGCGGCGCGCGCAAGTCGCCGTTCGCGGGCTTCGCTCGCACATTTGGTGCTATGGATTTCACGGTTGATCAGTTGCAGGTTGGACAGCCCCCAATAGTCGAGCAGCGCCGGCCATGGCGTCTCCCGCAATTCGCTCCAGACGCGAAACAGCGGCACGCGATGATCGACTTCGGCGTCCCGCCACAATCGTCCGCCGCTTTGCGCACACCGCCGCGTCTGCAGTCGTCGCAGCAGTCGCGCCTCGCCGCTCGGCGCAGTCCAGAATTGCCAGGCGATCACGCAGGCGGCGTGCCAGGTCGCATTCTTGTTGGGGCCGCCGTTCCACAGATCGAGGTGCCAGCCGAAGCGGTATACCGCTTGCCCACACACGCAGCAGTTCCCCGGCCCGCGCGCGAAGGCACGCTCTCGATAGGGCGACGGCGGCACCCGAAAAGAGGCCGGCAAGCCGTCTCGGCGGTTGCCGCGGAGCCGCCATATCCAGCCCGCAGGAGCGCCGCTGCGTGCCGCGAGCGCACGGGCCAGCCGATCGGCGCGGAACGGATGTGCACGCCAATAACTGTCGACCGCGAGGCGTGGCGTCGGCGGCACGAAGGCACGCCGCAGCGCCCGAACGACGACAATTGCCGGGAAAATTTCCGGCAAGGCGCGATTCAGGCGTTCGACCGCACGTCGATTGATCTCCGCCTTTCGCTCGTGCCAATTCGCCATTTACGAGTGCCCCGGCCCGGCGGCATATTGCCGACAAAGCCCTAAGCCTTCGTCACCGGCATCCGATGCAGGAATGCCGGGTAGCCATTCGGTCCTGCGCAGCAATTCGTCGTTGCTTTGCCGGTCGGTTCGCTCTTAGCTGGGCGACAGGTCCGGTTCACTCGTGGCTGCGGCTGCGGGCAAAAAGTCCGGCTCGATGAATTCAAGGGGAGGCTCGGTATGACGCCCACACTGTTGCGCGCGACGCTGGTCGCATCGCTGCTCGCCGCCAGCGCGCTGACGCCGGCCAAAGCCGCCGACATGTCGTTCGAGCGCGCGCTCAATGCCGACAGCGAACCGCAGAACTGGATCCTGCATCATCAGAACTATCAGGGCCACCGCTTCTCGCGGCTGAAGGGAATCACCACCGACAACGTCAAGAACCTCAAGGTCGCGTTCACCATCGGGTTGGGCGGCCTCGAAGCCGGCGGCCGCAACGCCACCGGCAATCTCGAGGCGACGCCGCTCGTCGATGACGGCATGATGTACGTGACCGACGGCTGGGGTTCGGTCTACGCAATCGATGTCACGAGCGGCAAAAAGGGAATCATCAAATGGAAGTTCAACCCGGGCGTCGACCGCGCCTGGGCCGGCGACGTCGCCTGCTGCGGCGTCAACAACCGCGGCGTCGCGCTGTGGAAGGACAAAGTGATCTCGGTGGCACTCGACGGGCGCATGTTCGCACTCAATCGCGCGACCGGCGAACAAATCTGGGAGCGCAAGGTCGCCGATCCGGGTCTGGGCGAGACCATCACCCAGGCGCCGCTCGTGGTCCGCGATGTCGCCATCGTGGGCATCGCCGGCGGCGAGTACGGCATCCGCGGCTTCATCGACGGCACCGATCTCAATACCGGCAAGCAGGCTTGGCGCACCTATACGATTCCCGGCAGGGGCGAGCCCAGTAACGAGACCTGGAAGGACGGCAAGGACCACTGGATGCACGGCGGCGCGTCGGTGTGGGTGACGGCGACCTACGACAAGGATACCGACACGATCTACCAGGGCATCGGCAACGCGGGTCCCGACTATGATCCGGAATACCGACCGGGCGACAACAAATGGGCAGCGAGCGTGCTGGCGCTCGACCCCACCAGCGGCGCGATCAAATGGGGCTTCCAGTACACACCGAACGACCCCTACGACTACGACGAAATCTCCGAGCACCAAATCATTGACGAGAAGATCAATGGCGAAGTGCGCAAGCTCGTCGTGCACGGCGCGCGCAACGGCTTCTATTATGCGCTCGACCGCATCAATGGCTCCTTCGTCGCCGGCAAGCAATATGTCGACGAATTGAACTGGACTAAGGGGCTCGATCCGAAGACCGGCAGGCCGGTCGATTATGATCCGAACCAGGACGTCCAGCCTTACGTGGCCGGCACGCACGCGACGCGAGCGAACCCGGTTGCCACGCGTTGCCCGGCGACGAGCGGCGGCAAGAACTGGGAGCCGGCGGCATACAATCCCGAGCTCAACCTGATCTACATCCCCTCGGCGGAGGGCTGCAGCATCATCGAGGGCGTCAAGCAGGTCGACTTCGTCGATCAGGGTGGCACGGTGAAGCCGCGCGACCGCTTTGCTGGCGGCGGCAATAAGGTGCTCAAGCAGACCACCGGTGCCGTCAAGGCGCTCGATCCGGTGAGCGGCGAGATCAAGGCGGCGGCCCATACCGATCTGCCGAACTGGTCGGGCGTATTGGCGACCGCCGGCAATCTGGTCTTCACCGGACTGTGGGAAGGCGCCGTCGTAGCTTATGACGGCCGCAGCATGAAGGAGCTGTGGCGCTTCGATACCGGCTGCGGGGTCATGGCGCCGCCGATCAGCTATGCGGTCAATGGCAAACAGTACATCGCTGTCGCGGTCGGGCCGCACTGGCTTGGCGTCAAACCGACGGCGCTGAAATACGCCAATCCGTGCTCGATGCTCTACGTCTTCACAATGTAAGGGTGTGTCGCGCGCATCTTGCGGCACCAAGCCCGGAAGCGCATTGTCGCGGGGTGGCAGTTCGGCCACCAGACAAGAATTCGCAATGGGAGGATACGATGAGGACCCTCATCCGCACCGCCATGTTGACGGCGGTATTCGCGGCCACCACCGCACTGACGCCGGTCTACGCGGCGGACATGACGTTTGATCGGGCACTCAATGCCGGCAAGGAGCCGCAGAACTGGATCCTGCATCATGGCAATTATCAGGGCCATCGTTTCTCGGCGTTGAACGAGATCAACACCGACAACGTCAAGAACCTCAAGCTTGTCTTCAGCGTCGCGCTGGGCGGAACCCAAAGCGGTGGCCGCTACGCTTTCGGCAATCTCGAAGCCACCCCGCTCGTCGATGACGGCGTCATGTATGTGCCGGACGGCTGGGGTTCGGTCTATGCGATCGACCTCACCAGCGGCAAAAAGGGCGTGATCAAATGGAAGTTCGACCCGGGCGTCGATCGCGCCTGGGCCGGCGATGTGGCCTGCTGCGGCGTGAATAATCGCGGCGTTGCGCTGTGGAAGGACAAGATCATCTCGATCGCGCTCGACGGCCGCATGTTTGCGCTCAACAGAGCCACCGG
>Ga0335079_10011031_pt1 | contig 10292 bp, 11 predicted proteins | sample Lox_Sample_33_FD_206719 | JGI IMG/M metagenome (GOLD analysis project Ga0335079, IMG submission 206719) | Soil microbial communities from Loxahatchee National Wildlife Refuge, Florida, United States - Lox_Sample_3.3 | ecosystem: Environmental > Terrestrial > Soil > Wetlands | place: USA...
GCGCGTCAGGTCGCCGAGTTCCGCCGCTCGCGCCAGCGCGAGGGCGAACTGCAGAAGACCAGCCGCGTGTCACTCGAGGATCTGAGCCAGCGGATGCGCGAAGGCGAGGTCAAGGACCTCAAGGTCATCATCAAGGGCGACGTGCAGGGTTCGGTCGAGGCGTTGCAGAACGCCCTCGAACGGCTCTCGACCGACGAGGTCAAGCTGCAAGTCATCCACGCCTCCGCCGGCGCGATCTCCGAGACCGACGTAACGCTCGCGGCGGCATCGAAGGGCCTCATCATCGGATTCAACATCCGGCCCGAAGCGAAAGCTGCGCAGCTCGCCGAGAAAGAAGGCGTCGAGATTCGGCTCTACACCGTCATCTACGAGGCGATCGACGACGTGCGCGAGGCGATGGAAGGATTGCTTGCACCGACCTTCCGCGAGAAGGCGCTCGGCCGCGCCGAGGTGCGCAAGACCTTCAACGTGCCGGGCGGAACCATCGCGGGTTCAATGGTGGTCGATGGCAAGGTGACGCGCGCGGGACGTGCGCGGCTGGTGCGCGACGCCCGCGTCATTTGGGAAGGCAAGATCGGCTCGCTCAAGCGCTTCAAGGACGACGCGCGTGAAGTGGCCTCGGGTTACGAATGCGGTATCGGGCTGGAGAATTACAACGACCTCAAGCCCGGCGACGTGATCGAGGCGTTCGAGATGGAGACCGTGTTGCGCAAGCTCGCGCCGGCTCGGGGCGGCGAGGGACGCGGCGCCGCGCAGCAGCTCCCGACTTAAGTCGCTGATACTGGCCCGGCGGGCGCGCTATCTGCGCTCGCCGGGCAATCCTCGGGCAACCCTAAGGAAAGAGAGGCATTCCGATGGTGGTCGGCGTTGTGCGCCTCACCCTGTTTCTTCCGGAAAATCATTCGCTCAAGGGCAAGCGCCAGGTGCTGCGCGCGATCAAGGCTCGCGTGCGCAACAAATTCAACGTATCGGTGGCGGAGACGGATGAGAACGAGATGTGGCAGCGCGCGGAAATCGGCATTTGCCAGGTCGGCAACGATCGCGCATTCGTCGATTCGGCCTTGCGCGAGGTGGTGAATTTCATCGACGACTTAGGCCTCGCGCCATTGGGCGAGGAGATTCTGGAAATTGTCAACTTCTGATTCCCCTTCCCTGTTGGGAAGGGGCTAGGGGTTAGGTTTGCCCGAAGGACGACGATCGGAACGCGTATCGGAACTGGTGCTGCGTGAGCTCTCGCAGTTGCTGATCCGCGAACTAAAGGATCCGCGCTTGCGCGGCATCACGCTCACTCGCGTCGCGATGGATGACGACCTGCGCCACGGCCGGGTCTTCTTCTCGCATCTGGAGGGCAAACGGCGCGCGGCCGACGCGCTGGCTGGCTTCAAGAGCGCGAGCGGCTTCATCAAGCGCGAGATCGGACGCGCACTCAACTTGCGCCGCACGCCCGAGCTCGATTTCGAATTCGATCCCGGCCTCGAGCACGCGGCCCGCATCGGCGAACTGTTGCGCGACACCGCCTCGAAGGATTAGCCGCGTTCGCTCTGGTCCTTTCGTCTCGACATTCGCATGGACGGAATCATCATCATCGATAAGCCCAGTGGAATCACCTCCACCGAGGTTGTGCGGCGCATCAAGGCCAAGGTGAAGCCCGCGCGCGTCGGGCACCTCGGCACCCTCGATCCTTTTGCGACCGGCGTGCTGCCGATCATGATCGGCGAAGGGACCAAACTCGCGCCGATGCTCGAAGGTGGCGAGAAGGTTTACGAGGGCATCGTCAAGTTGGGCGTCGAGACCGACACACTCGATCGCGACGGCAACGTGATTCGCGAGGCGCCGGTGCCGTCGATCGACGATGCGCGACTACACCAGGTCGCGCGACAGTTCACCGGAAAAATCGATCAGGTGCCGCCGGTATTCTCCGCCATCAAACGCGAAGGCGTGCGGATGTACAAGCTGGCGCGCAAGGGCAATCCCGAAGACCTCGCGCCGCCGCCGGTGCGCACGGTGGACATCAAACAGCTCTCGGTCTTGCAAGGAGATGCTGCCGATGAGTTGCGATTCATCGCAACCTGCTCGCCGGGGACCTACGCGCGTGCGCTCGCCCGCGACATCGGCGTCGCGCTGGGAACGGTTGCGCATCTGAAGGAACTACGTCGCACGCGCAGCGGAAGCTTCGCGATCGCCGAGGCGACTTCGCTCGACGACGCGCTGAGCGGTGCCGGCCGCATCATCGGCCTTCGCGAGGCGCTGCCTAACCTGGCAGAGCTGGATGTCGATGACGCCGCGGAAAAGCTCCTGCGCAATGGGGACCCGCGCGCGCTCGAGGGTCAGTTGCCGGCGGGGAGCGAGATGTTCAAGGTGATTCATCACGGCGAGCTGGTTGCGGTGGCCAAGGCAACCTCGCGCGTCACCGCCATCATCGTGCGCGGATTCAATCCATCATCATGAACCAGGCGATCTCATCGAGCCTCTACTTTACTCTACCGGACCGCTCTGTTACCTTGCTCGGATAACTTAAGGAAGAAGGGAAGATAAGAGAACTCCTGATGCCTCTCCCGATCGCCCGCAAACGGGAATTAGTTCAGACCTACGCGCGCACTCCCAATGACAGTGGTTCGGCCGAAGTGCAGGTCGCGCTGCTCTCGGGTCGTATCGAGCAGCTGACCCAGCATTTGGGCACGCATAAGAAGGACCACCATTCGCGCATCGGATTGCTACGGCTAGTCGGTAAGCGGCGCCGTCTGCTCGACTACCTCCACTCGCGCGACGTGGCCCGCTATCGAGGGCTGATCGAAAAGCTCGGCATCCGGAGATAGGCCGCAAGTCGTTTAGCCGTGCCTCGAGCAATTCGGGGTGCGGGGCTGGACCTCAAGTATCACCTGAGATTCCGGCCGCGTCGCATCGACGCCCCTCATCGGGAAAGAGACCCGATGAAAGTGTAATTGTTGGCGGCCTTCCACGAAGCCTCCCTCAGGAAGGAAAATGTACAAGAAAATGGAGATTGAATTCGCGGGTCGCCGGCTCTCTTTGGAGACCGGTCGGCTGGCGAAGCAGGCGCACGGTTCTGTCCTTGCGCAGTATGGCGACACGATGGTGCTCGCAACGGTGGTCTCGGCTTACGAGGCGCGCCCCAACGTCGATTTTCTGCCGCTTACGGTGGATTATCAGGAGAAGACTTTCGCCGCCGGAAAAATTCCCGGCGGTTTTTTTAAGCGTGAAGGACGCCCCTCAGAAAAAGAAATCCTCACCTCGCGCCTCATCGATCGATCGATTCGTCCGCTGTTTCCCAAGGGCTACGATTGCGAGACCCAGATGATCGTGACGGTGCTTTCGGCCGATCGCGACAACGATTCCGATGTACTCTCGATCATCGCGGCATCCACCGCGCTCGAACTGTCCGACATCCCCCATGACGGTCCTGTCGCAGCAGTCCGGATGGGACGTATCGATGGCAAGCTGGTCGTCAATCCATTGATCGGCGACTACGACAAGAGCGACGTTTACATTGTCGTGTCCGCGAAGCCCGACACCATCGCGATGCTCGAAGGCGGCGCGCGCGTCGTCGATGAGGACACGATGCTCGAAGCACTCTACATGGCGCACGAGTCGATGGCGCCGGTGTTCGAGATGCAGCAGGAACTCAAGCGTCTCGCGGGCAAGTCCAAGCGCGCGTTTAAGCCGAAGGAACTGGACAAGGACGTCCTCGCCGCGGTGAAGGAGAGCGTCGGCAACGGCATCGAGCAGGCGCTCGCGATCAAGGAAAAACATCAACGGCGCGAGGCGTTGCATTCGTTGCAAGAGAAGATCGTCGCGGAGCTCGCCGAGGCCCCGGCAGCGAAGTTCGCCGAGCGCGGCAGCGAAGTGATGGAAGCCTTCGACAAGCTCGAGCGCACCATCGTGCGCCAAGCGGTCGTCGAGCACGATCGGCGCATCGATAATCGCAAATCGACCGAGATTCGTCAGCTCGCGGCCCAGGTGCAGGTGCTCCCGCGCACCCACGGTTCGGCGCTGTTCACCCGCGGCGAGACCCAGGTGCTCGCGACCGCAACCCTCGGCACTTCATCCGACGAACAGAAAATCGATGCGCTTCTGGGCGAGCGCTACAAAAAGTTCATGCTGCATTACAACTTCCCGCCGTTTTCTACCGGCGAGGCCAAGCGCTACGGCGCTCCGGGCCGCCGCGAGATCGGCCACGGTGCACTTGCGGAGCGTGCCCTGACGCCTACGCTGCCGGATGAGGAAGACTTCCCTTACACCGTTCGCGTGGTTTCGGAAGTTCTGGAGTCCAACGGCAGCTCCTCGATGGCCACCGTCTGCGGCGGGAGTCTCGCGCTGATGGATGCGGGCGTGCCGGTCAAGGCGCCAGTCGCTGGCATCGCGATGGGACTCATCAAGGAAGGCGAGAAGATCGCGGTGCTGACCGACATCCTCGGCGACGAGGATCATCTAGGCGACATGGATTTCAAAGTTGCCGGAACCGCGACCGGCGTGACCGCGATCCAGATGGACAACAAGGTCGGCGGCATCACCAAGGAGATCATGCATCGCGCGCTGATGCAGGCGCGTGATGCGCGGCTGTTCATCCTCAGCGTGATGGAGAAGGCGATCCCGGGTCCGCGTAGCGATGTTTCCGCGTATGCGCCGCGTATCGTAACCATCAAGATCAAGCCCGACAAGATTCGCGACCTCATCGGTCCCGGAGGCAAAGTCATCCGCGGATTGGTCGAAGAGACCGGGTGCAAAATCGACGTCGAGGATGACGGCACCGTGTTGATTGCCGCGGCTGACGGCGTCGCGCTCGAAAAGGCCATCTCAATGATCCAGCAGATCACCGCCGAGCCGGAAATCGGCAAGATCTACGACGGCGTGGTGCGCAAGATCGTGGACTTCGGCGCGTTTGTGGAAATTATGCCGGGCACCGACGGCCTGCTCCACATCTCGCAAATCTCCGATGAGCGCGTACGCGCGGTCGACGATGTGCTCCACGAAGGCGACGAGATTCCGGTCAAGGTGCTCGACGTCGATCGCAGCGGCAAGATCCGCCTCTCATTGCGCGAGGCGCGAGCGGACCTGGCGAAGAAGGGAAAGCAATAGCTAATGATACGTAAGAGCGTTCTTTCCAATGGCATCCGCGTTCTAACCGAAGATATGCCCTCGATGGTTTCCTCGACCATCGGGATCTGGGTCGAGAACGGCTCGCGCTACGAAGTGCAGGCGGAGAACGGCCTCTCGCACTTCATCGAGCATTTGCTGTTCAAGGGGACGAAAAAGCGCACTGCCGCGCAGATCGCCGAGGAAATCGACGCCGTGGGCGGGGTGCTCAATGCGTTCACCGGCAAGGAGTACACCTGCTACTACGCCAAGGTCCTGGGTGACGACCTCAAGATGGCGACCGAACTGCTCGCGGACATCTTCCTCGAATCGGTTTTCGATCAGGATGAGATTGTGCGCGAGCGCCAGGTCGTGATCCAGGAAATCTCGCAGGCTGAGGATACCCCCGACGATTTTATACACGACCTCTTCACGCTCGATTTCTGGAAAGGGCATCCGCTCGCGCTGCCGATTTTCGGCTCGCCTGCGACCGTCAACACCTTCGATCGCGAGGCGGTCGTGACCTTCATGGCGGAGCGCTATCGCGCCGAGCGCATCTTCATCAGCGCGGCGGGCAAGGTCGATCATGACTCGCTGGTGCGCGACTGCGAGCGCATGTTCGCTTCGGTTGCCGGCAACGGCAAGGCCGACAAGGTGAGCGCGCCGAGCGCGCATCCGAGTGTTCTTAATCAACAGAAGGACCTCGAGCAGGCGCATCTGGTGATGGGCGGGCCGGGACTGCGCTATGGCGACCCGCTGCGCTACGCGAGCTACGTGATGAACACGGCGCTCGGCGGCGGGATGTCCTCGCGGCTATTTCAGGAAGTGCGCGAAAAGCGCGGCCGCGTGTACAGCATTTATTCGTTCATGAGCTCATGCGTCGATGCGGGTTACTTCGCGATTTACGCCGGCACCAATCCGGAATGCGTCGAGGAGGTCATCGAGGTTACGCTTGCCGAGATCAAGAAGGTGATGCGCGCCGGACTGACCTCCGCGGAACTGGATCGCGCGAAGAGCCAGATCAAAGGCAACATGCTGCTGGGGATGGAATCGACCGACAGCCGCATGAATCGCCTCGCGCGCAACGAGATTTACTTCCGCCGCGATGTTCCGCTGGAGGAACTCGCGAAAGGCATCGAGTCGGTGCGCAACGAACAGATCGTCGAACTCGCCGCGCACTGCTTCCAATCTTCGAAGATGGCGATGGTGACGCTGGGCGATCTCAAGGGCCGCAACATCCCCGATCACGTATTCGCGCCGCTGGGCTGAGATCTATCGTTTGGATAGTGCCGGCAATTGCGCGGGCAGAAATCCTTCGCGCATGAACTGCTCGAAGGTCCAAGGGCATTCGGCAGGAAACATGCGATTCATCTCGCGATCGCTGAGACCCATCTTGGCGGCGGCGACTGGTCGCGCGTCGCGGTAGGCTTTCTCGAAGAGCCGATTGAAGGTTTCCTCGTTCCCCAAGCTGGGTGATTCCTCCAGCGAATCACGGATTTCGACCCGCGAATTTACGATGGAGGTCCGCCAACTACGCAGATGAAGCTCACGCTCTTGAGTTTGATATGACCATTTGAGGAGGTGAGCGAGGATCACGCGCAAGTGACTGGCAAGCGCCAGCTTGAGACTGCGAGCCATTCCGTCCAACTCCTCAACGACGTTCTCCCAATCCACCGCGTCGAAGCGCCGCTGCTGGATTGCCTGAACCTGAGCGAGGAGCCAGGCGTAGAAATCCTTCTCTATGTCCACCGGATCGGTTCCGTTCGGTACGCCGGCGCCGTTCCGCGAACGGGAAAGGGCGGCGCGCTTTTTCCCGTTCGCCGTTCGCGCGATGTTGCGCCCGTTGTGTTTTGACTTGGCACCCATCTGCCTTAGGCTACCACAACTTCATTTCTCGTCGGATGAGCCATCCTTGCGCACGATCGATGACCTCGCGTCATATTGCGGCAGTTGGTCGGTGATCTCATGCCACGGCGCCTTCGATCCGACGAATACGTGGAACGCCGGTCGCACGCCCGGATCGTCGTCGAAGGTGCCCATCGCGAGGCCGAGCGTGGCGGGATTGTCATCGAAGAAACTCGCGAGGGTCGAGCCGCATACGCGACAAAAGGTGCGCTTGGTTCCCGGCGATGACTCGTAGCGCGTGAGAAGATCTTCGCCGGAGGTCCAGCGGAAATACTTCGAGGGCACAGCGACGCGACTTCGAAACGCCGCGCCAGTGACCTTGCGGCACATCGAGCAATGGCAATTGAGCGCAGGTCCGATGCGCCCGTCGATTTGGTATCGCACACCGCCGCACAGGCAACTTCCTCGGATCATATTTCCTCCTTCATCAGCATAGTGAGCGCTCTTGTTGAACGATGCGACGGCGGTGGTTGCCACTCATCGGTGATTCGATTTAGTTAAAGACTCCCCAGCATGATACCAACCGTCAAGTTCAAGCGTTTGCGAAAGCATCATCTGCCGCTTCCGGCCTATCAAACCGAGCATGCCGCCGGGATGGACCTGATGGCGGATATCGAGGCGCCGTTCGTCATCGCGCCGATGTCGCGGGTTGCGGTGCCTATCGGATTCGCGGTCGAGATTCCGCCCGGCTTCGAGGGCCAGGTGCGGCCGCGCAGCGGCCTCGCGTTTCGAGACGGGATCACCGTAATCAACGCGCCTGGAACCATCGATGCCGACTATCGCGGCGAAGTTAAAGTATTACTTGTAAATCTCGGAAACGACTCAGTAGAGCTCCACCCCGGCGATCGCATCGCGCAGCTCATCATCGCACCGGTCATTCGCGTGAATGTCGAAGAAGCGGATAATTTAGAGGAGACCGCGCGAGGAGAGGGGGGCTTCGGGCATACCGGAAGATAACGCATGTCAATCAACGAAGGAGACCGCGAAGCATCATTGATGGCGGTAACGCCGATCGACGGCCGCTATCGCAGCCGCACCCGCGCGCTGGAGGCCTACTTCAGCGAGTATGCGCTGATTCACTATCGCCTCCGCATCGAGGTCGAATGGTATCTCGCGCTCGCGGCGCATCCGAAGATCGATGCGATCAAGCCGCTGACCCCGGCGCTCGCGCGCAAGCTGCGCGCAATCTACACCTCGTTTACGCTTCGGGATGCGATGCGAGTGAAGGAGATCGAGGCCGAGACCAATCACGACGTGAAGGCGGTCGAATATTTCCTTAAGGAGCGGCTGCCCTCGATCGATGAGTCGCTGCCGCTCGAGATGATGCACTTCGCGTGCACCTCGGAGGACATCAACAATACTTCGTATGCGCTGATTCTTAAGGAATTCGCCGAGGAGCAGCTGATTCCGAAATGCGTCGCGGTGATGCGCGCGATCGCCGAGATGGCGCGCCGCTTCAAAGACGTGCCGATGCTGTCGCGGACGCATGGGCAGGAGGCCTCGCCCACCACGGTCGGCAAGGAGATGGCGATTTTCGCCGCGCGCATTGAGCGGCAACTCAAGCTGCTGCGTGCGCAGGACTATCTCGGCAAGTTCAACGGCGCGGTCGGCAATTTCAATGCGCATGCGTTCGCATATCCCGAGGTGGATTGGATCGCGATGTCGAAGGAATTCGTCGAGAGCCTCGGCCTGGTGTGGAATCCGCTCAGCACCCAAATCGAGAGCCACGATTTCATCGCGGAGATGCTGGCGACGGTCTCGCGCATCGATACCATCCTGCTCGGATTCTGCCGCGACATGTGGGCCTACATTTCGATCGGCTATTTCCGCCAGCGCACCATCAAGGGCGAGACCGGCTCGTCGGTCATGCCGCATAAGGTGAATCCGATCGATTTCGAAAATGCCGAGGGCAACTTCGGCATTGCCAATGCGCTGTTCGAGCATCTCGCGGCGAAATTGCCGATCTCGCGATGGCAGCGCGATCTTTCGGACAGCACCACGCTGCGCGCGCTCGGGCCGGCATTTGGTCATGTGATGATCGCGCTCGCCGCGCTGGAGAAGGGGCTGACCAAGGTCGAGCTCGACGAGGACCTCATCGCGCACGACCTCGATGCCGAGGAATCGTGGGATGTGGTCTCGGAGGCGATCCAGACCATGCTGCGCCGGCTCGGATATCCCCGTCCCTACGAGGCGCTGAAGGAACTGACGCGCGGGCGCGAAGTGGATCATAAACGCATTCAACGCTTCATCGAGTCGCTGGACCTGGAAGAAAGCGCGCGCGAGGCGCTGAGGAAACTCGCGCCGCGCAACTACGTCGGACTGGCAGCGAAGCTGGTCGAACTCTATGCGCCGTCACCGGAAGCTGACCGAAAGCATCGCGGGCGGGACTAGTTGGGAATCAGTCGCGAGGGTGAACCGATACGTAGCGATTGCCGCGCTCGTAGAAACGCCATGGCAGTGCGGCCCATTCGCCGGCGTAGTCAACGTTGATGCGCGGCGAGCGGCCGATCTTTGCGCGCCGGATCGCGTCATCGGGTTCCTCGAGGAAGAGTTCATCGCCGCATAGATCGCGGCCGTAATCGGCGCCGGTGATCGCGAGCGCACTCGTGAGTTTGCCGGGTCCGTTGCTCAGCTCGCGCGAGGCGATCGGTTTGTTTCGCCGCCGCGCCATCAGCTCGAGGCCGCGCAACGGTTCGATCGCGCGAATCAGCACCGCATGTGGTTTGCCTTCTGCGGTCGTCACCAGGTTTAGCGCCCAGCTGACCCCATAAAGCAGGTACACGTAGGCGTGTCCGGGCGGGCCGAACATCGCGGTCGTGCGCTTGGTGAGGCCGCGCGCGCTATGCGCGGCGAGATCGCGCGGGCCGCGATAGGCCTCGGCCTCGACAATCCGTCCGGCGGCCTCGCCTGCGGGCGTGCGATGGACAACAATCTTCCCGATGCATTGGCGCGCGACGGTGAGCACCGGCTGCGCATAAAACTCGCGCGGCAGCTTGCGGCGATCTCTGAATGTGCTCGCGACTGCCAATCAGACTACTTTTCTCAGCGCGATCGCCGGGGCGAGCCGTAGCGCTCCCGCGATTGGAAGTGTGCCGCTCGTCACGCTGACGGCGACTGCCACGATGATCGATTGGAGGACGACCGCCGGCGTCATCGCGATCAATCCGAGCCCATTGGTCACGGTGCCGAGATTTAGCCCGCCGGCGAACAAACTCAGCGCCGCCGCGGCGCCCACTACTCCGCCCAGCATCCCCAGCAGTACGGCTTCGCCAAACAGCAGATAGCCGATGCGCACG
>Ga0335079_10011032_pt1 | contig 10292 bp, 11 predicted proteins | sample Lox_Sample_33_FD_206719 | JGI IMG/M metagenome (GOLD analysis project Ga0335079, IMG submission 206719) | Soil microbial communities from Loxahatchee National Wildlife Refuge, Florida, United States - Lox_Sample_3.3 | ecosystem: Environmental > Terrestrial > Soil > Wetlands | place: USA...
CGAGCCAGCGATTGCGCGCCTTCTGCGCGGCCGCGAGCTCGCGGAAGGCCTCGTCGGAGACCGCTGCCGGCGCGGTGAGCTTCTGGTACAGGAGCCGCGGCAGCTGCGGCAGCGCGGTGGCGAGGAAGGGCGCTTCCTCGCGCAGGCGACGCTCGAGAGCGCGCCAGCCGATCTGGTCCTGCATCCAGCGCTCGAGGAAGGGTTTGGCGGTCACCCAGAGGTCGAGGTCGGGATCGAGCTGGCGCCCGAGCCCTTCGACGTTGAGCAGCGTCTTCTGCAGCAGTACGAGCTGCGGCTGGATCTCGACGTTGAAACGGCGCGACGCCTTGAACAGCTGTATCAGCACGCGCGCGAGCGAGATCTCCTTCAGCGGTTTGTCGAAGATCGGCTCACACACCGCGCGCACCTCGCTCTCCAGCTCGTCGACGCGCGTCTCCGGCGGCACCCAGCCTGACTCGATGTGGGCGGTGGCCACGCGGCGGTAGTCGCGATGGAAGAAGGCGAGGAAGTTCTGCGCGAGGTAGCTCTTGTCGGTCTCCGACAGCGTGCCCATGATGCCGAAATCGAGCGCGATGTACTTGCCGAAGTTGGGCGGGTCGGTTGCAACGAAGATATTCCCCGGATGCATGTCGGCGTGGAAGAACCCGTCGCGGAACACCTGCGTGAAAAAGATCTCCACGCCAGCGCGGGCGAGGCGGGGTATGTCGATGCCCGCCTCCTTCAGGCGCGCGACGTGACTTATCGGAATGCCCGCCATGCGCTGCATCACCATCACCTCGGCGCTGCACCAGTCCCAGTAGACCTCGGGCACGAGCAGCAGGGGCGAGTGCAGGAAGTTGCGCCTGAGCTGCGAGCAGTTCGCCGCCTCGCGACCCAGGTCGAGCTCATCGTGGATCGTCTTGTCGAATTCGGCGACGACCTCGCGCGGCTTGAGCCGTCTGCCGTCCGACCAGAGCTTCTCCGCGGCCCAGGCGCCTGTTTGCATGAGCGCGAGATCCTTTTCGATCGTCGCGGAGATGTTGGGCCGCAGCACCTTCACCGCCGCAGGCGTTCCGTCCGGGAGCTCCGCGAGGTGGACCTGCGCCACCGACGCGCTCGCCACCGGCTGCAGGTCGAAGCTCGTGAATACCTGCTCGGGGGGCTTGCCGTAGACGCGGCTCAACGTCGCGAAGACCTGCTCGGTGGCGAACGGCGGCACCCGGTCCTGGAGCTTGGCGAGCTCGTCGGCAATGTCGGGCGGCAGCAGGTCGCGTCGCGTCGAGAGGACTTGCCCGAACTTGACGAAGATAGGCCCCAGGGCTTCGAGCGCGAGCCGCAGGCGTGTTGCGCGCGGCGCGGACGTGTCGCGCCAGAAGGTGACGGTGCGCGCGGCGGGCCTCAACCAGCGGAAGCGCTCGTGCCCGAGCAGGAACTCGTCGAGCCCGTACTTGAGCGCGACGAACCAGATCTTCGCGAGCCGGAACCAGCGCATGCCCGCGACCGCCACCTACCTCGCGGCGGTTGCCATGATCTCGACCAGCAACTCGGGACGAAACAGCGGCGCGCCCACGCAGGCGCGCACCGGCGGGTTCGCCCTGTCGGCCCAGGCATTCCACTCCGCGTTGTGCTCCGCGAACAGCGCCATGTCGTCGACGGCTTTGGGTGTTACGCCGCAGAGGTAGACGGTGTCGCCGTGCGCGACCACGCGGCTGAAGATGGGCAGTCCCGGGCCGGCGTCGATGATGCCCTGCCTGGAGATGGTCATGGTCGATTTCCTTTGCGTCGTTTGGATCTCGGAGGCCGCGGGTGCTGTTCGATGCGCGCGACCTGCCTCTCGAATGGATCGCGGCGTGAGAGCAGCCGCCCTTGGCGCGCCGCCAGCAGCGGAAAATGCCGCAACGCGTCGAGGCGATCGTGCAGCTCCCAGCAGCCGCGCTCGCTCGTGACCCAAAGCGAAGGGTCGACTCGACGCAGATCGAGCGGCAGAGAATAGCTGCGCAGCGTCTTGCGCCCGCGCTTGTCGAAGTACTCGTGAAAGTACGACATCGTGAGCTCGCGCAGGCTGCGGTACAGGGGATCGCGGTAGCGAAGCTGAGGGCCGTTGTGCTTGGAGATCGCACCCCAGAAGCCGCCGCGGCGGAACAGGGTGATCACGTGCGGATAGTCGGAAGCCTCGCAGTCGAGGTGCGCGATGAGAGGGGGCTCGCCGTGAATCCAGAATGTGCAGGCAGCGACCAGGGCTCCCTCGATGCAGTGCGCACGGCGCTGCCGCAGCACGTCGCGCACCGACAGGCTCGTCTCGCCGCCGATCTCGTGATTGGCCGGGATCGCACTTACGAAGAGCTGCACTTGCTGTGGCGTGCGCAGCCGCCGCAGAATTGCGTACTCGCTGCGGGTGAGGCCGAGGTCCTTGCGGCGGGCGAAGCGCCGGTTCGCCAGGGAAGCCATGCCCGGGCGATGATAGCACCGCAAACAATTCGTCCCCGGGGAGGCTATCCATGCATCAGTCCATCCGTTCCGCGGTCGTTGCCATCGCAGTGGCGTATCTGCTCGCAGCCTGCGCGACCGCGCCGCGGCAGGCGACCAACGAGGAGCGTGCGCGCCAGGTCGCGGACACCGAGCGCGCCTTCGCCAAAACGATGGCCGACCGCAACTTCGCGGCCTTCAATTCGTTCCTGTCCGATGAGACGATCTTCTTTTCAGGGGCCCAGCCGCGGCGCGGCAAGCAGGCGGTGAGCGCGGTGTGGCAGAAATTCTTTCAGCAGCCCGAAGCACCGTTCTCCTGGGCGCCCGATCGGGTGGAGGTATTGGATTCGGGCAACCTCGCGCTCAGCACCGGGCCCGTGCACGATCCGCGCGGAAAGCTGATCGGGCGCTTTACTTCGATCTGGCGCCTCGAAGCACCCGACACCTGGCGGATCATCTTCGACCAGGGTTGCGAGGTGTGCGACTGCGCGAAGAGTTAGCGGCAGGTTACCCTTTGCAACCACGCCCGACGCACAAGGAGCTAGCCCTCTAGCGCGTCGACCCGAACCGCGAGCGCATCGGTTCTCGCGGTGAGGTCCGCGACCTCGGCACCGAAGGCGCGGACCTCAGCGGCGCGCACGGCGAGCTTCGCTTCGTCGCCAACGTAGCGCGCCACGCTTTCGCCGATTCGCATCGCTGCGTATTCCGGCAGCGACAGCAGGCGCCGGCCCGCATCGGCGAGCTGCTGCCCGGCGATCGGCCCCAGGGCGCGCGAGAACAGGCGCTCGACGAACCACGGGAAGGTCGGCGCGAGCTCGGCAAGGGCCTTCGCAAGCGCCTCGTCGCCCTGGGCTCGCACGAGCTCGCTCCAGCGCGTCGGCTCGGCGAGCAGCGCTGGCAGCCGCAGCGGGTCGATCTCGATCGACAGATCGGGCGCAGCGGCGCTCGCGACGAGCCGTCCTTCGACCTCGATCAGGAACGTCTCGCGCATCGGCCCGACGGTGATCTGAAGCGTGCGTCCGGCGTGCGACGCCAGCCTTTCGCGCGCCCATCCTTCACTGGCGAGCGCGCGATTGGCGAGATCGGCCGCGAGCGTCACAGGACGTAGCCCCTGTGCAGCGCGACAACCCCTGCAGTCAGGTTGAACCACTCGACGCGCTCGAAGCCGGCGCGTTGCATCATTTCCCTCAACTCAGACTGGTCGGGATGCATGCGAATCGACTCGGCGAGATAACGGTAGCTCGCCTCGTCGTCGGCGACGAGCTTGCCGAGGCGCGGCAGGATGTTGAAACTGTACCAGTCGTAGGCTGTCCGGAAGGGCTCGGCGACACGGCTGAACTCCAGCACGAGTGCGACACCACCCGGTCGCAGCACCCGCCGCATCTCGGCCAGCGCGATTTCCTTGCGCGTCACGTTGCGCAGCCCGAAGGCGACGCTGACGCAATCGAAGCTGCGCGCGGCGAACGGCAGCGCCTCGGCGTTGCACTGCACGGCTGGAAAAAGCCGGCCTTCGTTCAACAGCCGATCGCGTCCGGCGGCAAGCATCGCCGCATTGACGTCGCTCAGCACGACGCTGCCGGCAGGCCCGACGCGCTGAGCGAAGAGCCGTGCGAGGTCGGCAGTGCCGCCGGCGACGTCGAGCACACTGCTTCCCGCGCGCACGCCGCTCATCGCGACGGTGAAACGCTTCCATACCCGGTGCAGGCCCAGCGACATCAGGTCGTTCATCAGGTCGTACTTGCCCACGACCGAGTCGAATACGCCGCGTACCCGCCGCGCCTTCTCCTCGGGCGGAACCTGCTGGTAGCCGAAGTGCGTTCTCTGGTCGGTCATGCGATGCTGCGGGCGTTGCGCGCGACGACGCGGCGGTCGCTTGCAGTCAGTGACGATGCCCGCACGCGTGCGCGGGTGCGGGCGCCGGAGCGTCGGGGTCCGCTTCGCGGCTCGCGCCCGCGGCGGCAAGGCGCGCAAGATACCTCTGCCACAGCTCTTCCTGACGCGCCCCCAGATCGTACAGGTAGTCCCAGGAATAGATGCCCGTGTCGTGTCCGTCGGAGAACTTCGGCCGGATCGCGTAGTGGCCGACCTGCTCGACTTCGGCGATGGTCACGTCGCGTTTGCCCGTCTGCAGAGTCTCCTGGCCCGGGCCGTGTCCGCGGACCTCGGCCGACGGCGAGTAAACGCGCAGGAATTCGTAGGGGAGCTTGAAGCTTGACCCGTCCGCGAAAGATAGCTCCAGCACGCGCGAGGCCTGGTGGAGCTTGATCTCGGTGGGGATCGGGGTACGCGAATCGAGGCCGGCCATGGCGATATTGTAGCGGCCCGAGCAGCGAGAGGGGACCCGCGCGCGCGACGCGTGGGGGTCGAGCGTCAAGCGTCAAGCGAGTGGCCGCCGCGGCCGACGCATCGAGGTTCGGCCAACGAAACCATCCGAGGAGGCCGCGCCGCGACCGCCCGGCGCGGCGGCCCGCCGCGCGGCCAAGCCGAGCTATTGGACGATGTCCAGGTTGCCGATGCCGGCCATGATGTTGCGGGCCTTGGCATCCTTGCCGTGGAGCTTGATCTCGAGACGCAGGTCGTTCAGCGAGTCCGCATTGCGCAGTGCGTCCTCGTAGCTGATCATGCCCGACTCGTACAGCTCGAATAGCGCCTGATCGAAGGTCTGCATGCCGAGCTCGCGCGACTTCTTCATGAGCTCCTTGATCCCCGATATGTCGCCCTTGAAGATAAGATCGGAGATGAGCGGCGAGTTGAGCATCACCTCGACGGCAGGCACCCGGCCGCGTCCGTCGCGCCGCGCAATGAGCCGTTGCGACACGAATGCCCGGACGTTGAGCGAGAGGTCCATCAGGAGCTGCGCCCGGCGCTCCTCGGGGAAGAAGTTGATGATCCGGTCGAGCGCCTGATTGGTGCTGTTGGCATGCAGTGTGGCGAGGCACAGGTGGCCCGTCTCGGCAAACGCGATCGCATAGTCCATCGTGTTGCGATCGCGCACTTCACCGATCAGGATCACGTCGGGCGCCTGGCGCAGCGAGTTCTTCAGCGCGATCTCCCAGCTGTCGGTGTCGACGCCGACCTCGCGCTGCGTGAGGATGCAGTTCTTGTGCTCGTGCACGAACTCGATCGGGTCCTCGATGGTGATGATGTGGCCGTAGCTGTTCTCGTTGCGGTAGCCGAGCAGCGCCGCCATCGACGTCGACTTGCCGCAGCCCGTGGCGCCGATGAACATCATGATTCCCCGCTTGCTCATGCAGACGTCCTTGAGCACCGGCGGGAGGTTCAGCTCCTCGAAGGTCGGGATGACCGTGTTGATCGTGCGTATCGCCATCCCCACGCGCCCCTGCTGCACGAAGGCGTTCACGCGGAAGCGCCCGATGCCCGGCGGGCTGATCGCGAAGTTGCACTCCTTGGACGATTCGAACTCGGCAGCCTGCTTGTCGTTCATCACGCTGCGCGTGAGCTCGATCGTATGCTGCGGCGTCAGAGAAGTCTTCGAGACGGGACCGATCTTCCCGTCGATCTTGAGCGCCGGCGGAAAGCCCGCGGTGATGAAGAGGTCCGAGCCCTTCTGCTTGACGAGGAGCTCGAGCAGGTCGTGGATGAATTTGGTTGCGGTCTCGCGTTCCATGGAACGGCTCCCCTGACGGCGCGCTAACCCCCGAACAGATCCTTGTTCACCGCTCGCGTGCGCGCCTCCGCCATGTTGATCTGGTTGCGCCGCACGAGCTCGGTGAGGCACTGATCGAGGGTTTGCATCCCTATTGCCTGGCTGGTCTGGATGGCGGAATACATCTGCGCGACCTTGTTCTCGCGAATGAGGTTGCGGATCGCCGGAGTGCCGATCATGATCTCCCACGCGGCGAGTCGCCCCTGCTGGTCCTTGGTCTTGAGCAGCGTCTGGGCGATGATCGCCACGATCGACTCGGAGAGCATGGCGCGTACCATGTCCTTTTCGGCCGCTGGGAAGACGTCGATGATGCGGTCGACCGTCTTCGCTGCGGAACTCGTGTGCAGCGTGGCGAAGACCAGGTGGCCGGTCTCGGCCGCGGTCAGCGCGAGCCGAATCGTCTCCAGGTCGCGCATCTCGCCGACCAGGATGTAGTCGGGGTCCTCGCGCAAGGCGGCGCGTAGCGCGTTGGCGAAAGACAGCGTGTGGGGCCCGACCTCGCGCTGGTTGATCAGGCACTTCTTCGATTCGTGCAGGAATTCGATCGGGTCCTCGATGGTGAGGATGTGGCCGTATTCGTTCTCGTTGACGTGGTCGGTCATCGCCGCCAGCGTCGTCGACTTGCCCGACCCTGTCGGGCCGGTGACTATGATCAGTCCGCGCGGGCGCTCGGTTAGCTCGGCGAAGATCTTTGGCGCGGCGAGCTCTTCGAGCGAGAGCACCTTCGACGGGATCGTCCGGAACGCCACCGCCGCGCCGCGCTGCTGGTTGTACGCGTTGACCCGGAAGCGGGCGAGATTCGGGATGCCGAAGGAGAAGTCGCACTCGAGCATCTCCTCGTAGGTCTTGCGCTGCGCGTCGCTCATGATGTCGTACACCATGGCGTGCACGTCCTCGTGCTCCATCGGCGGCAGGTTGATGCGCCGGATGTCGCCGTGAACGCGGATCATGGGGGGCAGGCCCGCCGACAGATGCAGGTCGGAGGCCTTGTTCTTGACCGCAAACGCTAAGAGTTCGGCAATGTCCATTTATAATCTCTGCGGGCCGCCGCGCGCCGCGCCTGCATTCGCCGCGCGATCGGAGGGCGGACCCCACCGCCCTAGCGACCTGTGGATTACATCCGCGGGTCGGCTATGCCGGCGTCATTCGATTATGAGCCTATACGAGAAGGCGTGGCAAGATGTCCGGGAGCGGATCGCACGGGCGGCTCGCGCGGCGGGCCGCGATCCGAAGACGATCCACGTTCTCGCAGTGAGCAAGGGACAGAGCGCGGAGGCGATCCGGGGACTGTACGCGCTCGGCCAGCGCGCCTTCGGCGAGAATTACGTGCAGGAAGCGCAGGCCAAGGCGCAGCAGCTTGCCGATTTGCCCGACCTCGAGTGGCATCTGATCGGTCCACTACAGAGCAACAAGACGCGCCTCGTGGCGGAGCGCTTCGCCTGGGTGGAAACGATCGATCGCTTGAAGATCGCCGAGCGCCTTTCAGCTGCACGCGATGCGCGCATGCCCGCGCTCAACGTCTGCATCCAGGTGAATATCAGCGGCGAGTCGAGCAAGAGCGGTGTGGAGCCCGATGCAGCGTTGCCCCTTCTGCGCTCGATCGCGGCGCTGCCACGCGTCTCGCTGCGCGGGTTGATGGGCATCGCCGAGCCGACGGAGGATGCGGCGCGCCAGCGCGCGCAGTTCGCGCTGCTGCGCGAGCGGTGCGAGGCGGCTCGTGCCGAGGGAATCCGTCTCGATACGCTGTCGATGGGGATGTCTGCGGATCTGGAAGCCGCTGTCGCGGAGGGCGCAACGCTGGTGCGCATCGGCACGGCGCTCTTCGGGCCGCGGTCTCGCCGGGAGGAGGTTGAAGCGGCATGAACGTTACTTTCATCGGCGGCGGGAACATGGCGCGGGCGCTGCTCGGCGGTCTCATCGCCCGCGGCCATGCCTCGGGCGCGTTCGCCGTCGTCGACGTCGATGCCGAGGCACGCGCGACGCTGGCTGCACGCTTCGGCGTGGCGACCTTCGCCGCGGTCGAGTCCGCCGCGGTGAGTCAAGCCGACGTCATCGTGATCGCCGTCAAGCCGCAGCAGGTCCGCGGCGTCGCGCGCGAGCTCGCGACCCTGCTCAAGCGCCAGGTGGTGCTCACGATCGCCGCCGGCATCCGCCTCGCCGACCTGTCGCGGTGGCTGCTTGGCTACCGCCGCCTGGTGCGGGCGATGCCGAATACGCCCGCGCTCATCGGGGTCGGGATCGCCGGCCTGCACGCGCTCGCCGGCGTCGACGGTGACGGGCGCGCGCGCGCCGCCTCGGTGCTCGAATCGGTCGGCGGCATTCTCTGGTGCGAGCGCGAGGAGGAGCTCGACGCGGTGACCGCGGTGAGCGGTAGCGGTCCCGCCTACGTTTTCTACTTTCTCGAGGCCCTGGAGCAGGCCGCGCGTGAGCTGGGCCTCGACCCTGCGGTGGCCCGCAGACTGGCCTATTCGACGTTCTCCGGTTCGATCCGTCTCGCCGAGCAGAGCAACTCCGAGGTGGCGCTGCTGCGGGCGCAGGTGACCTCGAAGGGCGGTACCACCGAGCGCGCGATCGCCACGCTCGACGAGGCCCAGGTCAAGGCCGCGATCGTCGCCGCGGTCAAGGCGGCTGCCGCGCGGGCGAAGGAGCTCGGCGTCATTCTCGGCGGCGAGGCCTGATGCTCAACGAAGCGCTGCGGTTCCTGCTCAACATCGTGTGCGGGCTGCTCGTGTACTCGGTGCTCCTGCGCTTCATGATGCAATGGCTGCGCGCGCCGTTCAGAAATCCGCTGGGGCAAGCGGTGACGGTCCTGACCGACTGGGCGGTGAAGCCGCTGCGCCGGGTTATCCCCGGTTATCGCGGTTACGACTGGGCGTCGCTCGTGCTCGCCTGGTTCTTCCAGGCGCTATGGCTGGCGGGGCTGATCGCGCTGGGGACCGGCATCGCCTCGGGCGCGGTCGCGGGTCTCGTCGCCGTGCTCGCCGTGCTCGAGCTCGTCAAGGCGGCGCTGTGGATCGTCATCGTTACCGTATTCGCGCAGGCGCTCCTCTCGTGGATAGCGCCCGACGGGCCGCTTGCGGGCGTGCTAAACGCGCTCACCTTCCCGCTGCTCGCGCCGATCCGCCGCGTCGTGCCGCCGCTCGGCGGCACGCTCGACCTTTCGCCGCTCATCGTGATCGTGCTCGCGCAGCTCGTGCTGATACTACCCGTGGCGTGGCTGGAGCAGACCGTTGGCTCGCTCTTCCGCTGACACGGTGCGCAAGCCGGCGTGGCTTCGCGTCGGCGCCGATGGGTCGATTACGCTCGAGCTTCATTGTCAGCCTGGCGCAAGGCGCACCGAAGTTGTCGGCGCGCACGGACTTGCGCTCAAGATCCGCGTCGCTGCGCCAGCCGTGGACGGTCGCGCCAACGAGGCGCTCATGGCGTACCTCGCTACGAGCTTTGGCGTCGGAAGGCGCAGCGTCGAGCTGATTCGCGGGCAAACCGGACGCAGCAAGACAGTGCGCATCGACTCTCCCCCTCTGAGGCCAGACCGCGAATGGGGCTCTTAGCTGGGGGTTGTAAGATGCGCACTTGATTGTTTGCCGGGTGCGCAGCGCTCGGCGCACGGGACTCCGGCACAGGAGGGGGCCAATGGCAATTGTGGATACCGCGACGCGCAGGCGGCCGGCGAGACGGCGGCTGGAAGGCAAGTCTGCGCCCGCGGCGCAACTGTCCTCGCCAGACGGTGCAGCGGCTGCTCGCGACCTCGCATGGACCGGACAGCACGCGAAGGCGATCGACGCGTGCACCGCGGCACTTCTCGCTATCGAGCATGCGGGTCGGTCGAAGATCGCCGAGCGACTGACGCTGCTCGATCTGCGCGCCGAGTCATACATCGCACTCGGCAAGCTCGACCACGCTGCCCGCGACGCCGAGCGCATGATCCAGGTTGCGAGCCGCGACAGGTCTCCGGCGTTCCGGGCGCAAGCGCTCAACCGGAGCGCGATCGTGCAGATGCGGCAAGGCGATCTCAGCCAGGCCATCGACGCGGCGGTCGCAGCTGCGAAAGCGGCGCGCCAGTCTCGGCGGAAAGGACTGATCGGTGAAAGTCTGCTCTCCCTCGGGGAGGCGCTGTGCCGCGCCGGAAGGCACGACGTCGCGTTGAAGACGGCGCGCGAAGCAATCGCCATTTTCGAAG
>Ga0335079_10011033_pt1 | contig 10292 bp, 11 predicted proteins | sample Lox_Sample_33_FD_206719 | JGI IMG/M metagenome (GOLD analysis project Ga0335079, IMG submission 206719) | Soil microbial communities from Loxahatchee National Wildlife Refuge, Florida, United States - Lox_Sample_3.3 | ecosystem: Environmental > Terrestrial > Soil > Wetlands | place: USA...
TGCCGATTCGGTCACGATCGGCTTCGGAGACGTGACCCGCGAAGCGAGGGAGATTGGCTGCGAGATCAACCAATCTGCCGACCATGGCCACCACGGCGCCCATTTCTTGAGCGTATTCAGGGCCGTTCATGGAGCGATTCAACAGGCCGCGCAGCCGGGATGTTCCTAACATCGCCAAGCGCGTGATCCCGGACTGCGTGGCCGCGGCTGCAGGGCGGCCGCTGGCATAGGACCGGAGCAGTTCCTCCACGCATGCCAGGCGTTCAGCCAGTGGATCGAGCAGGTCATCCCCTCGTCTGAGAGCTGCGTACAATATTTCCAGAAGGAAGGCAATCACGCTGGCCATCGTGAGCATCCATATCGCCCACAGCAGGCCGTTCACCTTGGTCTGAGCACCAACATGGCGATCCCATAGCGAAATCGTGATGACCGCCATATACCCGAAGCGTGTCCAGGCAGCGAAATTACCGGTTGCGCTGATGCCGTAGAAGATCAGGAAGAGCGATGCGGAGATCCAGAGGAAGCGCAGCACCGGATCGCCCAAAACCAGCATCGCGCCAGTCAAAATGTACGCGCCTGCTAAGACAAATCCGACCACGATCGACTGCACCGCGCGTTTGGTTCCTTCCAGGCTGTCTCGTGAAACATTCAGCGCATAGAGTGCGGCATACGCACCGTACGGCAGCCGGAAAGTCATGCTGATGATCATGACCAGAGTAGCCGCGGTGACCATGCGCGCGACCAGAAGCGTTCTACCAGGGTATGGAGCCAACTCGTCTCTGAGCCATTCCCAGAGCCAGGCCAGCGGGCGGTTCGGCGCAGGGAGAGATTGCGCGATGGATCCCATCTCAAAGCCCGCGAATCACTACGACTGCTGACTCACTCACCCGAAACAGATCCGGAGGGGGACTTTCGACTCGCACCCGAACTGGATAACGCGACGCCAGATGCACCCAGTTCAGCGTCCTCTGCACATCCGGCAAACCTTGCTGGAGGCGGCCAATAACGTCTTCATCTGGAGTCACGCCAAATCCGATGCTTTCTACAACACCCGAAAAGCGCACGTTCGGTTTGGACAATACATACACATCCGCCCCCATACCTGGCGTGATGTGTTGCAATTGTCCTTCGCGGAAATTGGCGACCGCCCACCACGTACGCGCGTCAATGAGCGTGAACACCTGCTGGCCCGTGTGCGCATATGCCCCTTCCGAGATCGTCAGGTTCGTCACGCGCGCATCGAATGGAGCGTAGACCCGGCAGTTGTTAAGGTTGTAGCGTGCAGTCTCTGTCGCCGACGCTTTTGCGCCGCGCTGGTTAATGAGCGGATCGAGCGTTGAGACCGCATTCTGCGTCTGTTGGTGTTGAGCCTTACTCTCGGTCAACACCGCCTTAGCACGGTCCTCCTGCGCTAATGCGGATTTCAGAGCCGCCTGCGCCTGCCGCAGTTGCGATTCCGCCTGCTTCAACGATTGGGCCTGCGCAACTTCTGAAGTCCTGGCCCGATCCACCTGGTCGAGGGTGACAAACTGCTTCACCAGCAGTGGCTCAATGCGATGCAGGTTATTACTCGCATACGTCCACTCGGCTTTGACGCGGCTCACGCCCTGCTCGGCGCTTGACACTTCCGCCCTGGCCTGCTCGACTGCCGCCGCCCACCGGTTTACGTCAGCTTCAGTGCTTTGGATATTTGCGGCCGCAACTGAGACGGCGCTTACCTGAGCGGCGATTCTTCTCCGCTCGTCGGAGACCAGTCCTTCGAGGGTTGCCTGCTCAGAAATTGTTTTTTCCAGAGCGTATCGATACGGTCGGTCATCAATCTCGAAGAGAAGGTCACCTTTTTTCACGAACTGGTTGTCGCGCACGTTGAGACGGACGAGCGGGCCCTCGACTTGCGGCGCGATGCCAATAAAATTGGCGAGGATCTCGGAGTCGTCGGTACGTGGATGGTGGTCGGCACGATAGAGTACCACAAGGCCTAAAACGATTGCGCCAGTCACGATTAGAGCGCTGAGACCTCGGCCAACCAAAATCCGTGTCGTATTGCCGGTGGGCTCCATGGATTTCCTCGCTATCGAAACAAAGAGAGCCAGAGCGCGAGTGTGAACAGTGCGGTCAGGCTCGGATAGGTCAAAATGGGAACCGCGAGTACAACACCGGCGCGCAAGAGCAGCCAGCGGGCCGCGACTGTGAACAGTAAGCCCGATGCCAAGCATACCAGCCATGCCGGAAAGAACGATCCCAAGATGTCAAAGGATGGCGCCCGGCTACAACCAGTGCAAGATGTAACCACGGCCAGCAACCCAAACGCTGACAGGCGCCGGAATTCATTCGTAAAGATCATGGGTGGGTGCTCCTGGCGCTCAATTGAATCGCATCGCCCGTGCGGAACGCCAGATCCGCGAGCGCGGCCAGCACTTGAGTACGCGCCAGAATGTCGGTTGAGCGCGCTTGCGCCAGGACGTTCTGCGCATTGGTGACGTCCAACAAATTGCGCAAACCGTAGTTGTAAGATTCCAGCGCTGCGCTGTAGGACTGCGTCGCAGCGGTGAGCAACGCTGTGGCGGCCTGCCGCTGGCGGAAGGCTGTGTTCAAGCTCGAATACGCGGTCCAGACCTGATCTTCAATCCGGTCCTGCGCGGCGCCGACTCGCGCCTGTGCCGCCCGGAGTGTAGCCTCTGCTTCCGCCAGCCGGCTTCGTCGCGCGCCTCCGTCAAACACGGTCCAGTTCAGACGCAGCGCTACGCCGCCGGTCAAGTCGGCGGTATGGCCCCATGGGAGGGTCTGCTGGAGGATATACAGCGACTGTACGGTTGGGCCAGCGCTAACGCTCAAGCTGGGATAGAAAGCGGCACGGGCCACCTGCCGATCTGCTTGCGCCAGTCGAATCTCGGCGACCCTGGCTTGCAGATCGGGACGTTGCTCCAGGGCGCGACGAATCGCCTCCTCGACGGTGTCCGACAGTGATTCAGGCGTCGGCACTTCGTTTAGGGGTTGTACGCGAATTCGCGTGGTTGCAGCCGCTCCCAGGGCGCTTGCGAGATCGCCACGTGCGATTTCCTCCCCTCCCAATACCGCCTGCAGATTGTATTGCGCTTGTGCGGTCGCGCTACGTGCTTCGAGAACGTCGGGCAGCGTGCCTAAGCCGTTACGCAAACGCTCCTCCGCCGCCTGTTGTACGGCCTGGGCATTCACCACGCTTGCTCCGGCGGCTTCTTCCTGCCCTGCGGCATTCAGCAACCGGTAATAGGCCTGCGAAACGTCGTGAATCAGTTGCCGATGAACGTCGTTGAACCCGAAGTTCGATGCCAGCAGGAGCGCCTTTTCAACATTGACCCGGCCGCGACGCACGCCAAAATCGAAAACTGTGTAGTTCAGGTCTAGTGAGAGCTGAAACGCCGAGGAGGTCTGGCGATAAAACTGCGCACCTAGCGGAGCCTCCTGGCGATCCACGCCGGCGAGCGCAATAGCAGCCAGCGTCGGAAACAACTCGCTACGAGCGACTCCGACGGCGGCGGCATGGGCGCGGGCCTTCTCCCAAGCGGCGCGCGTTTCGGGATTGTGCGCTTCAGCAAGGTAGATCAATTCCGCTAACGAGTAGGTTTTATCGGATTCGATGCGAAGCGCCGCAGGACGCCGCGCATCGATGATGATTTGCTGTTCCTCCGATGAATGCCACGGGCGATCGGGCGAGGGGGGCGGAGCTTGGGCGAATATCGGGGCGGTCGCTATTAGTAAGACGATGGCCGTGGCCGTTCGCGCCTGCAACTTGATGTTAGCGATCGGATGGGTCACGGAGATAATCTCTCGATTTGGGCTCCAAAGAGCCGCTTGCAATATGGGCAAACAGGGCGCCATCTCGGCAAGCGAACGATTAAAGCGTCCGCTATGCTGAGCAATCACGCCGCCAGCCCATAGGGCACGCTGTAAACTGCCGGGTCGCACGAAATAGCCGTCACGTTCCGCCGACGACTGGCGCAAGTCGAGCATACGAAGGAGGAATCCCCAGGTTTCGTCTTGACCAACCTATCGAGGGCGGAGCGGGCTGCGGCAAGTCCTGCCGTCTTCCTGGGTCCATCAGGCCAAAGTTCCATCACGTGGATTCGATAGTGTTCCACCGCCAGCCATTCCCTGTGCATTTCGCCGTTTCCCTCTTAATCTACATCTAAGGAGAGGTATGCCCAAACGTTTTTGTTGGAGGCTCGACAAATTACGGCCTAGGCGCGTATATATGCGCCATCGGACTTTTGGCTGGACCCGCATTGGCGGAAGATCTTGAGTCCACAGGATGGTTGCCCTCAGCCGCGAGCGACTGCACTTACGGGAACTCGCACTTCGGCAGTAACGGAAAAGCCACGATCACGCCACGCCTGGAGGCCGCCTGCAAGCGGCCGAACGTGCTTGACTCCTTTATTGCGCAGAGCGAGCGCGACGCGCGCGCTAGTGAATTCACCGGGAGAAGCGCAATAGAGAACAACCTCTTGGGTCGGCGATATTGCCGCATCCCTATACTTCTCAAGTTTGCGCGGGTCAATGCGAACAGCGCCCGGAATCGCCATCGGTTGCGCCGTGTCTCTCAGACAGCGCTGTAGATCCACGATCAGAATGTTTTCCCCGGAGGTCAGCTTATCTCTGAGCTCTTCCGGAGTGATTCGTGCAAGGCTAAACTGACGGACGAAGCCCAGCCAGCGAACAGCTTTTCGGGCCATGTAGAAGCCAACACCTGCCGCCATGACGAGCGCCACGACGGCGCCCATCCGAGTGACGTGTGCCGCAACGCGGTCTAATTGATTGCTGAAAGTATAGCCAATCGTGGCGTAGGCAGTTGACCAGAACGTTGCCCCAAGAGCGTCGAAAACCAAAAACGATACTAGAGGCGTACGGGCTGCTCCTGCCAGGGGAACACTGGCAGCATCAAGCCCTACCACAAACTTGGAGATGAGCAAAATCCTCACTCCCCGTTTAGCGAAGGCGCCGGTTGCCTTGTAAACACAAGACTCCGGATCTCGCGAAAGCCCGCAAAGAAAGTGTGTTACTCTATCTCCCGACCGGCGGCCGGCCGCATACCAAACAAGATCGGCAATTAGAAACGCCAGCACCGACAGGAACAGGGTTACAGATAGGCTAAGTTCCTTCGATCGCGCAAGCGCGCCGGCTGCGACAAGGAGCAGATTCGTGGGTATTGGCAAACATGCTTGCCTCGCCAGGACGGCGCCAACCAAAAGCCAATATCCATGCCGCGCGAGAAAAGACATCGTTTCATTCATGTTACCCTTCCGCAGCGTGCGGTCATTGTGCCTACGCGCTAATCAAACTGGTCCTGCGGGCCTGTGCACCATCGGGCGCGGTAGAAACCTCACCGAGCCAATGCTTCTGATACTTCCCTAAGGAGCCGCTCACGTATGTAGGGAGGCAATTCAGTAATTTGAGACCATGTGATTCGCAGATGCCCAGAAAGCGCACGGTTGCGCGGCCTACGAGTCTTCCCTCTTCCGGGTTTAGTACAGCTTTCCAACCGCTGTTCTCGAGTTTCGTCTGTAGCTCCCGCAGGCGTACGCACTGGATTCGACCGCTAAGCCGGAGAACCGTGGCCCGCTGGTTCGAACACCTTTCGATTCTCAACAGGATGGCTGGCTCTGGCTCCCCGCTGTGGGTTGCCTCGCACCTCCCGCCCAGTATTAACTAACCCGCGGAGCCTGGAGTGCTGTACCACCGCCGACAGCATGAGCCGCGCACGGAAAAGGCGTGTCTTGACTGCCGGAACGGTAGCTTCGAGCGATTGCGCCGTTTCTCGTGCGCTAAGTTCTCTAAGATCGCGAAGTATGAGGACATCCTTATATTGTGCCGGCAGTTCCGCCACGGCCCTGCGAACCGCCCGGGTTGTTTCAACGCGGGAAAAAGATTGGTGCGGCGATTCATCGGTAGAAGCGAGAGACTCGAGATTATCGAGAGCCAGACAGGGCGGCCTGCGCTGTTCCTGCCGGAATAACTGCAACGCTTCATTGATGGCCACACGAGTCATCCAAGTGCGAAAGCTGGATTCCGACCGGAATGTCGACAGACGACGCCAGACTTTTAACGAGACTTCCTGAAGAACGTCTTCCGCATCGGCCGGGTTCCGCACCATCGAGCTGATGCGCCTGCGTATTGCGGCCAAGTGGCGATCCATCAAGACCGTGAAGCACTCGGCCTGTCCGGCTAATGCGAGTTTGATTAGGGCGCTGTCTTCGAATGTTGCGAACGTTGTCGTCACAGGAGCTCCCATGCCTACTTGCAAAGATCTCAAATCTTAGGCGGTTGTTGGACTCTGAGCGCAGATTCTTGGCCAACAAGAGCTGTGGTTCCCGGCTCCTCTCATGTGAAGACTTGTGGCTCTCCTTTGGCGAAAAACAACGAAACCGGTGTCACTGAATGAGGACGTCCAGGCCGTATGCGAGCATAACGGCCGCGAGTGCCAAGTGTCGTTGTCGGGCCGAATCACAATTGATTCTTCCCCTGACTTGCGACTGCTCCTACTAGAACGGCTACGGGTTGAGGGCTGCAAAACCCTGACGGTTGATCTTTACGACGTGGCCTATGTCGATACATCGGGACTGGCGATGTTGGTTGAAATCCTGGGCGCCGCACGGCGCCAGGGAACGACTTTTCAAGTGAGCCGCCTTCGTGACCGACCGCGTTATCTGTTGGAGACCACGCGGCTTCTGCGTCTTTTTGACGAAGTGAATCTCGAAGAACCACAAGGGCCAGATTCGCGGGTAGGGGCTCCCCAATGAGCACATCTCTTGTTGAGCGTGTCGGCAGTTCGACAATGCGGCATCTGGAATACGTGGGTGGACTCGCATTTCAGCTTTGGAGCGCTCTTGGCGCGTTGGGCAGAACCCTGCCGTTTGCGGGAAATAGGAAACGGTGGCAAACCGCAATTCAGCAAATGCTCGCGGTGGGCGTCGACGCCTTTCCAATGGTTGGAATCATGGCCGTTTGCGCGGGATTCATTCTGGCGATGCAAGGGGCCTCGGAACTCCGGCATTTCGGAGCAATTAACTTCGTGATCGACCTGGTCACCATTGGCTTTACCCGAGAATTAGGACCGTTACTGACTGCAATTGCAGTGAGCGGGCGTTCAGGCTCGGCATTTTCTGCGGAGATTGGCAGCATGGTGGTCACCGAAGAGATCGACGCTTTGCGAACGATGGCTATCGACCCAGTTGAGTTCGTCCTGGCGCCGAAGTATCTGGCGGCCCTTATTGTGCTTCCCTGCTTAACAATAACCAGTACCGCCTGTGGGATTCTGACGGGCGGCATCTTTATGCGAGTCAGCACAGGCATGGCGGTCGGCGTTTATCTTCGCTCCGTTATCCACTCCATCGTGCTGCGTGACGTTATGACGGGCTTGGTGAAGAGCCTGGCCTTCGCGACGATCATTGTGCACGTAGGATGTCTGGAAGGCTTCCGCGTTCGTGGCGGCCCGGACGCGGTGGGCCGATCTGCCACGGCCGCAGTCGTGAAGTCTACGTTCCTGGTAATCCTCGCCGACGTGGCATTCACAGCCATTTTCTACCTGACTGGAGGGAAGTGAAGCCATGACCAGAGCGCCAGAAACAGCCTGGACTGGGCCGGCTATTTCCGTTCGGGACGTGGTGGTGAGCTACAACGGGCGGCGTGTGCTCGATGGAATCAACCTCGACGTCGCGCGAGGGGAAACGATGGTCTTGCTGGGTGGCAGTGGATCCGGGAAGAGTACGCTTTTGCGTCAGATCGTCGGCCTGGAGCGGCCGCAATCCGGCCAGATTGTCGTGAGCGGTCTAGACTTGGCGCAATGCGCGCCAACTGAACTAAAGAAGTTCCGGCGCTCGATTGGAGTCGCATTTCAGAATTCAGCGTTATTCAATTCAATGTCGGTTGAAGACAATGTCGCCCTGCCGCTGCGCGAGCACACGCGGCTGGCAGAATCGACGATTCGCCTGATGACGTGGATGAAGCTCGCAGTAGTCGGGCTGGCGGAATGCGGAAAGCTTAGCCCGCAGGCGCTCTCCGGCGGGATGAAGAAGCGCGCGGCAGTCGCACGAGCTCTTTCGCTCGATCCCGAGATTCTGGTGTTTGACGAGCCATCAGCAGGGCTCGATCCGATTGTCGCGGCGGAACTCGACGAGTTGATTTTGGGCCTGAAGCGCGCTTTCAACATGACCGTGGTGGTGGTGACTCATGAGATGGCGAGCGCCTTTCGCATCGCGGACCGGATGGCGATGCTGTACAAGGGATCGCTGATTGCGGTGGGCACGAAGGAGGAACTGCAGAGCAGCACCCATCCACGCATCCGGCAGTTTTTCGATCGCGTCCCAGACCAAATTGCCGACGCCGCGGCGATTGATAAGTATTTTCAAAAGTATCTGGAAGGGGTTACGGTATGAACACAGAAGCCAAGGTGGGGACATTTGTAATTGTGGCTTTGATCCTGCTGGGGGTGACGGTTTACTACATCGGCGACGAACAATGGGGGCGTCATTTAACGCAGTATAAGACCTACCTGCGTTACGCCGGGGGCATCGCGCCGGGGTCTGAGGTTCTGTTCGGCGGAATTTCGGTGGGCAGGGTGACCACTGTTCGATCCTGGAGCCAGGATCCGACGCAAATCGAAATCTTGCTGGACGTAAAAGAAGGCACACCGCTGAACCAGAGGTCTGTGGCCAGCCTGGGTGCGGTCAGTCTGATGAGCAGCCCGGTGATCTCGATCACGACGGGTACGGAGGACGCGCCACGCCTGAGGCCGGGCCAGGCGATCGCTTCTCAGGGATCCGTCAGCATAGACGAGATGACTCGAAAGCTGTCTGGGATTGCGGACAGCGCGTCGGATTTATTGACGCAGGTGCAAGGCGCGCTCAAGGAAATGAACGGGCCAGTCCAGACGCTCTTGGCAAACTTAAACGACGCAACTGGACCCACCAACCGCAACCAGGTTGCCGAGATTTTGCAGCGAGTCAATGCACTTGTGGCACAGCAGTCTCCAAAGCTGGATAGAATCACCGAGCAGGTGCTGGTCGTAAGCCAGGATGCGGACGCGGCGATCAAAAAGATCGGCCCGCTGGTGGATCGCACTGACGGCACGGTCGCCAATGTAAATTCGACACTCGACCAACTGCGCGACCCCATCCGCCAAGACCTTGCACAGTTACAATCCACAATGGAGCAGGCGAAGAGCCTGATAGCTAGCCTTCAGACGGTGGTGCGGGCTAACGATGACAACATTCACGAAACCATGGAGCATCTCAATGTCGCGACGGAGAATCTGGATCAACTGACGGACCAGATTAGACAGCGGCCATGGAGCTTGGTAAGAATCCGCCAGCCTAAGGAACGAAAGGTGCCTCAGTAAGTTCAATTCAAACCGGCGATTGATCACCGCCGAGGACCCTTGCATCGCATCAGCCCATTAATGTACTGGACGAAGGCGCGGTTGTGAGCGAACTCCGCCGACACCCCCACCCATTCCCGCTGGAACACGGGACCCGTAAGAGTGTTCTTGATTTCGCGCTCCCAAAGCGTCCATAGGTTCTTGGAAATATATCCACCCTTGTGAAGATAGTACACGTCTGCGATGAACTGCATGGTGTACAGCGTGCAATCGGTCAGCGCCGGGCTAGACGGAGGCAGGGGTTGAGCTGGATTGCGATTCGCGAGCCACGCATCGGTCGGGAACAAGCGTAGGAGGTCCTGGAATCGCCCCGAGAACTCGATATACATCTGAGAGTTCAATTGCCGGTGCTGGTTTCGCAGGGCAACAAAAATTCCCACAGATCCGACAACGAGGGTTCCAATCTGTCCGACTTGTGACAACAGGTCAATCTGCATTCTTGTCAGCTCCGCTTCGCTGGAGTGGTTCTGAGAGAAAGGAGCGCCGCTGCAGCAAAGCTGTTGGTGGGCTTGCCTTCGACTCGCTGGCCCCCGCCAGCCAAACAAAACGCGCCTGGCCAAGCTCTCATTTGTAGGAAGGCAAGTTTTAGCTCCTGAATGTCCACTATGAACCGCAACACACTCCTGCACAAAACGCAGTACTTTCTCTTCTTGACAGCCGCAGTTCTTCCTGCGGCAGCCGTGGATGAGACCGCTGTGCGGCTTGAGAAAGCCGCGGCGGTTCTGAGCACGATGACGGAATCCAGGCGCGGTATTTCGCCGGAAAAGATTGCCAGTGCCGACTGCATCGCTGTCATTCCTGGGTTCAAGAAAGGCGCCGCGCTGGTCGGCGTGGGCTACGGCCGTGGATTCATTTCGTGCCGGAATGGAAGCGGCTGGTCGGC
>Ga0335079_10011035_pt1 | contig 10292 bp, 7 predicted proteins | sample Lox_Sample_33_FD_206719 | JGI IMG/M metagenome (GOLD analysis project Ga0335079, IMG submission 206719) | Soil microbial communities from Loxahatchee National Wildlife Refuge, Florida, United States - Lox_Sample_3.3 | ecosystem: Environmental > Terrestrial > Soil > Wetlands | place: USA: Florida...
CGGCCCCGGCGCAGAGTGCAAAACCGAGCCCGGCAGGGCGCCGAGCTTGGACTTGGCGTACGCGTGCAGCTCGCGGATTCTGCGTTCGATTCTGTCTGGGCCGATTGTCTTCCAGAATTCGATGGCTGCCATCAGGCCGGACAGAATGGACACGCTCGACGACCCGAACTGCATCAGCCGCGCTGCGTGACTCTTGTAGTCGTCCCATCCGCCCGTGGCGATCGTGTTCCACACCTGGTCGCTTGCGCCCTCGCGGATGTACAGCACTCCTATGCCCTTCGGCGACAGCAGCCATTTGTGCGGCGTGGTGATGTAGAAGTCGCAGCCGATGTCGTGCAGGTTGATGGGGAACTGGCCGATAACGTGCGCGCCGTCGATGAACGACAGCATGTAATTCTGCCGCGCCCAGGCGCAGATTTCCTTCGCCGGCAGCACGCACCCGGTCATCGTGGTAATGTGACTGCACATCACCACGCGCGTTCGCGGAGTGCGCGCCGCTTCAAACAGGTCCAGGATCTGCTGCTTCGACGCAGGCGGCTTCGGCAGCGTCACTTCTTTCACCACTACGCCATAGCGTTTCTGTTTCAGCAGCCAGGGACTCTTTCCGCTGCCGTGCTCTTCGTCTGTGTAGATCACTTCATCGCCCGGCTTCAGGTCGAGCCCGTTGGCGATGTAGTTCAGGCCCTCGGTCGCGTTGCGCACCAGCGCGATCTCGTTCATGTTCGCGCCCACAAAGTCCGCCATCGGCTTGCGGTATTCGTCCCACGGGCCATAACCCCACAGCGGATACAGTTCAGGGTCGGGCGTGGACTCCATCTGCTCTTCGTGCAGGATGCTTTCGATGTACGCGCGCAGGATCGGGCGCGGGCTCGATCCCACTGTGCCGTTGTTCAAGTAGAGGAAGCCGGGTCGAAAGATCCACTGCTTGCGAAGCTCGGCCCAATACGCTTCCGGGTCGCGAGCGAAAAGTGCCTCGGCCGGCATTCCCGGCTGAGCGCCACACAGCACTTGTTCGACCAGGCTCGGCGCGGCCTGCGCCGCGCCCGTCGTCGCGGGCTCGTCGGCCCATGCCAATCGCGGCAGCGCCGCGGCGGCACCTGCCGTTCCCAGCATTCGGCCCAGTAATTCACGGCGATTCAGCATGATGGCCTCCGGCTGGGGGGAGGATAACAGAAGAGGGACGCGCAGTCAGGCGATGCAGGCGCACTCTGCCCTGTTGTCGCCTGCCCGCTCGAAAGCTCTACCGCATTCCTCAGACGGATCGGCGGCCGCAGTCCAACCTCAGACGGGCAAACGGCCGCGGTGGAACGATTCCAGCGCCTTGTTTGCGTTGACGATGGTCTCCAGCTTGGTCACAACGGCTTCCAGTTGGCCGCCGGGAATCGAGAAGTACATTTCGTCGTCGCGCATGCCGGTATAGACGCGGTTGCCGATGCATCCGGCGCTCGCCGCTGCCCGCCCATCCTCCGCAGTGATCGGAATCACGGCGCACGTAGGCCGCCCCATCACTCCGCCCTGCACCGGCGTGCCCGCCGCTCCGGCGGCCTCGGCGAGCAGCATGATCGCGCGCGCATTTCCGCGCACGAGAACGGCGTCCGGCGGAAACGTCGCCGCGTCCAGCGGGGCGTAGGAGGCCACGTTGAACGGCGCGCGCCGATGCGGGATCTGCGGAACTTCCTCCATCTGGATGTACTGGAGCTGCACCATGGTCCCGACCATGCCCTGGAGTTCCGCCTGCTTCTCGGGCGTCAGTGTCACGTTGTGCGTGTGCGCTCCCACGGGGCAGCCGAAGTGGTCTTCTGCGTTCGTATAGAACGAGCGCCCCTCCGCAGCCAGCTTCCAATACGTGCAGCCCGAGACCGCGGGCGAATCGATGCGCGACAGCCCGGCCGGTGGCGCGTCGGAAAACGCCACAGCCACGGGACGTACCTCCAAGCCGAGCAGAGTACGAAGACGTGCGGCAGTAGAATTGGATTCCACGATAATCTCCCGATGCGCCCTGCGAATCCTCTTGCGGCGGTGGCGCTGCCCTTTCCAGGGTGGCCGACAGTATAACGGAGAGCGCCCAAAACTCCGCAGGCGTCCAGCGCCTGCCGCGCCCGCTTACCGGCCTTTGGCTGCGATTCGCCGGCTTCATCGTAACGCCCCTGCCGCCATTCGCATCGGACACTGCAATAGGCCGCGACGTGCCAGGGGGACTGCCGTGCACAGCCACAGCCGCAACTTTCACAGTGAGCCCATTCGCTTCTTGCTTCTTGCGCTCGACCAGGCCTACGACCATCGCACTTGGCACGGCACAAATCTGCGCGGCAGTATTCGAGGCTTGACGCCCGCCGATGCGCTCTGGCGGCCGGCCCCCGGCCGGCATTGCATTTGGGAGGAAGTGTTGCACGCTGCCTATTGGAAGTACGCTGTGAGGCAACGGCTCGCCGGCGGCAAGCGCGGATCGTTCGCTCTGAAAGGCAGCAACTGGTTTGCACCGCCTGAATCGGCAAGCGCGAAGGAATGGGGGCGGGCCCGCGGGTTACTGGACGAGATGCACAAGTTGCTCAAGGCTGTAATCGCGGAGTTTCCGCCGAGCCGCCTCGGGGCTACCGTCCCTGGCTCCAAATGGAGCGGCTTCGATACGATCCTTGGCGTGGCGTACCATGACATTTACCACGCTGGCCAGATCCAAATGCTCAAGCGGTTGCACAAATCCAGGGCATAGCCCTCGGAGCTGAAGCCGCCACGGCGTAAATCCGCATAAATTGTTCTAATCTGCAGGCTGAATTCCGGCGCCAAACCGCCCCTCCGGCTCTGGCCTGTTTCATTTCCGCCCAACGTTGAGGCAGGGCGTGCGCAAAGCTCCTGCCTGCCGTCTCCGCAGACCTGTGGCGCGGCGCAGTTTCTGGAATATTTCTACGGAAATAGGAATTCCATGCCCGGGATGATGTGGCTCTTAGATCAAAACACACCCTACAAAAAATTTATTCAGGACAGGTGAACGCGGCTCGCCTTTCTCGCGTCTAAACGTTCAGAAGATTTGGTCGGGCTTCACCCGTCCTTCCCCAGGGCATTCGGGTTGAAAGCCGAGAAGGGTGAGTCTCTATGGCTAGTGCTGCGGGGAGCGACCCTGTGCGGTCTGAGTCCTATGCGGGGCCTGTGACTCTGGAGGGGCCAGCACAGGAGCGACAGAGTCCTGCGCCGGGAAGCCGCATTCGTTTCGGCGAATTTGAGGCGAATTTCCGGACCAGAATCCTGTATCGCGGCGACGATCCGGTTCGCTTGCAGGAAAAGCCGTTTCAGGTTCTTGCTGTTCTGCTCGACAGGGCCGGCAGCGTCGTTACGCGCGAGGAAATTCGCGGCCGCGTCTGGCCGGGTGACGATTCTCTTGATTTCGATGCGAACCTGAATACCGCGCTCAACAAGTTGCGCCGCGCACTGGGCGACGTGCACGAGCAGCCCCTCTTCATCCGCACAATACCCCGCACCGGCTACTGCTTTGTGGCGCCCACTACGGCGTTGCCCGATGTGCCCGAAGAACCGGCCGCCACAAAGCCGCCCCTTGCAGCCCCGCGGGCGTCGCTGCGGGAAGCTGCGCCTCCATCCACTCCAGCGGCTGCGGCTCAGGTCCCGCGGCGTCGCCCCTGGATAGTCACGGCAGTGGGTATTGCGGCTGTCCTGGCCGTGGGCATCGGACTCCTCTTCCTGCGTCCGTTTACTTCCTGGGCGTCACGCCCCTTGGGTGGCCGCTCACTGCTTTTGGTGCTTCCGTTCGAGAGTCCCGGCGGCGATCCCGAACAAGTTGCGTTCGCCGGTGGACTTACCGACGAGCTGAACGCGCGACTGGCCGGTGTGAATCCTTCCCAGCTCGGCGTCATCGCGCCGACCACGGCGGCCCAGTATCGCAACGCCCGCAAGACCGCAGAGCAAATCGGCCGCGAGCTGAACGTGGATTACCTGCTCGAGGGGACGGTGCGTCGCGACGGGAAGCGCGAGCGCGTCTTCCTCTGGCTGGTTCGCACGCGCGACCAGGTGCCCGTCTGGGCGGAGACCTATGATCGCGGCGCCTTCGACTCGTTGTCGCTCGAAGACGGTATTGGATCCCACGTCACAGCCGTGCTCGGTGCCAAGTTCTTCGGCGTGAAAGGCGGCTTCGCCGAGGACCATGCATCCGCCAATCCCGCCGCGAACGAGGACTATCTGAAGGGCCGTTATTTCTGGAACCGCCTCGCGTCCACCGACCTGGAAAAGGCCCTGACGCTCTACCAGTCCGCCATTGACAAGGATCCTTCGTACGCGGAAGCCTACGCCGGCGTCGCGGCAACCTACGCTGTTTTGGCCGACTGGACACTGCGCCCGCCGGCGGAGACCCTGCCCGCCGCGCGCGAGGCGGCGCGCCGCGCGCTCGAGCACGACTCCTCCCTGGCGGAAGCGCGAGCCGTCCTGGGTCTCGTCGCCTGGCAGTACGACCACGACTGGGCGCAGGCCGAGACGGAGTTCACGCAAGCGCTCCGCCTGGCCCCTTCCAACGCCACCGCTCATCAGTGGCGCGGAGAGTACCTCGCGGCACTGGGCCGCCTTCCGGAGGCCAAGGACGAGATGGAACGGGCGCGCCAGCTCGATCCGCTATCCCGATTCATCGCCACCGATCGCGGCTACACCCAGTACCTGGCTCGTGACTACGACGGCGCGATCGCGGCTTTCCACAGCGCCATGGAACTCGATCCCAACTTCTACGGCGCGCACCTGTACCTTTACTGGACGCTCCTCGAGCAGAAGAAGGGCAAGGAAGCCGCCGCTGAGCTGCAGCAGTTGCTCATGTTCAATCATTCTCCGCAGGACGTGCAGGATTCCTTCCGCGCTGTGGCTGCCGCCGGCGATATCCTGGCCATCAATCGCTGGATACTGGACCGCAACTTGAAGCGGCGCGAGACCACGTACACCTCCGCGTGGCGCATCGCCGTCGGCTACGCCAGGATGGGCGACAAGGATTCGGCCTTTCAATGGATGGACAGAGCCATCACCGAACACGATCCGGAAATGGCCCGTCTGCGCGTTGACCCAATGATGGATCCACTGCGCACCGACCCGCGCTTCCAGAGCTACCTGGAAAAGCTCAATCTTCGCTAGACGCTCTACCCGGATCGCCGGACATCGCTGTGCTATGCTCACCGGCGCCTCGCGCCGTTCGGGGCGGAGAACAGCGATGCGCCGCCTGCGAATTCTTATTCGTCTGCTGCCGCCCGTTGCCCTTTGCATCGCCGCCGTCCGTTTTCCGACGAGCTATGCCGAACCCGCGGGCCATTTCGAAAAGCGCTCCGTGATGGTCCCCATGCGCGACGGCGTGCGGTTGCACACCGAGATCTACACGCCACGCAGGGCCGGAGAACCCCTGCCCTTTCTCTTTACGCGCACCCCCTACGGCGCCCAGGACGACTTCGCCGGCAATTCACGCCAGCTTTCCGTATATGCCGAGACGCTCGCGCAGGGCTACATCTTCGTGATTCAAGACATCCGAGGACGCTTCGAATCCGAAGGAGAGTTCGTGATGCTGCGGCCGCCACGCGACCCGGCGGACCCGAAAGCCGTCGATGAGAGCACGGACGCGTTCGACACGATCGAATGGCTTCTGAAGAATGTGCCGGGAAACAACGGCCGGGTCGGCATTACTGGGATTTCTTATCCTGGATGGCTGGCACAGATGGCCGCTCTCGACCCGCATCCCGCCGTGCGCGCCGTCTCGGAGCAAGCCTCCATCGCGGACATGTTCCTCGGCGACGATTTCCACCACAACGGCGCGTTCCGGCTGAGCTACGGCTTTGAATACGCGTTCCTGCTCGAACAGGCGAAGAGCAGCAACAGCGACTTCGCCTTCGACGAGCAGGACACCTATAACTGGTACCTCGGCCTCGGCCCGCTTTCTAACGCGAACGAGCGTTACCTGCACGGCAGGCTGCGCACGTGGAACGATTTCGTCGCGCACCCCGACTACGACTCGTTCTGGCAAAAGCAGTCTCTGCGCACCTACACGGCCGCCCCGAAGGTGCCCAATCTGAACGTGGCCGGCTGGTGGGACCAGGAAGATTTCTACGGCCCGATGGAACTCTACAAGCTCCAGGAGCGCCAGGACTCGAAGCACTGGAACTATCTCGTCGTCGGGCCATGGAACCACGGTGGCTGGGCACACGGCGATGGGCGCCGCCTGGGCGCTCTCGATTTTGGCAGCGACACGGCCCGCTACTTTCGCGAGAAGGTCCAGGCGCCGTGGTTCGGCTATTGGTTGAAAGACAGGGGTGGCCCGCCCGCGCACGAAGCGCAAGCCTTCCAGACCGGCACCGACCGCTGGATGACCTACGACTCCTGGCCGCCGGCCAACGCCGTCCGGCGGAATCTCTACCTCCGCGAGAATCGCTTCCTTTCCTTTGACCCGCCGTCCATCTCCGGCGAAGAAGCCTGCGATTCCTACGTTTCCGATCCCGCGCATCCCGTGCCATACCGCGAGCAGCCCATCCTGCCCACCTATCAAGGACCCGGCTGGACGACCTGGCTCGTTGAGGACCAGCGCTTTCTCGCACACCGTGACGACGTGCTCTCATGGCAAACGGACCCGCTCGCGGACGACCTTGCCATCACCGGCGATATCGTGGCGCACCTCTACGCGTCCACGACCGGCACCGACAGCGACTGGATCGTGAAGCTGATCGACGCCTACCCGCAGGCGGGCAAGACCGACTCCTCGATCGCCGGACACGAACTGATCATTGCGGATGAGGTGCTCCGCGGCAGATTCCGGCGCAGCTTCGAGAAGCCGGAACCGCTCAAGCCGGGCGACATCGTGGAATACGTGATCGACCTGCACACGAACAACCACGTGTTCCTCCGCGGCCACCGGATCATGGTGCAGGTGCAAAGCACGTGGTTCCCGCTGATTGACCGCAATCCCCAGACGTTTGTGCCGAACATCTTTAGTGCTCGCGCCGAGGACTACCGCGTCGCGACCCAGCGCATTTGCCGCAATCGGGTTTATGCTTCTCACTTGGAACTGCCTGTCATGCCTCAATAGGGCGCGGCCGGAACGGGGCGAATCAGGAGGAAGGCGTGAAGTACATCAAGTGGCAGGACGTCGAGGTGGAGCAACTCAACCCGCTCTTTCAGCGCCAGATGGTGGTCGGTGACAAGATCATGGTCGCGCGCATCCGGCTGGCCAAGGGCTCGCATGTACCCCGGCATAGCCACCACAACGAGCAGGTCACCTACATCCTGGAGGGCGCGCTGAAGTTCTCGATCGACGGGAAGGAGATCGTCGTGCGCGCCGGCGAAGTCCTGTGCATTCCATCCAACATGCCGCACGAAGCGTGGGCCGTCGAGGACACTCTGGATCTGGACGTTTTTACTCCGCCGCGCGAAGACTGGCTCGCGAAAACCGACGCTTACCTCCGCGGCGGGCAGAAATGATCCGGGTATGCACCATTTGACGGCTTCGCGTCATCCAAATCTGGAGCAGCGGGGCAGGGGAGACGGCTATGGAAAAGGCTGTGACCACGGAAAAAGCCATGTTTGGTGCGGGATGTTTTTGGGGAGTCGAGGCGGCGTTCCGGCGCGTGCCCGGTGTCGTATCCACCGCCGTGGGTTATTCCGGCGGCACCTTCGCCAACCCCACCTACGAGGATGTCTGCGCGCACCGTACCGGTCACGCGGAAGTCGTGTTGGTTGAGTTCGATCCTTCGAAGCTCTCCTACGACAAGCTGCTCGACGTGTTCTGGGAATCGCACGACCCGACCCAGTTGAATCGCCAGGGACCCGATTACGGCTCGCAGTATCGCACCGCGATCTTCTTCTTCACGCCGGAGCAGGAAGCTGCGGCAAAAGCCTCCAAAGAAAAGCTCGCAGCCGGCGGCAAGTTCCGCCGGCCCATCGTCACCGAAATAACCAACGCCGGCGAGTTCTGGCGCGCCGAGGACTATCATCAGCAATACCTGGAAAAGCGCGGCATCGCGAGCTGCCACTTCTAAGGTGCCGCCGTTTTGTCGTTCGCGCCCGCCGTGCCGGGCCGGAGGAACTCCGCCGTTCCCGCCGTGTTACATTCTCTGAACGGCCCTAGCGTATTCGCACGTCCGGCCGCTCAGAGGAATGTCCATCAGCTCCATCTTCACTGGCAAGCCGAAAGCCTTCCGCTGGCTCGACTTTCTGCTGTTGCTCTTTCTCGGCGGCCTGGCCATTGCCGACCCGATTGACGAGCCGCACAAGCAGATCATCCTGTTGGCCATCGCCCTTTCTCAATGGCTCGAGGGGCGCCTCGTTTCTTGGCAACCAGTCCGGGGCGCTTCCTACAGCGTCCTCATCAAGATCCTGCTGGCTACGCTGTTGCTTGATCACACAGGCACGATCGGAATCGAGAGCAGCTATTACCCGATTTTCTATCTGCCGGTCGTCACCGCCGCCGTCTACTTCGGACCCGTCGGGACCCTGCTTTGGACCACCCTGTCTTCCGCGGCTTACTGTTCGTATCTCTATCCGGTGCTCGTCCTCTACGGCCAGGAATACGTTTTCACCCCCCGGGGGAAAACCGAGCTCGGCCTGCGCATCCTGTTCTTCTATCTCGCGGGACTCGTCGTCAATCGCTTTGCGGTCGAACGCCGGAGGCAGACGGAACGCTACCAGCGCCTCGCTTCCGAGCTGGCGGAAATGAACCTGCAACTCGAACGCGCGCAGGCCGAGGCGCGCCGTTCTGAGCGGCTGGCCGCGCTCGGCCAGCTTTCCGCGGGCTTGGCTCACGAGATTCGCAATCCTCTGGGCATCATTAAGGGCTCGGCGGAAATGCTGAATCGCAAGCTCGCCTCTGCCGATCCGCTCACCAGCGAACTGGCCGGCTACATTTCGGGTGAAGTGAACCGGCTGAACACGCTCGTCGCGCGCTTTCTGGATTTTGCGCGGCCATTGCCTCTGGAACGCCGCCCGGCCGACGCCGTGCCCATCATCGAGCGTGCCTTGAAGTCCGCCCACGAGCAGTATCCTGACGCGCCCGTGCGCGTCGAGCGCGACTTCGCGCCTGACGCGCCCCTCCTGCGGCTCGACGAGGGCATGACGGAGCAGGTCTTCCTGAACCTGGCCGTCAACGCAATCGAAGCCATGGGCGCGGCCGGCGGCACACTGCGCATTTCGATCCACCCCACGCATTCGAATGGACGCCCCGGCGCGGAGATCGAATTCCGCGACACCGGACCCGGCGTTCCCGAGAACATGCGCGAGCAGATTTTCAACCCGTTTGTGACCACCAAGAAAACCGGCGTAGGGCTCGGTCTCTCCATCGTTTCGAAGATTGTGGACGAGCACACCGGCACGATTCGCCTGGAATCGCCTGCCGGGGGCGGAGCCGCCTTCCGCATGTTTTTCCCTGCCGATACCGCCCCAGTACGAGAAACGGATCAGCTGCTCGAGCCCGCAGCTGACACCTCTCTGAAGACTTCGAAATGAAGCCCACTATTCTCATCGTGGAAGACGAAGCGCGGATGCGCCGGCTGCTGGAGTTGAGCCTGGGCGAGGAAGGCTACAACACTCTTTCAGCCGGCAGCGCGGAAGAGGGCTTGAAGCTCGTCGAACGCGAAGGCGTCGCCCTGCTGCTCACCGACCTGAAGCTACCGGGCATGACCGGTCTGCAGCTCCTCGAAAGCGTGCGCCGGGTTCGCGCGGAGATGCCCGTGGTCGTGATGACTGCCTTTGGCACGGTGGAAAGTGCAGTGGAGGCGATGAAGGCGGGCGCCAGCGACTACGTGCTGAAACCGTTCTCGCTCGACGAAGTGAAGATGGTCGTCAGGCGCGAGCTGGACGTGCGCCGCCTGCGCGAGGAAAACCGCGACCTGCGCGAGGCCCTCGGCAAGCGCTACGACGCCCCGGGCATCGTCGCCCGGAGTCCCAAAATGCAGGAAGTCCTGGCCATGGTGGACCGCGTCGCTCAGACGAACTCCACCGTGCTGCTCTGCGGCGAAAGCGGCGTTGGCAAGGACCTCATCGCCCGCGCAATTCACCAGCGTTCACGCCGCGCCAGCGGCCCGATGTTGAAGATCAACAGCACCGCCATCCCCGAGACGCTCCTCGAAAGCGAGCTCTTTGGCTACGAAAGAGGCGCGTTTACCGGAGCGGTCGGCAGCAAGCCGGGCAAGTTCGAGCAGGCCGACGGCGGCACTCTTTTCCTCGACGAGATCGGCGACGTGCCGCCGCCCGTGCAGGTCAAGCTCCTGCGCGTCCTCCAGGAAAAGGAATTCGAGCGGCTCGGCGGCACCCGTACGATCAAAGTGGACGTGCGCCTC